>Ga0334722_10002725_pt1 | contig 19614 bp, 21 predicted proteins | sample C3_bottom_MG_FD_207210 | JGI IMG/M metagenome (GOLD analysis project Ga0334722, IMG submission 207210) | Sediment microbial communities from Yellowstone Lake, YNP, Wyoming, USA - C3_bottom | ecosystem: Environmental > Aquatic > Freshwater > Lake > Sediment | place: USA: Wyoming | collected...
GAAAATTCTATAAGTTAAAATATTTGATGAAACTGATTTTATTCTTTTTTCTTTTCTTCTTCTATTTTTTCTTTTGATTTATCTTTAACGTGTTTAATGTATTCATAAATTCCACTTGCAAGATTTGTTATTGCGGTTGTTATTAAAATTGCAGTTGCTAATTTTGGTTGACCTATCTTATAAGATTCTGCAACAGAAAGAAGTAAACCAAATCCTTCCATTGGTCCAATCATGGGGAATGCTACATTATACCAATCGCCATCATAATCACAGTCTCTTACTTTTCTAACTGTTGTTGGAATTAAAAAAGGAGTTCTTAAAACATGTCCGATATTTCTTACATTCCTTCCAAATTTTTTCAGGTCCTCTTTTATAATTGAACTTTCTAAACTTCCAGAATTTTTTGATTTCTCTTCTGCTTTTGGCAGAGTTTTACTTTTATCATATTCTTCGAGAATTCTTTTTCCTTCTTCTTTGTCAATTCCATATTGTTCTTTTAATGTTTTTATAAGGTCGGATTTAGCATATTTTCCTTCAGAAACCAAATCAAAAATTGCATTTGCATCATCAGGGCTATATTTTAATCTAGCAGGTTTTGGACTAACCTCTATTTTTTCTGGAAATTCTTCCTTTATCCCCGAAGAAGGATAAATCTTCTTTGAGAGTATATCTACTAATCCAGTATATTCTTCCTCCGAACAACCTCGTGGTTCTAACATGATTTTATTGAATTGTTCTTATTTTTAAACTTTTCCTTTGGCGTTATTTTAAAGTAGTTACAGAATTAATCTTATTTCCCTTTCTACCATGTTAGGTTCTTTTTTAAAAAGAACCCACTTCGCTTGTTACAATAACTTCATCATCTACAAGAATTGTATTTTCTGATTGAGCAACTTTTCCTTTTGAAACTTCAACTAACTGGGGATATTGATGAAGATTTCCATTTTCTTCTAATTGTCTTAAAGCAAATAAAGATTTAACTCCGAATTTTTTTACAATCCATCTTGAACAGAATGGAAGAGTTCTATATTCTTCTCCGATGAAATTTAAAATAATTCTTGCATCATTGCTTCTGATATTTTTATCGTCTGTTAATTGATAAATTCCTGAAGGTTTTCCTTCGTAGATTTTTCCGCTTCCGTTTGTGGAGAAAGGTTCTATTGCATAAAGTCCTTTTTTTAATTTTTCTGAATTTTTATTTGCAACATTTAAAATTGCAATTCCCGAATGCAATTCGTATTCATTCATTTCATGTCCTGTCAGATTTACAATTGGGGAAAATCCATAAGATTCAATTGTTTCCTGAACTGCTTTTCCAATTTCTCCGAGAGATTTTTCTTCTTTTGCTTTTTGAATAGCATTTTTCAAAGCGTTCTCGCTTGCTTCAATTAATTTTTTATTTTCTGAATTATTTTCTAAATCAACTGAGAATGTAAAATCTGCAATAAATCCGTTGATATGAACTCCCATGTCTACTTTCAATAATCCGTGTGCTTTTGTTTCATCGTTATGTGAAGGAGTATAGTGTGCGGCGATTTCATTTATTGAAAGATTTGTTGGAAATGCAGGTTTTCCTCCAAGTTCAATTATTTTTGATTCAATTTTTTCTGCGAGTTCAATAAGAAGCATATCTTTTTTTACAATTGATTTTGCAAACTCTCTTACTTTTTTTGCTATTTCACCTGCTTTGAGAATTTTTTCTTTTTGTTTTGGAGTCATTTTAAAATATTTTTCTCTTCTTACAAATATAAAGTCCGCCTTTTAATCTTTTGCAATTAAAATCATCTGACTTTTCAATAATTCTTTTTTCTTCTTCTTTGCAGATATATTCTTTTTTTCCAATTAAGAATGCGAGATTTTCATTGCCAACACTTATTTTTGATTTTCCAGTATAAATTCCATTTTCTATTTCAGGAATATTTGCGGCTGCAATGTTTATTTTGCTTGAAGGATAATTTAATTGACTTAAATATTCCGAGATAATTCTCCAATTATTCCTGCTGAGGACTCCAACTTTTTCTGGTTTTTCTTTTTCAATTAATTCGTCCCACTCTTCATTTTGACTAAGTTTTCTTGCAACTTTATCTAAAACTTCTACAGGGCATCCTTTGAAAAGTGAATAAAATCCAGAAACATTTTTAGTTCTTTTATAATCTAAATATTCTTTAGCGACTTCTTTTACAAATTTGATATGATTATGGTCCCTAAATAAAAAATAAGCAAGAATTTCCAGATATTGGCTTTCTTCTCTTATCATTGTCCCGTCAAAATCTGTAAGAATATCTGCATCATCGATTTTTTCTTCTATGCTCTTTTGAATTTTCCCTTCTCGATTAGAAGGAGTTCTTTCTAAAATTGCAGTTCTTGTTAAGCTTTCTTCTTCTCTTGAAATCATCTCTCCCTGAGAAATCAGATATTTATAAATCTTTCACTACTAAATAGTCATAAATTTTATCCAATATTATCTTCCCGCTCGAAAGGAAAATTGTTAAGATAATCAAATTCTTGCTTGCGCAAATTAAATGCTTCGAACCAAACTCTGTTAAGGTTCTCTGGAGAGAGATTGTTAATGTGCGAAAATTTTTGGCGGGGTTTATCTTAAATTTTTTAAAAAGAGGGGATAAAAATAATTTCTGAGACAAAATAGTTATGGAAGAAAAATTTTAAGGTAGAGTTCAAAACAAAATTTTATAACTTTTCATTTTTTACCCTGTTCTTTCTTCGGTTTTCTACCATGTTAGGTTCTTTTTTCAAAAGAACCCACTTCTTTGTATTTCAGCCTTCGGCTTTTTGGGATAAAATTTGAAATCTTATTCTCTGATATTTTTCCTGTTCCTAAAAAATCATCTTTGAATTTTATTATAAAAAATCCTTTTTTTCCAGTTGTAATATTCAAATCCTGTCCCATCATCCATTCTTCTGCTTGTTTTGCATCAAGTTCAAAAATATTTTTTGTTATCTGGTCTTTTAATAATTGGGCTCCTTCGATGCTCAGTCTTATATCATTAGTTTTTTCATCAAATTTTGCAAAATAAACTCCGACTCCTTCTACTCTCGCAAATCGGTCAAGAGTTTGTATTTCTTTTTCTGAAATTTCTGCAGAGTATAAAATTATTCTTTCTTTTCCGAATCTTGCAATATTTCCTTCAACTTCTTTTATTCCAAATTGCTCGTTAAGCTGTTTAACAAATTTTTCCTTTTCGTTTTTATTTAATACTTTAATCGGAATCATTTTTTCTTTACTTTTTTAATTATCCATTTAATTATCAAAAATAACAAAGTTATCACGATGTAAATAAACATTGAATATATTCCTATTGAAAATAATATTACCCAACCTACGATTCCTAATCCGATTGGAGAAATCATCTTAAGGTAAATTAGGAAAGTGAAAACAGAAATGACAATTCCAATTAAACCCCAAGTTAGTTTTAATATTTTAGATAATGTTTTTTTATTTATCATTTTATTTTCCTCAATTTTTCTTTAAATAATACTGGAAAGATTATATCTCCTAAACAACATGGCACAACTACGGAAATTGTTGTGATTATCATTATAAAAAATAAGGTCAATAAATTGAAATTTGTTGAGTATGCAAAAATGTACAAAAGAGAAGCAAACACAGAAATAAATACGTGAAGAAAATGAGGGAATTTTGTCTTTTTTGTTACAATTCCTACTACTGAGCCAAATATTGAAACTCCAAATATTAACAATGGATTTTCTAATGCGGGAAGATGAAATGAAATTGGGATCCCAATAAGAGAACTTCCTAAATATGGGAAAAATACATCTGATATTGAACCAATTATTACTGAGATAAATACTCCAACAATTATAGATAAAAAAATATTTTTTTTGTATTTGTTAAATAAAGCTGTAGAGACTATTGCTGAAAAGAATAAATGAATTGGATGAAATATATAAAAAATAGAAACAATTGAACTGATTAAATTTATTTTTATTAATAATAAAGAAAAAATTATCGAAACAAAAACTGCTAAGCTAGTAAAGGGAATATGTTCTTTTAATTCGTGAAGTATTTTATTTTTCATTTTATTTTCCTCAGTTTTACAATGAAAAATCCTTCTACTCGGCACTTCTCATTGCTGTTTAATTTTTTAATTATCATTTTTATTTTATTTTCCTTAGTTTTACAATGAAAAATCCCTCGGTGTCTGCATTCTGGGGGTAAATTCTGCAAGATAGTTTTACCTCTTCAAGATATTCTTTTTCTTCCCATTTTGTAATTCCTGGAACTGTTTTCAACGGAAGTTCTATTTTTTCAATTTTAACCTTAAAGTTTTTTAAAGCAAAATCTGCAATTTCTTCGTCTTCTTCGGGAGCATGAGTGCAGGTTGAATAAACTAATTCTCCGTTGGGTTTTAAAATTTCTATTGCTGAAGCGATTAAAGATTTTTGAAGTTTTGAAAGATTTTCAATTGTTTTTGGATTCCACATTTCTAAAGTTCGAGGAGTACTTCTTATTGTTCCTTCTCCAGAACACGGAGCATCTAAAAGAATTTTATCAAATAGAAAATTTTCGTCCTTGAATCTTTTGCACAGAGCAATTCCATCTTTTTTTGTCATTATAACATTCATAACTCCGCATCGTTCTGTATTTGCTGCGAGAATTTTTATTCTTCCGAATTTGACTTCATTCGCAATTAGCAATCCGGTATTTTCCATTCTTGCTGCAATCTGTGTCGTCTTGCTTCCTGGAGATGCACATAAATCTAAAACTTTTTCATTTGGCTTTGGATTTAAAATTAAAACAGGCAACATGCTTGCAACTTCTTGAATATAATAATATCCTAACAAATGTTCAATTGCTCTTCCTAATTCTCCTGGGGCAAGTTCATTTTCAACAATCATAATTTCAGGAAACTTTTCAAAAAGAATTTTTATTTTCCATCCTTTTTCTTCTAGTCTTTTTTTCAAATCTTCTGGAGAAATTTTCAGAGTATTGCATCTAAAAGAGCGGACAGGTTCTTTCTTTAGAATTTCCATATAAGAATCAAAATCTTTTCCAAGAAGTTTTTTCATTCGCTCAAGGAATAAAGGCTTTGGTTCGTAATTTTGTCTTGCCATAATAAAAGAAATATTTAGTGGTTTTTATGAGTATTGATTACTTCCGTAAAAAAGGACAATACCTATTGTTGCATACACTACAATCATGATCGCATTTTTTTCTATCTCTCCTTTCGGGAGATATGGTTTTGGAGGAGTTTGTTTCCCCAAGAACATTATATTTATACTTTCTTCTTCTGCTTCTGTCTGTTTCTTTTTTTTCATTCTTCTCCATTCATAAATTCCACTTGCAATATTTGCTGCGATTTGAGGTATTGCAATATAAGGGATCAATTTTGGATTATGGTGTAACAAATAAAAGTAAGTAAATGTATTCAATCCATAAGATGATATGGCTAACCCTGCCATTTTAAATGGACCTTTAGGATTCCCATCTTTATCATATACTGCTTTCTTAATAGTTGGTATCATAGCAAAATTAATTCCTAAAGTATAATCTCCAAGCTCTTTTGTTACTTTTCCAATTCCTCTTCCAACTTTTCCTAACTCTTCCCTAAGAATTTGTGTTCCTAAATCTCCAGAAACTTTTTCTTTTGGATTTAATGAATAATCTGTTTTGAATTTTTTTTGAACTAATCTTTCATCTGCATGTGCGATATCAACTGCAGTTTTCATTATCTTCCCTGTTGCTTCATCATTAAGTCCTGACTCCGGAAACCTATTAAAATTATAAACTTTCAAAGCTCTTTCTAAATAACTCTTAGGAGAACTAATACCTAATTCTTCTAATGTTTCTACTGCTCCCTCATAATGAAGATTCATACTTCTTCAATAAATTCCTTATTTTTAAACCTTATGAATTGTAACCCCTTAATAATTACAAAAACAGAAAGTTTAAATAGCTTGGGAGAAATGAATTTTCATGATAGAACCTCAATACACAACTTCAAGAAGAAATCCTTCAGCTGGAGCTACAGGTGAATTTTATGCTCCTTATCGTGGAGCTACAAGAGAATTTATCTACGAGGTTGCTCCTTTGAATGGAAAAGATACTGTTGCAAAAAGAGTTTCTGCAAGTACGAAAAGAACTAGAATACATGTTTCTCCAACTACAAAACAAGTTACAATAAGCGGAAAAGACATAGCTGAAGAATATCTCCCAAGAGATTGTGTTGATGTTAAAACTCCTATTTACAGAAAATATTTTGAACTTCCTGTTCACTGCAGTGATTCTCCAGAAACTGAAAAAATTAACTGGAAAGGAGAAGACCTTTATTTTGGTATAATTAATAATAAACTTGCTATTTATTCTGTTTATTTAAATAACGGAAAAAAACAAATGAGATTGCATGGAGTTGAAAAATTGACTGATACTCAACTTAAAAATAAGGAATATTTGAAAGCAAGAGCAATAACTGAATTAAATCATCTTTTAGAAATGGAAGTAGGAAAAAATAATATTTTAGAAAAGTATGTTCTTGACAACGGAAGCTTTAACGGGTTTAGATCAAATCGGGCAAGCTGGCCAACATTTCATCCCCTTGATTTGAAAATGCATTCTGAAGGAAAAGATATTGCAAAATATGACCCTTCAAAAGATATATGGGGAAGAAAACCTGAAACTCCTCTTCTTCCAGAAATAGAAGCGGGTATTCCTTTAGCTGCTTAAAATTCGCCTAAAGTTTTTTGTTTCTTTTTTTCTAAAAGTGTATTTATATCTACATTAAAAACTTGTAAAATATTTTCAACTGCGGGGAGAATTTGATGTTTCAAATAATATTCAATATCATATTCGCCTTTTTCATCAGCGAGTTTTACTTTTTCCCGAACTAATTTTTTCTTGTCCGGAGTTTCTGCAATATAATATTCAATCATGCTTCCCATATCAACAGGCATTTCTCTCTCGAGCATTTTTCTAGCAGCAATCACGTGAGGAGTAATTGCTTTGTACTCGTCAATTGGTTTTTTAAGCTGAGTTCTGACAGTCATTTTTTTCAAATCTATTTTTCTTTCTTTTACATCTTTAACAATTCCTTTCAAAAATTCAACTGCTTTTTTTTCATTTCCGTCTTCAAGTATTAATCTCAAAACTTTATTCTGCGTTTCTCTTGCAAGATTGCACCAGTCTCTTCTGACAGTTTCAAAACCGCGAATTTTTAATTTTTTTTCTTCAGTTATTAATGCATATTTTTTCTTTGCTCCGAACTCGCCTGTTCTTTTTGTAACCCAAATTCCTCTTTTGTAAAAATCTTCAAGTTCAAGTTCCATTATTCCTGGGAGCTGTGAATTTAATTTTTTCAAAAATTGCTTAGCATCTTCTTTTGTTCTTTTTCCGAGCAGAAATGCAATTGAATCGGTGTCTGAATAAATTGTTTTGTAACCTTCTTTGTCTATTTTTTCTATTATATTTTTTATTGCTTCTCTCGCAAATGCAGCAGTAGCGGCAGCAGCGTCTTCAGAATAATATCTCGCACCGAAAAATCCCAAGTAACCATAGCTTGCGTTTGCTAAAAGTTTGAATGCATTGCTTCTTGCTTTTTTTATTGCATCGGGCTTGTTTTTTAATTCATCCTTGTATTGCCTTCTTTTTTCTATAATTTCTTTTAACATTTGAGGAAAGAATCCTTCTTCTTTGCTGAAATAAACTTTTTTATTTCCTATCTCAATGCTATTAGAATTTTTTTCTGGTTTTTCCAATAAAGTTGATTTAGATAAATTATAAGTTACAATCACACTTCCGTAACTGCTTGTGAAATCAAAAATTCCGATGTTTTCATAAATTCCCGGCAAGGGTTGGAAGACAAATGCTCCTTCGTATTTTCCTCTTCCTTTTCTTTCTCCTATCTCGTCGTAAGTTGGACGCTTTTCTGGAATTTCATCAAACTTATTCAAATTATGAGTAATATAATCTTCAACATTTGCGGACATTCCATTTCTTGAAACACTGAAAACTGGCTCCTGCATTAATTTTGTAAATTCCCATAAGTCAGGCCAGATTTTTTCAAAAATTTTGTAAGTCAAAACTGAATCATGAAGATTGTATTCAAAATATTTTTCCCATTCATCTATTTTTATTTTTGAAGAATGCTTGAACTCAAAATCTTTTTTTGATTCCCCGAGAAATTCATTCGCAACTTCATTTAATGACAAGCTTTCAGAAGACATATACTGAGAATAAGCTGTTTGAATAAAACGCAGCAAATCAATATGAACAATTCCATCTATTCTCGCAGTAGTCATTATCCCTCTTGAAAATTTCGGCTGGCTTCTGTCAATTCCCAAGTCTAATTTTACTTTTAATTTTTCTGCGCGTGCTTTCAGATAAGGCAAATCAAATCCATCAGAAAAATATCCTGTAAGAAAATCAGGAGAAATTTTTTTTACTATCTCAACAAATTTTTCCAACAATTCTGCTTCATCTTTTACACATTCAACATAATCTAATTTTTTTGGACATTTTTTCCAGGTAATTACTTTTTTGAAGTTTTCGGAAACTAAGGAAATCATTAGAATTTCTCCTTCTCCGATTTTGAATTCGTCAGTTTCAATGTCAAATGCTAAAATTTTTGGGGAAAAATTTTCTTTTTTTATTTGAGAAATTTTATCTGCTTTGATGCATAAATCAACATCTAAAGAACTATCAATTCCTCCGAACTCAAGCGAGTTATTCAAAATTTCCCCTGAAACTTCATACCAGCATAAAGGATTAACTTTTTTTTCAATTATGTAATGACTTATGAATCCGATGTCGTATCCTCTTCTTTTTTCTATTTCGGGCATTCCGAGTTTGTCTGCAACGTCATGCAAGTCTTTGTAATTTGTTGCAAATATTTTCAACGCTTTAACATCTTTGCCGAGGAATTTTTTATCGTGCAGTTCTGTTTTCTCAACTTTTGTTTGCCTTCCCTTTACATCAATTTGAATTTTTTCTATCTTCTCCTGCAATTTTTTAATTTCTTTTTCGCTAACTTTATCTTTTAAAATTGCCCAGAAAAAAACGTCACATGAATCGATTACACAAACCCGTTTACCCTTTTCATTTCGGCCAATTATTTTTGCATAGTTTCTTCCTTGGAAATCAAAATAGTCATAATCTAGGGGGATAAATTCAGTTTTCATATTGTAAACAACCTCTTTAATTATTTAAAGGTTAGGAATAAGTTTATATACACTTTTTAGATAATTTCTGCATGGCTGATATACAACGGGCTAGCTTAGAGGATGCTACTTTTGAAGATGAATTTTTTAGTTATAACTCCGATGATGATTTAAACGGAGGAATTGGAATTGAATTAGCCGACAGAGCATTATACCGAGCGAAAATAGAAGGGATTTCTTTGACTGAATGGACGACAATTCATCAACTTTATTATCAAATGAGAAAAGATAAAGATTAGAATGATTTTTAGTTAACTATTTATATTTCTCATACCTTAAAATATAATGGGATTAAGCATACGTGAAATTATACCTCGCAGAGAAATTGAAATATCTGATTTAAAAGGTAAAGTAATTTGCATTGATGCGTTCAATACTTTGTACCAGTTTTTGTCTTCGATTAGACAAGTTGATGGAACTCCGTTGATGGATAGAAAAAAAAGAATTACAAGTCATCTTTCTGGAATTTTTTACAGGAATCTCACTCTTCTTGAAAACGGAATAAAACTGGTTTATGTTTTTGACGGGAAACCTCCTGAGATGAAATATAAAACTTTGAGAGAAAGAGGAGGAAATAGAGAATTAGCTAGAGAAAGATATGAAGAAGCGAAAGGTGTTGAAGATTTGGAAAGCATGAAAAGGTATAGCAGTCAGCTAGTTAGAATTAACGACGAGATAATTCAGGAGAGCAAAGAACTTTTGGAGGCAATGGGAATCGCAGTTGTTCAGGCGCCGGGCGAGGGAGAAGCTCAGGCAGCGCATCTTGCGAAAACACGCGAAGGAATTTATGCAAGCGCAAGTCAGGATTATGACAGCCTGCTTTTTGGTGCGCCGAAATTAATTAGAAATTTAACTTTAGCAAAAAAAAGAAAAACAATAAGCGGATGGATTGAAGTCAAGCCAGAAATGATTGAACTTGAAAAAGTTTTGAATTATTTGGAAATAAATTTAGACCAGTTGATTTGTCTGGGAATTTTAGTCGGCACTGATTATAATCCAAAAGGAATTCCAGGAATCGGACAGAAAAAAGCTTTACAAATTGTTAAGAGATACAAACAGCCGATTTTAATTTTTGACAGCATGAAAGAACAGATTGCTAATTTGTCTGAAGAAGATAAATTTGAATGGAGAGAAATTTTTGAATTATTTCATAAACCTGATGTTTTAAATTCTTTAATAAAATTCAATCCGATTAATGAAAAAAAGATAAGAGAAATTCTTGTGGAAGAACATGATTTTTCTGACGACCGAGTTCAGAAGCAACTTGAAAGATTAAGAGAAATTACCGAAAGAAATAAGCAGAAAGCTTTGGACAGCTGGTTTTAATTTATTTTTCTTTTTTCTTTGTAGCTAGACTGATAAAAAACCAAATTAATATGAGAACTATCCCTAAAACGAGAAGCAAAGATTGTTCATAAACAAAAAGGCTAGCAAAAATTAAAAGTGCCCCAAATACAAAAAGTGAATTCAATTTTAATTTGATAACTACAAATATTGCTCCAAGAAGAATTATTATAGGAACTATTGTCATCAAAATATCTTGGGATATCCCCAAATCAAAAAAAACACCTTGAATATTCAACCCACTTTTATTTACTCCATAAACTATCAAAAGAGCTATGACAACTGAAATTATTCCTGAAGTAGTTCGATTATCTTTGAAAACCCGATTTAATGAAAAAAACAAAAGTGTGAAAGAAATAAGAAAAACTGCATAAAGAATAAGCGTGGTTTCATCAATACTATTAAGAAGGTCGCTGATTGTTCCCTGCGCACTTATGAACCCTATAGAAATTAAAAACATAAATGGGGTTAGTAATCCTCTTTTCATAGATTTAATAAGAAACCTTTTTTTATAAAGTTTATGCAATTTACAGATAACATTTAATAATTCTATTTCTTTATTTTTATTATGAGTATTCATTCATACGACATTCTAGGAAACATTGCACTTGTGAGATTTCCTGAAGATTACAAACAGAAAGATAAGAAAAAATTTGCTGAAAAAATTTTGAAAGAGCAAAAAGGAATTAAAACTGTTTTGGAAAAAGTCGGGAAAATAAAAGGAAGACTAAGAAAATTATCTACAAAATTTGTTGCAGGAGAAGACACTAAAGAAGTTTTGTACAAAGAGAATGGATGTGTTTTTAGATTTAATATAGACAAGACTTATTTTTCTCCTCGTCTGAGTAATGAGAGAAAAGAAATTGCTTCAATGATAAAAAAAGGTGAAAATGTTTTAGTTATGTTCGCTGGAGTTGCGCCGTTTTCAATTGTTATTGCTCGGAATTCGCAAGCGAAAAAAGTTTACTCCAATGAGATAAATCGCGAAGCGAATAAATATGCTGAACTGAATATTAAGTTAAATAAACTGAAAGATAAAGTTGAATTGGTTAATGGAGATATAAAATTAGTTGCGAAGAAACTAAAACAGAAATTTGATGTTATAGTTATGCCTCGCCCGCAGTTGAAAGATAGTTTTCTGAAACAAGCATTTTCTTTGTCAAAAAAAGGAACACGAATTTATTATTATGATTTCTGCAAAGAAGATGAAATTGATTCTATTGTTGAGATGATTAAGAAAGAAGCGAGCCTTGCGAAAAAGAAAATTAAAATTTTGAAAGTGAAAAGAGCAGGTGAATTATCTCCTAGCAAGATAAGATTGCGAGTTGATTTTCAAGTAGGATAGATTAGGAAATTTTTTAAGCGATTTAACAAATTTAATTCTGTGAATCTAGAATACGAAATTAAAGAGCTGAAAAAAGAGGATTTAGCCGAAGATAAAGATGGATTTCTTGAAACTCTTGGAAATTTAAGTGAGACCGAAGAAATAAGTTTAGAAGATGCTGAAAAAATTCTTTTTGAAATTAATTCTAATAATGGGACTATTTACATTGCTAAAACATTTGACGGAAAAATAATCGGAACTGCAAAATTATTAATTGAAAAAAATTTACTCACGGCGGAGGGAAAGTTGGGCATATTGAAGATGTTGCAGTTAGAAAAGAATACGAAGGGAATGGAATTGCAACTAAAATAATAAAAGAAATTATTTCCTGCGCAAAAAAAGAAGGATGCTATAAAATAATTCTTGACTGCAAAAATAATCTTCTTTCTTTTTATCAAAAATTTGGATTTTATATTCATGAGAATTGTTTAAGACTAGACCTGAATAATAACTAATTAGAAATATATTTTATTCCTTAATTAAGTTTATATAGCAATTATTTTTTCATCTGGAATGAGGAAAGATTACACGATTTCTGCGGAGTCTGTTACAGAAGGACACCCCGATAAAATCTGCGACCAGATTTCAGACGCTGTTCTTGATGATTTGTTAAGACAAGATTCTGAAAGCAGAGTTGCTTGTGAGACTGCAATAAAAGATTCTGGGGTTTGGGTTTTGGGGGAAGTTACTACAAGAAAATATTGTGACGTCCCGAATATTGCACGTTCTGTTATGAAATCAATCGGTTATGACAGTCCTGAATGCGGACTTGATTATAATTCATGTTCTATTCATACTTCATTGGAAAAACAATCCCCGGATATTTCACAAGGAGTTTCAAAATCAATTGAAGAACAAGGAGCAGGAGACCAAGGAATGATGTTCGGTTATGCCAATAGAGACACTCCTGAATTTATGCCCCTTCCAATTTCATTAGCTCATGGTTTGACAAGAAAACTTGCAGAAGTAAGAAAATCAGGTAAGTTGTTATTCTTGCGTCCTGATGGAAAAAGTCAGGTTACAGTTATATACGAAAATAATAAACCTGTTGCTGTAAAAAATATTACCCTTGCAGCTCAACATAACGAAGAAGTTTCTGTTGAAGAATTAAAAGAAGGATTGATTGAAGAAGTTGTGAAGAGAGCAATTCCTTATGAATACTTAAAAAATATTGATTTTAATGACCCTCGGCAATTGATAATTAATGGAACAGGAAAATTTGTTATCGGAGGTCCTAAAGGAGATGCAGGATTAACGGGAAGAAAAATAATTGTTGATACCTATGGTGGATTTGCAAGACATGGTGGAGGAGCATTTTCAGGGAAGGATCCAAGTAAAGTTGACAGAAGTGCAGCTTACATGGCAAGATACATCGCAAAAAATATCATTGCAGCAGAACTTGCAGACAGATGTGAAGTTCAATTAGCTTACACTATTGGAATTGCAGAACCAAATAATTTAATGGTTGATACTTTTGGAACTGGGAAAATTTCAGATTCAGATTTGGAAGAACTTGTAAGAAATAATTTTCCGTTAAGGCCTGGTTTAATTATAGAGCATTTGAAATTAAAAAATTCAATTTATTCTCCAACTGCTTCATACGGGCATTTTGGAAGACAACCTTACTCTGAAAATGGACTTGAATTTTTTACTTGGGAAAAAACAGATAAAGCCGAAGAGTTAGAAGAATACGCAGGTCAGAAAAAATTATTTTATTTATAGTTAAGTTTTTATATCTTCATTCCTTTAATCTTTAATGAAAAGGGGTTTGGTGAAATTTACATTTTTAGGAGTAGGATTATTTATTTTATTATTTCTAATTTTATTTTTGCCTAATGGGAAAAGCAATCCAGATACCGGAATAACTAACTGCACAAATTTAACAATTGCAGGAGAAAGATATAACTTAACAAATGATATTTACAATAATCAAATTGCTGATGCGTGCATAAATATTTTTTCTCCGAATGTAATATTTGATTGTGTTGGGCATTTTATTTCTTCTATACAAAATTATTCTGGAATTTATGTTAATGCTTCAAATGTAACTGTAAGAGGTTGTAATATCACAGTGGGAAGTTTAGGACTTATAGGAAATGCCGCTGGAATCTATCTTAAGGGAGTTTCATCAAGTAATAGCACGATTTTTAATAATAGTATTTTTGGAGATAGTTATGCAGGAATTTATCTCTCTTCTTCATCAAATAATATTTTAACAAATAATACTGTAATAAGCAATTCAAGCAAGGGAATTTATCTCTCTTCTTCATCAAATAATAATTTAACTTCAAATACTGGAATAAGTAATACAAGTGCAGGAATTTATTTGCTTTCATCTTCGAATAATAATACCCTAATAAATAATACTGGGGTAGGTAACTCATTACCCGGAATTTTTCTGGATACTTCTTCAAATAATAATTTAACTTCAAATACTGGAATAGGTAATAAAAATTATGGAATTTTTATTACATCTTCATCAAACAATTTTTTAACTTCAAATAATGGGATATGCAATGCTAGTCAAGGAATTTATCTCTCTTCCTCTTTAAATAATACTTTAATAAATAATAATGGAATAAGTAATGTTAGTCAAGGAATTTATTTGCTTTCTTCGTCAAATAATACATTAATAAATAACACGGGAATAGGCAATTCAGGCTATGGAATTTATCTCACTACATTATCCAATAATAACATTTTAACTTCAAATACTGGAATAGGTAACTCGACTAGTGGAGGAATTTATCTTTGGTCTTCTTCAAATAATACTTTAACTTCAAATACTGGAATAGGTAACTCAACGGGGGCAGGAATTGGGATGAGTTACTCTTCAAATAATACTTTAACTTCAAATACTGGAATTAGCAATTCAAGCTGGGGAATTGTTATAACTTACTCAAATAATACCTTTTTAACAAATAATAACGGAACAAGCAATTCAAGCTATGGAATTCTTATTGTATATTCATCAAATAATACTTTAACCTCAAATATTGCAAAAAGTAATACTAGTGCCGGAATTTATTTATCTTATTCTTTAAATAATACAATTAATAATTCCGTCTCAAGCAATAATAAATATGGATTATATATTTCAAATTCTAACGGAACAATAGTTTCAAATTTAACTACAAAAAATAATTTATTGTATGGAGTTTTTCTTGAAAGTGGTTCATCTAATAATATTATCAAAAATTCTTTTATACAATTAAATAATGGTTCTGCTTTTGCCTTGAATAATACTGGAACTGCTCCGCAAGCTAATTATTTTTATAATAATTATTTTAACAATTCTGTTCAATATTCAAATATTTCTGCAAGTTCTACAAATTTCTTTAATACAACAAAAACATCTGGAACAAATATTGTCGGAGGAACATATCTCGCGGGAAATTATTGGGCTGCGCCGAACGGAAGCGGATTCTCTCAAACTTGCACTTCAAGCACCGATGGAATTTGCGATACTTCTTACAACTTTGATGGAATTAATTATGACTATTTGCCTTTGACTTGCATAGAATCTTGGAGTTGCGGAGCTTGGAGTGCTTGCGCAAATAGCATTCAAACAAGAACTTGTTCTGATGCAAATACTTGTCAAACTTATAAATACAAACCAGTAGAATCACAAGCGTGCATCTCAGATTTAGGAGGACATGCAGCCCAATCTGGGGGAGGAGGAAGTTCGTTTATATCTTCTATAATTAATGCAACTCCAGACAAACCAATTGAAATAACAATAAATAATCCGAGCATGGATTTGAATTCTTTAATTTTAAATATTAGAAAATCAGTTTCAAATAGTTCTGTGAGTATTACAAAAATAAATTCAACAACTTATAGTCTTATTACAGGACTTCCAATTGGAAGGTTGTATCAAGCATTTGAAATTGAACCTGGAATTAGCAATTTAAATATTATCAATGCAACATTAAATTTCAAAATAAATAAAACTTGGCTTGCAGATAATAATATTACTTTTCATTACAAGGGAAGCAGATTCTGGCTTTTAGAAAATGACATAGTCGGAAATATTATTTTATACAGAAATCCTGACGGAAATAGCACTTGGATGCCTTTAATGACTAATTATTCTTATCAAGATAATCAATCATATCATTTCTATGCTTACTCAAAAGGATTTTCAACATTTGCAATTTTCCTGAATAAATATGACTGCTTGCCTAATTCTGCGAGATGTGATAATAATGAAGTTCAATTGTGTTTAGGAAATTCAACTTGGCTTGTAACTGAACATTGCCAATACGGATGCGCAGATAGAAAATGTGCAGGTTCATTTTTTGTTTCTGAACAATTTAGATTCTTGAGTATTGTTATCGCAGTTGCAGTAGTGGTTATTGGATTGATTTTAATTTTCTATAAAAAGAAAAAACATAAAGTTAAAAATAGGAAAGTAAGAAAAGAAATTAGAAAGAAAAAGAGACAAGTAAGAAAAGAAAAAAGGAAACATAAAAAGAAAAGGAAATAAAATTATAATTTTAAATAATTAATTTCTTCTTCTTCCAATTTCAATTCTTTTTGAATTTCGGAACTTGATTTTAGAATTTGCTTTATTGTGGGAAATTCAGACATTGCTCTTTTTTTGCTGATATGAACATATTGGGAATATTTTTGGCAGATTGATTTTTTCTGTGCGGTTTTTTGATTATTCATCCATATTTGGAGAATTCGCATCGGTTTTCTATAACTTGTGAATCCTGTTTTCGGAGATTTTTTTGAAGAAGCAATCCCATAACTTAAAAAAATATTTTCATAAACTAAAAATCTCCAATACTGCTGTTTGTAAATTCTTCCTCGGAAAACATCTGCTTTAGCAAGCAATTCATATGCTCTTGCCAGTTCTTCTCCAGAATATTCTGACGGAATATTTTCTTCAAGCCAAAGAAATATTTCATCTAAAGGCATATTTACCGAATCAAAAATCCCAAGCATTTCATTTGCAGGCTTTTCCTTGAAAATTCTTCTTAACGAATTGAAAATATCTGTTTCCTTATTTCTTTCGTCGAGGATTATTGAAAAATAATCTTTTAATTGAGAAAGAGTTTGCAAATCATTTATTGCTGCACGCAAATCTCCTTTTGAATTTATTGCAAGTTCTGTAAGGAAATCATTATTTATAGTCAGCCCTTCTTTTTCTGAGATAGTTTGTATAATTGATTTAATATTGCTATAACTTATTTCTTTCAACTGCAAAAGTTCGCATTTTTTTCTTAACGCATTAAATTTTTTCCCCCAAATGTCATTTGCTGTAATTATCATAGGGAAAGAAGATAAGTCAATAAGTTCAAGCAATTGTGATAATCCTCCATAATCCTCGTCGGAAATTCCATCAACTTCATCAACTAAAATAATTTTTCCGTCTTTCTTAAGAGATTTTTGTTCTATTGCGGGTTTCAAAACTTCTTTTAATCTTTCCTTGTTTCTTAAATCAGAAGCATTCAGTTCAAAAATTTCAAAATCAATTTCATTTGCGATTGCGTGAGCAAGACTTGTTTTTCCTGTTCCTGGCGGGCCGTGCAAAAGAATAGCATTTTTCTTTTTCCCATAATTTTTTACAAAATCTTTTACTTTGATTACTGCTTCTTCCTGCCCTTTCATTTCCTCCAATTTTTTTGGACGATATTTTTCAACCCACATCATTTTATCTTATACCTGATTTTCATTATAAATTATCTCCGGATAAATTTGAATTATATGTTTTTTCTTCTTCTATTATTTTCATTATTTCTGCAAGATTGTAATAGGTGCATCCTTTTCTGCTTGGACAAACTTCCACGTCTATCTCAAGACATTTTTTGCATCTTTTAAGTATTTTTTCAGAACAAGTTGTCTGTATAGAATACATTTTATTATCCTACTCCTTTCCTAATCCAGCGAGGACAAAACTTGCTAGTAAGGATTGCAACTGAATAAATGGGTCGCTTCCTTCGACTATTCGGAATTCAATTTCACCTGTTTTTTCTGTAAGTTTAACTTTGATTGTTGGTTCTATTGGAAGATTCCAGATTTCTTTTTGAATTGCTTTTATTACATCTTGTCCTGAAATGCTTTCTTTCAACATTATATCAAGAAGTTTTTCTTTTGATTTTTGGAAATCTCCAGAAAGAGCGTAGTCTAAAACTACTTTTATATCTCTTGGTTTTGTATTTGAAATAATTGTTGCGACCAAATCTGAGCCTATAAGCGGAGAAATCGATGCTGTTGACTGCAAAATATTAATGCAACGTCTGCAATCTCCCTCGCATCCCTCGTATAAAATTTCCATGGCTTCGGGTTTTATTGTAAGATTTTCTTTTTCCGCAATTTTTAAAATTACTTTTTCAATATCTTTTTTTTCTAAAAGTTTAAATTTGAAAATCGCACAACGAGATTGAATCGGATCAATTATTTTGCTTGAATAGTTGCATGAGAGAAGGAATCTGCAAGTTGTAGCATAATTTTCCATTGTTCTTCTTAATGCCTGCTGAGCTTCGGGAGTTAATGCATCAGCTTCATCAAGGAAGATTATTTTGAAAGGAATATCTCCTAAAGATTTTGTTCTTGCGAAGTTTTTTACTTTTTCTCTTACTACATTTATTCCTCTTTCATCAGAAGCATTTAGTTCAAGATAATTTTCTTTCCAGTTTTCTTTGTATAGTTCTTTTACTACTACTAACGCAAGAGTTGATTTTCCTGTTCCTGCTGGGCCTGCGAAAAGCATATGCGGAATGTTCATTGAATTAGTAAGTGCTTCTACTCTTTTTACAGAATTATCCTGGCCGACGAGTTCAGAAAATTTTGTCGGACGATATTTCTCTGTCCAAATACCACCTGCCATTATAGAATATTTCCAATTTAACTTATAAAGATTTGTGTGGTAAAATAAATTAAATGTTTAACTTAAATTTTCTTTGCATCTATTAGTTAAATATTGAAAAAATTCTATTCCCTGATCAACTTTTTCAGGAGATACTTCTTGCCCATCGACTATGCTTTCTAATAATACTCTAGCATTATTTATTTCTGCCTTTTTTTCTTCAAACATTTTTTCACATTCGGGATTATTTCCGAACGATTCCCAATCTCCAACTAATAATTTTAAATACCTTCCAAAATTCTCTAAATTTTCTGATTCAAAATTCCATTCCTTTTCCCCTGAGATTACTTCATAACATCTATTTGTGATAATTAATCCATCTTCTATAACAAGATCTTTCCCGTATTTCCCCTCTCCTTTTTGTTTTTCTAAGTTTTTTTGGATAGTTACACTTTTAAATCCCACTTTAACATAAAATGCTCTTTCATCCATACTAAGTTTTGAAGGCGGAATTAACATAGTTTATAGATAAAATTTCTATTTATATAATTAATTGCATTAAGAACTATATTTACCTAGATTTCTCTTTTCTTAGCTTTCTTTTATGCTTTTCTTTTCTAAGTCTTTTTCTCTGCCATTTCCATCTCATCTGGTTTTTCTTTTTCCATCTACGGCTTGATCGTTTCATAGAAGTGATAGAAAATTTTGATTTTTAAAGATTTGGGTTAGTTAATTTTGAGTATTTTTTAGAAATTATCTTCTTTTTCCAATGCCGATTTTTGGACAATATTCATTTATCGGACATTCAGAACATTTTGGAGAAATAGGGACACAGATTGTTTTTCCAAACTGGACAAAAATTGCATTAAAATCTTTC
>Ga0334722_10002726_pt1 | contig 19612 bp, 20 predicted proteins | sample C3_bottom_MG_FD_207210 | JGI IMG/M metagenome (GOLD analysis project Ga0334722, IMG submission 207210) | Sediment microbial communities from Yellowstone Lake, YNP, Wyoming, USA - C3_bottom | ecosystem: Environmental > Aquatic > Freshwater > Lake > Sediment | place: USA: Wyoming | collected...
CTCGGTCCTTCTCCAGTCGCTTAAAAATACCGCTAACTTCATATTCTCACCTCCCCGATGTGCCGTTGTAATAAAAAAACAGGGGATTAGTTCTTCAACTATCCCCTTTTTGATATACTGGTCTGCCGCATCATTAAATCTCGGTAACCGTGATGGCCTGCTGCGGGCAGTTCTCCACGCAGGTCAGGCAATTGATGCACTCCGACATGTTTGCCGGGTCGGCCTTGCCGCCTTCCAGTTTGAACACGGCTTGCGGACATACGTTCACGCAGGTCCCGTCTCCATCGCACTTGTTCCTGTCAACCGCAACCATGTACATCCGGCTTCTACCTCCTCGTTATCGCGCGCGGCCCCACACCATATTCAAGGTGCGCCATGCCCCGCCCGAACGAATGAACTCCGCAACTATGGCCATGGTCGTATCCTGAAAAAGGAGCCTGAACACAGGCGCGTCTGCGCGATGCCTGAAGCAAAGTTACTGAATAAGCCTATACGCAGCCGGTCGGCTTCGGAAGGCCGGCGATTTTGCACGCCTGCTTTGCCGGACCGCCGGGATAAAGCTCATAGAGGTACTTGGTATTGCCTTTCTCGGGCCCAAGCTTTTTGCCGATCTCTTTGACCAGGATCTTGATCATCGGCGCGATCTGATACTGTTTGTAATACTCGCGCAGAAAATTCACGACTTCCCAGTGCTGATCGCTCATCTCGATCCCTTCGACCTGCGCGAAATAATTCGCGACATCCATGCTCCAGTCGTCCAGATTCGCCAAAAAGCCGTCTTCATCCACTTCAATCGTCTTGCCTTTTACGTCTATTGTTGCCATTGTTCGTATCCCCTTTCGTGGAATATATTCGGGCGCAGCCTTAGGCGTCCCGCTAAAGTTACTCTGTGCCGGTGATCCGGAGACTCAGCACATTGCTCGTAATACCTTAATCCTTCTTGACCCTGATGACATAGAGCCTGCCATATCCATCCATGAAACCCTTGGCGAGACCGGACGATCTATGTGTTCTCCAGTCATAGCTGAGGATTGCATCCTCATAATCCTCACCCGCTATCATGTCGGACAGCTCCTTTGAGCGCCTGTCTGCCGCCATACCGAGGGCCTGCATCATTACTTCTCCGACATTCTTGCTCGTAGGATCGGCGATATATATTGCACCGCACGAACTGCACGATCCGCCCAGCACGTTTTCCATGGCATTGATGGCCATATTCGCCGGCCGTTCGAGCTTTGCCTTGCAGAATGGACAGAGCGGCTCCCTGCCTTCCCGTGGTCCTTCTCTCAAATAAAACCCTGCTTTCTCCGCGCGTGTGCGCCTTGCCGGAACTCACGGGCTTTCCGTACCATCGCCGGCGCCCACTCCGCCGTGCCCAAAGCATGGAGATGTGTATAAGACGCCAGTACGTTGTTCTTCACCAGTCCATCCCCCGTGCCGTTTATCCCGCTGCCTCGGACCATATTGTACGACATGGTCGGAAGACTGTCCGGATTCACAACCCGTGAATAATGAAATTCATGGCCCCGTATTATCACGCCCTTGCCGAGAAACACGCTTGCGCTATTGGTTTCCAATACGGTATAACCATGCGCCTGCGGCCGTTTTTCAAGAACAAAATCAATCGGCAACACCGACGTCATGGGATATACGGTGTCATTCACCTTCAGGCTTCTGCCGAGATAGATCAGGCCGCCGCATTCGGCATAAACAGGCAGCCCGTTTTTTGCCGCTGCTCTCAGTGATTCGCAGAAACCTGCATTCGCGGCAAGTTCCGCGGCCTGCGTCTCGGGAAAGCCTCCGCCGATATACAGTGCGTCTATTTCGGGAAGAGTCCTGTCCACAAGCGCGTTGATTTCCATGAGACAGGCGCCGTGCTGTTCGAGCGCTTCCAGATTATCCGGATAGTAGAACTGAAAAGCCGTATCTTTAATGACCCCGATGGTGACGGGGTCCTGCTTTTGATGCTGAAGAACGTCCGCTTCTTCCGGCTGCGCCAGTGCCGGCGCATCACATGCAATATTCCAAAGAGCGTTCAGATCGAGATATTTATCCGCCATTGCCGCGGAAGCGGCTATAGCCTGTTCCACTTCAGGATGCTCATGAAACGGCGTCAGACCCATGTGCCGTTCAGGAAATTCACCCTTCCTCTGCCGGGGGACGGCTCCGAGCACCGGAAAACCGCTGCTCTGCTCAATGGCCTTCCTGATCACCGTTTCGTGTCGCCCCGGGGACACGTTGTTCAGGATAATGCCCCTGATTTCAACCTCGGGGTCATAGTTTCGGCATCCCAGGACCACTGCACCGACTGTGCTTGATGCCTTGGTGCAATCCACAATCAGCGCCACCGGCGCCTTGAGCATGCCGGCGAGACGCGCCGTGCTGAACGTTCCCGACTCGTCTACCCCGTCATAGAGGCCCCGGTTGCCCTCAATGATTGCCGCGTCCATACCTGACGTATGTTCGGTAAAGGACCGCAGGATGCTCGCCTGTTCCATGATGAAGAGGTCGAGATTGTAGCATGGCCTGCCTGCAGCCTTCCCGAGCCATCCCGCATCAATAAAATCCGGACCCTTTTTAAAAACCGCGATCCGCCTGCCATGTTTGCGCCAGGCGGCGGTGATCCCGATTGCAAGGGTCGTCTTACCTAACCCGCCCCGCGTGGCTGAAATTACCAGCCTCGGCATCACTCGCATTACGACTGCGGATTGGCCGAACCTTCAGTGTGCGGGATCTCGACTGCGGTGCCGCCGAAGTATGAGTACACTAGTTTGCCTCCGTCAATCAGCACGCGGAGAGCTGCTTTGGTCTCAGCCTGGGTCGCGCCTTCCGCCTCCATGGCATTGCTGATATCCTTGGGCTTCAGTTTCTTTTTACCCTGGCTCTTTTCTACGAGCGCATACACTTTGTTTTGCAGTTCTTCTTCGGTCATATTATTCCCCTCCATTAGGTTGTTCAGATCGCCATAAAAACCGGCCCCGGTCTTTCCCCGGGGCCGGCATGACATTTATGCTGCTATTCCCACTTGAAGGTCGGAGTCATTCTGAACGTCTCGCGTGCAAAGGTGAAATCGTCGATATGCATCTGAGTAAACGCTATGCCGGTTAACTTGAAGAACCGCTCCCAGCCGATGCGCTCGATCCACTCGCCCACACGCTCGTGCTTCTTCGCATCCTTGGCGTAGACTTCGACGAGGTGCTTCACCGCCTTCACAACTTCGGGCCAGCGCGGAGGATTGTTCGGAAGGAACGGGATTGCAAGCTTGGACATGCGCGCAGGGCCGCGGGCGTTAGACACCTTGCCGCCGACCCAGATCGAGATGCCGTCGCCGGTCGCATCAGCGAGCGGGAGAGACGGACACATGGTATAGCAGTTGCCGCAGTACATGCAGCGCTCTTCCTTGATCTTCACGGACTTCGCAGCCGGGTTCGGGGCGATTGCGCCGGTCGGGCAGGAAGCGATGGTCGTGGGGATTTCGCACTGGTTCGCGATCGTCGCCTCGTTCACCTTCGGGGGCTTGCGGTGAATGCCGAGAATGGCGATGTCCGAGCAGTGGACCGCGCCGCACATGTTGAGGCAGCACGCGAGCGCGATACGTACACGCGCCGGCAGGGTCTTGGTCGTGAAGTATTCATGCAACTCATCCATCACGGCCTTCACGACGCCGGAAGCGTCCGTGGCCGGGGTGTGGCAGTGGATCCAGCCCTGGGTATGCACCACGTTGCTGATGCCGTAGCCGATGCCGCCGACAAGGTGGCCGCGCTTCTTAAGCTCGGCCTGGAGCGGATCGACCTGCGCTTTATCCGGAAAGAACTCGATATTATTGCGCGTAGTGAAGCGCAGATGACCGCCGGAGAACTTCTCGGCGATATCGCATACTTCGCGGATAAAATCGGTGCTCACCAAACGGGGGGAAGCCATACGCACGGTATAAAGCTCGTCTCCAGTCTCGGAAACGTGCTTCATCGTCCCCTTATTGATCTGTTCATGATACTTCCATTTCCCGTAGTTCTTGGCGATCACGGGAGGCAAAAATTTGCTAAAGTGAGGAGCTCCAATATCGGTTATTCTCTTCGGTTTGTCAGCCATTATAGATATCCCTCCTTGAAATTATTCGTGTAGTCTTCGATCCTACTTTACGTCTTCCGGAGACCAGAATACGTACGGGTTCGACCTTGGGGCTTTAACCATCTGCGGTACGGCCTTGATACCGGTCGCATCGAGCATGGACTTCATGCCGAGACGGTCGACGAGTTCGCCGATACGCTCGCGGTTCTTGCCGTGGTCATCCCACCATTCCCAGAGTTTGCGGATGACCTCTTCCAGATTATCGTAAGGTTTTTCAAGCTTCATGAAGGGGATGATGACCCAGCTCATGAGTGCGCCGGTCACGATCGGGGCCTTGCCGCCGAGCATGATGGTCGCTCCCTGCTCTTTCCCGGGACGCAGCGCCTTCGGCATCTGATTGATGCAGTGCATGCAGCGGTTGCAGTCCTTGTCGTTGATCTTAAGCGTGCTGCCGTCGAAGCTCATGCACTTCGTCGGACACATGCCGACGATCTCCTCGGCGATGTTCATTTTCGAGATGTAATTCTTTACTTCGGCCTGGTCTATCCGGATAGTGTCGCGCCAGGTGCCTATGATGGACATGTCAGCGCGTGCAACGGAGGCGACGCAGTCGTTGGCGCATCCGGAGACTTTGATCTTGAACTTGTAGGGGAATGCGGGACGATGAAGTTCGTCCTGGAATTTGTGGGTAAGGGTATCGCATATTTCCATTGTATCTATGTTCGCGAACTCGCAACGGGATTTGCCGGCGCAGCAGCTCGGGGTGCGGAGGCACGAACCGGATCCGCCGAGGTCCCAGCCCTTTGCCGTCGTTTCAGCGAAGATGGCCTCAAGCTTGTCGGTCTGCGTGCCAAGGAGCACCAGGTCGCCCGTGGAGCCGTGAAAATTGGTCAGGCCGCTGCCGTATTTGTCCCAGATATCCATGAGCTCGCGGAGCGCGCTCGCCGTATAGTAGAAACCGGCAGGCTGGTTGATACGAACTGTGTGGAAGTGCGCGACACCCGGATATTCTTCCGGAAGGTCGCAATAACGGCCGATGACGCCGCCGCCGTAACCGAGCACGCCGACGATGCCGCCGTGCTTCCAATGAGTGACTTTGTCCCTATATGACCTCTCCAGAATGCCGAGAAGATCTTGAGCCGTGTTGCTCTTCTTCGCGGCCTTCTTGATCTCTTTCACGAAACTCGGCCATGCGCCTTTTTCCAACTCGTCAAGCATCGGTGTCTTTGCATCTTTGCTCATTTAGGAAATCCTCCTTAGTAGAATTATCTCACGGGAAAATACTCTGACAAAAATATTGGATGCCGCTGCTGGAACCGGGGAAACACCGTAATCTGTTCTAATGAAGAACTGCGCTTACAGAAAACGATTTTCAATCATGATTTATTAGTGTGGGTTCCCCCTTTCTTGTATAAATAAAATTATATATATCTATTTGGCAAGGGCAAGTGAGTCTGCCAATTTTAGGTGCTTGTTCCGGACTTTAAGACTTGTGATTGTATGGTTAGTGCCTCTTTTAGTCAAATAAAAAATACTAATCGTACCATAATGCCCGGTAATTTGCGCGATTTAGAATATTAGGCATTAATACAAATATTTCAGTAAGTTACATTCCAAGACTCGGCCTGCAGGATTAATTTCACCAATAAAATGAATCTGTTAACTGGGGCTTGATTAATATTCAGGGTTTTTATACCATATGGTAATCACAAAATTAGTTATCCCGGTATTTTTTTTCTTTGGGCGACCAATCTCACAAAAAGATCTTTGACCAGGATCAGGCGCCCCGGATTCTTGACACCATGCTCTTCGTCTGTTAGCATACATCTATTCTCGGTCCCCGCGGGAAAAAGGGAGAAAAAATGTTGGAAGCGAAAGTAACACTCGTGAACGATATGCAGTTTTCGGGAACAGCCACGTCAGGCCATACGCTGATAATGGACGCCGACCGGGAATCCGGAGGTCACGACACCGGGTTCCGCCCCATGGAACTGCTGCTCGTCGGTTTCGGGGGATGCTCCGGCATGGACGTCATCTCCCTGCTCAGAAAAAAGCGCCAGCAGGTCACCGGCCTTGAACTCAACGTAAAAGGGGAGAAGTCTGATTCATACCCCAAAATCTACAAAGAGGTCCATATCGAATACGTGGTCAAAGGCAAGGGGATACAGAAAGAGGCTGTTGAGCGCTCAATAGCCCTGTCCCTTGAAAAATACTGCTCTGTCGGGGCGACACTCGCCAAAGCCGGAAAGATCACGCACAATTATCGAATCATAGAAGAATAGGAATACCCGCTATCTCCCTTCCGACCTAAACAGCGCGCTTCTCTTGACCTATTACGGCTGCCCTGCTCTGTTTTGACCTGCATAGTCACAACGCGTCGCCGGTCTTTGCCGGGGAAATATCCTCCCGGAAATGAACCCACCATTTTCTGTTGATTTGTCGATGTTTTTCCATTACAATGGCGACGCTGATGGACTGTTGCGTGAAAACATCGGCCAAGAGCGGGGACAGAATGAATGGTTGATGCGATTCCAGGAGAGCATCTGCGGCATATCTTCAAAACCGCCTCATGGTGGGACCATACCGCAACTTTCTGCGAGAACTTCGGATTTTCGCTTAGCATCTATTCACTGACTGGAAAACCGGTCCATGCTTCAAGCCGCACCGCTTCCCTTTGCCGGGGGTTTTGCTCATCTTCTCTGGAATTCAAGTCCCGGTGCGAAACACACTGTCTTTCCTTCGTCATGAACACCATATCTACGGGCAAACCCGACATCTTCAAGTGTTATTCAAGGATCATGTGTTTTGTCTTTCCGATCCGCTATCTCGACGAGAAGGCGGTAGTACTTGGAAAAGGCTCCTTTTCTTCATACGAGGATTTCCGAGAATGCATGAACCTGGCGCAGGATGCCGGCCTCGACGCCATTTCCGTGACCGCGCCGCTTTCCTTCACAAGCCACGAGCAGACACGGAAGATTTATTCTTTTGTAACGGAATCCGTTACGGGCTTTTTACAAAACACCCAGGAAACCGTTACACTCAGGAAAAAGTTCGAGGGCCTGAAAAAGATCATCGGGATGTGGGGCGCCGACGCGAATGATCTGCCCGAAGCGCTCTTTGAAGGCGTGATCCGCAAACTGTCCACACTGCTTGATATAGATTATATTTCCGTCCTCGTCCATGATAAGAAACGCGGGAAATATACGAGCCTGTACAGCCTGTCAAAGAGCGGTGGAACGCCGGAAGCCATCAGCATCAGCGAGCACGACGCCGTGGTCAGGGACCTTATCAACGGCAAACCGTTTATCCTGTCCGCGGAGCCCATAAAAGATCCCCGGGCCGATTTCCTTAACGGGATGGGTGCCCTCTATTTTTTCCCCATAATGGTCGGCAAAAAACTCGAAGGGCTTCTCCGTCTTGATGACAGAGGTCTCAGGGAGGGGGACCGGCAGGTCATTTCAGCCTTCTGCCGGCAAGCCGCGCTTGCGCTTGAGAACCGTCACCTGCAACAGGAACTCTATAATAAATTCGATCAGTTCGCGGCGATTTCGGAGCTCACGAAAACGATAACCCCCATCCAGGATTATGAAACGCTCCTCCGGACGGTCCTTGACCTGTCCGCCGGGCTGCTCAAGGCGGAACAGGGTTCGCTGATGATGATCGATCAGGAAACCGATGCGCTGCTCCTCGAAGCGAAAAAGGGCATGATAGACGGCGTGGCGGAAAAGCACCGGATCAACCGGGGTGACGGGATAGCGGGCAAAGTTGCCGAGTCAGGCGTGGCTATTCTCGTCGAGAACCTTGAGAACGACCCGAGAATTAAACAAAAAAACAGACAACATTATAAAACTCCGTCGTTCGTCAGCGTGCCGCTCAAAATCAACGATCGCATCATCGGCGTACTCAACCTGTCGGATAAGACAACGGGAGAGGTTTTCGATGAAGAGGACCTGAAACTTATTCAGTCCTTTGCGACCCATGCCGCCATAGTCATGGAACGAAATGTTTTTTTTACGAGGGCGGAGGAGCTCAAAAAGCTTACCATTACGGACTCCCTTACCGGCCTCCTGAACCGGCGATATCTATATGAGCGGCTGAAGGACGAATTGGGCCGCTCCCGGCGTCATGGCCACTCCTTCAGCCTTCTCATGCTGGATCTGGACGGGTTCAAACAATGCAATGATACGCTGGGACATCCCGCCGGGGACAGGACCCTCAAAACCATCGCGGACATCCTGTTGAACGTCATGCGGTCCATAGACATTGTTGCGCGCTGCGGCGGAGATGAGTTCATGGTTATTTTGCCTGAAACCGATGAGCCGCTGGCGATCGATATCGCTGAAAGGCTGCGGAGCAAAATTGAAAAAATGCGGGGTGCCGGCGGAGAAGCGGCGGCCCCGGCCCACTGCGCTTTGACGACCAGCATAGGCCTCGTCAGCTACCCCAGGCACGGGGATACAGGCGAACTTCTTCTTCAGAACGTGGACAAGGCGCTTTACCGCGCCAAGAACAAGGGAAAGAACAGGGTCGAGGTGTATTCATAAAACATGTTATTCAGTTCGCTCAAGGATAGTGACTTTTTCGACAGGCAACAGGAGCTGACAGGCCTCTTTAAACGAGTCCTTCAGGCGGACGTAGCTCAGGCGCGGAGCGCCGTTCTTTCCGGCCAGAGGGGAATCGGAAAGACCGAGCTGCTGAGGCAGCTCTTCGGCCGTCTATTCTGGGAACAGGACCGGGTCGCTCCGTTTCTGTATACGGTCAATCCCGCGCTCCTTTCCGTAATCGCCTTTTCCAGGAATTTTCTGTTCCAGTTTCTTTGCCAGCGACTCGCCTTCCCGGAAAAGGAACAAGCCCTTCTCTCCCGTGACGGGATATCAATCGAAGGACTGTTCGCGCTCGCGGAGGAGCGGAAGGCAGTCTGGGCAAAAGACCTACTTGGCCACTTTGCGCAATGCGCCTGCGATCCGGTCGCTGCGCTCCGTATCGCGCTTGCAGCCCCGCATCGCTCCGCAATGGCCACCGGGATGCCGGTTGCCGTTTTAATCGATGATTTTCACCGGATAAAGGGGCTCCATGATGACGGCGCTCCCGATCCGCGTCTGGCGTTCCTTTTCGAGGATCAGATGGCGCACGGGAAGACGCCCCATATCGTCACGGGAAACATGGCCGAGCTCCAGGAGCTTCCCGTGGTGAACAAACTTGAGCGAATACCAGTGCTTCCGTTAGGGCCCGAGGGGACTTCCTCAATGATACGTTCTCTCCTGAACTCATACGAAGCCGAAGGCAGTGTGCCTCCCCTCCTTCTGCGTCATCTGGGAGGAAACCCTTTTTATCTTGAGTGCGTCGTCACAAGAGCATGCGCGAAAAACAATCCTGATGACGGCGCTTTCTGGAAAGCCTACATCCGTGAGCTCATGGACGGGCCGCTTGCGCTTTCCTGGTTATCTGTCTTGAAGATATATTTTCCGGACCTGGTGTTGCGGAGAACCGCACTCGAAATAACCCATAGGATATTTCATGCCTCCGAGGCGCTTTCCTGCCGGCGGATCGCGGAAACCTTTGCGCTGACGGTTCAGGAGGCGCACGATATTGCGCAGGCCTTGTATCTCGCGGGGCTTATTCGCGCCGAATTCGGCGTGTTGAGGGCGGTCGAGGACCGGGTCTTGCGGGAAATTATTGACGCGCTTTACCTGAGGGAGCTCCTGGCAAAAACCGCGCATGAATCTGAGGAACATTTTCTTTCGACAGTTGTCCCGCAAAAAGGACGCCTCATCCGCTTTGATATGACTCTGCCGATGACCAGGGAGGCGGAGCTTATTGCCGCCCAGGGCCTCGAACAAATAGGCAAAAACCTGGACCTCGACCGGGATGCCGTCGGCCAGTTGCAGATAGCCGTTATTGAGGCTTGCATCAACGCTATTGAACACAGCAGGGGGATGGGCGACAGCGTGTATGTCAGCGTCAGCGTTGACGATGACCACATGGAGGTATCGGTCGAAAGCGCCGGAAAGGAGTATATCGTACAGGAGACGGGCGAGCCTGTTCGTGATCAGGAGAACGCGAAAACAACCGGCCGGGGGTGGGGCATAAAATTAATGAAACGCTTTGTCGACGAGGTCAGGTTTGAAAAAACAATCATCGGCACAAAAATAATCCTGATAAAAAAGATCGAAAGGTCCGCAGACATACACAAGGAGGATACGGCAAACCGTGAGTAATTTTTCTTTATCGTCAAAATCCGCGCAGGACATAGCCATCATGACGCCCAGGGGGTACATTAACGACATCGGGGCGGAGCGTCTCGAATCGACGAGCGAGCAGTTTCTCGGAGATGGTTTGAAAAAGCTCGTTGTTAATTTTTCGGACGTGCAATATATCAACACCATTGGTCTCTCCATTTTTTTGAGCATGGTGCAGAAGACCATGGAATACAAGAGCCTGCTCTGTTTCACGAATATGAAAAAGGACCATCGGGAAATCTTCGAGATGGCGGGTTTGATAAAACATGTGAAGGTCTTCAAGGATGAAAAGGACGCGTTCGCTTATTTAAACGGACGGAATTGACATGGCGAACAATTCAATGCACGTCAGGCGACTGATGTTCAGCATGGCGTCCCTGGTGGATTTGGGGCAGGAGGCAACATCCGCTAAAAGCCTGTCGGCAAAAATGAAGTCCGCGCTCTATGTCATTACGGGAGCGTTTTCCGTGCCGACAGCGGCCCTGTTTATTTACCACCCGCGGCGGAAAAGTCTCGATCTCCTTGTTGCAAAGGGCCACCGGGACAAGGCGCTGGACAAGCTCAGCCTTTCCGTTCCCGCGGGGCAGGCCGGCCAATTCAGGATTAATGACCCTCATACGGTTCGTGAGCTTGCAAAAAGCTTTTTTTTCAAGCGGAATAAAAACAGTTTTACGAAACTGCAGGCGAGAGTATTTCTTCCGCTCTTCGCCAAAGGCGGGTTTATAGGCGCGGTGATGCTCGGCCAAAAGCTCGGCAACGCGCCCTATCGCAAGGGGGACAAGGATGTCCTCAGGATAATGGCGCATCAAATGGCGATCACGCTGCACCATTCCCAGCTGTTTCTGGAACTTGCCAGGAAAGCTTCTGAAAACCGGCGGCTCTTTCACAACATGCGCCGGATCTATAATGATACCATTCAGGCCTTTGCCGCGGCGATAGACGCCAAGGACGGATATACCAGGGACCATTCCTACCGGGTGGCGCATTATTCAGTGGCGATCGCAAGGGAACTTGGATGGAAAAAGAAAGCCGTGGAGGGTATCTATGTCGCCGGCCTGCTCCATGATATCGGCAAGATAATAATTGACACCAAGGTCATCAAAAAAGGAAGAAAACTGACCTCCATAGAACTCACGGAAATAAGAAAGCATCCCCAGATATCATATGATATCCTGTCAAAGATCAAGTTCCCATGGAACAATATCGACAATCTGGTTCGCCATCATCATGAAAGGATGGACGGGACAGGATATCCCCATGCTCTTCAAGCGAAGGACCTGAGCGAGGGCGTCAAAATCCTCACGTTCGCGGACGCCTTTGACGCAATGACGACCGACCGGCCTTACCGCCGGAGACTGGGACTCGATGAGGCCTTTGGTGAAGTGATGAAGTGCTGCGGCACGCAATTTGACGAGAAGATCACGAAAACATTTTTTAATTTGCTGCTCAGGGAATTGAGCGGCGTCAAAAAGAAACCACGGATACTTCCCCTCCTGGAGCACCTCGATAAGAGCGGTTTTTCAACGGCCAAATCAACAGCGACCGTCCGAAAGCCCGCGAAGTCTCCTGTTCCGAAACGGACCTCAGCCGCAGCTCGAACAATTGGACGACGAACAGCCGCCGCATCCGGAACCGCTGCTTGATGAGGCGGGCGACGGTCCGCCTGAGGACGCCCGACCCATGCCGAAACGCGACATAAGCTTGTCCGTGTTCATCGAACCGCACTTCTCGCAGGCAGCCTCGGGCTTCGTCCCGAAGACAAGCTTTTCAAAATCTACGCCGCATGCGTTACAGTGATATTCGTAAATAGGCATCATGCTCCTTTTCGGCCAAGCCAAAAAGAGAAATCCCAAACCCCAGGGTTCAAATCCCAAATAAATCCAAGGCACCAATGACCCTGAACGCGCCGTGTTTTGAATATTGGAGCTTGGGCTTTGAAAATTATCCAGGATTTGCCTTTTTGTATTTGTAATTTGTTTTGTAACTATTCAGGTCTGCCGCTGAGCGGAGACGCAAAAGAGCGCGCTGCAACCATCATAATATCGCCACTTCAGCCAAAACAACGCGTGCGAAGCGAAAGCGTTGCGGGTGCGGGTACTGACAGCGTTCCGGCGTATCAACATACTGGCGCGCCTTGCGTCGAAGCGAAGTGGCTGACCTGAGTAGTTACTTTGTTTTATTTTTTATCCAGCTTCTTCCAGTCCGCCAGGAACTTCTCGATCCCGATGTCCGTGAGGGGGTGCTTTACGAGCTGATCGAGGACGCTGAACGGGATCGTGGCGATATGCGCCCCGGCCAGGGCGGCGTCAACCACGTGAAGCGGGTTCCGCACGCTTGCGACGATCACTTCGGTGGGGTACGAGTAGTTCTCGAAAATCGTTATGATCTGGGTCACCAGGTCCATGCCGTAGTGGCTGATATCGTCGAGCCTGCCAACGAAGGGGCTCACGTATGCCGCGCCCACCTTGGCCGCGAGCAGCGCCTGCGAGGGCGAGAACACCAGGGTCATGTTCACCTTGATGCCCTTGTCCGCAAGCGCCTTCGTCGCTTTGAGGCCGTCCCTGGTCATCGGGAGCTTCACCACCACGTTCTTGTGGATCTTCGCGAGTTCCACGCCCTCGGCCACCATTTTATCCGCCTCAAGACTCACCGCCTCGGCGCTGATCGGGCCGTTCACGATCGAACAGATTTCGGCGATCACCTGCTTGAAGTCCCTGCCTTCCCTGGCGATAAGCGACGGGTTCGTGGTCACCCCATCCACCACTCCGAGGCTTGCCGCCTCGCGAATCTCTTTTACGTTTGCCGTATCGATAAAAAATTTCATTCACCAATCTCCTTTTTATTCAGTTCCGCATTCATAAGCGCTTCTTCAAGCACCTGAACGGTATGCATCACTTCGATATCAGAACCCTTCCGCCTCAGCGCCTCCCGGATCTGCAGGTAACATCCGGGGCAGCCCGTCACAATTGCATCCGCATCGGTCGCGATGATGTTCTTCGCCTTTTCCCCGGCGATCCCGTCCGACAGCTGGGGATGGGTCATCCTCATCACACCGCCGAACCCGCAGCAGGCGTCGGGGTTCTTCATCTCGACAAGAGAAAGCCCTGGAACCGCCCGGAGAATGTCCCGCGCTGTTGACGAAAGGCCCTGTCCCCTGCCCAGGTGGCAGGGGTCATGCCAGGTAATCCGTTTCTTCACCCGTGCCAATGGCGTGTTTGAAAGCCTTGTGGCAAGGAACTCGTGGATATCAAGGACTGCGGGGTGCTTCGCACCGGGCGGCAGCAGTTTAGGATAATCTCTCTTAAAAGTCAAGCCGCAGGAAGCGCAGGCCGTTACTATCGCCTCAGCCTCAAGTCCGGCGAAAATCCCGCTGTTGTGCTCCGAGCATTCCGCCGCCGCCTTTCGGTCTCCCATCGAAAGCAGCGGCCTGCCGCAACACTTAAATCCTTCGGGGACGACAACATCGTATCCAAGCCTGTCCAGGACCGCAACCGTTGCCCTGCCGAGCTCCGGCTGAAGATGCGGAACGGCGCAGCCCGGGAAAAATGCCACCTTCCCCCTGGTCTCCCGCCTTCCGTCGACCGCCCCGGAAGCCCATGATCGTTGAGCCTTGAATGTTGAACCGCCGCCCCGACCTCCGGAAAAGTGGAGCGCCTTCGACGCGAACCATGCCGCGGCGTGAAACGCAACGGGGTTCTTCACCAGACCGGATATGACGGCGTCGATGAACCCGGGGCCGGATTCCCGCATCGCCTGTTCCATGGCCGCCTGGATGATCCCGGTCACGGGCACTTTGCTCCCGCACGCTTCCTCGCAGGCCAGACATCCAGTGCAGGTTGCAAGACGGTCCTCGTAAATATCAGAAGCCATCAGTCTTCCGTCCAGCACAGCTCTGATGAGAGCAATCCTCCCGCGGGCGGACATGGACTCCCTGCGCTCCTGCAGAAAAGGAGGGCAGACCGCGCAACATGAACCGCACTTCACGCAGCGGGAGAGCTCTTTCCGGTAACGTTCGAGAGGTAGGTCCCGGTGAGGGCGTTTCATGGCAGGATCGTCACCGGAGTGCCGATGGCGATCATGCTGTAGATCTCATCGACATCGGCATTGTCGAGGGCGATGCAGCCGTCGGTCCAGTTCAGGCGGGAGGACTGCGGCTCCATGGCCGGACCCGGAAGCATCCGTCCGTGAATGCCGACTGCCCCGCCGAGCTTCGTTTCCCATGGCGGCTGCTGCCGCTCGTCGATGGCCTTTTTTATCGTCATATATTCCTGCGACGAGATGATGTTGTTTTGAAGGCCGAATGAGGCGTGCTTCAAGCCGGGGTAGCTCAGGCCCATGAACTTGTAGAACCGCTTGCTGTGGTTCATGGTGCAGATATAAAATTCCCCTTCCGGCGTCCTTCTGTCCCCCATTATACGCTTGTCGCCGTCATTGTAGCCGCGGCCGAACACGGCCCGGTAGGTCTTGAACGGGGCCTCTCCCTTGTAGACCGTCAGGGTATAGTGTGATTTCCAGATAACGATCCTCGTTTGTTCCGCGGGCGGAAGTGAGGCGGAAACGGTCGCCCTTTCAGCGGGCAACTCGGGCTCCGGAGAAAGGCCGCAGAGAAACAGGAGGGAAGCTGCAAGCCTCAAAGCAAAAAAACTATGTGAGTGAATCCATGCCATCCGTACGTACGGGCTCAGCCGCGGCGCCTCTCTTCAAACCGGGCGGCGCAGGCCTCGCTGCAAAAGTACGTGGTTGTGCCGCGAACAGTCCTCGTCACCGCCCGCTCTTTCACCACATACGTGCTGCACTGGGGGTCCAGCACCATGTCCTCACCCATGATCCGGGGCCGCTTCTCCTCGCGGTAATAGGCCTGCACCGCTGAGCGGACCACCGTTTTCAGCGCGTAATAGACTAAAATCAAAATAATCAGGGTCAGGATGCCCCGCATCATTTGCCGCCCTTTCCGCTCAGCTTTTTGAACATTTCAATGTTGATCCTTATGGCTTCGGCCCGGGGATGGTGGGGCGCTATCCGCAGAAGATCTTCCCATATATGAATGGCCGCGGCATAGTCATGCCGGTCATGGGCGTATATAACGCCGATATTATAGCGGGCGTTTTGATGGCCCGGGTCGTATTCCAGCGCCTTGCGATACTGGTCAAGCGCGGCGCCGGTCATGCCGAGATTCCGGTAGGACGTGGCCATGTCCGTGCGGATGTCGGGATTGCGGGGGTCGATCTGGAGTGCGCGCTCGTAATACATGATCGCCTCCCTCCACTGGCCGCTGTCAAAATAGGCATTGGCAAGGGCAATGTTGCTGGCGAGATTTCCCGGGTCCTCCGCAAGGAGCGTTTTGTACTCCTCGATCAAGCCAATATAATATGGCGTCCGGGATTCAGAATTTCCGCCCTGGTCCTGGGCCGCGGGCGCAATCGGAACGATAGTGGAGGCCGGCCGCTTCTCCTGGTTCGTCCTGCTGCACCCTGCCAGCAGGAGGAAAACCGTCATTGCGGCGATTGTCGTGTTTTTCATAGAAAAATAATTAATAACCATAATTGATGAAATCGTAAGACGTCTTATTTAACCGCGGAGTCGCGGAAGAATCAGTATAATTCTTAATGCTTTGTTCTCGGCGTCTCGGCGTTTCCGCGGTAGATCCTGACTTTTTTCGCGCCCGATCAATGCCTGAAATGCCGCATCCCCGTCATGACCATGGCAATACCATGCTCGTTCGCGGCGGCGATCACTGCCTCGTCCTTAACCGATCCGCCGGGCTGAATTACTGCCGTCACGCCGGCCCTGGCCGCCTCGTCGAGACCGTCCCGGAACGGGAAAAACGCGTCCGAAGCAAGTACGGTCCCTTTGAGCGGGAACTGCGCTTTCATCACCGCGATACGCACGGAATCGAGACGGCTCATCTGGCCCGCGCCGATGCCGAGGGTCCGGTCTTTGGCTGTGAAGATGATGGCGTTCGACTTCACGTGCTTGCACACCTTCCAGGCGAAAGCCAGAGCCTCATATTCGTCGTCCGTCGGCTTCCGCGAGGTCGCAACCGTCAGCGTCCGGATATCCGATATCCTGCCGAAATCGCGGTCCTGGTAGATGAGCCCGCCCACGATCTTTTTGAGGTCCATGCCCTCGGCCGCGCCCGCCACGACGGGCCCGATATCGAGGAGCCGCACGTCCTTTTTTTTCTTCAGCTCTTCGAGGGCGTCCGGCGCGAACTCCGGCGCCACCACCACCTCGACGAACGTCGCCGTCAGTTCCTTTGCCGTCTCGAAGTCCACCATGCGGTTGAAGGCGATCACGCCGCCGAAGGCCGAGACCGGGTCGCAGTCACGCGCCTTTCGGTACGCCTCAACAAGAGCCGACGCCACGGCCACGCCGCAGGGGTTGTTGTGCTTCACGATAACCGCCGCCGTTCCATCGTATTCCTTCACCAGCTCCAGCGCGCTGTTCGCGTCGAGAAAATTGTTGAAGGACATTTCCTTGCCCTGCAGCTGCCTGGCATGCGCCACTGACGGTTCTTTCCTGCCGAACTCCCGGTAGAACGCGCCCTGCTGGTGGGGGTTCTCTCCGTAGCGCAGGTTCTGCACTTTTTCAAATTGCAGGGTGAGAATATTGGGAAACCGCGTCTTTTCATCGTCAGAGACCTGCTTGTCCAGCCAGGCTGAGATGGCGCTGTCATATCGTGCGGTATGAAGGAACACGGTGCGGCAGAGCTCGAAGCGGGTCTTCGCCGATACCTCGCCGGTCTTCTGAATTTCCTCCAGCACCCGTCCGTAATCGCGGGGCGAGACCACCACGGCCACGTCGGTATAGTTCTTAGCCGCGGAACGCAGCATGGTTGGGCCGCCGATATCGATGTTCTCGATGGCGTCCTCGAGGGTGCAACCCGGCTTGGCCACGGTCTGCTCAAAGGGATAGAGGTTCACGACCACGAGGTCGATGGGCTCGATGCCGTGCGCTTTCCACTGCTTCATGTGCTCGGGATTGCCGCGCCTGCCGAGGAGCCCGCCGTGGACCTTCGGGTGGAGGGTCTTGACCCTGCCGTCGAGCATCTCGGGAAAACCCGTGAATTCGGACACATCCTTCGCCGGAATGCCGCCGTCCCTCAGAAGTTTGGCCGTGCCGCCCGTTGAGAGAATTTCTATGCCGAGTTTTGCAAGCGACCTGGCAAAATCCAGAATGCCGTCCTTGTTCGAAACACTGATGAGCGCGCGCGTCACTTTTCCCACGATAGGCCTCCGGATAAATTGTGCATGAACAACGAGAAATTTTAACCGAAACAACCTCCAAAGTCAAATGCATTGCAAAAGCCACTTTTGATCGTGCCGCTCGGGACGCGATGGGCTTAGACCTCGTTAGAGAATTGCATAAGAAATATTCGATGCTCGGAGTCAATGATCTGAGAAATATTATGAGTAATTACGCTTTTACTGAATGGCGATATATCTCACGGGGTAAACGGAAGTCGCTTATATATCAAGGCCATTTCCGGTAATCGTAGAGCAAGGAGTATGCAACCGCCTACTGTTCCAAAACCGCATTACACTGCTTCAGAATCTCATCCGGAATAGGTTGCTTCGCTTCCCTTTATGAAAAAGCTATTCCATATCCGCATATTAAATTTATTTCGTGGATATTCCAATTATTGAATATTAGTCTTTTGCTCAAAATCTTATGAATTCAACTGAATACGTCATGTTTTTTCTTAAATTCATTGACCACACCTTAGATCTATGCTACTGTATTTCGAACCGATAGTTACTTGTTATATTCCATGGCAGAGGGGGCCAATGACATATTTTCGAGACTCTTTAAAAAGAGCAAAAACTTACCTGCTTTTTATTCCGTTTCTTGCTCTAAACGAAACGGTGATACGAAATGAATCAACTCGCATTTACGCATTTTTTTTAAATACGCTAGCTTTCATATTGTATGCAATAGTCTATGGTTCCATCGTTGAAGAAATAGCACTCAAAACCAAGTCAGAATGGTCTCACCTTCTCAAACGTCATTTGCTAAATTTAGTCGCAGCAACGTTTATCCTTTACATTCCAGTTTTTGCGACATCTTATTTGAATTCAGAAGAGCATTATTTGCGTGTATTTGCCTTCAAAGGATTGATCGGATTTGTTATTCAATGCGCCACCCTTTATTTAATGCCATTGGTTTTTCTTAAAAGGAAAGTTCTATCTTCATTTCCGCAAGCTCTCAGATACATTGCCCATCATCTCCTACAAAGCACTTCGCTAATAGCGCTTGTTCTCCTCGGCTTTGCCTTGAAATATATCGTCGCGGCGGTCAACGCTTATTATTTTGAGACGGAGCCCGTCGTGATACGCTATGGTTTCAAATACATTCATGACCTTGTTAGCACTTATATTGGCTTAGTAATTTTCTCAATGGCCTCATCGCTACTAATCAGCAACGAACCATCCTTCATGGAAGTTAAGCAATCGAATCCTGCGTAACGTAGGAAAATGGATTATAACTTGCGGGTCGAGTCCGACGCGCAAAGAACGCGCGTCTCACCCGCGCGTTAGCTGAGGAAAACATGATATCTCTCCACATTCTAATATTGACAATAGTGCTTTCAATAAATCCCGTCTTTGCACAAAGTAATGTTGCCGAAAAGTTGATAACGACATATCCCTACTACGCTTCAGAAAAAAGATCAGTTCAAATAAAAAGTAAATATAAGCAAATTAAACAGGGCATGACTTCAAAACAAGTGATCCAGTTACTTGGAGACCCAGATGAAGTCCGCCCTTTATACGAACCTAAGATATGGGGTCCAAAGCAAATCGGATACACTCATCAGTATTTAATCCAGAGAAAAACCGCCAAGGGTTCACAAAATGACAGAGATGAAAAACTGGTTATGGTCTCCTATGACTTGGATTGGGATGTGATGTCTGTTGATCTCTGGGGTTTTGATGAACAACCCCTGGATGATGTGACTTCTTCGATAGAATACAAGGCAGATGTCGTTCTTCGTGTTGAACGATTGTCTTTCGACGGATCTGATAAGTACGCATGGTATACAGTTAAAATTCTAAAAGTAATCAAGAACACATCAAATGAAGTCTTCGGTGCGACGCTAAAAATAGCATCATACAGTTGGAAAGACGGTATTCCCGAAGGAGAATCAACTGTCTATTTACAGCGTTACAACAAGAGCGAAAATAGATTCTGGATGCTGTTGGGTGGCGAAGCTGCAACTGGTGTCCGTCCCATGAAGAATAAATAGGAAGCCAACATGCCGGTCCACAGCGACGCGCCAAAAGCGGCGCGTGACCGGCGTGTTGAAC
>Ga0334722_10002727_pt1 | contig 19607 bp, 15 predicted proteins | sample C3_bottom_MG_FD_207210 | JGI IMG/M metagenome (GOLD analysis project Ga0334722, IMG submission 207210) | Sediment microbial communities from Yellowstone Lake, YNP, Wyoming, USA - C3_bottom | ecosystem: Environmental > Aquatic > Freshwater > Lake > Sediment | place: USA: Wyoming | collected...
CACAGGGCAGCGAATATCCGGTTGTCGTGATGCCGCTCCTGACCCAGCACTATCTTCTCCTGCAGAGGAACCTGCTTTATACAGCCATCACAAGGGGAAAGAAACTCGTTGTGATCATCGGCACAAAGAAGGCCCTCGGGATAGCGGTCAGGAACAACAAGCAGCAGCTGAGATACACCCGTTTGAAGGAGAGACTGGTAACTGATTAGGTGTTTAGGCTGAAGACTGAAGGCTGAAGTACCTAAAAGCCTTTCCTCTTCCACCTTCAGGCTATCTACCTGAGTAGTTACAGCGTCTGAACCAGAAGTAGGTGCTTTAAGCAGAAGAGAACAAACCAAAATTCCCCCTTAAAAAAGGGGGATTAAGGGGGTTGTTTAAAGAATTAGCATAAAAGAACCTTAAACCATGCAATAGTATCTGATGCTTTGCTTTATAAAACCAATTGCTGGACAGTATGAATGCATGGCATAACAACCCCCTAACCCCCTTTTCTAAGGGGGAATAACCCACTTAAGATGAGAAAGAACCAGTAGTTTGATATCATCCCCACTGCTTGCGCAGTCCCTTTTTTAGTGCTATTCTGGTCTTAGCCATGTATAAGAATATCCTTGCTGCAGTCAATGAACATATTAATTCAGAGGTCACGGCACGCTATGCACTGCACCTCGCCAAAGAGCTTAACGCAAAGCTGTTCATCTGCTTCGTTGCCGCGAAAGGCATGTCACAGCATGATCAGCGCTCTGCCGGGGATGCCCTGAAACGGCTTTTTAATGAGGCTGTTGATCTGAATATTCAGGCTGAGAGCATTGCGGAAATAGGGGACCCGGTCATTGAGATCAAGAGAATCGTCCGGCACGAAAACATCGGCCTTGTCTTTGCGTCAACCAGGAGAGAGGACATACAGCGAAGATTCTATGCCGGCACCATAGCACGCAGCCTCTCCCTGAAACTCCCCTGTTCTGTTGCGCTCGTGCGCGTTGTGCATTCAGGAAGGGTGCAGCCCAAGAGAATACTAGTCCCGGTCAAGTCAAGGATAGACCATGTCACGGAACGGGCCTGTTTTACAACACATATGGCAAAGGCGTTCGGATCAAAGGTCTTTGTCTTCCACACGCCAAAGCCAATTGCAAAGTTTTTCCATGGAGAAATCCACCTCACCCCTCATGAATGGGAGGAGCGGAAATCACCCGATATCTCGCTTTTCATGGAATATCTGAAACGTCATGAGGTCGACCACGAGGGAAGGCTTTTGCCGGGCAGGACTGCACGGAACATTACGCTCGAGGCCTTTGCAAAACGGCTTGACCTCATCATCATGGGTGCAAGCGAAAGGAGCCTCTGGGTATCCCTGCTCAAGGGCAATCTTGTTGAGGAAGTCCTGAGAGAAACACCCTGCGATCTCATTATCCTGAAGCCCAGGCATGAAGATTAACAGCCTGTCGAAAGAGGATGCCCTCAGGCAGCTCGTAAGCTCGGAGACCGGTCTTTCAGAGACAGAGGCTGCCAAAAGACTTTCAGAAAATGGTTTCAACGAAATCAGGGAAGTAGCCGGGACACCCCTTTCCCTGCGGTTTCTGGGACAGTTCACTCATTTTCTGGCAATATTGCTCTGGCTCGGCGCCGGCCTTTCGTTCCTCTCCGCCTATCTCCATCCCGGAGAGGGCATGTCCACACTCGGCCTCGCGATCATCGGCGTCATTTTTATCAACGCGATCTTCACCTTTATCCAGGAATACCGCGCAGAAAAGGCGCTTGAGGCCTTGAAAAAACTCCTGCCCTTTTATGTGCAGGTCATCAGGGAAGGGACAGAAAAGAAGGTCCATTCGCGCGAAATAGTGCCGGGTGACATCATCCTGCTTTCCGAAGGCGACATGATACCTGCTGACGCACGGCTGATAGAAAGCTCCATGCTGAAGGTGAACAATGCATCTCTCACCGGTGAGTCAGAAGCCGGTCTCAGAGACCATATGCCTTCGCAGGGCGAGCTTCTGGAAAGCCCTAATATTGTCTTTGCAGGAACAACAGCCACGAGCGGCTCAGGGAAAGCGCTCGTCTTTGCAACAGGCATGGGGACCGAGTTCGGCAGGATAGCCCATCTGACAAGCGCAGTCGAACCGGGCCTGAGCCCCCTCCAGAAAGAGATCGTAAAAGCAACACGCCTTGTAGCGACTATCGCAGCCTTAGTCGGCATATTCTTCTTTGGCCTCGGCTTCTTTATCGGGAGGAGCTTCTGGGACAATTTCATCTTTGCCATCGGCATCACAGTCGCACTCATCCCGGAGGGTATGCTGCCGACAGTCACCCTTTCCCTTGCCATGGCAAGCCAGAGGATGGCGAAGAGAAAGGCGCTGATAAAGAACCTCGCCGCTGTTGAGACCCTCGGATGCGTGAACGTCATTTGCACTGACAAGACAGGCACGCTCACTCAAAACAGTATGACTGCATCAAAAATATGGACATACGATCAGGTCATTGATGCAAAAGATTACAGGCCGCAGGCCGATGATATGCTTATGCAGACAGCGCTTCTCTGCAACAATGCACGGTTTGCCGGCAACGAATACAAAGGTGATCCTACGGAAACAGCTCTTCTTAAACTTGCGCTGGAAGTCATCGGTGACATCAGCGCAGAGCGCATCTCAGAGGTCCCCTTTGACTCCGACCGGAAGAGGATGACAACCCTTAACAAAGTTACAGGTAAGGAATATGTCTTCACAAAAGGCGCCATGGAAAGCATTCTGCCCCTGTGCAGCAGATATCTCATGGGCAACGTTAAGCAGGGGATGGATGACAGCTTTCGCGACAAGGCAGCAGGCGCTTACCACAAGCTCATGGATATGGGATTAAGAGTGCTGGCGTTTGCGTATAAGAAAAACAAAGAGCAGGGCGCAAAGGGCGAAGGACAAGAGGAGTACGAAAAAGATATTTCCCAATCCCCAAACCCTGATCCCCAATCTCTTGAAAAAGATCTCGTCTTTGCCGGGCTTATCGGGCTTGAGGACCCGCCACGGCCTGAAGTGCCCGATGCCATACTGAAATGCCATAATGCAGGCATCAGGGTAATCATGATCACCGGGGATGGAAGCAGAACAGCAGTTGCCATTGCACGCGAGATCGGTCTTGTGAGGGGAGAACCTGTTGTTATCGAAGGAACAGAGTTCTTGAAGATGGATGACAGGGAATTACGAAAAAAGCTCTCCGCAAAGGAGGTCATCTTTGCGCGCATGACACCAAAACACAAGATGCGGGTCGTTTCAGTCCTGCAGGAAGAAGGTGAGCGTGTCGCAGTGACCGGAGACGGCGTGAACGACGCCCCTGCGCTCAAGAAGGCCGACATCGGCATATCCATGGGAATATCGGGAACGGATGTTGCTAAAGAGGCCTCTGATATGATTCTCCTTGACGATAACTTTGCCACCATCATCAATGCTGTAGAGGAAGGCAGGTCTGTGTATGAGAACATCAGGAAGTTCATAACCTATATCTTTGCCTCAAACATCCCTGAGGCGGTGCCTTATCTGACCTATATCCTGCTGAAGATCCCCCTGCCGCTCACGATCATGCAGATCCTCGCCGTTGACCTCGGCACTGACATGCTCCCTGCTCTCGCGCTCGGCACGGAAAAGCCGACACCGTCTGTCATGAAGCAACCGCCAAGAAGCAGGGATGAGAGACTCCTCGATTTTTCCGTCATTTCCCGTGCCTATTTCTTCCTCGGCCCGATAGAGGCAGCAGCCTGCATGTTCGGTTTCTTCTACGTCCTGAAACTCGGCGGCTGGCAATGGGGAGAACTCCTGCCGGCAGGGAATCAGCTCTATATGCAGGCCACAACAGCCTGTCTGACCGCGATCATCATCACCCAAATCGCGAACATCTTTGCCTGCAGGTCTGACAGGGAATCTGTCTTCAGCCTTGGCTTCTTCACAAACAGGCTTATATTCCCCGGCATAGCGACAGAAATTCTGCTCCAGCTATTCATCGTCTATCACCCGTGGGGCAACAGGATATTCTCGACCTACCCCCTCCAGCTCACAACATGGCTCGTGCTTATTCCCTTTGCCGTCGTACTTTTCTTTGCTGAGGAGGCAAGGAAAGCGCTCGTTAGGCGCGCTTAGTCGCTTCACTCAGCAATATCTGCTTTATAGTTCTGGATTATTCGATTGTTTTTCTTTATAATTCATATAGTTTTATGCAAAAACAGGAAATCACCAATCTAATTCAATCGATCGGTTTTCAATCAGAAAACTCTATGGATATTTTTGTGCAAGAATATAAGGTACACGGCTATACAATCAGAATAGATTTTCAAAAAAAGAAGATCATATATCCGCTACCCATTCAGATAGGCGACGAAACTACATGTAATTTTTCACATCCAGAGAATTTCGTTGTCCTTGAATGTGTTGACCGCCTCCTAAAGAAAGGCTATCGGCCCGGGGATCTCCATCTTGAAAAGAAATGGTCGCTTGGACGCACGATGCGGGGCGGAAAAGCCGACATAGTAATAAAAGATGCAAAAGACAACACCATTCTTATTATCGAATGCAAAGTCTGGGGGCAGGAATACGAAAAAGAAAAAAATAGGATGCAGACCACCGGGGGACAGCTTTTCAGTTATCTCCAGCAGGACCGAAATGCAAAATACCTGTGCCTTTATACATCTGCCCTTCTGAACGACAGTATTAAATATGAGAACGCAATCGTCCGCATAGAAGATAATGATAAGCTCAGGGAACAGTTCGAAAAGGGAAATGAAGATATCAAACTTTATGTGAATGCCAAGACTGTTGAGGAGCTGCAGCAGGTCTGGAAAGAGAACTACAGTTGTTACTTCCATCCAAACGGGATTTTCGAAGAGGATGTTCAGCCTTATAAGATAGACCTTAAACCGTTAAAGGTCAAAGACCTTAAGCAGTTGAAGGAGGGGGACGGCAGCTTTATTCATAATCAGTTTGCCGAAATTCTAAGGCATAACAATATTTCGGATAAGGAAAACGCCTTCAATAAAATGATCTCCCTTTTCCTTTGCAAGGTTGTGGATGAGAGCAAAGAACCGAATACCGTGGTGGATTTTCAGTGGAAAGAGGGGATAGACAATTACGAAGATCTGCAAGACCGTCTTCAAAAGCTATATCAAAAAGGCATGAGAGAGTACCTCAAAGAGGAGATCATTTATTTTGAAAACGATTATGTAGAAAAGGCCTTCAGATATCATAAAAAAGCAATAGCAAAAGACAAGATGACCGCCATGCTGAAGGCTCTCAAGTTCTACACCAACAACGAATTTGCCTTCAAGGAAGTTCACAACGAAAATTTGTTCAAGCAAAATGCAAAGGTTGTCAATGAAGTGGTACAGCTCCTCCAGCCATATCGCGTTAAGTATTCCCAGAAACAGCAATTTCTTGGAAATTTATTTGAACTGCTCCTGAACGATGGACTTAAACAGTCCGAAGGCCAGTTTTTTACGCCTGTGCCTATCACACGCTTTATAGTATCTTCCTTACCTATCCACAACTTTATTCTGGGCCGCTGGAAGAAAGGCGATGTACATCTTTTACCCAAGGTGGTAGATTACGCTTGCGGAAGCGGTCATTTTCTTACCGAGGCGATTGACGAGATTCAGGGGGTTATCGAAAACCTCGGCATGAGTCAACACAGAGATGATACGCGCTGGGCACGGGACTATATCTTTGGAATAGAAAAAGACTACCGGCTTGCCCGCATTTCCAAAATTGCATGTTTTCTTAACGGCGCAGGCGATGCCAATATCATTTACGGCGACGGTCTTGAAGGGCGTGAGGAATTGGGAGAGCGTGAAAGTTTTGATATCCTTATCGCCAATCCTCCTTATTCTATTAAGGATTTCAAGCAGCATCTTCATCTGAAGCGAAACAGCTTTGAGTTGCTTCAATATCTTTCGGACACTGCAAGCGAAATAGAAACACTGTTTGTAGAGCGTATTCATCAGCTTCTAAAACCGGGCGGCATGGCTGGTATAATCCTGCCCAGTTCGATCCTTAGCAATAGCGGAATTTATACCCGAGCCCGTGAAGTTATTCTCAAAAATTTCCATATCAGGGCCATTGTTGAACTCGGCGGCCAAACATTTATTGCAACCAATACAAATACTGTTATCCTCTTTCTTCAAAAACATATCAATGGGGACAATCAGCACTTTGCGTATCGTGCCGATGCCATATACGATGAGCAGGACTTCGATGATGCTGAATATCACGACGGGCATCTGTTGCAAGACTACTGCAAACAGATCGGTGTTGAATACTATGCTTATGTCAGCCTGATTAACAGAAAGCCGACTGATGCACTAAAGAAAAGCGAGTTTTATGTGGCCTATAGGAAATGGTTTGATGGACTGACAGAGATCAATAATCTCAAAAATCAGGCGGCATTCCAGAAGAAAGATGAAAAAGAGCAACATCTTGAACTCAATCGCCTATTTTTCGATAAAGTACTTGCAAGGGAAAAAGAGAAGTTCTATTATTTCTGCCTTGTATATGGGCAGCAGGTAGTAATTGTCAAGGCTGGAGATAAAGACAAGGAAAAGGCATTTCTCGGCTATGAATGGAGCAAGCGGCGCGGGTTTGAAGGAATGAAGGTTATCGGTCCCGGCAAGTTATACGATGAACATGACTTCAATAATCCAGAAAAATGCAACAGTTATATCAGGCAGGCTTTTTTGGGCAAAGGATTTAATGATTCGGGTGCTGCAGACAAGTCTTCTTTATCGTCATTTCCGCAAGCGAAGCGCGCTGGGAATCTTTCTTTCCTGAAGGATTCCGGACAAGCCGGAATGACAGACTCCCAAACACATAATGCCATTCACTCATCCATTGCCGAGCACGTCAGCACTGCACGGCTGATAGATATTATGGATTTTTCGCGGATTGAGTTTGATAAGCAGATAGGATTAAATTTGAGGAAGAAGATAGAAATAGAAAGTAAGTGGCCGTTAGTTGAACTTGGTAGTGTCGTAAAATATATTTCTGGAGTAACTTTCGATAAGAATGACCAACAGATTAATCCTTCGAACAACATGGTGTTAACCGCGTCTAATATGGATATTGACACGGGCAGACTTGATCTTAGCAAGGCTATATATCTGAGTGAAAAACTTAATCTTTCTGCTGAATTAAAACTCAGGAAAGATGATATTTTTATTTGTACTGCAAGCGGTAGCATTAGTCATCTGGGTAAGACCTCATTTGTTGATAGTGATATAGATTATTATGCTGGCGGATTCTGTGCGATATTACGAAGTTCAGAGTCGATACAGGCAAAGTATATACACGCAAATTTAACTACTCAACATTACAGAAGGTTTGTTGAGCAAATGCGCGGGCAAAATATCAACAACTTGAAACGGCAAGTGTTTTTGGATTATAAAATCCCTCTTCCTCCTCTTGATATTCAGAAGAAAATCGTGGCTGAGGTTGAGGCGGTGGAGAGACAGGCTGAAAAAGAGAGGCAGGAGATTGAAAAGCTCATTAGCAGAAATGAGGAAATATTAGGCGCGCTTAATTCCCCTAAAGTCGCTTTAAAATCTATCGTTGTGATAAATCCGCCTAAAGATGTGACTAAGGGGCTGCCGAGAGATACTGAGGTGTCTTTCATTGAAATGGCTTCAGTTAGTAATGATGGGTTTATTGAGAAAATGGACACCAGAAAATTGAAGGAAGTGAGCAAGGGGTATACTTTTTTTAAGAACAACGATGTGATATTGGCCAAGATTACCCCCTGCATGGAAAATGGGAAATGTGCTTATGTCAGAGAACTAAAAAACAACTTGGGCTTTGGAAGTACTGAGTTCTTTGTGCTGAGACCGATGAAAAAGATTACGGGTAGATATCTTTATCATATAATGAATCGAGACATTTTTAGAAAAGAGGCGGAGAAACATATGACCGGAGCCTCCGGCCATAGACGAGTGCCGAAGTCATTTATAGAGAATTATCAAATTCCTTTGCCTCCAATTGAGTCACAACACAAGATAGTCACTGACCTCGATGAAAAAGAACTGCGCATTACCGAACTTAAATCGCAAATAGCGGAAGTCGAAACGAAAAAGGCGGCAATATTGAATAAATTCTTGAAATAAATTTAGGATAGTAAACAACTAAATAAGGAGGCGTGAAATGCCGAAAATTACGGCCCAGATTCCCGAGGATATCTACCGAAATATTAATGAGGAGATAAAGCTTGGCGTATTCTCAGATGCATCCGAAGCTGTCGTTTCAGCGTTAACAAAGGCCTATGCCCGAAAGAGCAGGTCATTTCTGAAATGGCTTATGAAAAAAGAGGGGATAACAGAGGCTGAGATGCTGAAAGAGCTTGAGAAGATGCGCAAATGAGGTATAAAGTTTTCATCGACACGAATATCCTGCTTTCCGGAATTTTCTTTGATGGAAATGAGTCTCGAATTCTTGATATGGTTGAGTTGGATCTATTGACCGGTGAGGATGTTGCCGATGAATTACGCATGGTTGTAAAAAAGAAGCTGAAATACCTCAAGGAAAGTACATTGGAAATCGCTCTTGCTGAAACTGAGAAAGCGTTGACAGATATTTTGGTCATCCCAAGACCGATGTATGGCCATAAATTAAAACAAGCAGCATCCCTGATAACTCACAAGAAGGACATCCCTATTCTGGCGGCAGTTCTTCACTCTCAGCCTGATTTTTTTCTGACTGGAGATTCGCATTTCTTTACCGACAAGGTGCAGAGCATCGTAAATGTTCTGACCGCAAGGGAATTTCTTGGTAAAATTAAATGATTGTGAAAGCTCAACCGTCAGAATGGAGATACTAAGCGGCTGCTCACCTAAGAAAAAAGGGACCTATACGGCCGCACCAGCTTATTGACTCTTTTGATCAGCTCGATACTGTCAAAAGGCTTCTGCATAAAGTCATCAACAGGAATATCCTGCCGTACAAACTCCCCGATCTGGTATCCTGACATTGCTATCACCTTCACTGAAGGCTTGATCGCTTTGATGTTCTTTATCAGGTCCCTGCCGTCAAACAGCGGCATGAAGATATCGGTAATAACAAGCGCTATCTCGTCAGCCCTTTCCTTGAAAAGCTGAAGTGCACGGATAGCATTGCCCTCGGATATCACTCTATAGCCTAATGCCTGAACGGTCTCGCTTGCAAATTTCAGCAGGTCGCTGTTGTCTTCGACAATAAGCACGCTGCCCATTGCCCGTTCGGGTTCGGGGATTTCCGGGAAAGCGGACTGAAAAACCCGGGATACCGGGGCTGCAGGGATATAGACTTCAAAGGTAGTTCCCTTCCCTGGCTGGCTTGCCACGTTAACAGCCCCTTTATGGTCTTTGACAATGCCGTAGACCATCGCAAGCCCGAGACCTGTCCCTTTCCCCTGTGATTTTGTCGTAAAAAACGGGTCGAATATCTTGTCCCTGATATCGTCAGGGATGCCAGTGCCTGTATCAGTGACACTGAGGATCACATATGATCCAGGTGCAAGGAGCGGATGGATAAATGCAGCCAGGCGTCCGAAATCCTTGGCAGCCGTAGCCACCGTAACTGTGCCTCCTGCAGACATTGCGTCCGCTGCGTTCACCATCAGGTTCATAATCACCTGCTCCATCTGAATGGAATCGCCCATGATATGTGGAATGGCATCATCAAGCTCAAGACGAACTTCAACGCTCCTGTGGGACAGGGTCTTGCTGATGAGCTCTGTTGTATCGCGGACCACTGAATTCAGCTCAACCGGCTGGACATCGACCGTGCCCGTCCTTGCGAACTTCAGGAGCTTTGATATCATCTGGCTCGCCCTTCTCGATGAGGACTCTATGACGGCAAGATGTTTCCTCGCACCGGCGTCGAGATTGTCGTAATCGCTCAACAGTTCGACATGGCCCATGACACCCGAAATTACATTATTAAAGTCATGAGCAAGACCTCCGGCAAGCATACCGATGGAATCCATCTTCTGTGACTGGAAAAGCTGCTCCTGGAGCCGTTTCTTGTCCGAGATGTCACGGTGAAAGGCCTGGATATAGATGTCTCCTTCAATATCAAGACCTTTGGCGCTGATCTCGAACAGAATTGTCTCTCCGTCCTTGCGATAATGCTTTGTTTCATAGATCAGCGACTCACCGTCCAGAAGCCTCCTGATGCGCTCTTCCTTCTCTGCATCTGTGCCTGCGTCAAGGAGTTTGATGCTCGTTCCTATGAGCGCTTCCACCGGAAACCCATGCAACTCAACAAACTTTCGGTTCACATTAATAATAATACCGCTGCTGTCATAAACAGCAACTCCGTCGCTCGCATAATCGAAGAGCCCTCGATACTTCTGCTCCGATACCGCCAGTTCCTTCGTACGATGGGCAACAAGGTCCTCGAGCTGGGTGGAATACACCTTCAATTGTTCTTTTTCCTGGGAAAGATCATATTCGAGAGAGAGTTTTTTTAAGAGAATGCCATCGTTATAATGTCGCCAGAGTGCGCCGATAGCAATGGCAGCAAATAGAAATATATTGTTATTAATAAAAATACGTACGTTCGTAATTTCATCAAATATTAGAATAGGAAAGAAATATATAGAGTATGTTAATACCGCGAAGCTCAGGGTTATTTTTAATGAGAAAAAAGGAAGGAAGCCAAGCACGAATATGTAAATAATGATCATCCCTGCATAATAAGTGGATTGATGACCACCAAAGGAAAGTATCATTAATTCGACCATGCCGGAAACGACAACTATTGAGGTAATTACTAGAAATAATTTAAAAGACTTGTTAGCTTTTAGCTTATTTAAGAAATAAAGAAGTGCCACAACAGATGCAGCTACTAATCGGTAAAGCACAAACTTCGAGAAATTCTCAGGCGTGACTAAGTAATCCAGAGCACTCAGCGAGAAGATGACGAATACACCGGGACCAAAAACAAGCGAAATCCAATATTGGATGAGTCTAAGTTGTTCCTGCTTTATGTAATTCTGTTTGTCCATGATAACCTAATTTTTGTTAATTCGCGTTCTTGATCTCTCTTTTCCTTCTTAGAATAGAGGCCGCAACATCATGACCAATATATACGACACCGGGGATTCCTAAACCATGTGTGGTCCAGTGGCCGGTTAGGTAAAGGTTTCTTAAGAAAGAGGGCTTCTTGAAGTCAGGATCAGCCAACTGTGATGGCGTGGCGGCCCATCCGAAAGCCGCTCCTTTATAGTTCAACGTATATCTATGTAACGTGTGGGGTGTAGCTGCCTCGCTGTAAATCAGATGCCTTGATAACTCTGGAATAGCCCTTGATTCAATGATACTGAGAAATGCTGAGGAAATTCTTGCTTTGTTAATCCCCCAAAAGTTTTTGCTCTTAAACGGTGCGTTCATGAACGCAAAAATGCGTTGTTTATCAGGATAAGCATGCAGAACAAATCCTTTTATGGAATTGAAATCGCTCATTCTTACTGAATTATAAAGCTTATCTATATCATAGTCAAATAAGTACCACACATTACTGCCACGATGAGACACATTTACAGAATCTTCCTTTGTCGCCATGTATAGGATGAATCCTGAAAGCGAAGGAATCATTTTTCTCAGTTTAACACGCAAATCAGAATCGATCACATCCCTGCCCAGAAGGTTGAAAAATGTTTGTCTTGCGTCACAGTTAGAGATCACATACTTGGCGGGGAGTAAATCTCCGTTTTTCAATTCTATACCTGTGGCACTACCATTTCGAACCTTTATTTTTTTGACGAAACATGAAAATCGCAACTCGCCGCCCAACTCTTGAAATGTTTCTGCCAAAGAGTCAGAGAATGCCTGTATACCACCCTCGGGATAGTATCCTCCATCAAGAATGAATTCTTGAAATATTTTTGTGCCGATGAATGCTGACAGTCGGGAATGCGGTAATCCTCCAGAGCCGAATAATGGAAAGGATAGTATAGCCTTAAGTTTTTCATCACCGAAATACTTATCTAACAAATCCTTGAATGTTTTGCTTCGCATGCTCATAAGTAAATTCAGTTCTGCACCCGAGATGTGATGAAAAAAGTCTTTTATATTATGACCTTCCTTGGGGAAAACTGTCTGGAACTCACGTATTGTTCTATCCAAATTATTCCAGAAAGATACTTGATAATCAGGGGTTATAACGACGTCTGAGGGATCAATTCTTGTTATTTTAATTTTCTGATCTATCTTGAGTTCTTTCAGAATCTTCCCTGTATTTCCATATTCATAGCCACCAAATGAATGAGCCGCTGCATCGAAGGTAAACCCTTTTCTCGTGAAAGACGTACAGTACCCGCCGGGTTTATAATGCTGCTCGGCAATAAGCACTTTCATGCCGGCCTTTGCAAGATAACAGCCGCAGACAAGGCCGCCGATACCCGCGCCTATTATTACAGCATCATACGCGTCTTGAGAAAGCTTAGGCATGAGTTTTTTCTTCGATCAACTTATTGACTAAGGCAACTGCCTCCAGCACTGTCGTTATATTCGGCACATCCTCATCCCTCACCGATATCTTGAATTTTTTCTCAATAGCAACGGTAATCTCTATCGCCTTAATGGAATCAATTTCGAGGTCGTCGAAAAAATTCTTATCCGGGGTAATTTCTTCTTCCTCAAAGCCTGATATTTCAGCGATGATGGATACGATCTCCTTCTCTATGTCACTCTGCATCTCTCGCTCCTTTTTATTGGATATATTTTTTCAATACAACGCATGCGTTATTTCCGCCAAACGCATATGAATTATTCATTGCTATAGCAACTGATTGTTTTCGTGCGTGGTTCGGCACGCAATCAATATCACATTCAGGGTCAGGAGTCTCATGGTTAATCGTAGGTGGAATCATATTATTCCGAACCACAAGCGCGCAGGCAATGGCCTCAATAGCAGATGCAGCGCCCATGGTATGTCCAAGCATGGACTTGATCGAACTGACAGGCATTTGCTTATACCGCTCTCCGAAAACCTCTCTAATTGCAGCACATTCATTTCTGTCATTAGTCAATGTTCCTGTTCCATGGGCGCTTATGTAATCCACGTCATCTGCAGTGATTCCCGACTCTTTTAGTGCTTTTCTCATACATTCTGCGAGACCCTCCACAGAAGATGTAGTCATATGAAAGGCGTCACAACTAAGGCCATAGCCCAATATCTCAGCATACACAGTGGCCTTTCTCGCAAGCGCATCCTCCAAGGATTCCAGGACAACTACTCCTGCACCCTCAGCCAGTATCATGCCTTTTCTGTTCTTGTCAAAAGGTTGACATTTTTCGGGCGCAACTGCTGAAAATTGATTGAAGCCGGTATACTCAATGCGGGACATAGGATCCGATGCACCGGCGAACACGATCGCTGCCCTTCCCATCCTGATAAGGTCATATCCATACCCAAGGGCATAATTCCCCGCTGCGCACGCAGTAGAAAACATGAAACTGGGACCACGAAGCTTGAATTCTTTCGCTATTGCAGACGGCGCTGCATGTGTGGGCAACTGATGGAACAACTCCTTATTTATTTCCTGGTCCTTGACGAGAAGCAGATCAATGTCTTCAATCGCCTGTGCATCACCAAGTGTGGTGCCAAAGGAAATTCCCGTGATGCGACCAGCTAAGTCCGCATCCGTTAAGTCTGAGTCCCGGAAGGCAAGTCTTGCTGCAGAGAGCGCCATCTGCGTTGAGCGGTTCATAAATTTAAGAGACGCTTTGGAAATAAATAGTTCAGGATCAAAAATTTTAACCTCCCCGCCGTTATGGGTAAACTGATTTGTGGTATCAAAAGATGTGACCGGACTAATGCCGCTCTTGCCGTCAAGCAGGTTTTTCCAGAACTCCTGCCACCCAATCCCGAGGGAAGAGATGACCCCGAGTCCTGTTATGACAACTCTCTTACTCATGTTGTAACTGCCCAGGTATTTAGGCTGAAGGTCGGATCGACCCTGCGTCGAGTAGACCCGACTCGGGCTGAAGCAACTAAAAACTTTTCACCTTTGGCCTTCAGTCGATTCACCTTCAGCCTATTAACCTTCAGTCTATCCACCTAAGTATTTACCTCATGTTTTACGCTGAAAACCAAATCAGCCTCCGCCACCTTCTTCCCTTCGACTGTTGCCACTGCGGTCACATAAGCTCCGGTCGGCAGCGATTTTGTATTTTCAACCGTAATCTTCAACTGATCGCCCGGAACAACCGTGTGGAGAAAGCGGGCCTTGACCGAACCGAAATAGTAGATAGGTTTTTTCCCTTCCTTCTGTTCATCCTGTGCTGTTGCAAAGAGGATAATGGCTGTCTGGGCCATTGCCTCGATTATGGCAGCGCCGGGCATTACAGCCTTGTCGGGAAAATGGCCGAGGAAAAAAATGTCGTTGCCGGAAATATTCTTGATCCCCACAGCCCTCTTCCCTGGCTCAAGCTCGATAATCCTGTCGAGCATGATAAAAGGAAATCGCTGGGGCAGGTATTTCTTTATGGCTTCAAAATCAAGCTGCATCACGAACACCTTAACCTCAATCTTAATCTTTTTTTCATTTATACTTTCCCAGCACAACGGCGGAGTTCTGTCCGTAAGGGTCAGATGCTGTTACCAGCACTCTCTCTACCTGCTTTTCCCTTGCGTAATTCGGCACGTAATCAAGATCGCACTCAGAGTCTTTTCCCTGATAATTAACTGTTGGAGGAATTATACCATCCCTGATTACCCCAACGGCTGATGCAAGGGACATGTTGCCGGAGGCTGAAAAACTCTCGCCGAGCATGGATTTAATGGAACTTATTGGCAGCTTCCGGCTCCACTCTCCAAAAACTTCCCTGATTACCTTTGTTTCCATCCTGTCAAGATCCCTTGAGGAGTTCGCGCAGGAAGAAATATAATCTATTTCAGCAGTTGAGCATCCTGCATCAGTAAGGGCAGCTGTGACTGCATTGCGCAATCCGCCGCCTTGCCCTTTGGAAAGATCAAAGGCGCTTCCGTATCCGAGCACTACTGCAAGAATGACAGCTCCTCTTTGCCGCGCTGCATCCAGGTCCTCAAGCGCCAGAACAGATGCGCCCTCGGAAAGCAGCACACCGTTTCTTCGCGCATCAAAAGGACAGCATATCGGTTCAGCGCCGTCTGCTCCCGACAAACAGCCGAGTTTTTCAAAACCGGAAAAAGTCTCTTCGCAGAGTTCCTCAACGCCTCCGGCCAGTACTTCATCAGCCCTGTTCAGCCGCAGAAAATCACAGGCATATATAAGGCTGTCCATACCAGCGCAAAAACCGTTTGAAATAGTCGTATTGAACCCCTTGATGCCAAACCGTATCGAAACCTGGCTTGCGGGCGAGTTAATTACCGTGTTGGGAAAGTGCGAGGGGTTGACATACCGCGGTCCCTCAGTCAGACCGACCCTGTCGAACTGGGATATGCTGTGAAGACTTCCGAAGGTCGCTCCGACCGAGACCCCAACGCGGTCGCTATTATCGTCTGTTATAACAAGACGCGCGTCATCAAGCGCGAGCTTTGCGGCAGAACAAATAAGTCTTGTGCTCCTGTCGAGTTCCCTCAACCCTTTTTTCCCAAGAAAGGCAAGGGGATCAAAGCCGGAGATCTCTCCTGCTACCTTCACGGCAAAAGGTGAGGTATCGAAGAGGGTTATCTCTCTGAATCCGATCCTGCCCTCGCGCAATCCTGCCCAGAATTCATCCTTCCCGGTACCAATGGGAGAGATAACTCCAAGCCCTGTTATGGCTATCTGCTTTCTCATCACAGGGCCTATATCCCGAGCCCTCCGTCAATCTGGATCACCTGTCCTGTTATGTATGCAGCTTTGTCTGAAAGAAGAAAGAGCACTGCCTGTGCAACCTCATCAGGACTGCCGAACCGTCCAAAAGGAATTTCTCCGATGACCTTTCCTCTGTGCTTTTCAGTCATCTTTGCGAGCATGTCGCCCTCAATGAATCCAGGCGCAACAGCATTGACCCTGATATTGAAGGAAGCAACTTCCTTTGCAAGGGACCTGGTAAACCCTATCAGACCGGCTTTTGCAGCTGAATAATTGACCTGTCCCGGCATGGCCTTCATCCCGCTGACTGACGATATGTTCACGATAGCGCCGCTCTTCTGCCTGAGAAAAGTGCCGATACATGCCTGAGTAGCATGAAATACTCCTGTGAGATCAGTATCAATCACGTCTGTCCAGTCCTCTCTGCTCATCATCATGAGAGATTTATCCCGGGTTATGCCGGCATTATTGACAAGGATGTCAAGCCTGCCGAATTCCTCTTTTGCCCTCGCCACCAGCTTCCGGGCGCCGTCAAAATCCCTGACGTCAAGCATAACAGGGACAGCCATTCCCCCTGATTCCCTGATCTCCTGCGCCAGAGCTTCAGCCCGGGAAGAACTCGATACATAGGTGAACAGGCAGGCAGCGCCTTCCCTGCAGAGCCCCCGCACCAGCGCTTCCCCGATTCCCCGCGCTCCGCCGGTCACAATCGAGACCAGTCCTGAAAACGCTTTTTCGCCCAACATGATAGCCTTTTCTCCTGCTGTTACTTTTTCGTGATCATATAGAAGATGATAATGCCTGTTTCATCCCTCTCTTCCCTGACCGCAGACATCGGGATTCCGGCGTCTTCAAGGATAAAGCGAAATTCTGTCTCCGTGCGCTGCCTGAAGCCGTCCCAGTTGACGAGCCAGTGAAAGTCCTGAGAGCTATACCTCGCCGCATCCTTGAAAGGCGCCACAAGGGTCCCGCCCTCATTCAGCATCCGGTAAAGGGCTCCAAGCACCTTCGAAAGGAATTCCGAAGGCAGGTAATCGAAAAGACCCGCGCTGTAGATAATGTCCGTCTTGCCGAAGGCAGCCATGTTAAGCTCATCGTCGAACATGCGGGTGGCATTATATTTGCGGAATTCTATGCTGTCTGCTGCCTCCGTAAAAGAAAGCCTCTCCAGGGCAAATGCAAGGGCGTCTCCATCTGTATCAATGCAGATGACCTGTGCGCCGGAGGCGGCAATGTCAGGCGCGAGGCCCATAAGCTCCCTGCATGAACCACATCCGATATTCAGAACAGATGGGGCTTTCCGCGACCTGATCTCCTGCCTCACGATCACTTCGAGTCTCTTTATCCTGCAGCGTACTGCCTCGGCCAGTGAAAGAGATAGTCCATACAGGTCGAGGTAATATCCAAGGCCTGAAGACAGAGGAGAATTCTTGTATACATTCTCAAGCATCTTGTAGTCGCCCTGGCCTCCCTGCGGCCATGTCCGCGCATGCTGCAAGAGGTAGCTTCCGGACAGCATACTGTCTGTTTTTCCCTGGAAGGCCTGCCGGTGAGCCTTCAGGATATCTTCGTCGTAAGCAACGGCCTCTTCGAACTCTGCACATGCAGACATCATCTTCCCATTCAATCTTCTGACATCATCCATGATCTTCCCTGCATCAGCGCCAGGGGCTGAGCATGCTGATGCGAGCGCTTCCATCGCGTCAACATACTCTTCTGTTTTCTTTTCAAGGGCGCCTGCATATTCCGCAAGATCTTCCCTTATCTCGCTGCAGGCATCAGAGAGTTCGACAGGATACTTTATGCCATGTGTATCATCCGTACGAAAGGCCAGCCCTGCCCTGTGCTGCTGATCGTCTGCCTTGCTTGCCCATTTAATGACGCCGCTTTTTTTGTCATCGCCGTTGGTGAAGCTGAGCATAACTCCAGGCTCAAGAGGGTTGTCAGCCTGGATTCCGAGCCCTCCATCACTCAGATCAACTATCCTTGCTTTAAGCCTGGAAGTTGATCTTTCCCTGAGTGCAGGCCTCATGACCGCGAAATCAATGGTCTCAGCATACGTCTTCCTCCTGAACTGTCTCATGTCTCTGTTAGATTGATGCAGTAAATTTTTCATACTTCCCCCTTTCAATTTTGTTTATTTTTTCTGCCCTGCCTAACCATCCTTCTGCTCCTGAGAACTTAAGAGGAGCAGATTATAAAAAAACCGGGCTGCCTGTTGTCTTTATGGCAGCCCGGCTGTCTTTCTGCTTAAAGACCCTCGACTTTCCGTCCCCTTCTCGCAAAGGGTTTGGCTTTCCCGGAATATTTTTCTTGTCAGATATGTTAATAAATAATCTCATTATTGTAAATGCTTATTAAGCATACAGCTTTTTCAGTCATTATCTATTGTCTCACTTATAGGCTTATGTTACTGAGAAAGCAGTTAGTAAAGCCACCTTCACTGTCATTGCCGGACTTGATCGGGCAATCCAGAATGCCTTGAAAGCACTGGGTTCCCGCCTTCGCGGGAATGACGGCACAGGGGATCTTACTTATGGACTTATGTTAGTAAGTATCTGAATGCTTGCGCTGCACTCAACTTTGCAATTAACAAACCTCGGATTTTTTGAATTTTTGCCGGCATGAATGAACAACCCCTATTCAAAACACTCCATGCTGCGCATCTTGTGTGTCTCAATCTTCTTCTTTTCACACCAGACATTGCCCAGTTGGAGAGCGCCGCCCGAAGGGGTCGTGATCTTCGCCTTTTTGCAATCCACACAGTGCGTTATCTTTTTACCCCCGAAAGGAACAAAACAGGGCATCTCCCTGTTCCTGGCCATCTGGATGGAACGTTTCCCGCACCAGACCGTTCCAGGAGAAGGCGTCTGTCCCCCGGGTTTTGCTTCATAGCCATACTTGCAGACTCCGCATAATTTATTCAACAGTCAACCCTCGCGCATTTCCAAAGATATTACAGTATACCCTACAGCCATGCAGGAGAAAAAGAATATTCAGGATGGCTTGTTTATTTACTTCTTTTTCGCGATAAAGATGCGGCTATTTGGTATAATCTCCCATCTGTTTTTCCAAGTGAATAAATTACCACCCCTACCCCTCCTAAAATAGGAGGGGAGCTTGTGTTTATATTTTTTGTAACTCCCCTCCTTGGTTAAGGAGGGGTTGAGGGGTGGTTTGAGCGGAGCAAAAGTAATGAAAAACAATTTTAATATTGATGCCCTGCCCGGACTCTCTGAAGCCGAGGCAGCCGCGCTGCTGAAAAAGGAAGGCTATAACGAACTGTCCTCTACAAAGCAACGGGGGATCTTTTCGATCGCCTTTAATGTTGTGCGGGAACCGATGTTCCTGCTCCTTGTTGCCTGTGGTGTAATATATCTTATCCTCGGGGATGTCCGGGAGGCGATCATGCTGCTCGGCTTTGTCTTCGTTGTCATGGGGATAACGCTCTATCAGGAACGCAAGGCAGAGCGTGCTCTGGAAGCGCTCCGTGACCTCTCCAGCCCGCGTGCAATGGTGATACGCGACAGAAAACAGAGACGCATTGCAGGACGTGAAGTCGTTCGGGGTGATTTCCTCATCCTTGCAGAAGGCGACCGTGTGCCTGCGGATGCAATACTTATTTCCAGTATCAATATCTCTGTCGATGAGTCCCTGCTGACAGGAGAATCACTCCCTGTGCGCAAGGCTGCCTGTCCTGACGATATTGAGATTGGACGTCCGGGCGGAGAAAACCTCCCCTTTATGTATTCAGGCACCCTGATTGTCCAGGGCCAGGGTATCGCAAAAGTAAAGGCTACCGGCGTAGACACCGAGTTGGGCAAGATAGGGAAGTC
>Ga0334722_10002728_pt1 | contig 19603 bp, 18 predicted proteins | sample C3_bottom_MG_FD_207210 | JGI IMG/M metagenome (GOLD analysis project Ga0334722, IMG submission 207210) | Sediment microbial communities from Yellowstone Lake, YNP, Wyoming, USA - C3_bottom | ecosystem: Environmental > Aquatic > Freshwater > Lake > Sediment | place: USA: Wyoming | collected...
GAGGCATATTGGCAAAAACCCCGGCCCGGCTACGCCGGACCGATCACCAAGCTGGCGGCTTAACAAACGTGAAGGCTTTCCACCTTATTTCCGCCGCCTACCTGTCCTAATGACCGGGGCCACCTGTATGGTAACGTCAAGACGATAACCAAATCCCTCGACGCCAGCGGTACGACCCAAACCAGCTTTGCCTATGACGATGCGGGCCGGTTGCTGCGCGAGGAGTCGCCTGACAAGGGCGTGACCAGTTACGCCTACGATCCGGCCAATGGCACGACGAGCAAGCAGGAGTCGGGCGGGGTGGCCATAAGCTATCGCAGCGACGTGCTGGATCGGCAGACCATGATCGATCTCCCTGGTACGGCAGATGATGTGGCCTATGGTTACGACCAGGGCGGGGCGGCGGCCAACGGGCTGGGGCAACAGACCTCGGTGATCGACGGCGCCGAAACCACCGCTTATGTCTACGATACCAAGGGGCGAGCCACTGGCAAATCAGTGACCATCTCCGCCCTGAACCACGCCTACAACCTCAGTCAATCATTCTCCGCCAATGGGCGTCTGAAGCAAATCGTCTATCCCTCCGGGCGCACTGTCGATTTTGGTTACGACAGCCAGGGCCGGGTGGTTTCACTAACCACCACCGGTTCAGGCGTCACCAAAACCATCTTCAACAACATCACCTACCAGCCCTTCGGCGGGGTGGCGGACCTCGGCACCGCCGCCTCCTCGCTAAGCAATCAAACTGGCAGTTGCGGCTGCGGGGTGACCACCTCAAACCCTGGCGCTGGCACTGAGTTGAATTACGACTATTACCCGAACAACAATCTGCAAAGCCTTACCTACACTCATCTGCCGCAGCTGAACGAGGCTTACGAGTACAACGAAATGGGGCGGTTGACCAAGGTGAGTAAACCGGCTGGGGTCTTCAACTACACCTACGATCAGGCGGGGAATCGCCTCACCACCAGCGCGGTGGGCAAGGGGGTATATGACAACGGCCCGGTCTGGGCTCGGACTACTGTAGATGAGGTTTACGCATATCTGCCCGGTTCAAACCAGTTGAATCAGATTACCCGGAACATAACCCTGGGCAGCACCACGACCCACTTGCGGCTTAACTATTCCTATGGAACCACCGGCAATATTGGCACGGTCGTTACCACCAATCTCGGCACATCTGTCGCTACCACTAGGATTTTAAGTTATGATTCCTTTAACCGGCTGAAGTCGGTAGCAGACAATGGGGTGACTAAAGGCAGCTATACCTACAACGCTTACAACCAGCGGGTCAGCAAGACTGCCACCGCTGGAACCACGTACTTTCTCTACGACTTTGACGGCAACCTGCTGGCCGAGGTAGATGGAACCGGTGCCGTCAAAGTTGAATACATTTACTCCGGCGGTCAAATCGTTGCCCGGGTCGATAACGGCAGCGACCTGTATTTTTACCACAATGACAGGCTTGGCAGCCCGAAGATGGTTTCTAAGGTGGTCGGCAGCGGGCACGTGGCAGTTTGGGAGGCGACCTACACGCCATTTGGGCAGGCGCTGGTTAATAACAACACGGGTATCGTTAGCAACCTGCGGTTTCCGGGGCAGTATTATGATGCGGAAACCGGGTTGCACTACAACTACAACCGGTATTATGATCCGGGGACTGGGAGGTATGTGACTGCTGATCCGATTGGGTTAGGAGGAGGAATAAACCCATTTAATTTTACGTCAAATAATCCGGTTAATAAAGTTGACCCACTTGGCTTGGATGCAATAGTAATCAGCGGCGGACAGGCAACTTACTACAACATGAACGGGAACATTATTGGTACCTATCAAACCAGCTCAGGTAATGGTACGGCCAGCGCCTCTCAGGCCGGAGGGCCAACCCCACCTGGATTCTGGTCGATTAACCCATCGGACGTCAGTCCATCAGGTTTTTTCAGACAGTACATAGACCCACGCGATTGGGGCGACTACAGAGTGACAATGAATCCTGATCCAAACACCAATACGTATGGACGGACGGGTATTTTCCTTCATGGAGGGCATAGGCCTGGTTCTGTAGGTTGCGAAAAGGTGACCGACCCTAATCAGAACGATCTCTTCCACAACATATTGAATGCACCAGGGCCAATACCCGTCATTGTGATGCCATGAAGACGATCTTGCGTAGTATTCTTGGGGTTGTTGTACAGGCAATTTGCCTGAGCGCATTTATTGAAATATCCCGTACAAACATTGCGGATATTGGAAAACCTATTGTTGTGCTTTTTAGCGTTCTTGTTGTCTTGTTATTTATTTTAGTTTGGTTGAAGAGTGAGGGTAGGAAACAGTTTTTAGTTGTGATACCAGCGTCACTCGCAATTGGCTACAGCATTGCATTTCATTTTGTCGGGCTAGTCGGCTTTCCGAGCCTATTAGCCGATGCCAATCTATCAACAGATTATGTGAAGTCTCTGCTGTCTGTAACTGCGGTTATGTTTGGTTGTTATTTAATAGCGACTGGATTCTTGTATTTTTTACTTAAGAAAAAAGAGAAGAAATGAAAAAAACAGGGGGTCAAGTGCAGCCATCGGAGTGAGAGGCGGGGCCGTCCAAAGACAGCCGGGTAGGGCGGGTTACACCCGCCATTTCTCTAACAAAATAACACACGGCCTCAACTGGGTCGATTACGTCAATATCAAACATATTGGTTGACGGGATATGCCAAACTATCGCCGGGCAAAAATTGAAGGTGGGACGTATTTCTTTACTGTCACCACATTACGCCGACAATCCTTTCTGGTCACTCCAGAGGTTCGGGGCGCATTGCGCGAGGCGATAAATACGGTGCGATTTACCTTGCCATTCACCATTGATGCCTGGGTGCTGTTGCCTGACCATCTTCATTGCATTTGGACCTTGCCACTTGGTGATGCCGACTTTGCCACACGCTGGCGATTGCTAAAAACAAAAGTGACCCAGCGTTGCGGAGAAAAATTTGGGTGCGATGTTTACCTCACCGCACGACGCAGAAAAAAGGGGCAAGGATCGCTTTGGCAGAATCGCTATTGGGAACACCAGATCCGTGACGAGCAGGATTTTGCCCGCCATGCTGATTATACACATTGGAATCCGGTTAAGCATGGCCACGTGAAATATGTGTCAGATTGGCCGTATTCGGGTTTCATCGCTATGTTCGGGAAGGTATTTATCCGAGCGACTGGGCAACCGGCAAAAATGGAGAAGCAGGGGGATTTGGGGAATGTTGTTGATTGGCCGGATTGGCGGGTGTGACCCGCCCTACCCGGCTAACTACAGGTTAAATTCGTGATGATATCGATTTGTATCAGATTGGTTTTGACAATTACAGCTGGGTTTGCTTTAGCAGGCTGCATCGAATCGAGTTTCGTTATGGCACCAGGGGCTCGGCTGCCAAGATGGTTTGATGTTCCAGATGGAGCGACAAGAAATGAGTTAAAAGTCACAATGGATTACCACACTAATGGCAATGCTGTTTTTAAATTATTTATACGAGGTGAACGCTTTCCGATAAAACAAGCTACTGGTGTTACTTATAGTTCCCGCCCTCTAAGGCTAAATAAGACACCAGCTGGGTTTCCCAAAAACTACCCTTTGTATGAAATCATTACAGTCAATGGAATAACAGATATCGTTGAGCATCGTAAAATGGAGCCCATCTTTTATACTGTAGACGATCCAGCTACTTGGAATGAGCTTGGAGTTCAAAACAAATACTAAATTAGGGATAGATTGGAGGAGGGTAGCCAGAGGGGTCGGGTCTCAACTCTGTACAAAGCCCGCGTAGGGTGCAATAAAAGCAGACATTGCACCGGATGAAATCACAATCATAGGAACCATCAATATGAAAAACCTTAAAATCATTGCGGCCATCTTTCTATCCCTGCTGCTCATCGCCACCACGACAGTTTCAGCCAGCCAATGCGATAATCCGGGGCCGAACCCGCCAACCCCACCATCACCGCCACCCCCAACCCCGCCTCCTCCTCCAAGCCCACCAAATTCGCACCCAAACCCACCATCCAATCCGGGGCCAAGTCCGGGGCCATCGATCCCCATAGACATCAAGATCCCATTGAAATTCAGTGAAGACAACCCGGAACAAATCACCCCGGATGGGTCTGTGAATCTTTCCGTCACCGGCGGCACCGGCCCTTACACTTGGTCTGTCACCGGCGCGGGTTTTTCTCTCGGATCCACGACCACGGCGGGCAGCCAGGCCGTACAGGGATGGGAAGTCACCACCAACTCCAAAAACACCCTACTTGCTGGCCTCTGCCCGGATAAGTCCGCAACGGTCGTGGTTAGTGATTCGACTGGGCAGACAGCGTCTATCTCAGTTGAATGCCTCTACGACTGGCGGCTGATAAACACCTTCACGATTGAGCCCAATTTCCCCAAGCCTCCCGGATTTTCGGTGGCTGCCGCCGTCAGAAAAGATGACGGCGGCGGTTATTGGCACTTGGAGGCGGAAGGAGATAAATACAAGGTTGCCGAATACTACTCTGACGAACAATACGCATCCATGGGATGCAAGGCTTTTGGCGGCATGGGCTATATCGAATGCAAAAGTCTGTGTGACACCAACCCGATATTCTGCGATTTCTGGATTCTCGGTGGCAGTTGTGCCACATATACCGGGCAGCCAACTGGTGACTTCAAATACCCTTGCTGCAATCAAACCTGCGTATATCTCGCAGAAAGAAACGTGTATTGTCGAGGCCATTAATACGTATAGAGACAAGGAAGGATACCTTGAGCAACACCCTGCACCGCGAACTACAGCGGCAACGGCACCGGGGAGGCGGCAAGCATCAACCACGACACCACTTATCCGAGCATTTCGGTGGCCGCACCTATGGAATTGACCGTGGAAATACCGTTGATGCCTCCAAGGGCCGAAGGTTTGAAGGCATTTACAAACGAAAAAACCCGCCGAGTGGCGGGTTTTTTCGTTTCGGGTTGTGCAGGAAAGGCGATTAATTACTTTTTTTCCTCATAGGCTTTGACGATCAAGATATCATTGACCGGGACATTCTGGTGCATGCCTTTGCTGGAGGTGGGCGCGGCGACAATCTTATCGGCTACGTCCATACCTTCCACCACCCTGCCAAAGACCGCGTAGCCGAAGTCCTGGGGTTGATTGCCCCGATGGTCCAAGCTGGCGTTGTCGTTGACGTTGATAAAGAATTGGCTGGAGGCGCTGTTAATGTCGCTGGTCCGGGCCATGGCGATGGTGCCGCGCTTGTTATTCAGACTGGCGCTGGCCTCATTGGGAACCGACTTTCTGGTGGGAGTTTTTTCCTTCATCCCCGGGGCCATGCCGCCGCCCTGGATCATAAAGCCGGGGATCACCCGGTGAAAGATCAGTCCGTCGTAGAAGCCCTGGCGGACGTAGGCGCGAAAGTTTTCGGCGGAAAGCGGCGCCTCTTTGTCTAAAATTTCCAGTTTGATTTTGCCCAGGCTGGTTTCTAAGATCACCAAGGGAGTTTTAGTGGCAGCCTCCTGGGCAGGAGCCAGAGCCGGGAAAGTGCATAAAAGGGTGAGAAGCAGCAGTGACATCAGTTTGCGAAGCATGTTTTCTCCTTGGTTTGGTTGGTGATTATCTGCGAAAAACAATGGGTTGCGTTAGTTGATAAAGTATGTTATTTAAGCGTCTGATTTTGTAGGTAAGCTAGAACAACGCTTCGCTAAGCGTGCAATGCAAACAGTCGGCAGACGAAAACCAAGTTAACGATTTATCCATAAACCTTCAAGTAAACTCTTAACCCTGCCGACCATCGTTCGCGCCAATTCCGGTGGCATCCTCAAGAGCTGTACCCCTTAATTTATGAATAACATCAGCAATGCCAGCCTCAATAGCCCCGAAAACTCTTCTTGTCGGCCCATCCTCACCCCGTCCAAGTTAATCCTGCTGTTGCTCTTTCTTGCCGGGGTTCTCGGTCTCGGCCTGCTTGCCTATGCTTCTTTTCGTCCCGGCCATAAGGTGGTTGAGACACCAGCCCAGCAGGCGGTCAATGTCTCCAGCGGTGACGAGCTGATTTTTCTGCTCAAGGAAAAGGGGTTGTGGGAGATCACGGGTAATTTCGCGGTGCCCCGAATGATATTGGCTTCATATCCAGCCAATATCGGCAGCCTTGACACCGAAGCCAAGAAGAAGGCCTTTTTGAACTCTTTGCTGCCCGCCGCCTTGGTGGTCATGGCCGAAGTTGAGAAGGAAAAAGAGTCTCTCCACACCATTCTCGCTAAGATTCCCGGCGGGAATCGAGAGCTGATCCTCTCCGCACCGCTCACTACCTGGGCCGGGGGCTTGAGCAAACAGGAGATCGACTTTCTGCTAACTCTTGGTTTTAAGTACCGCACCGATCTGGCCGAAGAACTAATTAAGCGGGTTGAAGTTGTACCCCTTAGTTTGCTGATGTCCCAAGCCGCTTTGGAGTCGTCCTGGGGTAGTTCCCGGATTGCTCGCCAGGGCAATAATCTTTTTGGGGTTCAGACCTGGGGTGACGATGCCATTGCCCAGTCAGCCAACGCCGACGGAAGTGGCCATCGCTATGCCGATTACGGCTCCATCCTGGAATCAGTTCAGGCCTATGTTGTCATGTTGAATCGTTTGCCCAGCTACGAGCGCTTTCGCGAGATTCGCACCCGCTCACATAATCCCCTGAAGCTGGCCGAAGGTTTGAAAAACTATTCGGAGCGTCGCAGGGCTTATATAGTTGATATTAAAGAAGTTATTGTTGCAAATGACCTGAGCCGGTACGACAAATGTTTCCTGATCACCCCGTTGCTCGCTGAACCTCGGAATGTCGGCTTGTTGAGCGTTGTAGCGCGGCGCTTCAATTTGGACACTCCGCCAGCTTTGATCTGATTTAAGTTTTCAGCCCCGCAGTGCCCCCTTCTCAAGGCTCTTTTTGTGGTTGAAGTTTGACTTCAGTTGCAATAACTGCCGCTTCTTCCTCAGGCGAAAGTTTACCTGCCCGCTCTTGCATCCTCCCCCATGATAATCTGGCAGAATTACCTGTTATTATGGTAATGATGTCCTTGTCATACTGATATTTTCCATCGTCTTCCCCTCAACCTGAACCAATTTTGGTCCGCATGTTTACACGAGGTTTGAAAAGCAGCCTGATCGTTAATCTCCTGTTGGTGCTTACCGGGGCCATGCTGCTTATTGATCTGGTAATGCTCGGCGCTGCGCGCCAGTCGCAGCTTCGCGAACGGCTTCGGACCGGGCAGACCCTTTTGGCATCAGTGAGCGCCATGGCGGGTGGGCAAGCCTTGCCTTTGTCCTCCCCGGTTCTTGCGGGGATTTTGGCCGAGGCTGACGCTGGTTGTCTCAAAAGATTTGACGCCAGCGGCAACCTTCTCTCCGAGCTGGGCTTGATGTGTGAGGACGCTGTCGGACTGAAACGAGAGGCGCTTAAGGCATTGGTCCTCGGTCAGCCTCTGGGGGTGGTCGGCGCTGATGGCCCGGGATTTTTCTGGCCTGGGCAAAGTGTGCTCGTTGTCTGTCGCCCGCTGATGGCCAATCAAGGTGGTGGAGTTATTGCCGCCGAGTTGTCTCTGGCCTCGCTGTACCAAGCTCTGCGCAATTCCCAACGGGTTTTTTTCGTCTACTTCTTGATCAATCTGACGCTCTTTGTCGTGCTCGGCTTTTTCCGGCTCTACCGGAGCATTGTTAAGCCCATCGATAGTCTGGTCACCACCGCTGCCGAATTTAGTGATAATGACAAGTTTGTATTCCAGGCTGAGGAACAAGGCAGTGAGTTCAATCGGCTCTCGCGCTCACTGAACCAGATGTTGAGCTGCATCAAGCGTGATCGCACCAAGCTTGAAGAGACTGTAGTCTCCCTGGAGGCAGCTAACCAGGGGTTGCGGCGGGCCCAAAAGGAAATTGTTCGGGCTGAAAAGCTGGCCTCAGTGGGCCGTCTATCTGCCGGTATTGCCCACGAAATCGGCAACCCCATGGGGATTATTGTCGCCTATCTGGAATTGCTTAAACAACCGGCCTTGACTGAGTCGCTGAGAAACGATTTTATCCGCCGGGCGGAAGGAGAAGCTGCCAGGGTTAATACCATTATCCGGCAGCTTCTTGATTTTGCCAGATCTCCCCGGGAAGAGTCGGAGGGGGAGGTTGCGGTTCACGCTGTTATCGAGGAGGTGCGGGAGCTTTGCGCCATCCAGCCCTTGCTGGCCAGAGTGGCCGTCCGCGTTGAGTTTGGAGCGGAAAATGACCGGCTAGTGACCAGTGGCGACCAACTGAAGCAGATCTTTCTTAACCTGATCTTTAACGCTGCTGATGCCATCAACGACTTGCCTGAGCCGCCACCAGACGGCATTATCACCATCCGTACCGCCAATTGCCTGGGCGCTGATCATACAGGCCGTGATGTTAGGGGCTTGTGTATTGAGGTGATTGATAACGGCCCCGGTTTCGCCGAGGCTGATCTGGCTAATGTCTTTGATCCTTTTTACACCACCAAGGAGCCAGGAAAGGGCACTGGCTTGGGGCTGTCAATCTGTTTTACCATTGTCGAAAATCTGGGCGGCAGTATCAATGCCGCCACTAATCCGGAAGGTGGCGCCCGGATAAGACTTTTTCTGCCCCAAATTGCTACTTCTCCCACATCCTCAACTGGTTATGGTGATTAAGCCATGGTAAGCCTTAGTTCTGCCAGAAAGCTTCTGGTTATTGATGATGAAGAGAATATGCGCCACGTTCTCTCCGTCCTGGCCGGTGCCGCTGGCTACCTGGTCGCCACTGCCGCCGATGGCCAGGAGGCCCTTAATCTTCTGGCCCGAGAGCCCTTTGACTTCATTCTCTGTGATGTCAAGATGCCCCGGATGGACGGGATGGCCTTCCTTAAAGCGGCCGAAGCTTACCGGGACGAAACCACAGTGATCATGATGTCGGCGTACGGTACCATCGATCTGGCCCTGGAGGCCATGAAGGCTGGGGCCTATGATTTCATCTCCAAGCCTTTTAAGGCCGACGAGGTGCTGATGGCCTTGAAGAAGGCCGAGGAGCGGGAGGGTTTGCGGCGGGAAAATCTGCGGCTCCGCCAACATCTCCGCCAACTGGAAGGGGAGAGCTGTTTTGCCAACATGATCGGTAAAAGCAAGCTGATGCAGGGAGTCTTTAACTTGGCCACCAAGGTCGCTCGCTTCAGTACCACGGTGTTGATCACCGGAGAGTCTGGCACGGGTAAGGAACTGGTGGCGCGCGGCATCCATTATGCCAGCCCCAGAGCCTCCCAATCCCTAGTGCCGGTCAATTGCGGCGGCATCCCTGAGACCCTGCTGGAGAGCGAATTGTTCGGTCACGTCAAGGGTGCCTTCACCGGGGCCGATCGGAGCCATAAGGGGCTTTTCGAGGAGGCTGGCGAGGGCACCATCTTCCTGGATGAGATCGGCGAGTTACCTTTGCCTCTACAAGTCAAACTACTTCGAGTGCTCCAAGAAAACGAGATCAGGCCGGTTGGTAGTAGCGAAACCCGCAAGGTCGCCGCCCGGGTTATTGCCGCAACTTCTCGGAATCTTGAAGAAGAGGTGCGCTGCGGCGCCTTCCGAGAGGATCTTTATTACCGGCTCAAGGTTATGCCCATTCATCTGCCGCCGTTGCGGGAGCACCCCGAGGATATCCCGGCTCTCTGTCAGCATTTTGTCGCCCTGTTCAACGAGAAACTGGGAACTAACATCGAAGGAATCTCCCCGGCTACGCTGGCTGGTTTTCTGCGTTATCGGTGGCCTGGTAACGTCAGGGAGCTTGGCAATGCCATCGAGCGGGCCATGGTTCTTGCCGAGCATCGTGAACTGGGGGTCGCGGACTTCCAGGGCGAACTGGCGGGAGGCGGTGAAAAGGAGATTGCGGGGCTTGGACTATCGTTAAAACAGGCCAAGCGTTATTGGGAGAAAGATCTAATCACCAGGGCCCTGGAAAAAACCGGCGGTAATCGTTCCCGGGCCGCAGAGCTGCTGGAGATCAGTTTTCCCTCACTATTGGGCAAGATTAAAGACTACGGGATTGCAGTGCCATGAATTGCTTGTGCCTAAAGTTGCGGGGGTACGGCTCGATGGTCTGGTCGTAGCTCCAGTAACTTATAGCTTTCTGTTTTACTCGTCCTTCAAGGCTAGCAAGGGCTCTTGTCTGGCCAACCGATAGATGGGCACGATGGCGCCGACCAGACAGGCGCCAGCACCCAGCAATACGGCCAACAGACTAAGAAAGATGCTGCCCGGTGAGGTTACCGGCAGGTTGCCCAGGCGGCTCATTAGGGTAAAATCATGGGCCAGAAAATTCAGGAGGAGATGGCCGGCCACCACCCCGATCAGGCCACCGAGAAGGCTGATTATCGAGGCCTCAATGACGAACATCCGGATGATGTGACTGCGACTGGCGCCGATGGCGCGGAGGATGCCCACTTCCCGTCGCCGTTCATTGGTCATGGCGGTGAAGGTTGACCAGGCCAGGAGAATGGAGAGGGTAGAGGCGATCAGGATGGTGATGGTGAATATCCTGATAATGTCCCGCAGGGTGGCGCGAACATCCTTGCCGATATTGCCCCTGGTCATCAGTCCCACCCGGGGGTTGATCGAGCGGATCTTGGCCACGGCTGTGTCCAGGTCCACCCCCTCCTTCAGCTTAAGGAAGACGATGGAAATCTCGTTAGCCTTGCGCTGACCGGTGGCCTCGGTGGAGATGGCATCCAGGTCTTCCTTGCGCATGAAGAGGCCATGGTCGAGGCCGGTGCCGGTTTCGGCCAGGTGGCCCACCACCTTAATGGCCTTACCGAAGACGGTGGCCGTGTTGATGAGGCCCAAGTATTCGTAGACATAACTGCCGATGTAGACCTCTCCGGCCTTAAGCTCCGCCTTAGTATCAAGCCAGGGTTTGATGACAAAATCGCTTTTTTGGTCAATGGCCACCACCTGACCGGAGACAATGCTACAGCAACTGGTATCGAGGGTATTGAGATAAACTTGATAGGTGGCCTGCTCGACCTCGGGAAGATCTTTGAGGGAGTCATAGATGAACCCATCCATATAAAAGGTCTTCTCGTTGCTCTCCAGGATGAATTCTTCGGCCAGATCGACGGCCTCGGTGGGAACCACGACGATGTCTGCCCCCAATTTGCGGGAGGCCTCTTTGATATCCTCCTGGATGGCCCGGTTGAAGAGCAGGGCGAAAACCAACAGGGAGACCAGCATGGCCACCGCCATGACCAGAACGATGTTGCGAAACATCTTCCTGGTCACGCTTTTCCAGGCCACGGCCAGTAGGGAATGGATTTGGGGAGTGTTGGCCGACATAACTGCCTTTTAGACTTACGGTTGAGAGACCTACAAACAAGAAGAGGGGGGCTCGAAAGCCCCCCTCTTCTTAGCACAAATCTGTAACTCCGTTAAGAGTTAATTCTCTACTTGAAGTTGCCTTCCAAGCCGCAGAGGACGGCGTGTTGGTCGACACCTTCCTTGGTATGGCAGGCCCCGCAAACTGAAGTCGGTCCGCCAATGAACTTCTTGGCGGCTACGTCATAGAGTTTGAGCTCGCCGTCCATGGTGAACTCACCATCTTTGGGCTTCTGCGGGTTCTCGCAGCTACCGCCGATCTGCTTGGTCCGGGAGGTGGCGATGATATACTTACCGTCCGGGGTGAACATGGCGTCATGGTTCTCTTCCAGATTGGCCATGGGCTCAACGTCGATGGCTTGCAGGGTCTTGGCGTCGATCAGGAACATCACATCTGCGCCGGAGGCGGCGATCAGAGAGTCATCCGGTGAATAGTAGGCCCGGAAGGTTACTGACTTGGGGGTGCCGGACACAAGGCCCTTGTTCAAGGTCTTGACCTCGCCCTTGGTCAGCTTGTTCAGGTCCAGTTCAACCAGGTTCATCTTACCGCTGGTCGCACCGTGGGGCTTGTCGGCAGCGTTCTTGATCACCAGTAATTTGGTCTGGGCGTGGTTGGTGTTACCATGATAGAACTTGTAGGGGCCGGTATCGGCATCGGTGCCTTCCAGGAAGACCCGCTGGGTCCGCTTCAGGTCAGATTTGTTGAAGACGTCAATGTAGGCCAGGCTGGTCATGGTAAGCGGGATAAAAGAGTCTTTGGACTGGCCGGAGGCGCAGTACATGGACTTGGTGTCAGCGGCCTTGTCCGAGGTATCCACAACTACGTCCTGGATGACCTTACCGGTGCGGAGATCGGTTTTGCCGACGTGGGTGCCGTGGGCTTCCTTGTCGATCTTGTAAGTTGACCAGAACATGGTGTTGCGATCAGCGCTGTCGATGCGGGCGTCATGAACTGGATGGGTGTCCTTGGTGCCGATGTCTACCTTGGTCAGTTTGGTGACCTTGATCGGCTGGGCGGCGGTGGGGTCGATAACCGTTTCGGCCTGGGCGAAGTGACCGCCCATGCCTGCAATATAAAAGGTGGCTTTGTAGGCGCCCGGGGCTGCAACTGCAGCTGCCGGGGTGTCTGCCTTAGGTTTGTCGCCCATGGCGGAAACCACCATCGGCATGTTCAGGACGATAACTCCCAATGCTGTGGCGCCCGCCAGCATTGAGCCCATAAGAACCTTCTTTGCAACCTTCATGCTTTCCTCCTTTGGATTTTGAGTTCCGGCCGCGTCATCCTGTCTTGGTTGCCGCCACCGGTTTTTCGTCTTCTTCAATTCGCCAAAATATAAAGAAAACGAGGGGATTTAATCATTGCAGCTTTGTCTCATATATCCCACCACAGCGTGGTATTTGGGATTGTTAACCGCCCTGCGACAATCTGTCAATGCTAATTTCCCCTGAAGACAGCAGCTGTTTGTCCTGCAGTATAAACAGCTGCTGTTGCCTTCGGTGACGGCGGAATTGCTGCTTGCGGAAATCAACCCGTTAATATAATCTTGCGCTCCGGCACTCTCCGCAAACTCAGGTTTTTCCATCGGCTCAGCTGATAAATTTATTGCTTCCATACTATACCGGGCGCAAGCTCCTGATAACGGTCTCCTGATGATTATTGAATGTCGTGATCTCCTTAAAATTTATCCGGTTGACGGCCGGGATTTTCGTGCTGTCGACGGGGTTTCATTTGCTGTAGCCGCCGGTGATTTTGTCACCATTCTCGGCCATTCTGGTTCCGGCAAGACCACGCTCCTTAGTTTGATCGGCGGATTGGCTCGCCCGAATCAGGGGCAGGTTATGGTGGCTGGTTGCGACTACTGGGCGCAAAGCGATGCCGAACTGGCGGTGATGCGCAACTCCACCATCGGTTTCATCTTTCAATTTGGCAGCCTGATCCCCACCTTGACTGTTTTGGAGAATATCATCCTGCCGCTCTCCTTTGCCGCCGACCGCAGCCGCGATCGGGAAAGCGCCAAGTTGGCGTTGGAGCTGCTCGACCAGGTAGGACTTGCCGACAAGGGTAACGCCTTTCCAGCCCAGCTTTCCGGGGGACAGCAACGGCGGGTGGCCATTGCCCGGGCCTTTATTAATCGGCCCCGGATCATCTTGGCTGACGAACCCACCGGCGATCTGGATGAGGTCACCGAGCTGGAAATTCTCAAACTCTTCCGGCATTATCATGAGCAGATGGGGACCACTTTCCTGGTCGTCACCCATAACCGTCAGTTGGCCGAAAGTCAGAACAACCCCCGTACCTTCAGCATGAAAGATGGTCGGCTCAGCGAAACCACTGGTAGGGAGTAGCAGACATGCGTAGATCTCTTCGGCACTATCTCAGTCTGGGTATAATTATTCTGGCAGCACTGGCCGCCTTCTCCGCCTGCTCGCGAGGGGAAAACAAGCTGGCGGTGGGCGATTCCGGCCCGGAATTCCTCCTTGAAGACCTGGATGGCCACGCCGTTCGTCTCTCCGAATTACGCAACCGGCCGGTGATACTCCGCTTTTTTGTTACTGACTGCAAGTTCTGCCGGGCAGACACCGGGGTCTTTAACGACTATTACCGCAAACACCAGGCCCAGGGGTTGGAGGTGGTCTACATCACCACCACGGTTGACCGTGATAAGGTCCAGGCCTTTGCCAAGGAGTTGCAGATTCCCTTCGCGGTGGCCATCGATTACGATCGCAAAGTTTCCCAGGCGTACAACATCAAAGTTGAGCCCCAGACCGTTATTCTGGGTGGTGATCATCGCATCAAGGGAGCCATCTTGGGTGGAGTTGGCGAAAAGGAATTGGATGAGATTCTCAGCTCCCTCTGGGGGGGCGTTGTTCCAGCTAGTTCCGCTGGGATTGCTCCCACGTCCCAGGGTGATCCTCGCGATCACCTCAAGGATGACGCCCGCTGCCCGGTCTGCGGCATGTTTGTCGCCAAATATGAAGTTTGGGTTACCCGGATTGAAGAGTCTCCCGGGGTTTTCCTCGATTTTGATGGGGTTAAAGACCTGCTGGCCTATTCCTTCAAACCCGGCGTCTATGGCGGCAAGGAATTGAAGTCCGACAGCCGCATCTGGGTCAAGGACTACTATTCCCTGAAATGGCTGGATGGCCGCGAGGCTTTTTACGTTTATGGCAGTGATGTCAATGGTCCCATGGGCTCTGAATTGATTCCCTTTGCCACCCCGGCGGCGGCGCAATCCTTCCTGACCGATCATCACGGCAAAAAGGTGCTGGCCTTCCCGGAAATCACCTCGGCCCAGGTGGAGGAGTTACGGGGCGGCGCTCAGATGAAGCACGGTCAGTAGCCGATGCGTCCCTCCTTGGTTCTGGCCCTGTTTCTACTCGCCTTCGGCATCTTAGACAGTGCCCTTCTCTGGCAAAGCGGCCAGCGGCGGGCTGCGTGGCCTGCCCGCATGGCCCCGGCCGGGATTGCCACCGCGGCCATGGGATTGACCGATCTCTGTCTGGCCACCGAGGCCCGCTACACCAGGCACCCGGCGGTTTCTGACCCCATGGCTCCCTTTATGGATCACCCCGGCTCGCTGGAGCATTTTCCCACCGGCTCCTTTTGGGCCTGTCCGGTTGACCGTCAGCGGGGAGGTAAACCGTGAACCTCAGCCTGGAAAAACAGCTCAATCTGCTGGATTACACCCTGGCCTCACTGCGGCGCCGTAAGCTCAAAAATTTGGGGATCATGATCGTTTTCGCGGCGGTGATCTTCCTGGTTGCCTCCTTCCAGTTTCTCACCGCCAGCCTCACCGCCACCGCTCAGGATTTACTGGCCGAGGCCCCGGAGATCGTCGTGCAGAAACTCTCAGCCGGTCGCCAGGAGGCTCTGCCCTTAAGTTATCTGGCGCGTTTGCAAGGAGTGTACGGCATCCGCACCATCGCCCCGCGGATCTGGGGTTACTACTTCAGCGAGACCTCCGGGGCCAACTTCACGGTCTTGGCGGTTGACCCCGCCCTGATGCCCAAGGGGGATCGGTTGTTTCAAGCCCTGGACGGCCAGTTGCCAGTCGGGCAGGGCGAGGTGGTGCTGGGCAGCGGGGTGGCCGCCGATCTGAATCTCGCCGGGCGGCGGAGTTTTTCGCTCTTCCGGCCGGACCTGACCTTGAAGCCATTAAGAGTGGTCGGTTCCTTTAAGTCGGATACCGATCTGCTCACCAGTGACCTGATCTTCACCACCCCGGACGAGGCCCGCGACCTTTTCACCATTGCTGCCGACCACTGCACCGATCTCTGCGTTTACGTGGCGAATCCCCGGGAAATATCCACCATCGCCAAAAAAATCTCGGCCCTCCTGCCCGGCACCCGGGTGTTGACCAGGCCCCAGATCAGTCAGACCTATCGGGTGGTCTTTGGCTGGCGCAGCGGTTTTGCCTCGATCTGCCTGCTGACCGCCCTTGCCGCCTTCATTATTCTCGCCTGGGACAAGGCCTCCGGGCTGTCGGCCGAGGAGAAGAGGGAGATCGCCATCCTCAAAGTCCTGGGGTGGCAGACCGGCGATATCCTGCTCCTGCGCTGCTGGGAGAGCCTGACTGTGGCCGGGTTGGCCTGGTTGTTGGGCTGCACCGCCGCCTACCTGCACGTCTTCTTGCTAGGCGGTGAACTTTTTAAACCGGTCTTGCTGGGTTGGTCGGTGATCCATCCGCCGTTGCGCTTGCTGCCGACGGTGGCCGCCTCTGATCTGCTGCTGATCTTCACCATGTCGGTGGTGCCTTATCTGGCCGCCACCGTGATCCCGGCTTGGCGGGCGGCGATTATCCCGCCCGACGCGGCGATTCGCTAGGAAAGGGGAGAGCCATGGCGGATATAGAAAAGATGATCGTGCTCGATTCGGTTACTAAGGTCTACAACCGGGGTCGCCTGAATGAGGTCACCGCCCTGCATGAGGTGAACCTGGTCGTTCCCGCCGGGGCCATGATCTGCCTGCGCGGGGCCAGCGGTTCCGGCAAATCGACCCTGCTCTCCATCATCGGCTGCGTCATTGCGCCCAGCAGCGGCCGGGCGATCATCGCCGGCAAACCCCTATCGCGCCTGCCCGACCGTTTTCTCACCATCCATCGGCGGCAGCACATCGGCTTCATTTTCCAGCAATTCAATGTCCTGCCGGAGTTGACCGTGCTGGACAATGTCACCCTGCCGCTCTTGCCTTTAGGGATCGGCCCGGCGGAACGGCGAATACGGGGCAACAAGCTCCTGGCCCATCTGGCCATTGATCACCGGGCTTCCTTCCCGGCTGGGCAGATTTCCGGCGGCGAGTTGCAGCGGGTGGCCATTGCCCGGGCCCTGATCAACGACCCGCCCATCATTCTGGCCGACGAGCCCACCGCCCATCTCGACTCCAAGCTTAGCCGGGAATTCCTGGCCACCATGGCTGAGCTGAAGCGGGCGGGCAAGACCATCGTCATTGCCTCCCACGATACTTTGGTAACCGAAAGCCCGGAGCTGGATCGGATCATCAACGTCAAGGATGGCCGCATCGATGTTTCTTAGTATCTGGAGTCTGGCCCTGACCTTCTGCGGGGTTATTGCCTTGTTCCTGATCGGGGTCGCCGCCCGCACTGGCTGGCGGGTCTTACGCCACTGGGATCCGGCCAGTGACGACGCCCTGCAGATCAGCCTGGAGAGCGAGACCTGGCTGGCCTCCACCCTGATCGAATATGGGCTGGCCCTGCAAATTTTGACCCTGCTGCTCTTTATCCTGGCCGCCGACCAATTCAGCCATGTCATCGCCGGGGCCATGTGCGCCACCGGCAGCCTGCTGGCCGACCCCTACGGGATGCCCACCCTGTTCATCAAGCTGGCTGGGGTTTTTCTCTACGGCTTCTGGCTGCTTCTGCACCAACTGGATATCCGGGTCGAGACCTATCCGTTGGTCCGACTCAAGTTTATCTACCTGTTGTTCTTGCTGCCCGTTCTCTTTACCGACGTTATCCTGCAAACCCTTTACATCGCTGGTTTGAAGCCGGACATTATCACCTCCTGCTGCTCGGTGGTCTTCGCCGAGGCAGGGCCCGACAGCGGCAACCTGATTGGTATCCCGCCCCGTGAGCTCCTGCTGACCGCGTATTATCTGACTATCCTTGGTTTAGGCGTAATTGGCGTAGTGCTTCTTAGGCGCGGGGTTGCTGGTCGCCGGCGAATCCTGCTAACTTGGCTCAATACCATAGGTTGGGCTGGGTTCTTTTTCCTGGCCTTGGTGGTGATTACCGGGATTCTCTCTTGCTACATTTATGCGCTGCCCAATCATCGCTGTCCTTTTTGCCTTCTTAAACCGGAGTACCATTACATCGGTCTGGGCATCTATGGGGCCCTGCTCGGTGGCGCCTTTTTTGGTGTTTCCACCGGGGTGGCCGCCTTGATAGGTCTCCAGCCAGACTTGCGCAACCAAGCGGCACGCTATCAGCGAACAGCGGTGAAGTTTTCCCTGGTGTTCCTGGTTATTTTTACCATCCTCACCTCCTTCCATTACCTGCGTTATCTGCTCAGTGGTGGAGAGTAGGGTAAGTTGAAATGAAAGCTGGAGAATTAAGAGTGCGAATGGACGGGGCGGGGCAAAGGAGGCAGTTGCTGGCGGAGAAAGTCTGTTACAGGTTAATCAAAATTTCTTTTCCGAGTCCAGCAGGATGGTAACTGGACCATCGTTAATCAGGCGCACTTCCATCATGGCCTGGAAACGGCCGGTGGCCACCGGAGCGCCCAGGTTTCTTAACGCCGCCACAAAATATTCGTATAGCCTTTCGGCCATGCCGGGAGGCGCCGCCTCGTTATAGGAAGGGCGGCGCCCCTTGCGACAGTCGCCGTGGAGGGTAAACTGGGAGACCACCAAGATGGCCCCGCCACTATCCTGCACCGAAAGGTTCATCTTGTCGGCACCATCCGCGAAAATTCGCAGATTAAAAACCTTGTCGGCCAGATATAGTGCGTCTTTTTCGGAATCGCCATTGCCGATGCCCAATAGAACTAAAACACCAGCGCCGATTTCGCCGGTTATTTCACCGGCCACGGTTACCGAAGCCTGGCTCACCCTTTGCACCACCGCTCGCATGGTTGTTAGTGCCGCTCCTGAGAATGATTAATCGAGGTTGCCAACCAGGTACTGAACCAAGGCGGCAGCAGTGAGACTGGCGGTTTCTGCCCGCAGAATTCGTTTTCCCAGGCCGATGATATGGGCGTGTTTCTCCCGCGCCTGGGCGATTTCCTCGCTGGTCAGCCCGCCCTCCGGGCCGATCAGGAAGAGCAGCGAGGTGGGGGGCTGGTTGGTGATTAGTGCGCGTAAATGTTTCAGGTTGTTTGTGGCCTCCTTTTCCCAGAAGACCACGGTTACATCATAATGGCTGGCCAGCTCCAGTGCTTCCGTCCACCCGGTGACCGGCAAAATCTCCGGTTCCCGGGTGCGCTGACATTGTTTGCAGGCCTCGCGAGCGATGCGTTGCCAGCGTTGGATTTTATTGGTGGATGCCTCCCGGACCGCGCTGTACCGTGAGGTGAAGGGGATAATGGTGGAGATCCCCAGTTCGGTGGCCTTTTGCACCACCAGATCCATCTTCTGGCCGGTCAGGAGGCCCTGGGCCAGGCTTACCCGGCAGCGCTCGGCGGCTTCCTGGCGGTGGCTGATGATGCGGGCAGAGATTTCGTGGCTGGCAAGATTTTCCAGTTCAGCCTCGTATTCGCCGCCCTGGCCGTCAAAGAAGATCACCCGGGCGCCGGTTTTAAGGCGCAGGACGTTTTTGAGATGATGCACCTCGGGGCCGGTAATTTTCAACAGGCCGTTGTCGGGAATCTGGCTGGCAAGAAAGAAACGGCGCATGTTAACTCAGGCCTTTTGCAGACAAATGGCGGCCCACTCGCCGGATTCCCTGAGGTTAAGACAGGCCAAGCCTTGAGCGAAATAGCAATTGCGAATGCTTTCTGCCTGGCCACCCCGGAGAATTCCGGCCACCAATAAAATGCCGCCGGGAGTAAGCAGGGCGCTGAGCGTCGGCGCCATTTCCACCAGGGTGTTGTGGATGATGTTGGCCATGATCAGCTCATAGGGGCCGGTTAGTTCGTTTAAGGCGGTGGCCTTGGCGGTGATCCGGTTGCTGAGCTGGTTGGCGGCGATATTCTCCTGGGCGGCGGTCACGGCGGCGGGGTCGATATCAATGCCGGTGATGCGCGGGCAACCCATGAGGGCGGCGGCGATGGCCAG
>Ga0334722_10002729_pt1 | contig 19595 bp, 9 predicted proteins | sample C3_bottom_MG_FD_207210 | JGI IMG/M metagenome (GOLD analysis project Ga0334722, IMG submission 207210) | Sediment microbial communities from Yellowstone Lake, YNP, Wyoming, USA - C3_bottom | ecosystem: Environmental > Aquatic > Freshwater > Lake > Sediment | place: USA: Wyoming | collected...
CGGTCGACGCGAACACGGGGAGCAACAGTTACGGCACGCCGAAGGACAACACGGTCTCCGCGATCACGTTCACGAGTCTTGCGGGGTACGCTGCGAACAGCTACGCGATCTCGGGGAACACGACGTACGGGATCTGCGAGGTGTGCCACAACCAGACGGTCCGGTACAGCCGGACGCAGGACAACGTGGGGACGCACTCCACCGGGCGGTGCACCTCGTGCCACGCGCACAGCGGCGGATTCCGGGCGTCGTGCAACACGTGCCACGGCGACATCGGGGGGACGGTCCGGGGCGATTCGACCGACTTCCCGCCGCAGGGCCCGCAGACGGGGACGGGCGGCTGGGCCGGGCGGAGCTGGGCGGAGCTCCAGGCGACACTCGGCAGCCGGGGCGACCACCTGCGCCACGCGGGCGCGGCGTTCTACGGGAAGCCGTGCACCGCCTGCCACACGACGCAGCCGGGCTCCGACGCGTCGCATGCGACGGACAAGACGAACGCCACGATGACCGGGATCTCGACGTACGGCACCTGGTCCGCCGGGGGCCAGGCGGGGTACCTGTCTGTGACCGACGACAGCTGCTCCAACATCGCGTGCCACAGCCCGTACTCGACGGAGAACTCCGGCAACGTGTACCAGTCCGGGACGCCGTTCGCCTACACGCGGTACTGGGTCGACAACGTGAACTGGAACTGCTACACGTGCCACGCCTACGACGGCCGGACGCAGAACACGGGGAGCGTGCCGCGTCCGGGCGGCGCCGACAACGTGATGCAGACCGGCTCGCACCGGGTGCACGTGGACAACACGCAGATGGCATGCACGAATTGCCACGCGTCCGGCGCGTACACGGTCACGCACAAGAGCGGGTTCGTGGACTGGTCGTTCGCGGGCGCGCCGAACCCGTACGGCGACACGCAGGCGTACAGCATCGCGAGCGGCAGCCGGGCGCCGACCGACAACACGGCGGGACGCCTGTACGGGACGTGCAGCAATCTGTACTGCCACAGCAACGTGCAGACCTCGCCCCCCGGGGGCGCGGTCACGCACTCCACGCCGACGTGGGGTACGGCCTCGACCGGGAACTGCGGGACGTGCCACGGCGGAGACGGCGTGACCGACAACGTTTCGAGCATCATCGCGACCGGCACGCACACGAAGCATGTGAACAAGACGGGGTACAACATCGGCTGCACGGTGTGCCACACGGGCGCCGGGACGATGACGTCGCAGCATGGCGACGGGCGGGTCCAGGTCCCGATGGGGAACTCCACTTGGCGGTCGTTCACGCTCACGGGGACTTCGACGATCTACGACAACACCACCGGCGCGCCGACGGTGGACGACATCTACGCCGTGGTGGGGGCCGACGCCTCCTACGGGCGGTGCTCCTCGACCCCGTGCCACACCAACGGCCAAGGCGGGGCGCCGTTTGTGACCCCGGCGGTGTGGGGCGCCACCGACACGACGTGCACCTACTGCCACGACACGCGGGGGGCGTCGACGACGTTGTCGACGCGCCACCGGAAGCACACGGACAACACGGCTGGGACGGGGTACAACTTCAGTTGCGACGAGTGCCACGCGCTGACGGTGGCCAACGACTCGTGGACGACGCTCAACGCCTCGACGGGGTACGCCAACCACATCGACAACGTCCTCACGGTGTCGTTCAGCAGCACGCTGCGGACGAGTTCGGTGGCGATTTCCGGGACGTACACGCAGGGGGTGGACAACTGCGCGAACACGTACTGCCACAGCGACGGGAGCAGCATCAAGAACGGCGGGACGATCCAGACGAACTCGATCCGTTGGGACAACACGACGACGCCGCTTCCGTGCAACTCGTGCCACGGGGTGGGCGGACCGGCGTCCGGGGCTCCGAACTACACGACGTCGGGGAGCCGGCGGAACAGCCACTCGGCGCACTCGTCGATCACGTGCCAGACGTGCCACAGCCAGACGACGACGACGGGGACCACGATCACGACGGCGTCGAACCACGTGAACGGCACGTACGAGGTGAGCGGGACGGGGTTCACGTACACGTTCAACGCCTCCACCGGGTCGACGTGCGCCTTCACCTCGGGGTGCCACAGCGGGACGGTGACGTGGGGGACGACGCTCAGCGGCGGGTGCTTCGCGTGCCATGCGGGGACGGAGCAGCTGTACAAGCCGCTGGAGGTCTCCGACAGCGTGGCGAACCCGGTGGACAACAACCAGTACGCGAGCTATGGCCACGGGAACGGGACGACGTACCCGTGGGATTCGATCGCCGGAGCGAACTTCCAGTATTCGTTCACCGGCTCTCCGAACAACGGGTGCTACGAGTGCCACAGCAGCGGGGCGAGCCACGTTCCCAAGTCCGGGACCGACCCGTACCGGCTGGGGACCTGGGCGACGAACGTGGACGGGTTGTGCAACGACTGCCACGGCCCGGCGGCGTCGAACGCGAAGAAGGCGTCGAACGCCCTAAACCTCGGGATCCTCGGCCACAACAAGGTGAACACGGGCTCGTCGCGCACCTGGCCGGGGAACTACGACTACAAGTGCGTGGACTGCCACGACCCGCACGGGGACAACAACTACTACATGGTGCGGTCGGGGATCAACAACCCGACCTCCTCGGTCGACGCGAACACGGGGAGCAACAGTTACGGCACGCCGAAGGACAACACGGTCTCCGCGATCACGTTCACGAGTCTTGCGGGGTACGCTGCGAACAGCTACGCGATCTCGGGCGCGGCAGACGGTATCTGCGAGGTGTGCCACAACCAGACCACGCTCTACAATGCCACGGGGTCCGACAACGCCGGCACCCATGCGGCGAGGACCGGCCGTTGCACCACCTGCCACAGCCACACCACCGGATTCAAGGGCGCGGGACATTCGGCGGGCGCGGATTGCAAGGGATGCCACGTTTCCGCGCAGGGAACCCGGCGTGATATCCAGGTCGAGTTCGATTCCACCGCCCAGCACGCGGGGACGTGGGCGTCGATCGTCTCCGCGGATTGCGAGCTGTGCCACCTCGAGACCAGCTCGGACGGGATCGTGATCCTGAAGCAGTGGACCGGCACGTCGACGTACACCAACGTGACTTACGCGTCGGCGACGCCGTACACCACGAACGACTTTTGCCTCTCCTGCCATAGCGGCGCGGCCTACGCGAAGTCGTTCAGCGTCGGTGGCGCGCCGAAGAACGTCGGCCAATACTGGCAGGGTACGACGTCCCTTTCCCACAATTACCCGCCGACGACGTACAACACCCTTCCTCAGATGACGAAGGCGCGTTCACCGCACGGGTTTCCATCGACCAACAAGCTGAAACAGGAGAGCGGGACGACGGCCGTCAACCAGACGAAGTACACCGACTCGGCGCCGGTCGCGTGCCTCGAATGCCACCCTGCGCACGGCTCCAACGTCGTTTCGCCGACCAAGCTCAAGGGCGCCGCCTTCGCAGACGGGATGACCGGCGGGAAGATGATCAATACCGCCGAGCCGACCCTCTGCTGGACATGCCACGATACCGCAGGAGTGAAGGATTACTGGGGGGACAGCACCACGGCGGGGACGCACTGGTCGGGGACGCGCCTTTCGCCGTACTTCGCCTACAAGGCGAGGGCGTACGCGTCGACCCACCAGGTGAACGATACCGCGCAACCGATCGCCTGCTCCATCTGCCACAACCCCCACGGGGCGAGCGTCTCGGGCCAGTATTACAGCCCGATGCTGCGGGCAAGTTGGATGACCTCCCCGTACAAGGAGGACCGGACCGGGTGGCTGAGCGGAACTCAGCGGACGGCGCAGACCTACCAGACGAGTTTAACCCAGTCGCGGTATGGCCCTCGGGCGTCGTCCGACTTCGCGTACAACAACCCGAAGGGGCGCGGCAACGGCTTCGACAACGGCACGGGCGTCGGCCACGACGGCTACTTCATCGACGAAAACACCTTCGGAGTCACCGGGACGTTCACCAGTTGGACCAGTTCGACCGTGACGGCCGTGCACATGAGTGAAACGGACAACACGTTCGCGGGGTTGTGCGCCACCTGCCACACCGACGCGACCTATACGGGGAGCGGCGGTGTGACTTCGATGAAGACGTGGCTGACCACCGGCATCACGGCGCTCGGACGGGGGCAGACCGGGTGGGGGGCGGCGATCCACAACGTGGTGAAGGGGTGGGCGGCTTCCGGCACGACGAGCGACGTCGTGAACCCGACGAACAACCCGGACATGCACGGATACTCGGCCTCGGGAGGAAAGACCTGCATGGCGTACCAGACCGGCTGCTCCGCCGGGTGGGACTCCCACTGGAACTATAACTGGCAGGGGTTCCCATCAGCGACAAACCAGATGGCGAGCGCGTCAACCGCCGTCCACCAGTTCCCGTGCTCGAAGTGCCATACGCCGCACGCCTCCGAGCTGCCGAAATTGATGACGACGAACTGCCTCGACGTCGGCACGTCGACTACTACCCGGCAGTCGCACGGGACGCAGGCGGCTTGGAATTATCCTACGATCGGCGGCCCCACCATCGGCGCGAGCAACGGCGCTGTGGCGACCCTCTGCCACAACCAGCAGAAGACGAACACGACCACCGGCGGCGGGTGGAACAAGGTGACGGGATGGTGACCAGGGGGACGTTGCAACAAGAGAGCCCGGCGCGTGGTAATAAGGGGAGAGAGCGGTTTTCAGGGAGCGTCCGGATGATCGGGAACAGGTCGGCATGGATCACGGTTGCCTTGGCGGCTGTTCTGGCCGTCCTTGCGGCGTCCGCCTCCCCCGCGCGGGCGGGGGTGCGGTTCGGGAAATATTACGGAGAGGAGGCGCGGAAGGCGGGCAAACCGGTAGAAGGGAGTTACGTCGAGGGGTACCGGCCGATCCTTTCGCCCGGGAAGGAGCGCCGCAACGTCAAGGCCGACGACCCGCTGGACTTCCCCGTAACCCTCGGGGAACAGTTGAACGCCGCCTCCGGGTCGATCGTTTTGAAGTTGAAATACGCCGCGAAGCGGGAAGTTCCCGCCGACTGGTCCAACGCGTTCGACACCTTGTTTGCCTTGATCGACTCGCAAGGCCGGTACGTCATGACGGTCTCCATCCTGTGGAGCGACGCGGTTCCCCCGTGGTTCGTCGGCGCAGGGGTCGGAGCGGTCGAGATCTCCTCCGACGTCATGCCGCACACGGTTTGGGGACGGTACCTTCCGTTCCATCGAAAGGTCGAAGTGGGGGAGTCGTTCACCCTTGTGTTCACCTGGGAGAACGGTGTCAACCAGGTCTTTCTGAACGGCGCCCCACTGACCCGGAAGTACGGGACCGGTTGGGAACACGACAGCCTGATGACGACGAACGGGGGGGATTTCGGCTCGTACCTGAAAGAGGTGAAACGCATCCGGATCGGCGCCGACAACGAGGTCGACAACTCCCCGCTCGTCGCCGGGGCGGTCGCCGGGTTCGAAATCCACGACCAGGCGCTGACGTTCGCCCCTCTCAGGCCGGTGATCCGTTCGGTTACCGACGACACCTTCAAGATCGCGGGGATCTCCGGGAAACTGGTCGCGGGAGATACAATCACCGCCACCTTGAAGGCGGTCCCGGGCGGGACGGCGACGTTCGATGTGGGTCGCGTGAAAGGGATCGCGATGGCGGAAATACCCGCCGCCGCGGGCGCCCCCGGGGGGGCGGCCGTCGACAACGGAACGTACCGGGGGTCGTACACGATCCGTCCCGGCGACGATTTCGAGAACGGTCAGATCGTCGGGAACTTCGTCTCCTCCGACAACGTAGCTGCTGAACCTGTGATGTCGGCCTCGAAGTGGACGATCGACACGAAACCGGTGGTCGCCTTCTCGATTGACCGTAAGGATCTTCCCGCGGATTCCACGAGCAAGGCGCGGATCAAGCTCGTGGCGAAAGACGCCAACGGCAATCCGGTGAAGGGGCGCCATCTGAAACTGACGCTGGCGACGACGAACGAATACACGGGGACCGTGGGCGCGGGGGACTTCGGGAAAGATGTGGGGGCCACCGTCGAAACGCGGTGGCGCGGCGAGACGGATTCGTGGGGAGAGGTGGAGTTCGACTACAAGGCGGGGTTCGCCGCCAAGACTGTCATCCTGACCGCGAAGGATCTGGACTCGGGCGGGGTCTCGGTCGACTACATCACGGCGTTCAAGGAAGCGTCGATCGACATCGCGCTGACGCCGCCGGTGAACCGGGCGGCCGCCCGGCGCGGCGCCCAGTACATCCTGAAGGTGGAGGCGACGCGGACGGAGATGACCGCCGACGGCCGGAGCCGGTCGGTGATCCGTGCGACGCTGCTGGACCCGAACGGCAAGGCGGTGCCCGGCGACCCGGTGGCGTTCTCCCTTTCGGGCGTGAACGGGACGCTGCGGACGGTCTCGGGGACGACCGATTCGTCGGGAGTGGCGACGGCGGAGTACGTCGCGGGGAAGACGATCGGGATCGTGGTCGTGACCGCCACCGCCACTCTCCGGAACGCCACGGGGAACGTGAGCATCACGCTGCTGTCGGACGCCCCGGCGAAGGTGATCCTGAAGGCCCGGCCCGCTACCCTCCCGGCGGACGGGAACAGCCGGGCCGACATCGGGGTGAAGGTGACCGATATCAACGACAATCCGAACGCCGACACGAAGGTCGAGTTCAAGGTGTCCAAGGGTGGCGGGAAACTGGAGTACGCCGACCGGATCACGGACCGGTTCGGCGACGCACAGAACCGGTACACGGCGGGGACCGTGCCTGGGATCGCCACCCTCGTTGCGACGGTGCGGTCGAAGGTGCCCACGGAGGCGGAGCTTCGGAAGGCGCGGAACGTCCTGTTCGTGCCGTATTCGGCGGACGGCGACGACATTCGCGTGGAGGGGTGGTTGAAGAAGAAGGGGGAAACGGCTCTTGCAGGCGAGGGGATCGTAGAATACACCGTCGGACGAAGCCGTGAAGTGCGGGTCCTGAAAGCCCCCTTCGATCTCACGATCGACCGGATCGAGGTGGAATATTGGGACCGGGCCGAAGTGGGGCAAACGCTTGCGGCGGTGACGCCGACGGTGAGATAGCGGCTTCGGTTCGGTAGGGTCGACAGAAAACCATCGGGGGAGCGGGGTGGATTCCCGCTCTCCCGAATTGTTATCATGGGAAGGAATGGCGCCCTGATGACCTCAAGGCGGATCCGAGGACGGACTGCCCGGTTTCTCGCGGGCGCGTCGATCCTGATCCTTGCCTGTTTCGCGGGGGTGGAAACCTGTCGCGGGGGGGTCATCGGGAAGGACGCCCCGGCGCTTCTCCGTTCGGAACGCTCCCTCGACGTCCTTTCCGCGGGGATCGGAGAGAGGGTCGCCTCCCGCGGAGGACGCCTCTTCTCGGTCAGCTCGAGGACCTTCCTCGAGGAGATCTATCTTCCCCTTGCACGGGCCGGCAGGCTCAAGGAACTCTTCCTTTTGATCCCGGGACAGGGAGCGTTGAAGGAGGAGGACGTGACGGGGATTCGGGACCGCCTTGCCGCTGCCGGGGTTCCGCCCGCGGACCGGGGAACGTTTCGACTCGACGACGGAACGGTTCGGGGTGTCATGGAGGGGGTCTCCGTCCGCATCTTCCCGGTGACCCGCGTTCCGGCCGGGGACGGGGTGGATGCCGTCCTCTTGGTCGATCCGGAGTTCCTGCTCTCGCTCTACGGGAACGAAGTGAAAACGCCGATCGTCGAGCTCGCCCGGAAACTGGTGGTCACGCTTCGGGACCGGAACGTGCGATCGCAAGACGTCTTCCTTGCGGATCTGCCTCCCGCCGACGACGCCTCCCTCCGGTACGCCTTTCTGCCGATCCTGTTGCGGGAGATGATCGCGGCCCCGGCGACGTTCGGGGAGACCCTTCCGGAGAAGTGGGAAATTCTCCAGCGGGCGGAGACCGCCGCGTTTTTCGCCCAATCGGCGGAGGCGGTCCTCCTGTACCGCCGTTACCTCGATCTGGCGCCCGGGGATGCGTCGGCGTGCTACAAGATCGCGATGGCGGCCGTGCGGGACCTCGACGACGACATGGCACTTCACTGGCTGAACCGGGCCGCCGCCCTCGATGTGCGGTTCGTCCGCGGGTTCCGGACCGCCTCCGAGTACCTTGCGCAAAGGAGATTGTACGATCCGGCCGAACGGATCCTGCGCGCCGGGACGTGGGCGTTTCCGAAGGATGGGGCGTTGTCGACCTCCCTCGCCGCGTTCCTCCTGATGCGGGGGGAATCGATCCTCGAAACGGGGGACGTCGCCCGGGCGGAGGAGTATTTCGGAATGGCGGCGGGAGTCGAAGGGGCGGACCGTGCCGTCGTCGAATCCGCGAAACGCCGGATCGGTCCGAAGTCGCCCCCCGCGGCCGGCGCGGGGAATGGAAAGGGAACCGATTGATGTGCTCAGGAAAGGACGCATACCTCCGCTTCGAGCGGAAAGTCGATCGATACCTCGGGCCTCCCTTGGTTGCACTTCTTTCGCTTTTCCTGCCGAAGCGTCCGGCGGCGGGGCGTTCTTCCGATCCCCGGAAAATCCTCCTCGTGAAGCTCCACGGCATCGGGAACATCGTTCTTCTTCTGCCCGTCGTCCGCCAACTGCGGATGCGTTTTCCCGAAGCCGAACTCGATTTCCTCTCCTTCCGGTCCAACGCGGCGATTCTCGACGGTGTGGAGGAGATCTCCCGGCGTTACTACCTCGACCGCGGTTCCCCCTGGACCCTGGTCCGTTCCATCCTTCGCGCGTTTCCCCGGGTTCGACGTCGGGTCTACGACCTGGCCGTCGACTTCGACCAGTTCGCGCATTTGTCAGCGATCGCGACGCTTCTCACCGGCGCCCCCGAAAGGATCGGGTTCCGCAATCCGACATTGCATCGCCATTGGGCTTACACGACGCCGGTCGTCTACCTCGACCTCAACCACGTGTCGAAGACGTTCGGTCGGCTCGCCGAAGTCGCGGGGGCGCCGTCCGTTCCCGGAATCTCCCGCCGGATCGCGATCGACTCGGAGGACCGGCGGGAAGTATCGGTTTTCCTGCGGAGCGCGGGAATCCGGGAGGTGGACGACGTCGTCGTTCTCCACCCCGGAAGCAGCGAAAACCTGACCCTCCGGCGGTGGCCGCCGGAACGTTTCGCTGAACTCGGGGACCGGATCGCCGGACGGCTCGGCTGTCGCGTCGTGATTTCCGGAGGCGCCGCCGAAGTCCATCTCGCGGATTCGGTGACGGGCTTGATGAAACAGAGGGCCGTAAACGCGGCGGGGAGGCTTACCTTGCGGGGATTTGCCGCGCTGTGCGAGTCGGCCCGGTTCGTGGTCTCGAACGACACGGCGGCGGTGCACATCGCCTCCGCGATGGGGACCCCGGTCGTCGGGCTGTACGGTCCGAATACGCCGTTCCTCTACGGGCCTCTCGGGGAGGACGACCTGGTCTTCTACAAGGAGCTTCCGTGCAGCCCCTGCCTGTGCAATCTGACGTCGAAGATGTCCGATTGCCGCGAGGCGCGGTGCATGGACGAGATCGGCGTGGGGGAGGTCTTCGAGGCGATCCGGGCCCGGTATCCCCTGCATGCCGCGGCGGTTTCCGCGGGAGTGGGCAGGGCGTGACCGGGGCAAGCAGGATTCGCCTCGCCCTTCGCGCGGCCGGCGCCGCCTGGGCGCGGCCTTCCTTTCCCTACAAGCTGACGTTCGTCGCCACGGAACGGTGCAATCTGCAGTGCGGCATATGCCGGATCTGGGAGACGGGGAGGGTAGGAATGCCGCTTCCCGAGATCCGGGAACTCTTCGCCCGGTCGAACCGCTTCTCCTGGATCGACGTGACCGGGGGAGAGATCTTCCTGCGCGACGATATCCTCGACGTGTTCGAAACGATCCTTTCGGAGTGCGAACACCTGGCGATCCTTCATTTTCCGACGAACGGGTTCCTGGTCGATCGGATCCTGGAGGTCACTCGGGAGCTTGTCCGGATGGGGGGGCCGCTTCTCGTGATCACCGTCAGCGTCGACGGCCCGCCGGACCTCCATGACGCGGCACGCGGCGCCGAGGGTAGTTTCGAGCGCGCCGTGGAAACCTTCGCCCGCTTGAAGGAATCGCCCGGTTGTTCCACGTTTCTCGGGATGACCCTCACGGCCGCCAACCTGGGCTCCGTCGAACGGACCCTCGCGGCGGTCCGCCGCCGGGTGCCCCGCGTCACCGCGGCCGACCTTCACGTGAACCTTCCCAACCGGTCGGCGCACTATTACCGGAACCTCGAGGTTCACGGGCCCCTGCCCGATGCGCTGTCGGCGGCGGTGCGGGCGATCCGACGCGCCCGGGGGCTCCCATCGACCCCCTTCGGGATCGTGGAGTGCCGGTCCCTCGCCCTCGGGGAACGGTACCTTCGGACCGGACGTTGCCCGATCCCCTGCCAGGCGCTTTCGGCCAGCTGTTTCGTGAGCGCCGACGGTGTCGTGTATCCCTGCGTCACGTGGAGCAGGCCGGTCGGGACGCTGCGGGAGTGCGGATACGATCTCGGGGCGCTGTGGAATTCCCCTGCGGCCGTCGCCCTTCGGGAGGAGATCGTTTCCGGCCGATGCCCCCAATGCTGGACCGCCTGCGAGGCGATCCCCTCGATCGCGGCGCGGTGGGGCACCTTGCGTCCGTGACGATCCCCGCGGGAAGGTGGCGCAGACCGCTTCTCGCCGCGATCGGCATCGCGGCGCTCACCGTTTTCCTGTATTGGCCCGCGGTCGACTTCCGCCTGCTCGCCTTCGACGACCCGTACTATACGCAGAACGACCTCGTTCAGGGGGGTTGGAATCCGGAGAACATCCGCCTTGCCTTCCTCGATCCGCCGGTGGAAAACCTGTACATCCCCCTTTCACAACTCTCCTACATGATCGACGTTTCCGTCTTCGGGAACGCTCCCCGCGGATTTCACCTCACCAATGTCCTCCTTCATTCCGTCAACATGGCGATCCTCTTCCTGCTTCTCTGGAGGATGACCGGGTCTCCCTGGAAGAGCGCCCTCGCCGCGGTGATCGTGGCGGTTCACCCGTTGCGCGTGGAGTCGGTCGCGTGGGTGACCGAGCGGAAGGGCGTGCTTTCCTTCTTCTTCCTGCTCCTGACGATGTCCTGCCACCTCCGGTTCGCGAGGACGGAGAGATGGAGGTGGTACGGCGCGTCTCTGGTCTGCGCGCTCCTCGGGATGCTGGCGAAGCCGATGGCCGTCACGCTGCCGGTCCTCCTCCTCCTCCTCGACTACTGGCCTTTGGGCCGGTTGCGGGGCGGGCCGGGAAGGATCGTCCTCGCCCGCGTCCTGGAAAAGGCCCCCTTCGCGGCGATGTCGCTCCTTGTGTCCCTCGTCACCCTCCGTTTCCAGGGGAACCTGTCGCTCCATCCGGACGTTTCGATCCTCTCCCGGCTGGAACACTCCTTTTCCTCCTACTTCATCTACCTGTACCAGACCGCGTGGCCGGTCGACCTTCCGTTCCGCTACTTCCAGACGCCGTGGGCCCGGTTCTCCGGGACCTTCCTCCCCGCCGCGGCCGGGGTCGCGATCGTCACGGCGGCCGTCGTCCGGCTCGCGCCCGGAAAGCCGTACCTCCTGTTCGGGTGGCTCTGGTTCCTGGCCTCCCTCTTCCCCGTCAGCGGGATTGTCCCGACGGGCGTCCAGTGGATCTCCGACCGGTTCACCTACGTTCCCCATATCGGGATCGCCGTCGCCTTCGCCTGGCTGTCGGGGGACCTCCTCTCCCGCCTTCCCCGCCGCGTGCTCGCCGCTCTCGCACTGCTGCTCCTCGCGCCTCTCGCGATTCTCACACGCCGGCAGCTTCCGCACTGGAAGGACGGTGCGACCCTGTTCGGCAGAGGGATCGCCGCGAACGCCGGGGATCCGCGGTACATCGCCCAGTACGCCGCCGAGCTGGCGGATTCGGGGGACCTTCCCGGGGCTCGGATGCGGCTGGAAAGCGTGTTGCCCTACGCGAGCGATCCGGTGTTCGGCGCGAACATCCAGACCGAGTATCTCCTGTTGCTCCAGAAGGGAGGAGAAAGGACCCGGGCCGTCGGGAAGGCGCAAGAGTTCCTCCGGGGGACCCCGGGGGCATGGAGGACGCGCATTCTTCTCGCGGACTACCTGCTGGCGGAGAACCGGTTCGCGGAGGCGGCGCAGGAATACCGTCGGGTTGCGGCGGAGGAAGGGATCCCGAGGTACGACCGGGGGTACGCGTATGAAGGGCTGGGGATCTCGTCGATGCGCATGGGAGCGTCGGACCAGGCGTCGGTCGCGTTCCGGGAAGGGTTGCGGGTCAACCCCGGATCCGTCTCCCTCCGGTACAACCTGGCCCGCGTGCTCGACGCAAGGGGAGAGATCGGCGCGGCGCGGGAGATCTTCGAAGAGGCGCTGCGGATCGCGCCGGGAAACGTCCGGGTCCGCCTAGAGTTCGCGGAATCGCTGGTGCGGGGAGGCGAGACGGGCGAAGCCGCGCGGCAATTCGAGGAAGCGGCTCGCCTCGCTCCAGGGAAGGCGGAGGGGTTCTACGCCATGGGGCGGGCACTGGAAGCCGCAGGGAGGAAGTCGGAGGCGGCGCCGTTCTACGGGGAGGCGCTTCGCGCCCCGGCGATGTTTCCCGACACGGCCGATGCGGTCCGGCGAAGAACGGGGGCCCCCCGGTGATCCGCTCGCTCCTCCCCGGCGGGTATCCCCCCGCGGAGATTCCGCCGGGCGGCCCGTGGAGGGGCGCCGTGGCGGCCGCCCTCGGACTGTCGCTCCTTGTCTTCCTCCTGTACCGGCCGGCGATCGATTTCCGGCTTCTTTCCTTCGACGACTATTATTACACGCAGAACGACCTCGTCCTCGGGGGGTTGATCCGGGCGAACATCGTCCGGATCTTCACGGAATTCCCGGAAGAGGACCTGGTGACCCCGCTGACCCAGCTCTCTTACATGGCGGACGTCGAGCTGTTCGGGAACTCCCCCCGCGGTTTCCATTTCACGAACATCTTCCTGCACGCCGTGAACATGGGGTTCCTGCTGCTCGTCCTCTGGCGAATGACGGGCTCCCTGTGGAGGAGCGCCCTGGCCGCCGCCCTCGTCGGGCTCCACCCGATGCGGGTGGAGTCCGTCGCGTGGGTGACGGAGCGGAAGGACGTCCTCTCGTTCTTCTTCCTGGTCCTGACGATGGGGTGCTACCTTCGGTATGCGAGGACGGGGCGGTGGCGCTGGTATGCCGCGGTGTTCCTCTGCACGCTGCTCGGAATGCTCGCCAAGCCGGTCGTCGTCACCCTGCCGGTCCTTCTTCTCCTTCTCGACTATTGGCCGCTGGGCCGCCTTCACCCCGGCTCGGGGGGGGAGGGCACATCCTCCCCGTGGAGAAGACCCCTCGAACTCGTTGTCGAGAAGCTTCCCTTGATCCTCCTTTCGCTCCTTGCCTCCCTGGCGACGCTCCACCTTCAAAGTGAGCGCGCGATCCATGCGGGGGTTCCCCTGCTGTCGCGCCTGGAACACTCTCTGTCGTCGGTCTTCATTTACCTGCACCGGACCTTCCTGCCGACGGACCTGCCGTTCCTCTTCTTCCAGACCCCTTGGGAGCGCTTCTCCGGGACGTTTCTTCCCGCTGCGGCGGGGTTCGCGATCGTCACCGCGGTCATTTTCCGGTTCTCCGCGTCGAGGCCGTTCCTGGTCTTCGGATGGACCTGGTACCTCGTCTCCCTCTTTCCATCGAGCGGGATCGTCCCCAGCGGCATCCAGTGGATCTCCGACCGCTTCACCTACATTCCCCACGTCGGGCTGGCGGTCGCGTTCGTATGGTCGGCGACCGACGCTGCGCGGAAGGGAACGCGGCGCGTCCTGCCCGTGGTGGTCGCCCTGCTTCTCCTTCCCCTCGCGTTCCTCTCCCGGCAGCAACTCTTCCATTGGAAGGACGGCGCGACGCTCTTCGGAAAGGGGTTTTCGGCCAATGCGCAGGATCCCATCTTTCTCAGCCAGTACATCGAGGAACTTCTGCACGTCGGCAAGTATGCGGAGGCGAGGGATCGTCTGGACCGGGCCGACCGCTTCATCATGGATCCGAAGTTCGGGGCTCTTCTCCAGATCCACCGGCTGGCGCTTCTCGAAAAGACGGGCGACCGGTCGGGCGCGGTCCTGCAGGCCAAGGCATACCTCCGCAGAGACCCGCGGTTCTTCAAGACGCGCCTCCGGTTGGCGGACAATCTGCTCGCCTTGGGACGGTACGAGGAGGCGGCCGCGGAATACCGGCAGGTGCTGGACATTCCGGTGTTAACCCCTCGTATACGGAGATACGTGGCCGAAGAGGCGGGATACGCACTTTCCATGAGGGGGAAGGACGACGAGGCGATGGTGCTGTACATGGAGGCGGGCCGTGGCGGCGCGTGGAGCCCGTCCCTCCACGGCAGGGTGGCGGCACTCCTCGCCCGCCGAGGAAGGCGGGAGGAGGCGTTGGCCCACTATGAAAAATCGATCGAGCTGGACCCCGCCGGCGTCCAACCCCGGATCGGCGCGGCGGATCTTCTGCTGGAGGGAGGAAGGGTCAACGCGGCCGTCATGCAATTCGAAGCGGTGGCCCGGATCGTCCCCGGGAAAGCGGAAGGGTTCTACGCCAAGGCGCGGATCCTCGAGGCCGCCGGGATGAGGACGGAGGCCCGGTCACTTTACGAAAACGCCCTCAAGGCGCCGGCGGTGCTCCCGGATACGATCGGCAAGGTCCGGGGTCGGCTGGCGCGCATGACGCCGCCGTGAGGTCAGATTCTTGCCAGGGGGTTGAACAGGAGGTTGAGCTCGGCCTGGCAATTGAGGGTGCATGCCCGGCAAACGGCGATCTCCCGCCGCGCCGGCGCGTACTCCCGGGAGTACCAGAAGTCCCGAAGGCCCTTCCCGTCGAGCGCGCCCACCGGGCGGTTCCAGTTGACGAACGGCACGCAAGGGAAGATCCGGCCGTAGCAGTCGACCGCCAGGGAGTTGTAGCCGGCGTGGCACGTCAGCGGGGACGGTTCTCCACGAAAGGAGGGAGCGAAGAGCGCCAGCATCCCCGGCGAGTTCTCCAACGGGATCGGCAGGGGCGATTCCCCTCGCAGGAGGCGAACGGCGGCTTCCACCTTGGCGAGCAGGGCCGGATCGGCGGGGATGTTTTTCCCCGGGCCCTCCGGAAACGGTTGGCGTGGGATGAACTCGACGCAATCCACTCCGAGGGAGGCCGCCGTCCCGAGGTAATCCCCGACCTCGTCGATGTTGTCTTCCGAGAGGACCGCCACGATCTTGACCCGCAACGGGGAGCGGGCTTCCTTTCGCATCCGGTCGATCCGCCGGATCGCCTCGACGGTCCGGGCGAACGCCCCGGGGACACCGCGGATCCGGTCGTGGGTCTCCCCGGTCGCTCCGTCGAGCGATACGTTCAGGGAATCGACCCCGGCGTCGAGGATCGCGCGCGCCGCAGCCTCGTCCATCAGCGTACCGTTCGTGTTGAGGTGGGTCAGCATCCCGCGTTTCCGGGCATGACGCAGGAGGGGGAACAGGTCCTGTCGAAGGAGCGGTTCGCCCCCGGTGAAGCCGACCCCACGGGTTCCGAGGTCGGCGAAACCGTCGATCACCGACTTCATCTCCTCCGTCGGGAGCGGTCTCCCTGCCTCCCGCCGGAGGAGGCGCCCCCCCTCGGGAAGCCGGCACATCCGGCACCGGAGGTTGCAGTCGTAATTGGTCACCAGCGTGCCGAGGATCGGGCCGCAAAGAGGCCGAGCCGCGAGGAACGAAAGCTTCGCGAGGACGTACTGGGCCGCCAATCCGGCGACCCAGCCCAGCCGTCCCGAACGGGCTTGCCGCTTCAGAAGATCGATATAGATTTTCCTGACCATAGCGTCTACTTTACCACCCGAAGTTGCGTTATATATTCGGGAGGGGACGGATCGAACGTCGAAGCGGATCCCGCGAAGAGCCTGCAATTCCAGGAAACGAGCCGATGACCCGTGCATGGCCGCCCCGAGATGTCGTCGTCTGCGCCGCATTGGCGGCGATGGTCCTCGTCGTCTATTCGCAAACCGCCGGGTTCCCGTTCATCCTCCTCGACGACGACTCGCTCATCTTGAAGAATCCGCACCTTCGGGGGGGGCTGACGGCGGAAGGTGTCCGGTGGGCGTTCTCGACGGTCATGGATGCCGGGTGGATCCCCCTGGTGTGGCTCTCCCGCTTGCTGGACGTCTCTCTCTTCGGTATGGACGCGGGGAAGCACCACCTGGTGAACGTGCTGTTCCACCTGCTGAACACGCTGCTGCTGTTTCGGGTGCTGCGGGAGGCGACGGGGAGGGCGTGGGAGAGCGGATTCGTTGCGGCATTGTTCGCGGTCCACCCCCTCCATGTCGAGTCGGTGGCGTGGGTCACGGAACGGAAGGATGTCCTCGCCGCGTTCTTCTGGATGCTCTCCCTCGGGGCCTACGTCCGGTACGCGGAGCGTCCGGGGATCGGCCGGTATGGAGCGGTGCTTCTCTTCTTCCTCCTCGGGTTGATGTCCAAGCCGATCATGGTGACGTTTCCGTTCGTCCTGCTGTTGCTCGACTACTGGCCGTTAGGGAGGCTTCGGACGTCCCCGGACTCCTCCGGCGATCTCCCGACGAGGTATCCTCCGGTCGCACCGGGGCGGCTTCTGCTCGAGAAACTCCCCCTGTTTCTTTTCTCGGCGGCGATATCCGCCGTCACGTATTTCGCGCAGAAGAGCATCGGCGCGGTGACCCCCATCGGGGCGAATCCCTTGTGGGCGCGGGCGGGGAACGCGCTGCAATCGTACGCACTCTATCTTCGAAGGGGGATCTGGCCGTCCGACCTCGCGGTGTTCTACCCGCATCCCGGACCGAACCTGGATCTGTGGAAACCGGCGGCGGCGGGGCTGTTCCTGGTCGCCGCGACGACCTGGGTGGTCCGCCGGGCGGGCACCCGGCGCTGGCTCGCGACGGGATGGTTCTGGTACCTCGGGACGCTGGTCCCCGTCCTCGGGCTGGTCCAGGTGGGCGGGAACGCGATGGCGGACCGGAACGCCTACCTGCCGATGATCGGGATCTACCTGGTCGCCGCCTGGGGCGCGGGGGAATCGGTTTCGCGGTTTCGGGTCCCCGGTGTCGTTACCGCCGTGGCCGCTTCAATCTGTCTCTTCGCCCTGACGGCATGCGCCTGGGTCCAAGTTGGGTACTGGCGGGGGTCCGAACCGCTCTTCCGGCGCGCTCTCGCGGTGACGGAAGGGAATTGGCTGGCCCATAGCCTGATCGGGCAGATCGACTCCATGGCCGGGAGAAACGAGGCTGCTGTTGCACATTACCGGGAGGCGTTGCGGATCTGGCCTGACCTGCCGGAGGTGCACAACGGGTTGGGGGAGGTTCTCGACCGGATGGGCCGGACGGAGGAGGCGCTCGAAAATTTTGAGGAAGAGGTCAGGATCCAGCCCCGGTTCGCCCCGGCGCATTACAATCTCGGGGTCGTCCGTTACAGGATCGGAAAGGTCAGGGAGGCGGCCGCGTCGTTTCGGGAAGTGTTGGCGATCCAGCCCGACCATCCGGAGGCGCACAATAATCTCGGGGTCTGGCTTTTGGATGCCGGAAGGGTGGACGAGGCGATCGCCCACTTCCGCGAAGCGTTGGCGGTCCGCCCCGCCTACGCGGAGGCGGAACGGAACCTCGGGATGGCGCTGTCGAGGACCGGTGCCCTCGGGGAGGCGATCGACCACCTCCGCGAGGCCGTACGTCTGCGTCCGGACTTCGTCGAGGCGAGGAACAACCTCGGGGTGTTGTACGCGAGAGACGGGAAATTCCGGGAAGCCGCGTCGGAATTCCGCGAGGTATTGCGGCGGGAGCCGGAGCACGAAGGGGCGCGGAACAATCTCGCAAGGGTTGCGGCCGAGTCGAAGATGGCGGGAAGGAGCGGGAACCGATTCGGTACGGGCCGTCCGTAAGGAATGTAGGTTCCAAGGGGCGTACCGGGAAGTTGTAACATGGCCGGCGTTTCGATCGTTTTATCTACATCTCTTGCAGGGGGGAGCCATGAATCCGTACGGGCGACTTGTTCTTCCGGCGATCGCGATCGTAGTTCTCCTGTCGGCTTGCGGCGGCAGGAACGCAGGTTCCACGTCCCGGATACTGATCGGGGGGAACGTGATCGGCGCGCCGCTGGACCTTGCTGGCAACGTGACGACTTCCTCCGGTGACGGATCGCAGGGGGCGATCGACTGCACCGTCGGCACCGGGGCGTCGTTCGATTTCCCCGAAGGGATCGCGACGGACGGCATAAACCTCTTCATCGCCGATTCCCAGAATCACACGATTCGTAAAATGGCGATATCCACCGGTGCTGTGACGACTGTGGCGGGAACGGCGTACGTCCCGGGCGCCACGGATTGCACGGTCGGCGCCGGAGCGACGTTCAACTTCCCCAGCGGGATCACGACGGACGGGACGAATCTATACGTCGCGGATACGAACAACCATTCGATCCGCAAAATCGTGATTTCCACGGGGGCGACGACGACCATCGCCGGCGATCATACCGTTGCGGGATACTCGGACGGCGCGGGAGCGGCGGCGCACTTCAATTTTCCCCGCGGGATCACGAGTGCCGGGACGAGCCTGTTCGTCGCGGACGGGGACAACCACCTTATCCGGAAGGTCGTGATCGCAACGGGGACCGTGACGACTATTGCGGGCGACAACGCCGCCGTATCCCCCGTGCCGGGGTATTCCGACGGCACGGGAACGGCTGCGAAGTTCGCCTGGCCGAGCGCGATCACGACGGACGGGTCGAACCTTTACGTAACGGATACGGACAATCATCTGGTCCGGAAGATCGTGATCGCCACTGGCGCCGTCACGACGGTCGCGGGGGACAATTCCAGCATTCCTCCCTACGGGGGAGACCCGCCGATATACTCCGACGGCGTCGGATCGGCCGCCCGTTTCTCCTCCCCCGCGGGGATCGCGACGGACGGAACGAACCTCTACGTGTCCGATACGGGAAACAACCTGGTCCGGAAGATTGCGATCGCCACGAGGGAGGTGACCACCGTCGCCGGGGACAACAATGTGAACGGTTTCGCCGACGGCACCGGCACGGCGGCCCACTTCTCGTTCCCTTCCGGCATCGCAACGGATGGAGTGAATCTGTTCGTCGGGGACAGGAACAACAACCGGATCCGGAAGATCCGTTGATCCGCCCGCTTCGAGCGGACGGACATCGTAAATCTTGCATGCCGTTACCTCCGGAATCGCCTATAACCCCGAAGATTTTTTCCGTGCATGGCCCGGCGGACGGGAACAGCCGATCCGACATCGACGTGAAGGTCACCGACATCAACGACAACCTGAACGGCGACACGAAGGTCGAGTTCCGGCTGGCGCGGGGGACGGGACGGCTCGACGCCGGCGAGCGTGTGACCGACCGATTCGGAGACGCGGCGAACCGGTTCACGGCTGGGACTACGCCGGGGATTGCGACGATCGTTGCGACGGTGCGTTCGAAGGTCCCCACGGAAGCGGAGCTGGCGAACGCGCGCAACGTCCTGTTCGTCCCGTACTCGGACGCGGGCGAGGAGATCCGGATCAGCCAGTGGTTGAAACGGAAGGGCGACA
>Ga0334722_10002730_pt1 | contig 19594 bp, 18 predicted proteins | sample C3_bottom_MG_FD_207210 | JGI IMG/M metagenome (GOLD analysis project Ga0334722, IMG submission 207210) | Sediment microbial communities from Yellowstone Lake, YNP, Wyoming, USA - C3_bottom | ecosystem: Environmental > Aquatic > Freshwater > Lake > Sediment | place: USA: Wyoming | collected...
CCTGCAAAAGCAGGCCCCCAGAAACGACTGTAACCTTAGATTACGTACTTACCAATAAGTCCGCCAACCACTAGGGCTACGATTACCCAGAAAATAAACATATAATTAAATCCCTTCATGCTGAACATTAATTGTTCAAATAAACATGTTGGAATAAATTAACATTATCTATTGCGACTTGGCCGATGGTTTCCTATTCTTTCTACTCGCACGTTCGTGCGCATAAAAGAGTACATTTACCACCGCCATCGCGTCAGAATATCTATATTCATCCTGCCTTGCGGCCGCGAACATGGCATGCCTAAATTGGTATATCCCTCTAATGCCTTCGTCTTTACGAATGCGGGAATACATCTCTTTGGCGCGCCTTAGACGCTCGGACTTTTTTTCATGGATAAACGGCTCCATGGCCGCAACTCCTCGTGAAAGACAATCTTCAACAAAATTGGAAAACTTTAGCTTTTTCATATTTGTTTTTCTGCTTTTACTCTGCATAACGCAGTGTGAAAGAGAGTTACAATTTATAAATTACTAACAATAAACGACACCGCTGCGGCAACGATAAAGATGATGATCAATACCGCTACTACAAAACCGATAACCCCCCAATGAGTTGTTGCAAAAACTATCAAAGCGATGGCAACAATAATACAGATGATATCGACTAGATAGTCGTTAATCCAAGATATTATTTTCATGTTTTTATAAAATTATTTCACCAGACATTAATTGTCCGCAAAATGAAATAATCTGTAATTAACACTACTTACTGTTTGCCCTGGTCAGCTTTCCGTGCGTTTTTTCCAACGCCTCCAAAGCTTTTACAAAATCCGGATAATCCAGATTTTCCCTAAAAGCGACTTTGAAAATAGCACAACTAAATGCAGTCTTTTGGGCTTCCCCATTGAGTGCAGATAAATATTCAGTCTTAGCAAGCATATAGCGTCTAATTGCTGAGTATTTTTTGTTTGGCTTCATAGTCGCGATTGCGGCACCGAGGCAGGCCGATTCGATTTCATTTAATCTTCGGGCCTTCTTGTCCTTTTTCATATTTATTTTTGTCTTAGACTATCCGGACATTATTTGTCCGATAAAATAGCTAAAATAATTAAATCTAAAAGTACAGTCTTTTCAGACATGCACTGTAATGATCCGATTTGTTAATGATCCACCGCTGCCTCACCAAGACAACATTCACAAGATACAATATCATATGGCGTATCGTTTGTCAATGTCTTCTAACCTGTTACTTGGTGGCCAAATCAAATTATTACAATGTGCACGTCGATTCGTATTCCGAATCACAATCAAACTCAATCGCAAGGCGCAAATTAATGCGCCTTGCGAGAGCAAATATTGGAATTAACTACATATTACTTCAACTCTTCGCTAAAACTTGATTCGTCGCGCAGCCCTAGCCACTCGTTCGATTCTGTCCAAATCAACAATGCCATTCTCGAGGGCAGTTAATCGCGAAGTCTCAAAAAACGCCATCCAGCGTCCAGTATTTTCAGCCCGCATGGACCGAAACACTCTTATTTGGTTCTCTGTCGTCTCAAGACTTTGGCATCTCAACTGATTCCTGTTAATGATACGCAGCTTGTACATAAAATGTCTAAATTGACAGGCAAGTTCACGAATCTTTTCGCGCTTCAAGTACTCGTTCATTCGCTTTTTCTTGGACTTGTACTTGTTGATTGATCGCTTTTTCATATGTTTTTGATATTTATTAATGTTTACAACCTAAAAACTAAAGCTTTGGCTCCCAACAGTCCTTGATAGCGTTGACAGCTAAAATACGATGTTCCTCAATACCGTTTGCTGCTGCATGACATGCGCGATATAGCGCTTTCTTTCTGGTTGATCCTTTTTTGATCATCGCAGAAAACTTGTTTATAGCACGCAGATAACGAACGTGAGCGCTGTCGTCCGGCGACCAAGGCAATACCATGATTATTTTCCTAATCACAGCCTTGTCTTCCTTGTTTAGCCCATCCATTTGGTTTTTGTTCTTTACTCGTACTGCTAGGCAGGACGAAAAAGAAATTAATAAATTAAACATAGTACATTGTCTTTTCAGACATGCACTGTAATAATCCGATTTGTTAATGACCACTATCTGCCGACGTTAAGGCCAGCAGTTGATTAGAATACAGTACCATAAAGACTATCTTGAGTCAATGTCGCAGAAACCCAAAAAACCGGCCATCAGCCGGTTTTTCGTTTATTGTAAGTCACTTCATTTTAAAACGCACGTTGAACTATAAATAGTTCACGAGAATCCCTCTAGGCCGATGACGCAAAGCGTCAATAGAGGGATCCTCGGAGCTTAACAGCCTAATAACTATTACCAATTTCGGCAATCAGAGTTATGAGCAGAAAGCGCGACTTCAACACAATATTGAAGTGATTGCTCTTTGAACATTTCTGACTCCTTCATTCGCAATACAACTCTTACAAGTAGGTCAATGACCTTTGGGCTTCTCAACCTCTTGCAGAGTAACTTCCTCGCTTCTCCCTTAATGCCTGCTTCACTATCTTTTTTAGATGAAACTGGCATGTCGATGTGTATATTTCTACACGCTTCGATTGATTGGAAAGAGCGAACATGTGTGTTATTGATTTTTATTTTTTGATTCATACGATTTTGTGTTAAATAATAAATAATTTAACCCACGATGAATACGGCCAAACTCAAACATGCGTTAAAACGATGTGGCTTATCAATAAATTGTCAAAGTTCTTCGTCATCAACTATAAATCAGATCATTACAAAGTGCACGTCCTATAATGCAAATGTGATTATCAAGGAACCTGCTCAACCGCTTACGCGAGAACAGGCTCCTTGAAGTCGGGTGTTTATTGAATAAATGATCGGAGTTGATAAGCAACAGCTAAAATAATAGCTATCACTACAATCTTCACAATATTCGATTTGATTAAATCGTAGGCCTCAAACACCAGAAACGCCACAAAACCTATGGCAACAAGCTTGATAACCGCAGACGTGGTGATTATTGAAAACCACACGATTGCGATTACGGCTACGATGCCGGCGATGACCAAAGCAACTGTTTTAAAGAAGCCAAGTTCACCAGCGTTATTTGTACTGTTTTTCATACTAACGTATCTTAGACAGCCTGATTGAATCAGTCTACTAAGATATAAATCAAATTAATTATATTCACCCGCAGTGTAGTCGCATTGACTTGCACTGTAATGATCTGACTTGTCAATGACCCTGAGTTCCTCGCGGATTGATACCGGAAAAACTAACACTCTACATATTACCATAAACGCAATGTTTTGTCAATGTCTATGAGTTGGCGAATTTGTTTAAATACTTCTCAGCCCAATCGTTTCTTGACGCAAAATTACAATGAGTTGGATCACATTTTTCATAATTAGTCTGGAAAATACCGACTGCTGTCGAGAGATTGTCGGTCTGTTTTAAGGCGTTGTCAACATCTTGGTATCTGTTTGCAAGCTCATCGCAGATAAACGCCAGCTGGTTTTCGATATTTTCATAATCAGCGGGATATGTAGCAATCAAAGATTGTCTTCGGCCGCCACCCCATTGGGCCAAACCAAGTCCGCCAAAAACAGCACCGTTTCTGACAACCATTGGCCTGTCGTGCGGTTTTAGGGCACTTTCTTGCTTTATGTTGCCCATAATAGCAGCGGTGGCAACGGGGCTATAACCACGAGACCTAAAATAATTCCAAATGTAGGATTCGGTATCTGTCTGAGATAGTTCTGGTTTGGGCGCTTCCATGACTTCAGACGTTTTTTGGTCAGACGAAGTGGCCTCAATTGGCACTTCCATAGCCTGTGGGTTGTTTATTACGACCCTTTTAGATTCGAAAGACTTTACGGCTTCGCCGATGTGATTCATGGCGCGTGATGCCAGTGAATCAGGCGCAATCGAACTTTCTTCAGTGGTTGGGCTAAAATCACCACTGAACTTTTGGCTTTGACGAGAAACGAAATACATTGATCCCAACATTGTGGCAGTCAAAGCGATGGTGGCCATAGCGGTCATCAAATAAGAGGAGTCGTTGTACTCCATTCTACCGGCAAATGCTTCGCCGCCGCCCATCGTATTTCGTTTATAAGTCATAGTTAAAAATCCTAGATATTATTCATCTTGAAGTTATGATTAACAATTAACAAAATCAAATCATTAAAATGTGCGAATCGAGCCTAAATTGAGGCTCACAGGGAATCTACAAATTGCGATGCAATAGTAGATTCCCTGGAGGGTGCTGAGTAAATAGCGATGCTATATAACAGCAGTGTTTACCAACGCATGCCACCCGCAAGGATAGCAAAGGCCAATCCCATCTCGAAGATCCCAAGTACGAAACAGATCAGTTTGATCTGTGCGTTCAAGGTCAGCTTGTAAGCAACCACCATTGGCACCAAAAGGGCCAAGATGATTACACAAGCTTCAGCGAGGATGGTCGTCTGCTTGAAGAACAAAAGTCCTACAATAGACGTGACGACGCTGGCATACATCAATGCATTCCAAATTCTTGGAAACATAATGTTGCTTCTTCTTTTTCGCTCTGGGCGATGCCAGTGCTAAAAGAAGTGAATTAATTAATTAATTCACCCGTAAAGTGTTCATCTTCTCAGACGCGCACTTTAACGATTTGACTTTTGATTTGTTAATCGTACTTGCCGTCCCTGATTTCCACCTCTGAAACGACTTGTTGATAGTCTAGCATAATTGTCCATTCTTGTCAATATGGTTGCGCTTTTTTATCAGATACATAGGTGTTTGATGTTATTATTGTTATATGCGAAATAATATCGTTTACAGCGGTGCTGGCGAGCTGTCGTACGAGATACGAGAGATTGTTGCCGTCGCAAACAAAATCGAAAACATGGGCGTCAAAATCACCTGGGAAAACATTGGCGATCCTATCGCTAAAGGTCACAAAGTTCCAGTTTGGATTAAAGAGATTGTCGGTAATATCGCCACTAATAATGATTCGTCGTATGGGTATTCGCCGACCAAAGGCCTGCTTGAAACTAGACGCTTTATCGCTGACGAGCTAGCAAAGAAATGTGCGATCAATGGTGGTTGTTCGGCAAAGATTACACCTGAAGATATCTTGTTCTTTAACGGGCTTGGCGATGCGATTGCCCATATTTATAGCAAAATCAACGAACATGTCCGAATTATTGGGCCAAACCCGGCTTATTCGACACATTCATCGGCCGAAGCCGCTCATTCTAGCGCACCTCACCTAACCTACCGTTTGGACCCAAATAACGGCTGGTTGCCCGACATCGAAGATTTGCGCAACAAGGTTAAATTTAACCCTTCAATCGGCGGTATTATCATCATTAACCCCGATAACCCGACTGGAATCGTCTATCCTAAAGACGTTTTGCAAGAAATCGTGGCAATCGCCCGCGAATATGACCTGTTTATTGTGGCTGATGAAGTTTACACAAATATCGTTTACGGTGGCGCTGTTATGACTCCTTTATCTGATGTGATTGGTGACGTACCGGGTATGTCGCTTAAGGGTCTATCAAAAGAAGTGCCTTGGCCTGGATCGCGTTGTGGTTGGGTTGAGTTTTATAACACCGATAAAGACCCGATTTTTGCCCGTTACGTTAAATCATTGGTTGATTCCAAAATGATGGAAGTCTGTGCTACCACTTTGCCACAAATGGCGTTGCCGGCTATTCAATCCGACAGCAGATACCATGATTATTTGGACGAAAATAACGAACGATATAACCGTCGAGCCGAGTTGTTTTATAACACTCTGTCGCCTATTGCTGGTATTACTTGCGCTCAGCCTAAGGGCGCATTGTATGCAACGGTCGTGTTCAAACCTGACGTTTTGAAATCTCACCAGACATTACAGATTGAAAAACAAGTTGTCAAAGATTACATCGAACCGCTGGTTAAAGATATCGCTCTAGATAAACGATTCGTTTATTACCTGTTAGCTGCGACTGGTGTTTGTGTCGTGCCACTTTCAGGATTCAATTCGGACTTGCCTGGATTTAGAATGACATTGTTGGAAGTTGATGACGATAAGTACGCCCAAACACTCGAAACAATTGCATCAGCAATAACGCAATATTTGGCCTCATAGTAGCTCTGCGTTGAGCAACCGGCGATTAACCCAATTCCCATTTCCCAACCCCTAAACCCTACAATGCATTCTGTTGCATCCAAACATACATCGCAATACCAGCGGCAACACCTACGTTGACCGAACGAGTAGACCCAAATTGTTCTATCATGACGGTACTGTCAGCAATTTTTTGCATATCATCACTTAAACCAGGACCTTCGCCACCAAATACCAAGACTGCTTTTTCGGGTAATTTAGTCTGTGATAACGGTGTTGCGCCGCCAACAATATCAATAGCGATTATTTGGCGATTGTCATCATGCATATATTTAGCAAATACTTCGACTGTGCTGTGCTGAATAATATTCATGTATCTGTCCGTTACCATGGCGCCACGACGGTTCCAGTGGCGATGACCGATAATATGCACTGCCTGCACGTTAAAGGCGTTAGCGGCGCGCACAATCGTGCCTATATTCAGATCATGTTGCCAGTTTTCGATGGCAACGTGCAAAGATACGCGCGATTTGTTTAAATCCGCCTTAATAGCCTCGACAGTCCAATATCGATATTTGTCTAGTACATTGCGTTTGTCACCGTTTTCAAGAAGTTCTAAATCGTATTTAGAATCAGCTGGCCACGGTTTGGGATGTGGCCCTACGCCTATTTGCGGTTCTGTCATGGCCTTATTGTACCAGGGTTATCCAAGGACAGTCCTTGGAAGATTGTGCTTTAGGAGTTTGATGGGTATAATTTTCAACAATGACTAATATAAAACGTGCAATATTAAAGATTAGTGGCGAATTATTTCAAAACAAAGACGAGAATATCAATTTTAAACAATATGACGATGTTGCCAAGCAACTAATCGACATCCAAAAACGAACCAAGATTCAATTAGCAGTGGTTGTTGGTGGCGGTAATATCTTTCGCGGACGACAAGCTGCCAGCCAGGTTGACCACAACGAAGCTGATTCGATGGGTATGATGGCGACAATTATCAATGGTATTGGATTACGCGAAGCAATGGTCCGAAACGGCGCGACCGACACCAGATTGATGACTTCAATCAGCATTCCGCAGATGGCCGAGCCATATATCAGAACCAAAGGCCGTCATCACTTAAAAAACAACCGATTGGTTATTATTGCCGGCGGCTTGGGCATGCCAAACTTCTCGACTGATTCGGCTGTGGCTCAATTTGCCAGCGAATTACAATGCCAGATAATCTTTAAAGCCAGTACGACTGATGGTGTATACGACAGCGACCCACGCAAAAACAATAAGGCCAAAAAGTATTCAGAATTGTCTTATCAAGAAGCTTTGGATCAACGGTTGGAAGTTATGGACCGAACGGCTTTTGCAATGTGCGAAAAGTCGGGTATCCCTATATTCGTATTTAATATCAAAGATTTGCACCAATTGACAGATATCATCAACGGCGACTACTCTTTCGGCACGTTAATCGACGGTGTTGGCACTAAATAAAAGTGCTATAATTAAAGCATAAATAAGGAGACAACCGTATGATGTTTAACAATCAAATTCCACAATTTAACGGATGGATGGTGATACTCATATTAATACTTGTAGCCTGGACACTATTTTGGAAGATTGCAGGCCTTTGGAATGCAGCCCGCAAACATAAATTAGGCTGGTTTGTTGCCATGTCTTTGATTAACACAGTTGGTATTTTGGAAATCATTTATCTGTTTGGCGTTGAGAAGATTGATAGCGATAAACTGTTTAAGTAGAGATTGAGCCAGCGAAAACCAAATAAAAAAGACGGTCTTACGACAGTCTTTTTTATTTGGTACGCGAGAAAGGAGTTGGTCACGATATAGCGAGAAAGGACTTGGTCACCTTTTGCGACCCCGCAAGTCAGTCAAATGAATATAATTCATTTGTGACATTGCCTTGCGCGGTGCAGACTTGCACCGCTCACCTTCACGCCCGGGGTTAAAGTTCAGGCCATTTCTCGGGCGCTAGCAAATAAAATAACGACCCAAAGGTCGTAATTTTATTTGGTACGCGAGAAAGGACTTGAACCTTCACGCCCGGAGGCACCAGCTCCTAAAGCTGGCGTGTCTACCATTCCACCACTCGCGCATACAATATGTGATATTTTGGTAACTCGACCATTATACCAAACTAACACCGACAGATAAAGTGACAAAATTATATACCCTTGATGGCGCTTGTGCTATCATAAAGATAGTAAAAGATTGATGGGGATATATAGGGTAATGAGTAAAATTACACAGTATTTGAACGAGCACATTTTGGGCGAAGTCACCAGCAACGAATCTGTCAGACAACGGTTCTCGCGCGACGGCAGCGTCCTCAGCATCACTCCTGAGTTCGTGGTTAGCCCACGCGTAACCAACGACATTCGTAAAGTTGCTAGATTCACTTGGCAATTGGCCGAAAAAGGTCATGTACTACCTTTGACAGCTAGGGGCGGCGGGTCAGACAAAACCGGTGCATCAATCGGCAAAGGCGCTATCGTCAACATGTTGGCTCACCTAAACAACATTATCTTTATCAACCTCAAAAACAAAGATCAATTCGTTCACGTTCAACCCGGCGTAACGTTCAAAACTCTTAACGACACGCTTAATTCTCACGGCATGATTATGCCAACTTATCCATATTCGTCATACAGTACTGTTGGCGGCGCCGTTGCTAACAATTACGGTGGTCCATTATCTGGCAAATACGGCCAAACTGGCGACTGGGTCAAACGCCTAGAAGTGGTTTTAGCCAATGGTGACTTAATCGAGACCAGCCGAATCAGCCGACATGATTTGAACAAAAAGAAAGGTCTACAAACCTTTGAAGGCGAATTGTATCGTAAAATTGACGGTTTAATCGAAGATAACCAGTCGCTAATCGCTGATAAAATCAGCAAAGACAGTCGCGATAACGCTGGCTATCCAGGCATTGCCAAAGTCAAAGAGCGTGACGGATCATTTGATTTGACACCATTAATCGTCGGCAGCCAGGGAACGTTGGGCATCATATCCGAGATTGTCCTTCGAACTGACTTTTATAACAGCGACGAATCATTAATAGTTGCTACGTTTAGCGACGCCGAGGTCGCTCGTGACGCCGCTGATATTTTGGCAGCTTTACAGCCAGTAGCATTAGAGCTTATCGATGGACAATTGTTCGATACCGCTCGCACATACGGTAAAAAATACGCGTTTGATAGCGCTGCTGCCGTCTTGGTTGCTGATTTTAACGATTACAGCGACAGTTCGCGTCGCCGCAAGACGAAACATGCGATTAAAAAGCTTGCCAAGCTAAATGCTACCGTTATGACCAGTACAGACCACGCAATCGAAGAGCTGAATGCTATTCGTGAAGTCGGTTCGGTAGTAATGCAGCCCGAGACCAAGGAACAATCAATGCCGTCACTAATCGACGGGTCATCAGTGCCTGCAAACCGTCGCGAAGAATTCCTGACCGCAATGGGTGAACTGGCCAGTAAACATCACATCAGCTTGCCATACGTTATTAAATGGCTTGACGGTGTTATCTATGCTCGACCAGCCCTAAACTTAAACCAAGTCAGTGACAAGCAAAAAGTATTCAAATTAGTCAGTGACTATGCTGAATTAGTTGTCAAATTTGGTGGTAACGTAACTGTTGATTCAGGCGAAGGACGTTTAAAGGCGAATGCCGCCTACGCCCAGATCGACCAAGACGTTTTGGATATTTACGATCAAGTTCGATTAGCTTTCGACCCATACGGCACATTGAACCCAGGTGTAAAACAAAAATCTGACTTAAAAACAGAGATTTCGCAATTGAATCCAAACTACAATTCAGCCGACTTCGCCAAATATTCGCCATCAGTTTAGCAACAGCATTGAAAAACATCTGACATACGGCTATTCTTAGATGGTGCATATATGCGCGAGTGGCGGAATGGTAGACGCGCTAGATTCAGGTTCTAGTGTCTGTATAAGATGTGGAGGTTCGAGTCCTCTCTCGCGTACCAAATAAAAATGGCAGTCTTTTGACTGCTATTATTATTTTGGAACTTGATGGCCCGAATTTACACATCTGGTGTGGAGGTGAGGACCGCAAGTCTGCGGTCCGCAAGGCCGGAAGCCGGATGACGAACGTCACCGACTGAGGCGGGGTCGCAGAAAATTCGGAACGAATTTTACTGTGACCGAGTCCTCTCTCGCGTACCAAATAAAATTACGACCTTCGGGTCGTTATTTTATTACCCTTCCCTATCGCTCACCACATTCGTCACCAAATCCGCACAGATTCCGGGATTATATTCATCACTAATCGAATCATTAAGTTTTTTCGTATCTATTGTGTAATACATCCGTTTGCATGACGCGATTCCACGGTCTTTTATCTTATTCAGTTCCATTGACGTTGTCTCGCGCGTCAGGCCAGCGAGGTTTGCAATTGACTGTTGAGTCAATGGAATTTGAATTTTAACTAAATTCTTACCGATATTTTTACCGTAAATCAATGCCAAAAACCTAAAGGTATAAAGTAGTCTTACGCTAGCCTTACACTTTCCCAACGCGTCCAGATGCAGCCTAGATGCGACTAGCGAGCTAGCCATTTGATTTATAACTTTAGTTGAAAAATCTACGTCACCCACCAACTCACGTTGAAAATCGTGTTTACTGATGATATATAGCTCGCAGTCTGTATGAGCACGATAATAAAACAGCGTTCTTTCGGTTTTCGATATCCCCCAACATTTAGGAAATATTCCGCCGACCGTTGTAAACGCAATAGTTTGGCTTTCGCCGCAACAGGTGATGTTATAGCTTTCGACTACACCGTTTTTTATTCCGTATAAGTGTTTTGGCGCCATATCCTGATACAAAATCGTTTCACCACGATCAAACCTTAGGGTTTGATTATTGCGATAAAATGACCTTCTATCCTTCATTCGTACCTCGTTTAGAGTTTACTTGCGAAATGACGGCCTATTAACTTAACATTGTACGACATAATTCAAACAAGTCAAATTTATTAAATTGTAATATATATCACATATTTAATCGTTCTGACCGTATAGGATTGATATTGTAATATAAATTTAAAGATGGAGGGTTGTAATGAATTACAAAAATATTAAAAAATATTTTCCATCAAACAAACATTTATATATAACAAAAGACGGTTTGGACAAACTCAAAGACAAACTGGACAAACTCCGCAAACAACGGTTCGCAATTTGTAGCCGTCTGTTACAAATGGACCCCGTTGATAAGCCTGACTACATTTTGACCAACGATACCCTAAAGATGTTAGAGATTAATGAACAAGATGCTACAAGAATAACCGAAGTTTTACTGCACGCTGAAACCGTAACACCAAATACGGAATCTAATGATATCAAGCTAGGATCGACCGTCAGCCTAAAATTCGGCAATCAAACTATCGAGTATATGCTAGTCGATTCAATTGAGGCCGACCCATCCGTAAACAAAATTTCCGCAGAATGCCCATTAGGCATAGCACTTATGGGTAAGAGAAACCATGAAACGGTCCAAATACAGACGCCAAGGGGTGAAAATCGCAAATATAAAGTCTTGACTATCGGCTAATTAGCCTTTTCTATAAAAGCCCAGGCTAGCCGTACCGTAATTTCTATCCCCTGTCATCACCAGCCCTTCCATCGTAGGCAATTTGGTCTTTTCTGGATACGACAAAATCATCAACCCGTCGTCCGTAAGTAGTTCGCCCAAACGCGTCACAACCGAAAACTGCATATCGTCATACGGCGGATCGACAAAAATAACATCAAATCGTTTGTCAGCGTTTTTTGCCAGCCAAGTCGCAGCGCCGATATGGACCGTCGTCGTATCTGATTCAACACCTAATGTTTTGATATTTTCGGCTAAAATTTTACTGGCCATTCGATCGCGTTCGACGAACGTCGCCGACGCAGCGCCACGACTAAGCGCCTCTAGTCCTAGTGATCCGGTACCAGCAAAAATATCCAACACTTCGGCATCTTGAACATCATGATTGATGATATTAAAAAGCGAACCGCGGACGCGTTCGCTCATTGGATGGGTAGCCTTGCCCTCTGGTGCCTGAATTTTGCGCCCACCAAATTTGCCCGAAATAATCCGAATGTTCATATTACTTGGACTCCGCCAAAAGTATCGCTTGGTACCAAGCCAAAGTCACAGATTTGATGATTTCAGGTATCAAAATCTTTTTTGCCTGCATTGCCAAACGGCGTGACCAGCCTTTTTTGCAAAACGTATCATACATCTTTAGGGCATAAATTTTGTGAACGGCATCCATAAATACTTTTTCGTAACCATATTTGGCAACGCGTACTAAATCTTCTTCGGTGACATCGATTTTTTTGTCATAGCGATCGGTCGTTAGGACCGATGCGACGCCCAATTCAAACATAATATGCGCCATAACGCCACCTGTGCCCCACGATTCCCACTTTTTCATCATGGCGTCTTTGCGGTTAAATTCGTAGGTTATGTGCTGATTATCGGCCTCTAAACGTTCGTGATCGGATTGAACCAACATCTCTTTGATTTTTTCATTTAGCGGAAAGTGATGAGCGGGTGTCAGACCGTCAACAATAGCGTGGGCCAACCAAGCGGCCTCAAATGACGCCCGAATTTGATCATTATTCTTTAATGCCTGAGATAAATTATGGATATTGTCATTAATAAGTGTCACCAATATCCGGTCCAACGGTTCAGTCGGATCGATTGAATGGTCTAGTTCGTCTTTGCCTGGGCTCTTAAGTTTAACTCCGTCAGGGCCGTTTTTGCCTTCAAAATGCAGAATTTCACCTATACGAGGAAACGTAACAGAATCCGGAATGTGTTTTTCCAGACGGCGACGTGCAACACGATCGATTTTTTGGTGCGCTCCGACGATTCTTCCCGAATCACGGCGAAAAGTTGTTCCTGAATACATATCTTTGCCCTTGGCTAAAGTTATTGGAAGTTAAAGTTGTTAGTTTAATGTTGTTAGGCGCTGGTAATATTGGACGGCAGCAGCCAATTGTTTATATTGTAACATGTCATCACCACTTGCGACGAATAGCTTGGCTTGCCTTTGCGCCCGAGCAATCAGTTTAGTGTCACCAAGCGTTGCGACTTGCAAATTAAGAGCACCGTGTTGGGCTCGTCCGTATATTTCGCCAGGTCCGCGAAGTTTCAAATCGGCCTCGGCCAAATAGAACCCGTCGTTGCTTTTTTCAACCTGGCGCAAGCGCTCGGTCGGCTTGGCGCTAGTACTGGTAATCAGATAACAAAAGCTTTGATGAACACTACGACCGACGCGACCGCGCAACTGGTGCAGTTGTGCCAAGCCAAACCTATCAGCATTTTCAATTAGCATTACAGTAGCATTTGGCACGTCAACGCCGACTTCGACAACTGTTGTGCTGACTAAAATATCCAATTTACCGTCGCTAAATTGTTGCATAACAGCGTCTTTTTCGTCAGATTTCAACTTGCCGTGCAACAACCCGATTCGGCGATGTTTAAAGATAGAGTTTTGCAGTTTTTTATATTCGGCTTGAACGCTTTTTATCTCGTTATCTGGATTGTCCTCAATCAACGTACAAATAACATAAGCCTGGCGACCAGATTCCAGTTCGGCATCAATTTTTTCGTATAATCCAGCCCGACTGTTGGGTGACCAGATTTTGGTAATAATCGGCAAGCGGCCAGATGGCAATTCGTTCAATATACTAATATCCAATTCGCCGTAAACTGTCAGTGCCAAACTGCGAGGAATCGGTGTCGCGGTCATCGCCAGCATATGAGGCATGTGTTCGGACTTTTTCAGCAATTCTTGGCGCTGTTTGACGCCAAAACGATGCTGTTCGTCGATAACGACAAAGCCCAAGCGGTGAAAGTTGACTGATTCTTGTATCAAGGCATGTGTACCGACGACAACGTCGACTGTACCCGATTCAATTTGTTCATATAGCGTCTTTCGAGCCGAACCTTTAACACTACCCGTAAGTAATCCAATACTAATGCCAAGCGGTTGTAACAGCCTGCTGAGCGTTTCGGCGTGCTGACCGGCCAATATCTCAGTTGGCGCCATCAAAGCCGTCTGCAGGCCAAAATGAGCTACCTGACAGGCCACCAAACCAGCTACGACTGTCTTGCCTGATCCGACATCGCCCTGCAACAGACGGTTCATCGGCGTTGGCTTTTCCATATCCTGAATAATTTCCCACGCCGCCCGACGTTGCGCCCCTGTTAAAGCAAATGGCAGGCGCTTAACAAAGTCAGCCACGACTGGCTGTTCGAATGGAACATTCCAGCCTGTTAATTTGGCGTTATCTTGGCGGTTTAATTGGCTGGCAAGTAATAATTGGAACAACTCTTCAAAACCTAAGCGTTCTTTGGCTTTGTCAACTTCTTCCATCGTTTCGGGAAAGTGCATCGCCAAAACCGCATCACTACGAGATATTAAACCTTCGTTTTTAACGACACTTGCAGGCAAAGTTTCGGGTAGCATGGTAATAAGTGGTCGAAGCTCAGACAATATCTTACGGACCAACGGTGTTTTTAGGCCCTTAATCGACCTGTAAATCGGCAAAATACGGTCAGTCTGGACCGGCATATCTTTGACCAATTCGGCGCTAGGGTTGGTCAATTGATAACGATTGTAATTAAACTCAAACTCACCTGAAAAATAGAATTCTTCGCCCGATTTTAATTGGGTTTCGCGATACGGTTGGTTAAACCAGACAGCCTGGATTTTACCGGTACTGTCGGCCAGCGTCGCCGTGGTAATACGTAAACCGCGGCGGACTGGACGAGTTGTAATCTTCTCACACTTGGCTTTAATTGTAACCTTGCCGGGTTTAATGCCCATGATAGTGGTAATATGCGAAAAATCCTCGTATTTACGAGGTAAAAATTCAATCAAATCGCCTACCGTACGTAAGCCAGCATCAGCAAATTGTTCGCCAGTTTTGGTTCCAACACCCTTGATTTTCTCTAATGGAGACACCAGGTTCATGTATCTAGTGTATCAAGATTACTCGGTGACGGCTAATATGCCTTCAAGCACCAGCGCGGTGCCTTCCCAGCGTTCAACGGCAATCGTATCGATTCCCATAGCTTTTACGGGGTAGTCGTTACCGCCTTCTTCCAATTTGTCACCGATAAACAAGATGTCTTCTTTGCCGATGCACATCGCTTCAATCAGCTTTTTCATACCGTAGGCCTTGTCGATACCGATTAAAGTCACGTCAACAGATGTCGTGCCACCGACACGGACTTCCAAATCAGGCACGATTGGCGCCACATAGTCACGCAAGCTGTGCTTCTTTTTACCATCTGGGTCCCAAGCATATTTAAGTTCAGCTGGAGCTTTTTGGCCAAGAGCCGAAAAAGTAATCTGTGAACCACGGTCTTCGATAATATCGCCGTATGGTTTTTCTTCCCACAAACCAAGTTCTTTAGCGCCTTTTTCCAAAGCCGCAAGCGTTCGTTGCTTTTGGTCGTCCGACAAATCTTCGGCATATTGCATTTGCCATTCTTCGGCCAGTTCGTCAAATCGGTAATATCGAGTACCACAGGTTGGCATCAGATGTAATCTGGCCAATTCGCGTGGTGTCGCGACCATCCTGTCTACTACTTGAATTTTAAATTGTTCAAATTTGCCACCAGATATAACGCAGACGTCGTATTTTTTGAGTAAATTACCCAGCAATACGCCCATGCGGTCGGATATTGGTGATTTTGTGACAGCTAGCGTGTCGTCCAGATCAAATGCAATAACTTTTCTAATCATAAAAACCATTATACTACGTGTAATAGTGCACATTCTCGTAAGAAAACAAACAAGTTAGTTTTCTTCTCTCAAATGTTTCTATTATAACTAGCTAAACTAGCGAACCAGAACGAAGCTGTTTTTGCCTTTTTTGACAAGTGAGACTGAAGTAATGGTTTGGTCGTCGCTAACTTTTTGGAAATTTACAGATACGGCACCGCTGGCGATTAGTCGACGAGCATCATTATTACTAGTTGCGATGCCAGATGCACACAACATACCGCTAATTGTCGTTCCAATACTAGCAACCGGTATCTCGCGAGCAAGAGCATCAAGGTCTTCCGCTCTAAGTATGCTGATGTCAGCAACTCCAAACAATACATCCGTCTCTCTCTCGACGCTTTCAGTGCGCTCGATACCATGAACTAATTTGGTGACTTCGTGTGCCAAAGCTTTTTGAGCTATGCGAGCACTTGGATTGGTTTGAACCTCTACTGCAAGTCGTTCAATCTCTTCTTTTGGCAATAATGTGTAAATCTTCATGTAATCAATTACACCGGCGTCGTCGGCATTCAACCAGAATTGGTAAAACTGGTAGACGCTGGTTTTGTTAGCGTCCAACCAAACGGCTCCGCCTTCTGATTTGCCAAATTTAACACCTGTGGTTTTGTTGATAACTAGTGGAGTTGAATATACATCAACTTCGGCGCCTTCGATTCGTCGAATCAAATCAACGCCAGCAATCGAGTTGCCCCATTGGTCGGCGCCACAAACTTGCAATTTTACACCGTAGGTACGGAATAAATGCAAAAAGTCATAACCCTGGATTAATGAATAACTAAATTCAGCGTAACTAATGCCGGATCCTTCGTTGCCAAGTCGCGCCTGAACGAAATCTCGCCCTAACATTTGGCTCATTGGCACATGTTTACCAACATTTCGTAAAAAGTCTAGGTAATTTATCTCTTTAAACCAGTCGTAATTATCTACTATTGTAAAATCTTGGCCAGCAAAAACGGTCGAGTATTGGGCAGCAATGCCAGCTTTGTTTTTGGCAATTTCGTCCAGAGTTTTGAGGTTGCGTTCGTCAGCTTTGCCGTCTGGATCACCAATCATACCAGTCGCACCACCAACCAACAGATAAGCTTTGTGCCCGTAATCAATAAAGTGTCGGACCATCATGGCTGCCGCTAGATTGCCGATTGTCATACTGTCAGCGCTTGGATCGACGCCAAAATAGAAAGCAACAGGGTTTTCGTCTAGTACTGATATATCTTGGTAGGTAGTTTGGTTAACAAAACCGCGCCACTTCAGCTCTTCTGATAGTTTCATATTATCCCCGCTGTTACTTAATTATATTCATCCCGTTAAAGTTATACATCACAGATATATCTCATGTCACACATACTTATGGCATGAATAATTTTAACGGGATTCATCTGGTAGTATAGCAAAGTCCGCGTTTTCATGCACATAATATATGCATTTGAAAAACATTTGGCGGACCATTACATAGTGCTATAATAGGTATATTAATGCTTATGGGGAATATATTTCGTGGTTAAAAATCCGCTAAAATCGCGCAAGCTCAGCGTATACTCTAATTTGTCGCATTCGCGTCGAGCCCGCAAAGACGCCGAAGCTCGAAAACATGCTCAGTATTTAGCATCGCTGCCAAAAAATCCAATCAAACGCTTTTTTTATAGAATGCACCCAAAAAATGTTATTGCCTATTGGTTTAGCCGACGTGGTTTAATTAAATTACTCAAAATTACCGGTGTTGTCATTTTACTACTGGGCATCTTAGTTGGTGGCCTATTTGCTTATTACAGTAAAGACCTTGACGCTATTCGACCAGGCGAATTGGCAAAACGCGTTCAGACAACTGTCTCTACATATCTGGACCGTAACGGCAAAATCCTATGGGAAGATACTGGAACTGGCAATTATCAATTAGTTGTCGACGACGCTGGTCTTAGTAAATACCTAAAAGACGCTACTGTCGCGATTGAGGATAAAAACTTTTATAGTGAAGGTGGCGTTAGCCCATCCGGTTTGATGCGCGCAGCTATTAACAACGTTATTGGTGGCGACACTCAGGGCGGTTCAACACTAACTCAGCAGTTGGTCAAACAGGTATTCTTTGCCGATCAAGCTCAAGAACGTGGTCTAAGTGGTATCCCACGAAAAATCAAAGAGATTATTTTGGCTATCGAAGTCGAGCGTATGTATAACAAAACCCAGATTTTGGACTTATACCTAAACGAGTCACCTTACGGCGGTCGTCGTAATGGTGCTGAATCCGGCGCCGAGACTTACTTTGGGATTCATGCCAAAGATTTAACACTGCCTGAAGCCGCTTTGCTGGCGGCTATCCCTCAAAATCCATCTGTTTATGACCCATACAATGTCGCTGGGCACGCGGCGCTGTTGGATAGACAGCATATCGTCTTAGACAACATGGCTGACCAGGGATATATAACCAAAGATCAAGCCGAAAAAGCAAAAAAATACCCAATTATCGACCATTTAGTGCCAGAAGCTAACCAATACGCCAATATCAAGGCACCTCACTTTGTCCAAATGGTCAAAGCCGAGCTGGTCAGTGAATTAGGCGCAGCAACCGTTGGTAATGGTGGATTAACCGTCAAAACCACTTTGGATTTGCGCATCCAGAATAGTCTTGAATCAGCAATGAAGGACGAATTTAACTCTTATATACCTGCCTGGGCAGGATTCAGCAACGGTGCTGCTACTGTCGAAGACACCAAAACCGGACAAATCGTAGCATTGATGGGCAGCCGAAATTTCAATTATCCAGGCTACGGTCAAGATAACGCCGCTGTTGCCTATCTTCAACCAGGTTCAACTATTAAACCACTAGTATACTCACAGCTATTCCAAAAGAAACCAGCCGGTTCGTTAAATTACGGTAGTGGAAGCATCCTAAATGACACCAACATCGACTCGATTTACGGCGCGCAATTATTTAACGCCGACCGCACGTTCAGGGGCCCAATAACGATACGATCCGCTTTGGCTACTTCTCGTAACATTCCTGCTGTCGAAGCTATGTATATTTCAGGCGTTCAACCTACACTTGATACGATTCGTAAACTTGGTGCAAATAGTTACTGTACCCAGGGCGATGAAGTTCAGGTCGGCTTGGCTGCGGCCATCGGTGGTTGTGGTCTGCGACAAATTGACTTGGTCAACGCCTATGCCAGCTTGGCTCGAATGGGCGAATACAAACCTCAGTCGACCATATTGCAAGTTACCAACAGCTCAGGCGATGTGCTAAAAAAATGGACCGACACCGCGCCAGTCCAAGTTATCGATCCACAATCTGCCTTTATCGTCAGCGACATCTTGCACGATGACAACGCCCGCGCACCGTTGGACGGCTACCACGCACTTGGTATGGAAATCCCTGGCGTTGACACTTCAACCAAGACCGGTACTTCAGACAAGGGCGGTAGCGCCAAAGACATCTGGATGGCAAGTTACAGCCCAGTGCTAACAATGGCAGTATGGTTTGGCAACTCGGACGCCACTATCCTTATTAACGGTACTTCATCATTACCTGGCGCAATTATCGCCAAGGTTATGGAATACGCCCACAAAGACGTCTATGCACCTCAGGGACTATGGAAATCAGGCGACTGGTATTCTAAACCATCAGGCATACAAGTTGTGAATAATCAACTTTATCCATCATG
>Ga0334722_10002731_pt1 | contig 19593 bp, 11 predicted proteins | sample C3_bottom_MG_FD_207210 | JGI IMG/M metagenome (GOLD analysis project Ga0334722, IMG submission 207210) | Sediment microbial communities from Yellowstone Lake, YNP, Wyoming, USA - C3_bottom | ecosystem: Environmental > Aquatic > Freshwater > Lake > Sediment | place: USA: Wyoming | collected...
CCCGGGAGGGCGGCCAGACCGCTTTTCGCCTCTTACCATAGCCCTCAGGAAAAGTCGATTCCGTACTACTCGCGGAAACAACCGGGCCGGGATGGTCGCGCAGCCAGGCTTTTCTTGACAGAGGGCGGTGAAAACGTTAAGTGTTTCGCCTAGTTATGCGTAGGTTTGCGGCCTTTTGCCAGCGACAGTCAGTGAGGACGTCATGTCAACCGGAGTAGAGACCAAGAAAGTTCTGTCCGCCAAGGCGCAGGAGCTGCTGAAGACCATCCCCAAGGTCGATGAATTCCTGGCTTGGCTGGCGGCGGAGGGGCTGGAGATCACTGCCCCGGTCAAGGAGTCGGTCCGGGAGACCCTGGAGGAGTGCCGGGCCGCCATTCTGGCCGGAACTTTGGCCCGCAAGGGTGATCTGGCCCGCGAACCTCTGCGGGAACGGTTTGCGGCCAATCTGCAGCAACGCACCTCACCCAATTTCATCCGGGTGATCAACGCAACCGGGGTGGTCATCCACACCAATCTGGGCCGCTCGGTGCTGCCAGCCGAGGCCATGGCCCGGATCAACGCGGTCGGTGCTGGTTACTCCAACCTGGAATTTGATTTGGCCACCGGCAAGCGGGGCAGCCGCTATAGCCTGGTCGAGGAACTACTCTGCCAACTTACCGGGGCCGAAGCGGCGCTGGTGGTCAACAATAACGCCGCCGCCGTGCTCCTGGCCCTGGATACCCTGGCCAAGGGGCGCGAGGCCATCGTCTCGCGCGGCCAACTGGTGGAGATCGGCGGTTCCTTCCGGATTCCCGAGGTAATGGCCCATAGCGGCGCCCGTCTGGTGGAGGTGGGGGCCACCAACCGCACCCATCTGCGCGACTACCAGGCAGCCATCAGCCCGGATACCGCCTTGCTCCTCAAGGTCCATACCAGCAACTACCGCATCGTCGGCTTCACCTCAGAGGTGCCCCTGGCGGAATTGGTTGCCTTGGGCCGCCAGCACAACCTGCCGGTGATGGAGGATCTGGGCAGCGGTTGTCTGTTGGACCTCTCCCGTCATGGCCTAATGAAAGAGCCCACCGTCCGTGAGGTGGTGGCTGCTGGTCCCGATGTGGTCACCTTCAGCGGCGATAAGCTCTTGGGCGGTCCCCAGGCCGGGATCATCGTCGGCCGCCGGGAGATCATCGCGCGGATCAAGAAGAACCCCCTGAACCGGGCCCTGCGGATCGATAAGTTTACCCTGGCCGGATTGGAAGCGGTGCTCCGTCTCTATCAGGATGAACGCCAGGCTCTGGCCGCCATCCCTACCCTGGCCATGCTCAGTTTGACCCCGGTGGAGATCGGCAAAAAGGCCCGGCGCTTAAAGCGCTTGCTGGCCAGTCCCCTGGCCGACCACTGCCGGGTTGCCACCCTGCCTACGGTCTCGCGGGTGGGCGGCGGCGCCTTGCCGGAATATGACCTGCCCACCGTGGCGGTGAGTCTGGCCCCGGCGAAGTTTTCCGTCAATGAACTGGAAGGGCGGCTGCGCCAGGCCCCGGAGCCGGTGATCGGTCGCATCGAAAACGACCTCTTCCTGCTCGACCTGCGAACCGTGGCCGAGGCGGAGATCAAGCGCCTGGCTGCCATAATCATCAAGGCCTTTGGAGTGGAATCATGAATAGCCCCTTTAACTGGCCGGCCGAGGAATTGAAAGCGGCCGATCTCACCGACTGGCGTTACTTCTTTGCCCGTCGCATCCGCCAGAGTTTGCCCTGTCAGGAGGTGCTCTTCATCGAGGGCGCCCAGGCGGCGGAACCCGGCCAGGACTGGGATCATGAATGGCAGGAGGCCTTAAGGCTGGTGGCCAAGAAAGGCCAGCCGGTGGTGGCAGGCGATGTTCCCCGGTTGTTTCTGCCGCTCAAGGTTGGCGAGGCGCTTTACGGAGTAGCGGTTCTGGCCGGTGGCGATCCGGAAATCTACGAGAAATACACCATCAAGACCATTCTCGAACGTAGCCAGGGGTTGACCGCTGATTTCCAGCACCTGAAGGCGCGGGGCATGGAGCCGGTGAGTGGACTGTTCAGCGGCCAGCTCTTCCGGGAGATTTTGGCCGAGCGGCTGGCTGCGGGTGAGGCTTTTTATCTGACCCTGCTGGAGATTCACCCCCGTATCCGCGACGCCGCCCAGGCCCTGGCTTATTTGAAGCGGGCGGCTGGCGCCCTGGATGCCATGTCCGGGCGGGAGGTGCCGGTCTATCATCTGGGCAGCGGTATTTTCGCCATGCTTTGGGATGATGAAGGCGATAAGGCGGCCCGGGATGGCGCTGATCTGGTGCTATACCGCTTGCAACGGGAGGGATTGAGTCGCGCCCATCTCGGCCTGGTTCGGGCGCCGCAAGCGGGGAAGAATACGGCGGCAGCCTTGCTGAGCCACGCCTGGGAGGCGGTGGTCCAGGCCCGGCCCCGTGGTCCCTTTGCCCGGGCCACCTGGTTGAGCGTGGCCGAGCGCGAGGAGCACTCCTATCTGGCTCTGCCGGCCAAGGTTCTCAATCGTCTGCGAGATCTGGCGCGGGGGGTGGAACGCTTCGCCATCGCCGCCTTACATTGTGAGCGCCCGGAAGCGGCGGCAGCTTTCGCCGACGATCTTGGCCGACTGGTGGAGCCGGGCTGGGAGTTGGTGGCTCGCTCACCCCGGGAGCAGTTTCTCTTTTTGCCGGGCCTTGACAGCCGGGATGCCCACACCGCAGTGCGGGCACTACAGGGTAAGTACGGCTCGGCCGGCAAGGAAGGCTTTTCGGCGGGGATTGCCGCTTTTCCCGATGCCCGGACGGCCAAAAAGGCCAGCGTCCCGCTCAATGCCCGTAAGGCCTTGCAGCACGCGACTTTCTACGGTACTGGCAGCTGTGTGCTCTTTGACGCCATCGCTTTGAATATCAGCGGGGATCTCTATTACAACGATGGCGCCCTCACCGAGGCCATCCGCGAATACCAGCTGGGTCTGGAATTGGCCCCGGAAAATGTCAACCTCTTGAACAGCCTGGGGGTGGCCTACGTCAAGTTCAATCGCTTGGCCAAGGCTGCCGCTTGCTTTGAGCGGGTTTTGGCCCTGGAACCGGACAACTTCATGGCCCTCTTCAATCTTGGCTCCACCTGGTTGACCATGGGGCGTGATGATCTGGCGGTGGGCTATCTGGAGCGAGGGTTGCAGGTTAACGGCGCTTATTTTGATCTGGTTTTGCAGTTGGCCGGTCTTTACTGCCGTTCCGGCCAATATGGCCGGGTGGTAAAGTTGCTCGATCCCGCCGTGGCCGACTCCGAGGGGCGGCTGGCCGAGTGGGAACGGGCGGCGGCTTGCCGCTATCTGGGCGAGGCCCTGCGGCGTCAGGGAGAAAACCGCCGGGCCATGACCATCCTGCAACGGGCCAATCGTTACAATCCCCGCGATAGCCGGGTCTTAAGTCTGTTGGGTGAGGTCTATGATGCTGAAGGGCAGGGGGCGGAGATTGCCCTGTCGCTCTGCCGCCAGGCGGCGGAGTTGGACGAGGCCCGCTGGGACAACTGGTACCGGTTGGGGCTGGTTGAGTTCCGTCAGGGCTTGCTGCGTGAAGCCATGCTCGATTTGCAGAAGAGCGTCCGGCTCAATCGCACCGCCTTGGAGCCCACTGCTCTCCTGGCCGAGGTCTATGAGAAAACCGGCAAGCAACGGCTCGCCCTGCGTCAGGCTGGTAAGGTTGCCAAGCTGCATGAGGCGGCCCGGGGAAATACCTGAGCGTTTTATTTGTTGAGTTCGCAAAAAGGCATTATTTAACGCAAAGGCACAAAGACGCCAGGTTTTTAATCCTTTTATTTCAGCATGTTACCCTTGCGGCTTTGCGCCTTTGCGTTATGATCTTTTAGTTTTTACGAGTGCATCTTATTTATTAGATACGGAGAATACCCGATGCCCAAATTTCCCATTCCCCGCCTGAACGACGAGAGCCACCAGTATGGCCTGGACCACTTCAACGTTGGTGACTCCTGGCGGCTGTTCCGGATCATGTCTGAGTTCGTCAATGGTTTCGATACCCTCTCAGCCCTGCCACATCCGGCGGTCTCCTTTTTCGGCTCGGCCCGCACCACCCCAGATGACCCTTGCTATGAACTCACCGTCGAGATTTCTCGCAAACTCGCCCAGGCCGGTTACCCCATCCTCACTGGCGGTGGCCCCGGCATCATGGAGGCGGCCAACAAGGGGGCGGCGGAGGGCGGCGGCATCTCCATCGGTCTCAACATTACCCTGCCTTTTGAGCAGGAGCCCAATAAGTTCACCAATCTGCCCCTGGATTTTAAGTACTTCTTCGTCCGCAAGGTGATGTTCATCAAGTACGCCATGGCCTTCATCTGTATGCCCGGCGGCTTCGGGACCCTGGATGAGCTCTTTGAGGCGCTTACCCTGATGCAGACCCGGCGGATCAAGCCCTTTCCGGTGATTTTGGTCTGCAACGATTTCTGGGGGCCTCTGGTTGAGTGGTTCCGGGAACGGCTGGTCAAGGATGGCAATATCAATGGTGATGATCTCTTCCTCTTCACTATCCTGGAAGATGCGGATGAGATTGTCAGCTATATCCGCAAGACCGTGATCCTATGAAGTGCAAATGAGTAGTGAAAATAGCTCCAAATTTCAGCAGTCTCTCGCCAATCCCGCTGAGTTTACCCTGACCTTGGAGTTAGTCCCGAACCGGGGGGGCAGGAGCGCCGCCCATGTGCGGGCCTTGGAGTTTGCCCGGGCGGCGGCGGCCGATGGCCGGTTGCAGGCGGTGAGCATCACCGAAAACGCCGGTGGCCATCCCGCCTTGGCCCCTGAGGTTCTGGGTCGCGAGATCCTGGAGCTGGGTCTGGATGTGATTATTCATCTCTCCTGCAAGGACAAGAACCGCAACCAGATTGAAAGCGGCCTATTCGCCTGGGATCGGGCCGGGTTGCGCAACCTCCTGGTGGTGGCCGGTGATTACTCGCAACGCGGTTATCGGGGCGGCGCCAAGCCGGTGTTTGATCTCGATACCGTCCACCTCCTGGATCTGCTCGGCCGTTTGAATCGCGAACATCCCGGTGGTGATCGCCGCAACCCGGCGGTGAAAAGTCTGGAGCCCGCCTCCTTCTTCAAGGGGGTGGCGGTTTCCCCGTTTAAACATCTGGAGTCCGAGTTGGCGTTGCAGTATTGCAAGCTCCAACGCAAGGTCGCCAACGGGGCCGATTATGTCATCACCCAGGTTGGCTATGATGCCCGCAAATTCCAGGAATTGCTGATTTTCATGCGTCAGAATCAGCTGACTGTGCCGGTCCTGGGCAATGTCTTTGTGCCCACCCCGGGGGTGGCCGGGTTGATGAATAAGGGCAAGATCCCCGGGGTGGAGCTGCCGGATCACTATTATGCCAAGCTGCAGGAGGATTTTGCCGATACCGATGGCGGGCGCCGGAAGATGCTGCGCCGGGCGGCGCGTCTGCTCTGTGTTCTGCAAGGGCTGGGATATGCCGGAGCCCATATCGGTGGGCCGGGGCTGACTTTTCCGGAGCTGGACTTTATCCTGGCCGAACGTGAGGCCATCAAGGCGGATTGGCCGGAATTTGTGGCAGAGTTTTCCTGCTGGCCCGAGGACTCATTTAATTACTATCGGAAGGCGCAAGATGGCACGGGTCTGAACAGTGAGGAAAAGACGGAGGGGGCGGCGCTGGCGACTTCCTTAACCTATGAACTGTCCCGGTTTTTTCACGATCAGGCCTTTAAAGAAGGGGGCTGTTTGCAGCGTTATCTGGCCGGGATGTGCCGCCGTTTTGAGAGTGGCGCCAGTGGTGGGTTGCTCGACCGTGGTGAATATCTGAGCAAGCTCTTGCTCTATGGCTGCAAACATTGCGGTGACTGCACCCTGCCGGAGTTGGCCTTTCGCTGCCCCCAGTCGGGTTGCGCCAAAAATATCCTGAACGGCGCCTGTGGCGGCAGCCGGAATGGTTGGTGCGAGGTTTATCCCGGGCGCAAAAAATGTTTTTACGTGGCGGTGTACCAGCGGCTGAAAAAAAGTGGTCTGGAAAAGACTCTGCAAGAGGGCTTTGTGCCGCCCCGGGACTGGTCGCTAAGCGAAACCTCATCCTGGGTAAATTTCTTTCTGAATCGGGATCACAATAACCTGCGCAAGTAGACCACCACCCGGGGGGACTAACCTCAGGCCTTTCCCTTAATCGATTCAATGCCTGTTCCGGCAGGTTACATCAGGCTGGTGAATACCAGGTCGTTTTGCCTGCTCCGTGTTGTTCCAGGTAGCCTTGCTGGACCAACTGGCGCAGATGGAGCTTGAGCGTATTTCGGTTAATGCCCAGCAGGGTGACTGCTTCTGTGATGGTAAGACGCCCCCTTTCCTTGGCCAGCACCAGCAGTTGTTCCGATGGTGTTGGCAAGTGCTCAAGAAGCTTCTCCTGTCCCACCTTGTAGAGCAGGATGTCCTTCTGTTTTTTCAGACTTTGCAGGAAAAAGCAGGTCCAGTCGTCAAGATTCTCGTCAGCGGTGCGGATCTTCTTCTGGGATAGGCGCAATGCCCGGTAATAGCTGTCCTTGTTTTCCTCAATGACCCGCTCCAGAGAGCTATATGGAACATGACGATATCCGGCCTGCAGCAGGAGCAGCGTGGACAACACCCGCGACAGCCTGCCGTTGCCATCTTGGAACGGGTGGATCGCCAAGAAGTGCACTAGAAATGCGGCGATGAGCAGGAGCGGGTGTAATTCCCGACTTGCCAGGGCCTGCGAGGTACTCGCCAGGAGATCGGCCATGAGGCGGGGGGTATCGAAGGGGGCAGCGGTTTCAAAGATAACTCCGAGGCTCTTACCCTTGGCGTCGAAGGCCTCCACGTTGTTGGTCAGCTTCTTGTATTCGCCGCGGTGATTCTGGTCCTTGCTGCTATATTTCAGGAGCAGGCCATGCAGTTGTTTGAGGTAGTTCTCGGTGAACGGGATATGTTCCCATGAGGTAAAAACGGTCTCCATGACCTCGGCGTATCCGGCGACTTCTTCCTCGTCGCGAGAGCGGAAAGAGCGGATGTCCAGGTTACTGAGCAGCCTTTCCACCTCTCGGTCGGAGAGCTTTGCCCCTTCAATCCGGGTTGACGAGCCGACCGACTCAATGGTGGCGACTCGCCTTAGGGAGTGCAGCTTGTCTGGGGCAAGTCGGCCCAGCAACTCCCAGCGCCCCTTGAACTCGTCCAGTTCCGCGATCAGGTTTAGCACCTGGGCATCAATCGTGATCGTTGTTCCATGGCGCATGGTATATTCCTCCACCCGCAAATATACCCAACTACACCCAAACGATCAAGGCCGGATACCTGAAATAGACTAGGCGAGGCGGCTATGGTCACTTCCGGCGGCAGGATGGTCACGGTTACCCGGCGGTGACGGTGAAAGTGGGGTTACTGAGGCATGTTCACATGCACTGGTCTGGCTGGCACAAAGGGTAGAAAGCCGCCATAGCTTGGGTTGGTAAAGGCCGGAATGGTGTAAGGGTCCAGGTAATTGAAGTAAGTCCAAGATAGCCAAAACGCATGTGTCTGAACGCCTCTGAACCTCACGATTTGTGTATTGATATCAGTTGTTAGAAATTTGCTTCTTGAATTGTTGCTTATCCATCCCAACGACCCTGCTTGAGCGCTAAAAGTGTCTTTGCATTGAAAACCCAACTTTTGACCAGCATAAAGCAAGAGCATTTTGCTGTATTCTCCCGGGGCAATAGTTGTTGCCAGTGGTAACTGGCAAGTTCCTGGGTAGGAGTTAAAGCATACCTGGAAACCTATGTTCTGCCCCGTAATAGGGGGAATAGTGTTAATGTTTTGGATATAGTAATCGGTGCTGTTTTCCACGGAATAATGAAGCGGTTCATTCATCTCAGCTATTCTCCCAACCGCGACAGCATTATCAACCTCCTGGCCCAAGGTGCCTTTGAATACGACGAAGATATCGAGATCCGTGATCCCTGCCGGAATGGGGGAATCGGTGAAGTTGAAGGTATATTCCGTTGGGTTGGTTTTACTCATTGCCGGTATCCAGATCGGGAGCGAGACAGAATAGGAATAGGGATAGAAATTCCCATTTCCATCTTGCACTGAGGCTGGTTGGGGTGGGTCATTGTAAAGATCCGGGTTGTAATCATCTCGGCCCAAATACCGCGCTACCAGCTGAATTATGCCCGAACCAATTTCATCATCGCTGATGTTCCGCACCTTGGCTTTTAGCTGGGTGAATTCCTGCTCCACAGGGAATCCGGAGGCATCCAACCTCCTTGCGCCGGTATTTGGATCATAAAAATCAGCATCGTCGATAATCCCCAGAACAAAGCGATCCGGTGGAGTAAGTTCAATTTTGCCTCGGAAGAAGTAATCAAGCAGGGCGGCAGAGTAGCCAACGGCAGCGGGGACCAGTTTTTTCGCGTAGTCCGCATGCACCTTCTCGTCCAATTCAAACGGAGGCGGATATCCTATTGACATACAGTCGTGGCTGATCAAGCTTGCTGCGGCAAGTCTTATATTGCCCCCGGTACCGCCAGCGTTACCCCAAACATATACACGTTTGTCGATGACGTTATCTTCGGCAACAATCGCTTCCGGATTCATCCAATCAGAATCACTAATGAAGGCAGTATCCAGAGAAGGAAAATCATAGTCCTTGAAGATAGTATCCTGGCTGAAGAAATTGGCATTGGTATATTCTGACAAACCGAATTGAGCAAGATCTGGACCTCTGGTAATGTCTGGATTATTCCCAAGATAGCGATTTTGATCCCAGAGGGCGGTGATCTGCACCGGGGCTAATGCTTGCTCGGTGGCAGATTCAGGATTGGCCCGGGAAAAAATTGACTGATTGACCGGGAGAGCTTGGTAGCTGACCAACTCAGGGTTATTAAAATTTTCTTTAGTCCATTTTTCATAAAAATCTCCTCGCCAGGTTAGGGGAATAAGCGAGCCTGTGCCGAAAGGATGTGCGTCGTTACGGACGTGGGCCGGTACCGCAAGATCGGCCACAAGATGCATCAGGTGGCCCAAGGCCTTGAAAGTGGCGGCATATGCTCCTTCCTCTCCGGTAACCAGGGCGGTGTAATAATGATCTCTGGCAGAATTCCAGGAAAAACTCTGCCCATAATCTTGAGCCCAGAGCAGTGAGGACTTTGAGTCCGGCACGGTCAGGGTCAGGCCGGCCTGGTTCCAAGGCTTTAGTGGGTCGTGAAAATGGCGGAAATAACGCCCTTCGAGTAAGTCCATGAAGAGGTAGTCAGAGGTGCCATCTTCGTCTGTTCCGCCTTTTTTGATCCATTCAACTACGTTTGCTTTTTCTTCTTTTGTAGTGAAATTAAGCGATTCGAGCATGCCACCGAGATAGAACTGAGATTGCATGGCCGCATTCTCGTTTATTTTGGGATGGACGTCCTTGTCGTCATAGGCAAAAGAAGGATGAATTGACCACAATGTGGAATTCACTATCATCAACATCCAGCAAGAGATTTTGTTAGCTTTCCACATATCAATCCCCTTTATCAAGGTAGTGGAATTCACTTTTTTTTAACTTTTCAAAGAGCCGGTATTTACTCTCTGGAACGCCGCTACCAGGCCAAAGATTTCTTATAGCATTGTCACTACGCTCCTCCTTGGTCTTCAACTTGGGCAGTTTAATAGTGACATGCTGGTTCGCTGGCAACGTCCCCCCGGGCGTAAATCTGGGGCTTACCTCCGGGTGGCCAGGGTACGCCCCATAGCCTGGTTTAAAGATGATCACCGCCCCGTCTGGGTCAAAACTCGCTAAAGGATCAAAACCGACGATCCTCTGGATCGGAACAAGAAACTCTCCATCCTTATTAGTCACAACTTCCACCGCATCGGCAAAATTGTGGGTGTCAAACAGACCGACCCTAAAGAAACGCATGAATACTACCGCCCCTTCAATTGGTTCATCAGTCTCCTTGTCAACTATTTTGCCCATATATGGGCCGTAGCTGTGACTAATGGCACAGCCGGGCACCAAGCAACTAACAACAATGACCAGTAATAACTTTGTTATAGTTCTCATTGTTTTTCCTTTAGAATTGCTCAATTTTCCAGAGCCCAGTGTTTATATCTTGAACAAAGTAAATGTAGTAAGTAATCACCACCGGCGAACCGTTCATGTCGTGCGTCCGGTTGACCCGGCATTTCACCCTGCTATCCTTTGCATAAACCAGCTCAATCTCATGCAAACCAAAAATAAGCTGTGGGAGATCAGCCGTAATTGCCGTAAGCGCCCCTCTGTAATTATCTTTCGCCGATTCAAGAAGATATGCCAACCCACCTTCGATATTCTCGTTAGCAAGTTCTGTCTTGAAGCCTTCCCACTTGGCTCTTATTAGAGCGTCAATTGTTTCTCGGTCCAGCACATTAACCATAAACTCGCCCGTGTAGGTTTGACCATTGGCAACGCTGATATCGGTTAAGGTGTAATAAAGCCTATATACTCCGGGATCGTTGAAGGTCAATTGGTGTTCGAGGCCATCGTCACTGCTGCTATCCAAGGTCATCGGTGCTTGGCTGGTTCCGGTGCCGGTGTAGTGGCGTTGCAAGTCCCAGCCCCATTCCAGTGAACTATTGGTAAGATGCGGGGTAACTCGTAACGTGGCGGCGAAAGGTTTTGCTGGGATGGCGCTGGGGTCGGCTACCCCGCTTTCCGGATTGAGCGACAACTCCAGCCACTCTTTACCAACGGTATCGCTGGTAACCGAGATCTCATCCTGAGCCGCAGCGCCGTTCGGAGCGGTGGCAATGGCCGTGATGGTGTTGGTCCCTTCGGCCAGGGGCAGGTTATTAACGAAGAAGATATTTCCCGCTACTTGGGCTGGAATACCGTTCACCGTTACCCCCACTTCTTCCACCCCGTTGGTCACCAAACCCTCGACTCTGACCAGCGGTGCGTTGATAACCTCCCCGGTCAGGGGCTTGGTGATGGCCACCCCGAGAGTGTCCGGTTCCAATACCGTGACGGTTGCAACCTCGCTGCTCTGGCCATAACTGCTCACAGCCATGATTTGATAATTACTGGTGGCCACCGGGGCTATCTCATGGCACCCCTCGGCTGGTGCTTGGTACCACTCACCCCACGATTCTCCGCTGAGCGCCTCGCGGTAGGAGACGTCGCTGGAGTCAGTGGCATTCCAGCAGACCAGACCGGTCTGGCCCAGGGCGAGGGCTGGTGGGTCTGCCCAAAGACTGACAATCGGCGGGGGTGGGGTGACAATCATCGTTACTTCGGCGGTTGCGCTGCCTCCGGCGCCGCTGGCGGTAATGGTGTAAGTGGTGTTGGCTGTTGGGCTGACGGTCTGTTCCCCGTTGGTAAATTTAGCGCCAACCCCGCTGATGACCGCCGAATCGGCCCGGGCGAAAGTCCAGGCCAGCGTAGTCGAGGCGCCGCGTACGATGGGGTTGGGCGAGGCGGCTATGGTCACTTCCGGCGGCAGGATGGTCACGGTTACCCCGGCGGTGACGGTGTGAGCGGGGTTACTGAGGCATGTTCACATGTACTGGTCTGGCTGGTACAAAGGGGTGAAAGTCCGTATAGCTTGGGTCGGTAAAGGCTGGAATAGTGTAAGGGTCCAGGTAATTGAAGTAAGTCCAGGATAGCCAAACTGCATGTGTCTGAACGCCTCTGAACCCCAAGATTTGTGTATTGATACCAGTTGTTAGAAATTTACTTCTTGAATTGTTGCTTATCCATCCCAACGACCCTGCTTGAGCGCTAAAAGTGTCTTTGTATTGAAAACCCAACTTTTGGCCAGCATAAAGCAAGAGCATTTTGCTGTATTCTCCCGGGGCAATAGTTGTTGTCAGTGGCAACTGGCAAGTTCCAGGGTAGGAGTTAAAGCATACCTGGAAACCTATGTTCTGCCCCGTAATAGGGGGAATAGTGTTAATGTTTTGGATATAGTAATCGGTGCTGTTTTCTACGGAATAATGAAGCGGTTCATTCATCTCAGCTATTCTCCCAACCGCGACAGCATTATCAACCTCCTGGCCCAAGGTGCCTTTGAATACGACAAAGATATCGAGATCCGTGATCCCTGCCGGAATGGGGGAATCGTTGAAGTTGAAGGTATATTCCGTTGGGTTGGTCTTACTCATTGCCGGTATCCAGACAGGGAGCGAGACAGAATAAGAATAGGGATAGAAATTCCCATTCCCATCTTGCACTGAGGCCGGTTGGGGTGGGTCATTGTAAAGATCCGGGATGTAATCATCACGGCCCAAATACCGTGCTACCAGCTGAATTGTGCCCGAACCCATTTCATCCTCGCTGATGTTCCGCACCTTGGCTTTAAGCTGGGTGAATTCCTGTTCAATCGGGAAGCCGTTGCTATCCAACTTCCTTGCCCCGGTGTTTGGATCAAAAAAATCGGCATCATCGATAATCCCCAGAACAAAGCGATTCGGTGGGGTGATTTCAATTTTGCCCCGGAAGAAGTAATCAAGCATGGCAGTGGAGTAGCCAATTGCCCGGGGGATTAGTTCGCCTGCGTAGTCCTTGTATACCTGATCGTCCAAGGTCTTGCGGGAGCCTGTCGAGATACCGTTGTCGGTATCGATGGTAAAATAGTTGGCGGCGGCTAGGCGATACTTGCGCTGTCCGTTGACCAGCCTCCAGATATAAGCCGGTGAATCGATTTTGTTGTCTTCGGCAGTTACCGGGGGGCGATTGTGCCAGTTGATTTCATAGAGTAGGCCATGATCGGCAAAGTTGGGATGGGCGTATTGGCTGTAGGAATCACGACTCAAAAAATTGGCGTTGGTGAACTCCGCTAATCCGGCGTCCTTGCTCCACAGCGCATCCGGGGCACAATTGGTCTGGGCTGAATCGCGGCTGTTGTTGCAAACATCTTGGTCCCACAGTGCAGAGATTGGCGCTGGCGCGAGCACCGAGGCTACAGCTCTTGTGAATATTGCCTGAGTCACTGGATGGGAATTTTGGTAATCCGCATCCTTGAGTTTGGCGGCGGTATAATCCTCATAGGGATCTCTGGTCTTTTGGATATATGCCAGGTGAGGGTCGGCGCGAACATGAGCTGGCACGGCCATGTCGGAGATGATGTGCATCACCTGGCCCAGGGAGCGGAACGTTTTGGCAAATTCCGCTTCCGAACCGTTGGTAAGGGCGTTGTAAAAGGAGGCTCTGGCCGTAAACCACGAATAAGTCCCACCGGCCATTTGAGAGCTACCTAATATTGACTGGGTAGATTCTTGCGCCCAGACCAGCGCTGAGTCGTTCAGGCCAAAGCCAGCCTTGTTCCATTGGGATGCCGGATAGGTTGGGTCGTGGAAATGGTTTAATGCCCGCCGATCAGGGTTGTCTTCGTCTGTGCCGCCTTGACGGAGCCATTCTCTGATTGTATGCTCCAAAAACGGTTTTTCCAGGATACCACTTGGGTCGGAAAACCCATTTTTATTGATCCAATCAATAAAATACTGCGATTGGTAAGCAGCTTTTTCGTTAATGATAGGATGAACTTTCTGATCATCATATGAAAATGTAACGCTTGGTAAAAACAATATTGCCACAACAAGGCTGGAGATAATTATTTTGACCATGGGAATTGCCTCGGATCTGGTAAAGGTTTACTTCCAACAAAAATTCTCTCCTCGTTTACCGCGCCAAACAAAAGTTCGTACTTCTCGTATGGGACTCTGGATCTGTTAAAGGAGAGACCATCACCAGCATTTTTCCCTCTCTCTCCACTGGTCTTCAACTTGGGCAATTGGATGGTGTCCGGCACCCCTTCACGCAGCCATCCCATAGGATCCCGTCCATCTGAAGAGCCTGGATGCCCCGGATATGCCCCATAGCCTGGCTTGAAGATGATCGAATAGACCCGGTTGTTCCAATTGTCACCAATACGGAAGGTAACGATACGAACTGGCGGCAGATAATATTCGCCCTTCTCATTGGTTAATGTTTCCGCAGCGTCAGCATAATGCCCGACAGCACCTCCCGGGCTCAAACCACCTTCTGTGTAAAACTGGATAAAGACCACGGCCCCGGCGATGGGCTCACCGGTTTCCTTATCCACGACCTTGCCCATATACGGGCCATACTTGTGGGTAATCGCGCAGCCCGGCAGCAGCATCAAAACAAAGATCAGCAGTATTGAACGTGTAAGAGTTTTCATTCCTAGCCTCATTAGAATTGCTCGATCTTCCAGAGCCCGTATTCATCAAGCAAAAAATAGATGTAGTAAGTGACAGTTTCTGAGATGCCGTCCATTACGTGGTTTCGGTTAATCCGGTATTTTGCCCGGTTGTTCTCTAGGTAAATCAATTCGATTTCCTGCATGTTTGCAACCAACTGTGGCAGATTATTGGAAAGCGGAATGAATTGATCGCGGTAATTATCCCTGGCCGGTTCCCGGAAATAACTGATGGCACCTTCGATGTTTTTCGTTGATAGCGCCAATTTCATGCCTTCCCACTTGGCCCTGAGCATGCCATCCAGTTCACCCTTATCCAGCACATTAACCATAAACTCGCCCGTGTAGGTTTGACCATTGGCAACGCTGATATCGGTTAAGGTGTAATAAAGCCTATACACCCCGGGATCGTTGAAGGTCAATTGGTGTTCGAGGCCATCGTCACTGCTGCTATCCAAGGTCATTGGCAGTTGGCTGGTGCCGGTGCCGGTGTAGTGGCGTTGCAAGTCCCAGCCCCATTCCAGCGAACTATTGCTGAGGTGCGGGGTAACTCGTAACGTGGCGGTAAAGGGCTTGGCCGGGATGTCAGTGGGATCGGCTACTCCGCTTTCCGGGTTGAGCGATAGCTCCAGCCATTCTTTACCAACGGTATCGCTGGTAACCGTGATCTCATTCTGAGCCGTAGCGCCGTTCGGAGCGGTGGCAATGGCCGTGATGGTGTTGGTCCCTTCGGCCAGGGGCAGGTTATTAACGAAGAAGATATTTCCCGCTACCTGGGCTGGAATACCGTTCACCGTTACCCCCACTTCTTCCACCCCGTTGGTCACCAAACCCTCGACTCTGACCAGCGGCGCGTTGATAACCTCCCCGGCCAGGGGCTTGGTGATGGCCACCCCGAGAGTATCCGGGGCCAACACCGTGACGGTTGCAACCTCGCTGCTCTGGCCATAACTGCTCACGGCCATGATTTGATAATTACTGGTGGCCACCGGGGCTACCTCATGACACCCCTCGGCTGGGGCTTGGTACCACTCGCCCCACGATTCTCCGCTGAGCGCCTCGCGGTAGGAGACGTCGTTGGAGTCAGTGGTTTTCCAGCAGACCAGACCGGTCTGGCCCAGGGCGAGGGCTGGTGGGTCGGCCCAAAGACTCACAGTTGGCGGGGGCGGGGTGACAATCACCGTTACTTCGGCGGTTGCGCTGCCCCCGGCGCCGCTGGCGGTAATGGTGTAAGTGGTGCTGGCTGTTGGGCTGACGGTCTGTTCCCCGTTGGTAAATTTAGCGCCAACCCCGCTGATCACCGCCGAATCGGCCCGGGCGAAAGTCCAGGCCAGCGTAGTCGAGGCGCCGCGCCCGATGGGTGTGGGCGAGGCGGCGATGGTCACTTCCGGCGGCAGGATGGTCACGGTTACCCCGGCGGTGACGGTGTGAGCGGGGTTACTGGCGGTCAGCAAATAGGTGGTGGTGGCGGATGGCGTGACGATCTGGCTGCCGACACTGCCGGTCCAACCGCCTGGTGCAATGCTGACCGTATCAGCACCACTGACATTCCAGGCCAGGGTTACCTGGCCGCCCGGGTCGATTTCATAATTATCGGCGGTGAATTCTATCACTGGCTCGGGGTAGGCGATGCTGATATTTACAACCCGTTCCCAGCTTGTTCCTGCTGGCCCTGTCGCCTTGGCGCGGTATACGACAGTCGATCCCAGGGGAAGATTAAGCGGATAGGTGATCTGTCGGGAACCGGGGAAAACATGATTGGCGGTTTCGATTGCCAGCGGCTGCTGCACAATCAAATCATCAGGAGAGATAATTTCTTCGGTAATGTTGACACTGGTGGCATTTACGGAATCCCAGCTCAGGACAATACCACTTCCGGGCGGGACGACGGCCTTATCCGCTTCCAATGACAATTTAGTGACAATCGGGGAATAGAAGTAAGTGGAGCCGGTATCGGGATCGGTGGTATATATATTCCCTTCCTCGCCGAATTCGTTATGGTAAACCTCCTTATATTCGGCCCCGAGCATCAGTCTGTCACCGGAAAGCGCCACGGAATAGCCCACCATGTCATTCATGGTTCGCTGCTGCAATGGTGGCGAAAGCCTCGCCGTTTGTAACCAGTCTCCATTGGGGGCAAGATCGTAGCGATAGGCCGCACCGAGATAATTGTAGCCGGTATTATTGTAGTAATCGGTGTTTTCATCGGCGTAGGCAGCTAATTCCCAAGGAGAGCCGACCAGCATGGTGGGGCCGGAAAGATCCAGTGCAAAGCCAAAGCCGGATGAGGGTGACTGCTCCGGGGCAGTAATTTTACGGCTGAAATCCCAGGCGCCAGTGGCGGGGTTCTTTTTGTAGAGGAAGACTGCGCCTCGGCCCCCCTTGGAGCCCATATCAGAGCCCGAACGAGGGGAATAAAGACCATTTATCTGACTGGCGCTGATGGCTAGATGGTCGCCATTTAGCGCCACACTAGCCCCGAGTTGATCGGCATCCCAGTCCTCTGCAAAATCGGTGGCCCTGATGATTTGTTTGCTTACCCAATCCGCGCCGTTAAATTCATAGATATGGGCGGAGCCCAAAGGAGCAAAAGGATTATAGGAATAGGGGGCGTAGGCTGCATTTATAGAACTCACGGAGCCAATAATAACCGTATTCCCCTCAATCGCTACACTACTGCCGAAGTTGGCCCAGTCCCCATATCTTGCTCCCGTAAAAGCCATTCTTGCTTCCAGTTCCCAGGTTGTGCCATTATTCACGTATACGTAAGCGGCCCCGTCATAATTTTCTCCTGGAGCGCCGATTACGATCCTGTTACCGCTTATAGCTACGCTCTTCCCGAAACGGTTCCGTGGGCCCGCCCACTCGCTTTCGCCGATTGCTGGTGGGGCTGTTAGGCGAGCCTCCGGCTCCCATCTGCCGACGGCGGGCTTGTAGCGATAAACATAAACTCTTTCGCCAGACCACAGGTCCCTTCCCGAGGCTCCAACCACCGCGAGATCGCCAGAAATTGCCACGCTACTGCCAAATTCAGATATGTAGCGATCCAGTATGTAGCGGTCCAGGGTTAGGGCGTACGCCCAAGGTAGTAGGATTGATTCCCGGCGCCAGAGATTGCCGTTGAAGCGATATATCTCTGCTCGGCCTAGTACAGCATTAGGGTATTCGTAAGCGGAAAAGTACGGGCGTGAAACTATTGCCAAGTCTCCGTCGATATCTACCATGACGCCGCTTTCACCGGCAGATTCATTCGGGAAAGAAGGATTCAGCCGATCAAGCATCATGAATTCTTCAACGTTTATTGTCACCGTTGTCGGTGGTGAGTCGGCAACGCTGTCGTTGGCTACAAAGGCAAACGAATCCTGGCCCAGATAACCTGGCTCGGGCGAATAGGTGATATTGGCAATACCAGTTGAGTCTTCGGGGTAATTGATAACACTCAAGACCCCATGGCTGGGAGGTGTAACAATTGAAAAAATTAGGGGCAAGCCCTCTGGATCGGTGCCGGAAAGGACCAAGGGCGTGGCGGTGTTGGTCTTTACCGTCAAGCTCTGCGGATTGGCGGTAGGCGGTAGATTTGGAGGCTTGGCAAAACCATTATTATGGTCATGACATGATTGACAGCCCTTGTCTCCTTCAACCTGGTGATCGCTTCCTGTGCCATCTTTCAACCAATTGGCAGTAGCGGTATGACAAACCTGACACAAACCTACAGGCTTGGTTTTGCCAGGGGTAAGATCGACGTAACCGCCAAAAGTGCCGTCTATCAAATCTGGTGCGAAATACTTAACGTCGCGAAGATCGTTAGCCACATAACCACCGTTGGGCATAACACTTGATTTAATCGCTTGGCCATAAATAATCCCAAAATTCCCGGAGGGAATCGCGTCTCTAACCATCTGGCCTTTTACGGTGATAGTGTTTCCTGTGACATTAATGATTTCAAAGGTTTCGGGGTGATTAGTCTTGTCGGGAACCAGAATCAGACCACGACTTCCGTCAACGGCACGGCTGGCATCCATATTTGCTGAACCGGTGGTTGACCCACCCTTGGACTTCCATTTGGATGTATCTTCGAAACCTGGCTGAACCGTGGTAGTAGTAAAATTGATGGATGTAGAATCGCGACCAGGCACTGAAGGAGTGGGGTTGGAGTAAGTAGCATTACTGGTAAACGTACCGGTAACCAAGTACAACTTGGCGTAGTCATCTGCGTTCCAGTCTAACTGGCCTTGGTAGTGTACGTTGTGACATTGGGTGCACTCTGTGGACCAAGATGTTGTTGCGCCAGTAGTGGAGCTGGCGTGCGGCTTTTTCGCTGGCCCCCTCTGGAGTTGATTTGTCGGATTCTCGGCATGACAGGAATTACAGATAAAGTTTTTTATCGTATCATCAGGATTGGCAAGAGCGCGATCAGCCCAGGTTGGAGCACCCGTAGCGGTTGTCAATCCCACCATGCCATGGCATGTGTAGCAGTAAATGCCGTTAGATTCGTTGTGCGGCGTATCGAGATAATAAGCCTGTGTTTCCGATGCCGACATTAGCCAGCTAAGCAAGGTGGCGATCAGAAGCAAATAACGCATGGTATTCCTCCTGTGGGTGGCTTGTTCGGTAGTAGTGCCTGCAGCGGTTTAGCTAAATTCACCAATTTCGCGAGCGGCAGATAGAAGTGTCATCAGGCAAATATTAGCTAGAAAATGAGGTCTAGCCTAGCAATTATGTAGCAGGGCGGCAAGTGTTTTTTTGCTGTTGGCGCTTATCGGTAGCGACTACCTGTTTGCGTGAATCTGCAAGAGGAACGCTAAGCCCTTTTAACACAACGATTGGCTGTGTAGTTAGGAGGGGGGCGTGACGAAAGATGTTACTAGTGAAGTGCAGTGGGTGCGGATGTGCCGAAAGCCGCCAAGACATCCCACGAGTGGCATGGTAATGGCTGCGTCTGCGCCCGGTGGGGTGGGGGCGTTACTCTCTCTAGTTGACGCTTGAGGCGCAATAAGCGCAGAGCTTATTTGTGCCTCAAGATTTCTGAAAAGTCGGACCAGCCAGACAAGTTGGCCGAATCAAGCGCGGTTGTTCGCTTGAGCATTACTGCCAACATCTGCCACAGTCCGTGCGAACTAATAAAGCTCCAGGAATTTCCTTTCCTTCCGCTCCAGCTCTTCCGGTGGTATGGCGGCGATCTTGCTTAGCAACTCATGGGCAGCGGCCGCCGCTGGGGTATCGGCGAAGTTGGCCAGCAGGAATTCCGCTCGGCCTTTGGCGGGCAGGTATTTCTTGGTGCGGAAGTAAAACTCGGCCACATACAGTTCGTTACCGGCCAGAAAGGCGCGCGAGCGTTCGATCAGGATATTTGCTTCGGTGGTGTAAGAAGATTTGGGAAAGGTCCGCACCAGTCGCCCCAGATCTTTGATGGCCTCGTTG
>Ga0334722_10002734_pt1 | contig 19566 bp, 13 predicted proteins | sample C3_bottom_MG_FD_207210 | JGI IMG/M metagenome (GOLD analysis project Ga0334722, IMG submission 207210) | Sediment microbial communities from Yellowstone Lake, YNP, Wyoming, USA - C3_bottom | ecosystem: Environmental > Aquatic > Freshwater > Lake > Sediment | place: USA: Wyoming | collected...
AAGCGGTCCGGCGCTTTAGTCTCAAGCACCGAACGCCTCCCGCGATCTGTTGGATCCGGCCTACCGGTTTGTCCGACACCGGCTAAACGGGGTCACCTACTTGATAAAGCGAGTCCCTTCAAGTCGCGCCAGACGGAATTAAAGGATTCCTGTTGGAAACGGGTCAGCCCGTTGTACACAAGAACCTTTCCATCCAACCGCTTGAAGAGCCGCTTTACCTTTCGGGTCCTCCCTTTTCCTTCCCCAGGTAAGGAATTCACCTTCTGGTTAAGCTTTTCTTTGACGGCTTGAATTTTTTGTTTTAACTCTTTGGTGATGCGTTCTTTAAAACCAATCGCCCGGCGGGCGATGACCAGCGCAGCGGCATGGTGGATGATTATCCCGTACCGCTGCCGGTACTTCCAGTTACCGATGGTTGATGTATGGGCCGGCCAGACCGATTTTACCCCCACGCCTTCTTTAAAGGCCTTGCGCCTGACGGCTTCAATCATCTTTTTAAACGGAAAGTTGGCCGCCATCCGGTTGAATTTTTTGTTCGTGTCCAGCCGGTCTTTGCCGAAGTCCAGCTTTTCTAAAGCGATGGGCTTGCCTAAGCTTTTGGCAATGTCCACCACTACTTTCGCCAACACACCTATTAGATAGGCGCGCCGGTACCCCCGGCTGTAAGCCAACTCCGGCACTTTGATGTAAACAAAGCCGTTCTGGTGTACTGTTCCCTGAAACTCTCCGTCAAATTTGTGCAGGGCTTTTGGATATGCTACGTCGAAACCTTCCGGCCAGGGCTCGGGCCGGCCGAAATTATTGACGTTGGCTAAGGCCACACCGTCGGTGTTGGTGTCCATTCCCAGATAGCCCCGGTTGGGATTGGTCGCCAGGTCGGGCTCTGTTACGGTGAAGGTGAGGTGTGCCCTGTACCGACCGTCTTTCCCTCTGATCAGCTCGACGGTATAAGGTGTACCTGATAGGACCTGCTCCAGCACCTTCTGCCAGTGCTTCTCCGGCAGCCAAAGCTTTCCCATCACCCGCGGTGCCCGGGTCATTATAGGCCTTCCCTTTTTGTCGGTACCTTTTGGCTCAGACAGGTGGGAAATGGTGACCGCCAGGGTAAATCTCCCCTCCTGGTAGGCCACTTTCAGGTTAGGATTGCCGCCTTTTGTCCGGTCGCCGCGGGCGTATAACCGGTTCTGCCGGGCGTTGCGCCATTCTTCCCGGGTGGCTTTGTCCCGAGAGACTTGCCGCCATAAGGAGCGGCCCCCGAAGACCACCTTGGGGATGGTGCCGTTGGCTTTGTGCTCTTTGAGTTCAGCAAGTTTGGCGGCCAGCTTTTTCACCCGCGCTTTGCGGCCGCGCACAGTTTGCTTAAACTTCTCGATCTTTACCAGGTCGTTCTTTTCGACAGCTTTCCCCAGGTCTTTTTCCGCCCAACCGAGTTTCCTCTTGGCGCGGGCCAGTTTCTTTTCCGTTTCCTCGATTTCTGAGTCCAAAAGTTCTTTTTGGGACTCGATAATCGCCTGCGCCTTCATTATGGCGTCGTCGGTATAGCGGGAGTTTAGACCGAATACCCCTTGGCCTTCTTGCTTGAGTTCTTCCCGGGAAGAGCCTTCCATAAGCCGGTTGAAGGCCCAACGGGTGCAGGCCCCAAAAAGCCGCATCTCGGTGCTCAGCGGGTCTTCCTCACCCCGGCCCCATTTCTTGGACCGGTAAGCGGGGTAAGTTTCCGGAAACCATTCGCCGCAGACGGTATACTTTAGGCCGTCGCCAAGTTCAATCTTTTTCTTTTTGTTTTTTCGCCGTTTCTTCATCCGGCTTCACTCCTGCGATTAGTTCCCGAAACCCCTGCCTCACCGTCAGTTAACTGGCCGGACTGCAAAAGCCGGTTGAGTTCGTCCATGGAATACCGACGCTGGCCTCCCGGCAAACGGACCGGCTTGATCAAACCCCGCTTCTCCCAGTTGCGCAGGCTGTTGGGATGAACGCCTAATTTCTTTGCCGCCTTGCTTATGGTTAATAGTTCCATAAGTTTATTTTATTATATTTGTTATGTTTTTAAGGTTTTTTAAAGATGCGGTAGCTGTTGCGTACCTCCCGGAGTTGATTACCGCCTTCTGCGGTCACTACCTTCTGCGTCTTTATTATAGAAGTATTAGACATGACTGAGGGGAAAACCTGCTCTCCGACACTCCGGTTCCCCTGCGCTTCTCTTTCCTGCCCCCCCTTCAGAAATTCATCTTCTGTCCCTAGCCGGTTTCCTTTCTCCTTTCAAAGCCCAAGCGGATCTTCCTCTCCACGTTAGCCAGGTGTAAGCGCATGGCCGCTCTGGCCGCGCGCCGATCGTGCTTCTTTATGGCCGTCAGGATCTTCTCATGTTCTTCTAAAGCCACCAGGGGGCGACCAGGAATGTGCAGAGATTGCGCCTTACTGTGCTTGAGGCCCAAGCGGAAAAGATCGGCGATGGTGTTCATGACATTGACATAAGCCTGGTTATGAGTGGCGACGGCGATGGCATAATGGAAGGCATAATCCTCGTCCACGGCGAGCTCACCCGCTTGGATCGCCTTCTCCATGGCCAGATAACTCTCGTTGAGGGCAGCCATATCCTCAGGCGTGGCCCTTTGGGCCGCCAGGTCCGCCGCCTCCACCTCCAACCCCCGGCGGACCTCCATGAACTCGATGAGCGCCGCCGCCTCCCGCTCCAAAAAGAGAAGGCTGCTGATGGGTTTAAGATAAGCGTGGTCGGGAACCCGTCTCAGGTAAATACCGCTTCCCTGCCTGATCTCCAATAAGCCCGTGGCCGCCAAGGCACTCATGGCCTCCCGGACGGCGGCCCGGCTGACCGAAAAAATCTTGGCCAATTCTCTCTCCGGAGGCAAGCGATCCCCCGGCTGGTAGTCACCTTCTCGAATGAGCCTTTCCAGCTGTTCGATGATCTCCTCATAAATCCGCCGGCGCTGAATCGGTTCCAAACCCAAATTCAAATCTCCTCCCCGGCACCAGTTGGCCAGGTGGCCTGACCAATTTTTCGACGCTAAAGTTCGCCGGCGGGACCAGTTTTTCCTGCCGGTCAACCCTCTCCCGAGGAAATTTTCCCAAGATGAAACATTCTTGTGGTGCTGGCGTAGGCGTGGCGCTTTCCGCATCGTGGGGGCACGAAATCAAAAAGCCACTAAAGTGAGGAGCACGGTTCCTCACGGTTGCCTCAAAGGCCGCCGGAAGAGTGGCATACTAGAGGGCGGAGCCGGCAAACCAAACCGAGCTCCGCCCCCAATTAGAAGGCCGCAGCTGAGGGCGCGCTGGCCAACCCTATTTTCGATGGATACGGCGCTATCCCCGCTCACGGTTCTCCTCTAAGCCAAAACCTTCACCACCTCTTCCAGCGGACGGCGCGGGCGGGGAGCTGGAACCGCAGCCGGATAACCGATGGGAATGATGGCTACCGGTCGCAACCGGTCAGTGGGGATGGAAAGGATCTCGGCCACCCGCGCCTCGTTGAACGCCCCCACCCAGCAGGTACCCAACCCCCGGTCGTGGGCGGCCAGAAGCATATTTTGAATCGCGGCGGCGGTGTCCTGCAAGCAATAAAGGGTAGCCCCTCGTTCCCCGTAACGCTCGGCGGAGCGCGCAAAATCGGCACAAACGACCACGGCCACAGGGGCCTCCGCAATGAACTTTTGCCCCAGGGCGGCCTCCACCAGCTTCTGCCTCAGGTTGCAGTCCTTAATCACATAAAAAAACCAGGCCTGACGATTTCCGGCGCTGGGCGCCGCGATGGCGGCCTGCAAAAGGGCTTCCAGATCCTCGTCCGCCACCGGGCGGTTTTGGAAAGAACGAATGCTGCGACGCTCCCGCAAAGCCTGCGTCAGCTCCATAAAAATACCTCCCCTGGGTAATACCGGCGCGATTTGATGGAAAACCTCCGGTCTATCGTCTTTTTGAGCTCTCTACTTTTACTATCTCTCTATATCATTCGCTTTTCTCTTTTATTTACTTGAATTACGCGTGGGCCACCGTCGAGACAGCAGAGCGTCAGCTACTTGAGTTCGGCTCCCTGAAAAGACTCGACGAAGCGGCGGGCCGCCAAAAGTTGCGGCTCCAGATCTTCTTGCCAGTGGAAGGGTGTCTCCACCACCAGCGGCCCCCGGTAACCGACGCGCTTTAAGCTGGCCCCAACCTCCTGGAAATCGATCTCCCCTTCGCCAAAACCAAAATAAGGTCTTTCCCCCGTCTTCCCCCCGACCCGGCCGTTGGAATCCTTGAGATGACAGTTGACCACCCTTTCCCCCAGTCGCTCCCAATATCGCGTCAAGGGCACCTTTCTGACATAGGCAAATTCCGTATCAACGGTGAACCCGAGCCAGGGAGAAGGAAAAACCTTGTTGATCACCTCCAGAAATTCCGGCGGCTGGAAAGGAACGTTCTCCAAGGTCAGAACGATCCGCCTCTCTTCCGCTTCCGGCAGGGCTTTCTCCAAAAGATCCTGGGTGTAGTGCAAGGCCTCGCGAAAAGGGGCGTAGGGCGGGTGCAAAACCGTCACTTTCAGCTCCAGGAGTAGACAAAAATCCAGGGACCATTTCAGCCACTCCAGAGCCGTGGAGATCTCTTCTTTGAGCAGGCGTTTATGCAAGTGCGCGCTATAAATGGGCAGGCCATTTTCTTTGGCCTCTTTGGCGATCTGGTGGTATTCCTCCTCTTTGGAAAAAGGCAAGACCCAGGTTTCTAACCCTTGAAAACCGCAGGCCGCCGCCGCCTCAATCCCCCTTAAAGTATAACGAACCATCTCCTCTCGACCCCGATCGAAGGGAATAAAAGTAAGGGTTGAGATGCAAAGGGGGTTTTCCATGGCCGTTGCCTTCTCACCGCCGCACGGGAATGTTTGCGGGTCAGCATCTAAAGACCAGCCAGTTTCCGGACCAGGGCGATTTCGGTGGCATAATCTTCGTACTTCTCCACCGGCGTCTCCAGGAAGAAGGGTAGCTGCCGCAACCAGGGATGGGTGACCACGGCCTCAATCCCTTTCTCTCCCAGTTCGCCCCGTCCGATATTGGCGTGGCGGTCTTTGTGGCTTCCCAGGCCGTAGACCGAGTCGTTCAGGTGCATGGCCCTCACCCGGTCGAGGCCGATCTCCTTATCTATTTTCTCCAAAAGGGCGTCAATCCCTTCTTTGGATCGCAGATCCCAGCCCGCGGCAAAAAGATGACAGGAGTCAAGACAGATCCCGACGCCTTTGGGAAAGCCGAGGTTCTTGAGAATCAGCCCGAGGTGTTCAATCTCACCACCGATTTCCGTCCCTTGACCGGCCATGGTCTCCAACAAGAGTTGAACTCCATCCGGGGTGCCAACTACCGGGCCCACCTCTTCTAAAACCTCCGCCAGGAGGCGGCTGACCCGGTTGATTCCCTCGGTCATCCCCAATCCGCCGTGGGTCCCCGGGTGCGTCACCACCAACTCCGCCCCGACCTGGTGGGTCCGCAGTAAATCGTCCCGCACCACCATCCGTGCGAACTCGTATATCTTGTCGGTACTTGCCGCCAGGTTTACCGTATAGGGCAAATGACCGATGATGGGATAAATGTCCCGCTGTCGCCGCTCCTCCTGCCAAAGGTCAACTTCCTGAGCAGCAATGGTCCGGGCCGCTCCACCGCGCGGATTGCGCGTAAAAAACTGAAAAGCGTTGGCCCCGATTTGACTGGCCATGGCCGCCGCTTCCGGAAAGCCTTTAGCGATGGAAAGATGAGCCCCAAGGCGCATTTGATTATCTCTCCTTCTGGGTGTAGATACAGTAGCCGACGGCAGCCTGGATCCCGTCACCCAAGGTCGGGACTTAAGCCGCGTCAGTCACCCGCTGGGAAAGCCGCTCCCCAACCTCTCGAGTATCCGACGTTGGATCCCTCAAGCCTCCTCAATCAGGCCTCAGGCTATGCTCATCTAGCCCATGTTCAGGTGGGCGTGCGAGATACCGTCTCTTGGGCGAATCGAGCATAGGCTGAGACCTTAGGCCATGTTCAGGGGCACGCAGGATGCCTTCTCTTGATTCCGTTAATTCTGATTTAAGCGAAGTAAACTCTACACCTATTGCCCGAGGGGCAGATCGAGCATTGGCTCAGGCTCTGAGCAATGTTCAAGTGTGCACAGCCAGTACCTCGTCGCCCCGGTATTCCGGGCACAAGGAAAAGAGATCCTCCTGCGCGCAGTAAGCGATATCGGCGGCCAATCCCAGTTTTTCCAAGTCCCGGCTGTTGACGCCAAGGCCGAGAAGGGAGCGAAACGCCGCCGGGGAATGGTGAACCGTCCGGTAGAGGAAGAGGGCAGCATAGGCGAGGTCATCCAACTGGTAAGCCGAGTCGTCCAACCGGGAGGCGATACGCCCCTGAGAATCTGTCGGGGAGAAAGCACGGCCCTCGCTCCCTGGGCCCCACCACATACGATGCCAGCGACCTGACTCCCGTTGCGCCGGAGAACCAGGCTCGCGTTGCACCGGCACAGGAGAACCCGGGTCCCGTTGCCCAGAAGAACCAGGTCCCTGCGGCCCCGGGCCGGCCAGGCCCACAGCCCGCAGGCTGGTCAATGGGTTGGTCGAGGACTGCTGGGTCACTAGGCCCCAGACCAGATCAGGATCGATTCCCTGGCCCTCTCCCAAAAGCCGGCTGATGATCCCGCCCGCACAGAGGGTATCCTCCAGCGAAAAGCGCCCGCGGGTTCCGGAGCAGAGGAAGGTCACCTTACCAGGAGTATCCTCCCGAGCGGGAGTATCTCCCTGCACAGGAAACTCCTCCCCTTTTAAAGCAGCCTGCCGCGCAAGATCCTTTTTCAGTTCGTCAGCCACTGCCCCCATATTTAAAAGCGAAGCCAGTAATACGCGCCGGGCTCCTTTAGCCGCCAAAAGGGCCCGCGTCCCGTTGGTGGTGGTCAGAATAATCCTTTTCCCCGCCACGCGTTCAGCGGTGAATTCCAGGGGGGAATTACCCAGCGCAAAGCCGGGCAGAGGAAGGGAACCCCGCTCCCCGGCCAGAAGATCGTCCGGCTGGGCCAAAGACCGCGCCTCGTCGGGCGTCAACATGGGAACAACGGCTTTGGCCCCGTTGGCCAAGGCCGTAACGATGGTGCTGGTGGCCCGCAAAACGTCGATGACGACGACAATCTGCTCCGCCAGATCCTGCGGCGGCCACCCCGGATCAGCCCCAACCCAGGGGACTACGCTGATCTTCATTGGTTTTCAGTCATCCCTGTCTTTTCCCGGCGTTCCGCCAATAATGCGGCGGCCCGCTCCAATTGTTCGCGCACCCGTTCCGGGGCTGTCCCGCCAAAAGAGGTTTTGGCTGCCACCACCGCCGCGGGGGCCAAAAAAGCGAAGAGATCGGGGGCAAACTGGGGGGAAAAACTCTGCCATTCCTCCAGGGTCAAGTCAAGAAGGTATTTCCCTTTTTCCAGGGCGTAACGCACCGCCCGTCCCGTAATGGCGTGGGCCTCCCGGAAAGGCACGCCCTTCTTGGCCAGGTAATCGGCCACCTCGGTGGCATTGGAATAATCTTGCCGGACGGCCTGGGCCAACCGGTCCTTCTTGACCTTCATCGTCGAAAGCAGTCCCGCCATTACCGGCAAGACGGCCAAAACCGTGTCGGCCGTGTCAAAAACCCGCTCTTTATCCTCCTGGAGGTCACTGTTGTAGGCCAGGGGCAATCCCTTCAGCACGGTCAAAAGCGCGATGAGATTGCCAAAGACGCGGCCGGTCTTGCCCCGCACCAGCTCAGCCACGTCGGGATTCTTTTTCTGCGGCATGATGCTGGAACCGGTGGCAAAGGCGTCATCCAGTTCGATAAACCCGAACTCCGTCGTCGACCAAAGGACGATTTCCTCCGCCAGCCGGCTCAGATGGACCATGAGGACCGCCGCACAAAAAAGGTACTCCAAAAAATAGTCGCGGTCGCTGACCGCATCAATACTGTTTTCGTATAGCCGGGTAAAGCCCAGTTCCTGGGCTACCTGGTGCCGGTCGATGGGAAAGGAGGTCCCGGCCAGGGCCCCCGCCCCGAGAGGCATCAGGTCGGCCCTCTTCCAGGCATCGCGCAGGCGCTCGTAATCCCGCTGCAACATAAAAAAGTAAGCCAGCAGATGATGCGAAAAAAGGACGGGTTGGGCCCTCTGCAGATGGGTGTACCCGGGAAAAATGACCCCCAGATGCTCCTGGGCCAGTCCCAGGATGACCTCTTGCAGGGCCGTGATACCGGCGGCCGTCTTTTCGATGACCTGGCGCAGATAAAGGTGTTCGTCTAAAGCCACCTGGTCATTCCGGCTGCGGGCGGTGTGGAGTTTACCCCCTACCGGTCCAATGAGCTCACTGAGCCTTTTCTCGATGTTCAGGTGGATGTCTTCAAACTCCTGCCGGAAAGGAAAGGTCCCCGTTTCGAGCTCTTTTTCCACCTGCTCCAACCCGTCCAGGATTTGGGCGACTTCGTCCGGAGAAAGAATCCCCTGCCTGCCCAGCATACGGACATGCGCCCGGCTACCCTCCAGGTCCTCCCGCCACAGGCGACGGTCAAAAGAAAGGGAGGAAGTAAAACCTTCCGCCCTTGGATCGACTGATTTACTAAAACGTCCGCCCCAAAGCTTGCTCTTCTCGTTCAATTGCTCACCCCGGCCAGTATCAAAAATGAAGTCCTTCCGACCCAGCCCAAGCCTTGCCCGGGATGGGGGTGCACCCCTTTGAAAAGGGGCCAGCTGTTTCTGCCAGACCGTTGCCCGGCTCGGTGAAGGCGCTCCGCGGCATCAAACCGTCCGCCGCCTAGTCCGTCACGGTGGCCGGTACAACCTTATTTTACCATGTCCGGGGCAGTCTGGTCAATCAGAACTCCCTACCAGCCGGACCTTCTCTTTTTCATCCTCTTTCTCCCCGTCGGTTACTCCCAGCCCGCGCTTATTGACCAGGGAAAAGACCTTGGTGGGGAGGCCCCAGATATCGATGAAACCTTTGGACGCCCCGTGATCAAAGGCGTCGGCTTTGTCGTAAGTGGCCAGCTTATAATCGTAGAGGGCCTGCGCCGATTTTCGACCGACCACCTGACAGGTGCCTTTATACAACTTGACCCGGATGACCCCCGAGACCGTTTCCTGGGTGACATCGATAAAGGCGTCCAGGGCTTTTTTCAAAGGAGAAAACCAGAGACCGAAATAGACCAGTTCAGCATACTTCTGCTCCAGACCCGCCTTAAAGTGGGCCACCTCGCGCGGCAGGTTAAAATCCTCCAGGGCTTTGTGGGCCGCGATGAGGACCGTGGCTGCCGGAGCCTCGTATACCTCGCGGGATTTAATCCCCACCAGCCGGTTTTCCACATGGTCGATCCGGCCGACGCCGTGGGCCCCGGCCACCCGGTTGAGGGTGCTGATGAGCTCCACCGGTGGGAGGACCTGCCCGTTCAAAGCCACCGGGATCCCCTTTTCAAACTGGATCTCCAGGTACTCTGGCTGATCGGGGGCCTTCTCAATGCTGGTGGTCCATTCGAAGGCTTCCTCCGGCGGTTCGACCCAGGGATCCTCCAGGACGCCGGCCTCGATGCTCCGTCCCCAAAGATTCTGGTCGATGCTGAAGGGATTCTTCTTGCCTACGGGCACCGGGATGCCGCGGGCCTGGGCATAATCAATCTCCTCTTCCCGCGACATCGGCCACTCGCGGACCGGGGCAATGACCTTCAACGAAGGATTGAGGGCAGCTGTGGAAACGTCAAAACGAACCTGATCGTTCCCTTTACCGGTGCAACCGTGGGCAACAGCCTGAGCACCCTCTTTTTCCGCCACTTCCACCATGAGTTTGGTGATGAGGGGACGCGAGAGGGCAGCGGAGAGGGGGTAAACTCCCTCATAGAGGGCATTGGCCTTTAACGTCGGAAAAACGTAGTTCTTGACAAATTCCTCTTTTGCGTCGATGACATAACACTTTTTCGCCCCAATCTGTAAGGCCTTGTCGTGAATGAAGGCCAGGTCTTTGCCTTCCCCCACGTCGGCGGTCAGGGCGATTACTTCCACCCCGTATCTTTCTTGCAACCACTTAATGGCGACAGAGGTATCTAATCCCCCCGAGTAAGCCAGGACCACCTTTTTCATCTTCATCTCCTCCTTGTATGCTACTTTTAATCCCGTCACAAGCTTGCTGGCACACAGTTGTTGGTCAGCTGGAGCCGCTGTTTCGCCTTCCGGCTCCGGCGGTTGCCGGGGGTGTAGGATCTTGGGCATGAACGCCATTCTCGTTCCGCAAGTGGCCCAGAGCCATCTTGCCTATGGCATAATTATACGTTCTTCTGCAAGATTATGCAATATGAATTGTTATGCCTTCTCCTAAAGGACGCGTGTCCCAGGCCAGATGCGACTTCTCCTTCAAAACCTCCACCACCACCCGCAGGGTATCCAAAGAGGTGAAAAAGGGCACGCCGAACTCGGCGCTGGTACGGCGCAATTGAAAGCCGAAGCGGGACGGATCCTGCCCGGCCGTGGGCGTGTTGATGCACATCACCACTTCTCCCCGCCGGAGATAGCCCAACCAGCTCGTGTCTTCTTTCTGGAAGGCCGTTACCGGGAGGCCGGCGCTCTCCAGAAAGGTCGCCGTTTTTTCCGTGGCCAGGAAGGTGAAGCCCAGGGCCGTAAGATCTCGCAAGAGGGGCAGGGCTTCCTTTTTGTCCCTTTCTCCGAGAGAGACGATGACCCGGCCCGGTTCAGGCCACTTCAGGTTGGCCGCGGTGATGGCCTTATAAAGGGCTTCCTGGTAATCCTGCCCCAACCCCATGACCTCGCCGGTAGACTTCATTTCCGGCCCGAGGTACGGGTCCACCAGGCGCAGCTTGGCGAAGGAGAAGACGGGGGCCTTCACCGCCACGTGCTCGGGCTGGGGCCACAGGCCGCCGCTGTAACCCATCTCCCGGAGGGTCTTTCCCAACATGACGCGAGTGGCCAAACGGACGATGGGCAAGCCGGTGGCTTTGCTCAAGAAGGGAACGGTGCGGCTGGCCCGGGGGTTGGCCTCCAGGACAAAGACGCGTTCCCCTTCCAGGACGAACTGGATGTTTAAAAGGCCGCGGATCCCCAGACCCCGGGCCAGGCGGCGGGTGTAATCGATGATGGTGCCTTTGACGGGGTGGCTCAGCCCCCGCGGCGGGTAGAGCGAGAGGCTGTCACCAGAGTGGATACCGGCCCGCTCCACGTGCTCCATAATTCCAGCGATCAAGACCTCCTGTCCGTCGGCCACGGCATCGACCTCCACCTCCCGTCCCAAGACATAGCGATCGATGAGGACGGGTTTTTCCGGGGTCACCTCCACCGCCGTTTGGATGTACCGCACCAGATCCTCCTCCGAATAGACTATCTCCATCCCCCGTCCGCCCAGGACATAGGAAGGCCGCACCATTACCGGGTAACCGATGGCCCGAGCCACCTCTTTGGCCCCTTCGAGGGTGGTGGCCGTACCTCCGGCTGGACGCGGTATCCCCAATTCCGCCAGGAGACAATCGAAACGTTGCCGGTCTTCGGCCAGATCGATGCCTTCCAGCGAGGTTCCGAGCAGGGTTAAACCCCTTTTCGCCAGAGGTTCGGCCAGGTTGAGGGCCGTCTGTCCCCCGAACTGGACCAGCACTCCGGCCACTCTCTCTTTTTCCGCCACGTTTAAAACATCTTCCAGGGTGAGGGGCTCAAAGTAGAGCCGGTCCCCCGTGTCAAAGTCGGTGCTGACGGTTTCCGGGTTGTTGTTGATGATGATGGAGCGGAGCCCCTCCTCCCGCAAGGCCTGTAAAGCCTGAACCGAACAGTAATCAAATTCGATGCCCTGGCCGATGCGAATCGGGCCGGAACCCAGGACCAAAATGGGCCCGGTCAGTTCAAACCGTTGCTCCGCCCGCGGTGCTCGGCCGGTTGGCTCGCGGTCCGCTTGTACCCCTCCGTCCACCTCCTTTTTCAACTCCCGGGACGTACTGGGGGCAAGGGTTTTCAGTTCAGTTGCTCCTTGACTGCCCGACGCAGGCTTCAAACTAGTAACTTCGAAAGCGACCGCAGCCTCGTCCTCCAACTCGTAACACGAATAAAAATAAGGGGTAACGGCCTCGAACTCCGCGGCGCAGGTATCGACCATCTTGTAAGTTGGCAAAAGGCCGTATTGCTCCCGCCAGGCTCGCACCGTATCTTCTTGCACCTCGAGGAGAGCGGCCAGATACCGGTCACTAAAGCCTTTGCGCTTCAACTCCCAGAGGAAGTCCCGCGGAAGAAGGGGTTCAGCAGCAGCAGAGGATGTATTTCTGCTTTCAGGAGATAGGTTTGCCCCTTCCGAAGATGGCTTTGAACCTCCAAAAGACTGATTCTTACCTTCGGCAGATGGATTTTGCCCCTCGCCCGCCCCAAGCCCTTCTTTGGCGCGGCGAGCAGCGGCAATGGCCACGATCTCCCGTTCCAGTCCCACTAGGTGGCGGATCTTCTGCAGGAAATACCGGTCAATACCGGTCAACTGGTAAACCCGGTCCACCTCCTGCCCGCGCCGGAAGGCCTCGGCCACCGCCCAAAGACGGCGATCGTTGGGAACGGCCAACAGTTGTTCCAGCTCTTCCGCCGTCCAACCAGCCGCTTCTTTCCAGGCCAAACCGTAAGTCCCCAATTCCAGAGAACGGATGGCCTTCTGCAAAGCCCCCTCAAAGGTGCGGTCGATGGCCATCACCTCTCCGGTAGCTTTCATCTGGGTCCCCAGACTGCGATCAGCCCGCGGAAATTTATCAAAAGGCCAGCGAGGTATTTTGACCACGACGTAATCAAGGGCGGGTTCATGGGCGGCCGTCGTTTTGGCCGTGATCGGGTTCCTGATCTCATCCAGGCGCAACCCCACGGCAATGCGCGCCGCCACCTGAGCAATGGGATAACCGGTGGCCTTCGAAGCCAGGGCACTGGAACGGCTGACCCGCGGATTGACCTCGATGACGTAAAAGTCGTCACCCTGCGGATTCAAGGCAAATTGGACATTGCAGCCACCTTCAACCTCAAGGGCCCTAATAATACGCAATGAGGCTGCCCGCAACCGCTGATAATCGCGATCGCTCATGGTTTGGCTCGGAGCGATGACGATGCTGTCGCCAGTATGAACGCCGATGGGATCGAGGTTCTCCATGTTGCAGACGGCGATGCAGTTGTCGGCACCGTCCCGGACCACCTCATATTCGATTTCTTTCCAGCCGGCCAGGCTCTTTTCCACCAGGATTTGACCGATGGGGCTGGCCTTCAGTCCCAGCGTCGCCACCCGCTCCAGTTCGGCGCTGTTGCCCGCCAAGCCGCCTCCGGTACCGCCCAAGGTAAAGGCCGGGCGCACGATTACTGGATAGCCGATCTCCGCGGCGAGGGCCAGGGCCTGCTCGAGATCGGTGGCGATACCGCTGGGCGCCACCCGCATTCCGATCTCTTCCATGGTCTTTTTGAAAAGTTGCCGGTCTTCTGCCTTTTGAATGGAGGAAAGCTTGGTACCCAAAAGCTCGACTCCCAGCCGCTCTAAAACGCCCCTCTCGGCCAGCTCCACCGCCAGGTTCAAACCCGTCTGTCCCCCCAGGGTGGCCAGTAAACCCTGCGGGCGTTCCCGCTCAAGAATCCTGGTTAAGAAATCGACGGTCAAGGGTTCAAGATAAATCCGGTCAGCGATCTCCGGATCGGTCATGATGGTGGCAGGATTGCTATTGACCAGTACCACCTCCAGGCCCTCCTGGCGCAGAGCCCGGCAAGCCTGCGTCCCGGCGTAGTCGAACTCCGCCGCTTGGCCGATGATAATGGGCCCAGAGCCAATAACTAAAACCTTTTTCAGATCAGGGCGTTTGGGCATGGTGTCCACCTCGCAAAAAAAGCGGCGTAGCGCCGCCGGCCGGCGATTCAACTGTGTCTCCCAACCTCAGCGTTTCCCCTCGTTGCGTACCAGCTCTAAAAACCGGTCAAAAAGATAACCCGTCTCCGTCGGGCCGGGGCTGCCCTCGGGATGAAACTGTACCGAAAACACCGGCCGGTGGCGGTGAGCAAAGCCCTCCACCGTCCCGTCATTTAGATTGACGTGGGTCAGGCTGACCTCCCCCGCGGGCAAACTCTGCGGATCCACGGCATAACCGTGGTTTTGGGTGGTAATGTAAACGCGCTGGCTGGCCAGATCTTTGACCGGATGATTAACCCCGCGGTGACCGTATTTCAACTTATAAGTATCACCGCCCAGGGCCAGAGCCAGGATTTGGTGCCCCAGGCAAATCCCGAAGAGCGGAACCTGCTTTTCCACCAACCCGCGGGCCACTTCAATCCCGTTAAGCACATCCTTGGGATCCCCTGGCCCGTTGGATAACAATACACCATCTGGCTCTAGATCCAGGATTTCCTCCAGGGGCGTCCAGGCTGGAACCACCGTCACCGAACAGTCCCTTTCCACCAGGGCGCGGAGGATGCTGCCTTTGATCCCAAAGTCCACCGCCACGATTTCGGGACCCTGCCCGAAGATCTTGTAAGGCGTGGGGGTGGTTACCTCAGCCACCAGCTCCCCTACCCGGGCCTGCCGGCTCCGGTCTTTTCCCCCCTGGTGCAGTCCCCCCGGGTCCGGCCCTGCCGCCAGCAATTGTCCTGGACCGACGAGGGAATCAAAATGATTTTCGGCCAACCGCTCGCCCGCCCGCAGCCAGGGCCACGCCGGCCGCCCCAGGATTGCCGTCCCAACCGCGACCCTTCCTCCGCCGGCGGCAAGGCTTTCCACTGGGGCCTGAGCACCCTCTGCCGGAACTATCCCTATCTTTGAGCCGAGGATTTCGTCCGGCCCCAAGGTACCGGCCAGCTCCACCCGGGAAGCAACACCCTGGCAGAAAGCCAGGGCTCGCTCCAGCCGAGAAGTCAAGAGCCCCTGCAGGGTACCTTTTTGGCGAAGACGCCGGGTCAAGGCGCGGGTATCGATCCCCTCCAATCCGGGCAAGCCCCGTTCGTACAAATACTCCTCCAGGGTCCTGGTCATTCGCCAGTGACTTGGCGCATCGCTTTTTTCGCGCACCACAAAACCCCGTACCCCGGAGAAGAAGGATTCCAGGTCCTGATCGTTTACTCCATAGTTGCCAATGAGGGGATAGGTCATGACCACGATTTGTCCGCAATAAGAGGGATCGGTGAGCACCTCCTGGTATCCGGTCATGCCGGTGGTGAAAACCACCTCTCCTTCCGCCTCCCGGTCTGCCCCAAAAAGCCGGCCGGTAAAAATGGATCCATCTTCCAAAGCCAGATACCCTGGCAAATGCGGCACCCCCCTGCCACCCCCAACAGGTACTCGGGTGGCGAATGAGTCGGTAAGACCAGCTGATGCGTAGTAGGGCCGGCCATGCTTCCCTCGTTTTCCCACACGGTACTCCTTGCTGTTAAGGGATGTTAGCCACAGCCTGATGGCTCCGCGCCCTTCCGTGGTTCGGCCGGGAGATGGAGGCGGTACGAACAGCCCCCACCGTCAGCCCTGGCGTTATTGCAGGCGGTCCGTGGTAACCACACCGCCGGCCGTCTGGCCCGGCTAATCCTGGCTTCCGGCCACCAGCCGCCGGGCCTGGCTAGTCCTGGCTACCGGCAGCCAGGTGTGACCGGGCTTCCTCCGCTTCTTGCAGGGCGGCGTCTAAGATGGTGACGGCTTCGTCCACCTCGGCCTCACCGATGATGAGCGGCGGAAGGAGCCGGATGACCCTACCCTCGGTGCAATTCACCAACAGTCCTTTTTGCCGGCAGCTTTCCACCAGTTCCTTACACTCAAAATCCAGCTCCATTCCGACCATGAGCCCTTTACCGCGGATCTCTTTGATGCTGGGATGCCGGCCGGCCAAGGCAAAGAGTTTCTGGAAAAGGTAATCGCCCACCCGCGCGGCCCGCTCGGCCAGCTTTTCTTCAACCAAAACGGAGACGGCGGCCAGGCCAGCGGCGGTCGCCAGGGGGTTCCCCCCGAAGGTACTCCCGTGATCGCCGGGATTCAGGGCTTCGGCCACCTCCTGCCGGGCCAAAAAAGCACCGATGGGTACCCCACCCCCCAGGGCTTTCGCCAGGGTCAGGATGTCCGGCTTCACCCCGTAATGCTCAAAGGCAAACATCTTTCCCGTCCGGCCCAGGCCGCACTGGATTTCATCGAAGATCAAGAGAACGCCCTTTTCGCGGCGCAATTGGTCGAGACCGGCCATGAATTGGGGAGTGGCTGGGCGTACGCCGCTTTCCCCCTGAATCGGTTCCACCAGAATGGCCGCCGTTCGCTCTGTTACCGCCGCCCGCACGGCCTCCAGGTCGTTATACTCGACGCGGACAAAGCCTGGTGGCAGAGGCTCAAACCCCTTATGGTACTTGGTCTGGCCCGTGGCGGCCAGGGTAGCCAACGTACGGCCGTGAAAAGAATGGGTGGTAACGATGATCTCGTAACGCTCGGCGCCGAGTCTGGTCCTGGCATATTTCCGGGCCAGCTTAAAGGCCCCTTCGTTGGCCTCCGCCCCGCTGTTAGCGAAAAAGACCCGGTCCAGGCCGGAAATACGCGTCAAAAGTTCCGCCAAACGCGCCTGCGGTTCCGTATAGTAAAGATTGGAAGTGTGAATCAGTTTGGCCGCCTGCTCCTGGAGGGCGGCCACCACCCGGGGATGGGTGTGCCCAACGCTGTTGACAGCGATACCGGCCAAAAAGTCCAAATAAACCTTGCCCTCGGCATCCCAGACCCGGGCGCCGTGGCCTTTCACCAGGACCATGGGGGCGCGCCCGTATGTCTGCATGACGTGCTTTTTTTCCAGAGCCATTATCTCCTGGGTACTCATAGTCGCCTTCAATCCTTTCCCAATATTTTCTCTGGCCCGTGGCTAATCTGGCACCACCATGGTCCCAACCCCTTCCTGGGTAAAGACCTCCAGCAAAAGGGAATGCGGAATTCGTCCGTCGATGATGTGCGTACGGCTGACCCCGCCAGCCAGGGCGGTAACACAGGCTTCCACCTTCGGGATCATGCCGCCATCAATGCTCCCCTTTTTGATCTTCTCGGGGATTTCGCTCACCTTGAGGGTGGAAATGAGGGTGCTTTTATCGCGGTAATCCTCAAAGATCCCTTCCACGTCCGTCAAAAGAACCAGCTTATCGGCTTTCAGCGCCGCCGCCAGCTTGCCCGCTGCCGTGTCGGCGTTGATATTGTAAGTCTCTCCCTCCGCCCCGTAGGCGATGGAGGAAACCACCGGGATATAGCTGGCCTGAATCAGGTGCTCGATGATCTCCGTCTTGACTTCGATGATGTCGCCGACATAACCCAGGTCCTTCTTCTCCAATCCCTGGGGCGTCTCCACCACGTGGTAGTGCTTGGTGGCCAAAAAGAGGCCCCCGTCCTTCCCGGACAGGCCAACCGCTTTCCCGCCATGGCGTTGGATCAAAGAGACGATCTCTTTGTTCAATTTACCGGAGAGGACCATCTCCGCGATTTCCACCGTCTCGGCGTCGGTGACCCGGAGACCGTCTACAAACTGTGGTTGCTTGCCCAGACGTTTCATCAGGGCCGTGATCTCCGGTCCACCCCCGTGGATGATGACCGGGTTGATCCCGACGAACTTCATGAGGACGATGTCCTGCATGACTAAGTCTTTCAGTTCCTCGCTGAGCATGGCGTTGCCGCCGTATTTTATGACCACCGTCTTTCCCGAAAAAAACTTGATGTAGGGCAGCGCTTCGACCAAAACTGCAGCCTTCTCAATTACTCCTTGCAATCCTTTAACCTCCCCCGCAGAGTCCCCGGCTTGCCGTAGACTGCCGAGACTCCGGCTTTTTTGCAGGTGCCCTTTGCGGGTGCCGGAGCCAAGAGCCGCCCTCTATTCTTTCCAGACGCCGGGTCCGGTCGCCAGACGCCGGCCTGCGGCAGCGGGCACCCTCTTTAACCCCGGGAGCTGGCCCCGGTAAATTACTTTCCCTGAACCCCTGCCTGGTGAACAGCCCTCCTCGCTGAGACTTTACCGCGCCCGACAACGCGTTCTCCAGAGAGAGTCGGCTCTTAAACCCGAGTCATTCTTCAATCGAAAACCCGAGCTATTCCTCAGTCGAAGCCGCCCCACATTTTCTCCAGAGCCCGTGCCCGGAGCAGCCACTAAGTCCGGTAGCTTCCGTTAATTCTGACATAATCATAAGAGAGATCGCAACCCCAGGCCGTGGCCTGCCCCTGCCCCTGCTTTAGATCTACCAAAATCTTGACCTCTTTTTGGTGGAGGATCTCGGCCGCCTTTTCTTCGTCAAAGGCCAGCCCGGTTCCCTGCGCCGCCACCTGGAGGGGACCCAGGTAGATGTCCACCAGATCCGGGTCAAAATCCGCTCCCGAATAACCCAGGGCGGCGATGATCCGTCCCCAGTTGGCATCTTCGCCAAAGATGGCCGTCTTGACCAGGTTTGATTTGGCGATGGCGATGGCCGCCTGGCGCGCCTCTTGCTCCGTTTGGGCCCCGGTCACCGTCACCTCCAGCAGCTTGGTGGCCCCCTCCCCGTCGCGGGCAATGGCCTTGGCCAGATAAATCGTCACTTCATCCAGAGCGGCCTGAAAGACGGCCAGGTCCTCGCTTCCCGGCTTGATCGTCGGATTCTCTGCCTGGCCGTTGGCCAGGATGAGGGCCATATCGTTGGTACTGGTGTCCCCATCGACGGTAATCATATTGAAGGAACGGGATACGGAAGAACGGAAAGCCTGGCTCAAGGCCTCCCGGTCGATGGCCGCGTCGGTAGTGAGAAAGGCCAGCATGGTGGCCATATTCGGATGGATCATCCCCGATCCCTTGGCCATGCCCCCAATGGTCACCTGGTGACCACTCAGGTTAAAACGCAGGGCGAACTCCTTAGGGAAAGTATCAGTGGTCATGATGGCCTCCGCCGCCTGATGCCCACCGCTGACACTCAGGGCCCGACTGGCCGCCTGAATTCCGCCCACGGCTTTGGCCACGGGGAGAGGAACGCCAATCACGCCCGTGGAAGCCACGGCCACGGTCGAGACTTTCAGCCCCAAGGCTCGAGCCGTTTCCTCCGCCATCTTCCTGGCCGCGTCCACCCCCTGGGGACCAACCCCGGCGTTGGCGTTGCCGCTATTGGCCACCACCGCCTGAATCTTCCCCTGGGCCACGTGCGCCATGGTCACCAGGATGGGAGCGGCTTTGACGCGGTTGGTCGTAAAGACGGCCGCCGCCACGGCCTCCGTTTCCGAATAAAGTAAGGCCAGGTCCAGCTTCTCTTTTTTCTTGATCCCGGCGTAGACGCCGGCCGCTTTAAAACCGCGCGGGCTGGTCACCCCGCCCCCGGGAATGACTTCAAACTTCAGTTTTTGCTCATTCATGGTTACCACCTCGTCTCGTTCATGGAAAAAGGGGCAAGCTCAATAGTCCCGTGGTTTCCTCCAACCCGAAAAGGAGGTTCATGTTTTGTACCGCCTGGCCCGCCGCCCCCTTAACCAGATTGAACCTCCAACCCGAAAAGGAGGTTCATGTTTTGTACCGCCTGGCCCGCCGCCCCCTTAACCAGATTGTCGATTACCGAAACTACCAAAAGGCGGTTGGTTCGCTGGTCCACGGCCAGGCCGATCTGGCA
>Ga0334722_10002735_pt1 | contig 19558 bp, 26 predicted proteins | sample C3_bottom_MG_FD_207210 | JGI IMG/M metagenome (GOLD analysis project Ga0334722, IMG submission 207210) | Sediment microbial communities from Yellowstone Lake, YNP, Wyoming, USA - C3_bottom | ecosystem: Environmental > Aquatic > Freshwater > Lake > Sediment | place: USA: Wyoming | collected...
TCTCGGACTGGTACAACGGAACCGGGTGGCGTTTTAGATACATCAACGGCGTCCCCTACTTCGCGCGCGGCTCGACTGACTGGGCTGGCGGTTTCAACTCGAAGGCAGCAGCAATCGCTTCGGCTCAGTATACGGTGGATCTCAAAGGTCAGGATCCTTGCTCCGCGACGTTATTGCCGGGGATGAGACGACCGGAGTACTGTGTCCCAGCGTGAAGTGACTGTCAGAAATGTCTATCAAACGCCACATTACGGACAAGCAGCGCGAGGCGCTTCGTGTCGCAGTGAAGCAGGAAGAGGCTGGTCAGCCGGCGACTACTTTTGATTTTGGCTCAACGACCATCCATCGGCTGCGCGGGGAAGGCTACATCGAGACGCCCACTGGGCCACGGGGCCAGCGACTTGTCATTGTCACCGCGAGGGGCCGTGGCGAGCTTGGGCAGCGGCGGAATCCCGCGAAAGAATCCCCCTTCAAGCGTGGCGACCGGGTGCGATGGGCGCGCGAGTACCTGGCGCGTGGCCGCAAAATCGACCCACGCTGGTATGACGAGAGCAAGGATTTGGTCGGCACCGTCGACCAGGTCCAGCGCGACGGCGACGTCATCGTACAGTGGGAGCGCATTGACGAGACGACGGTACACCCGCCGCACCGCTTGGAGCACGCTAGCGCTGTCCCGAATCGCTCCAAGCGCGTCCGCGTCTACGACACGGCTGACATGGCGAAGACCATGTCCGAGACGTTCAAGGACCGACCCGTCGAGTTCGAAGAGAAGTTCTCGTTCGACTGGCCGCCGGTGATGCAGCACATCGGCGACTCTCTTGCCGTCGCTTACGATTCCGACAAATGGCGATCCAAGGACGCGCAGGGCAAGCGTGACTGGACTCTCTACAAGCACCTGGCCGAGAGCCGTAACCGCATCTTCTGCCGGCCTGGCATCGTGCAGTGGGAGGGCCGCGGCGGGAAGCTCGACGCTATCGGTCCGCACGTCGACTTCAGCGACGTTCCCATGCCGGACTCGTTCGCGATTCTAGCGCTGTTCAAAGAGGTCAACGTCTGCCTGTACGTCGATGGCACCGACGATGAACCGATACTCGGCAACGGCGACGATGGCGTCGTTACGTTGACGATCGCAAACGGAATGCTCGGCGGCAGCTTCATCCGCTGGTCCGAGATCAGCGACCGAGAAGACCAGATTTTCTTGTTTGTTTTCAATGAGGAGGGAGTAGCCTTCCTCATCATCGGCGACGAACTTGACGTCGAAAAAGACGGCATCACAGGGTGAGGCTCCCATGAAGCGCAAAATCGACAACCGTGACTACAAGTATTACGTCCTGGTCGGCACTGGGATCGCTTCTGGCTGGGAGTTCAAGAGCGACGCCGTCGATGCCTCGAAAGACATGGGACCGGTGCAGACCAAGGTGTCCGCTCGGGCGACGCTCAAGCGCCTCGGCATCGACCCGTCCGACAACGCCAACTGGCTAACGGGGGCGACCTGGCCAACGACGGCTAGCAAAAACCCGTCGATGACCTACGGCGTGATGCCGGCCTACTCGAAGTTCGTCGAAGAATACGAAGAAGAGGTCGGCCGCGGAAAAAAATACCCGATGAACTTGAAGGGCGAAGGCCTCGATGCTGCCGAGGGCACGCGCTTCGACCAGACGGGTCGGCAGACGCACGACGTCGACAGCCTCTACATTGGCGTCGTCGAATTGCTCGAAAAATGGGAAGACGGTGGCTCGATGGCGGACGAGGCAGGAAGTCTCGCGTCGGGAATCCTGGGGACGCTCGGCTTCGAGTGGATTTAGGCCATGGCAACAACATCTCAGTACACGCACAAAATCGCTCCCGGCACGTCAGTGCGGGTCTATGACTACGGCGACAGCGTCTCTGACCGTTACACAGTCATCATGGTCGGCAAGGACTGGGACGCGTCTGCGCGCCGCGGTTACAAAATGTCCCTCGGCATGTCGGAGGGTGGCCGAGCCGTTTCCCAGTGGGGAGAGGCTCAAGAGGGGCGCCATCTCGGCAAGCGCGTCAAGTGGGAAGACTTGTCTGCTGACACGCGCCGGCACATCGAGAGCCGCGTTGGGCCGACGGATGAGATGCTGAAGAAAGCGCGGCACAAGGGGATGGGTTATCTTCGAGCGAACGCTCGGACGACGCCAAATGCAACCCCAAGCGTAAAAACGATCATCGACGGCTTCGGCGATTACCTTCGTCACGAAGGTGCCGACGTGGAGCACCAGGCCAAGGAAATCAAGAAGGCCTTGGTGAAGGCAGAGAGCGAAAGAGATCCAGACATTGCGCTCGGCTTCGTGAACGATGTTCTGAAGGGGCACGGTGTCGAGGCCATTAGCGAAGAGACAATTTCTCTTTGAAGGCACCAGAATGACGCTTCGAACCGCATCCGCCGACCAGGCCGAATACGGCGCCTTGCTTGCGCTCGTGGCGGAGAAGCGTGCTCGTTTCGTCGGCGAACGATACGACAAGAGAGGCGTCAAGGAAGTGGCCGTCGAAACTGCCTCGGCTTCGCGCTCCGCAAAGCCCAACGCGAAGATGCAGATAGCGCGTGAGTTCTTTACGTCGGCGCTCCGTGAATATTCTGACTGGCAGGAGAAATGGTGGCGCGAGGCCATCCAGAACGCCATTGACGGCGGCGCTACCGAGGTGCGCTGCGAGGTCAAGGAGACGCAAGCCGGTGTCGAGGTGTCGTGCGACGACAACGGCCGCGGCATGGACGAGCGGACGCTGCTCGACAAGTTCCTCATGCTCGGCGCCACGAGTAAGACGACGGCTAGCGGGTCCACTGGCGGCTTCGGCAAGGCGAAAGAGCTGCTCGTGCTTCCGTGGCTGAGCTGGCACGTGCACACGCGCGACATGGTCGTGTACGGCTCCAACATCTCGTGCACGGGCAAGGGCGAAGAATGCGAGACGGAGCCGGCGCCGATGCGCAAGGGAACGAAGCTGACGGTGCTGATGGCGCCCGACCAAACCACTGGCGCCGCTGCTGCCATCGCGTTCATCGGCAAGTGCGACGTGCCCGGCGTCAAGTTCTACGTCAACGGCGAGCCCGTTAAGGCGCTCTTCAAGAAGGGCGAGCCGGTCCGTGAGTTCTCCGACAAGGCGGCGCTCTTCTGGAACAAGGGCAAAGACCGATTTCCAGGCCTGATGCTCGTGCGCGCTCAGGGGTTGTACATGTTCGGTATCTATGTGCCGAGCGCCATCGAGGGCACTCTCGTCGTCGAGTTGCTTAAGCCGTCGATCGAAATGCTGACCGTGAACCGCGACGGCTTCCGTGACTCGGGCCTGCGCTACGAGGTCAGTAACTTCGCCAACGAGCTAGCTGCCGATGTCACCAGCGCGCTGAAGAAAAAGAAGGGTCTCATCCGTGAGAAGTTCCGCGGCACCGGCCAGTTCGAGGTCAGTGAAAGTGACCTTGAAGCAGCGCTGCTCAAGAGCGAAGGCGCGCTCTTGCCCGACAAAAATACGCTGAGCCTGGCTCAAATTGACGACCTCGTTCGCGTGCTCAAGGACGCGGAAGGCTGGTCGAAGACCGGGAGGATGGAAGGCATCGAGCACGGTCGAGTAGAAGAAGAACTGGAAACGTTCCGAGTGTCATCCGAGGTCGCCTCAGCGATGCTGACCGACCTTGAAATGAAGGGCCCGTCGCAGGTGGAAGCGGCGCTGAAGCAACTCAGCTGGCAGCCGGACTTCTTTCTCGTCAACGAGGTCGAAGGCTGGCACGTGCCGAAGAAGTTCTACCCGAGAGGCATGGCACCACGGACGAAGCAGCTCCTCAAGTACTGGGCCGAGCTGTGCCGGTTCGTTCTCATCCAGCTCGGCAGCAGGCAAACGTACGGCGTCGGGTTCTGGTTCAGCGACGAAGGAACCGGCGCCTCGTACATCCATGAGGAGCGGGAGGACTGGCTGGTCCTGAACCCGTACGGCTTCGGTGATCCGCGAGACGAGAACGCCGAGCTACTAAGCCTGGCTGACAAGGACGACCTGGCGTGGCTGTACGCCGCCGCCGTCCACGAGTGCACGCACATCGCGGATGGGGTTAGTTATCACAATGAGTCGTTTGCGAGTGCGTTCACGAAGAACGTGGCCAAGACAAGCGGCAAGCTGAAGCAGCTGACCGCGATTCGCAAGGCCGTGGTAAAAAGGTAAGGACCGCATGGCACGCCACAAAGACCTGGAGTTCGCTGTCGACAACGCCGCTGGGGAAGAGGTCATCTTCCGCAGCTTTGAGCAAGCGGTCTCGTTCGCCGTAGGACTGTCCATCTCGCAGGGCAAGGACGTGAACGTGGACGTGCTCGCCTGGTCGCCCTCAGCTGCGAGGGCTTGGGCAGGAGACGAAGGCGCAGAGAGCTATCGAGAAGACCCAGCAGCCAGCGTCTTTCAGCGCATTCGCATCAGAGCTGACGACCAAGGCCGGGTGGCGTAGGTGTGCTGCGAGGTACCACAAATAAAAAGGCGCGAAGTGGCAGCCCCTCGCGCCCACTGCCATTCCATTGCTGTCCCTGGACAGCAAGCGCCGATTGTCACGCACTGCCCGCGCGTCGGCGTGCATTGGCTGTGGCCCCTCGAAATAGTTCGGTTCTTTCTCGGACATTCTTCTCATGAAGAGTAAAGCTTTCTGACGGAGACAACATGAAATCCGGCACAGAGATCCTACCGATGCTCGGCGACGCCATCGCGCAGCGCGAGGCCGCGATCTTGGACCTCGTACGCCAGGGCAACTTCGTCGTGTGCTGGATCCCGATGCAGGTGAGCTACGGGGCGTTCACGGCGACGTTTATGGTGAGCGCCGACAGCCTTCGCCTCGGCCACATGGCCGACTCATTTCGCGTGCCGGCCACGGCGGCGCTGTACCAAAAAGTTGCCGACGAGCTTGGCGCGACGCTCCTGACGGCCAAGCTTCTCGACGATTGGTACCGGCAGAAATTCACGTTGAAGCTGCCGTACACGGCGCTTCCGGGCGCCGGCATGTCTTCGATGGCAGCTGCGAAACAGGCGAGCGACATCATCGACCGCAAGATCGCGAAGGCGTTCTTCCCGAACGTTGACGACGCGACCGCGCTGACTGCAGTCCGTCCGCTCGTCATGGCTGGATGCGTGCCGGTCACGAATGAAGGGAAATTTTGGATAAATTCTACTTACACAAGTAACCAGGGGCCTGTTCATGCCTGGGGACAGCAGCCGCAGCCTGGCACGTTCGCGTCGGAGAACTACGGCTTCTACGTACCTGGCATGACAGGCACGGCAACCGGCATTCCTGGCGTCGGAGTTATTCAGGGGCCGGGGCACGCACATCCGTATAATCACAGCGATTACTCGCAGCAGATGAGGTTTGTCCAGCGCCGCGTGAAGGTGTGCAAAGGCATCGTTTGCAACGACGTCGATATTTACGATCTCGCCAAAGACCCAGAGCTGGCCCCGCTCGTCAACCACGACAAGGTCGCCATCAACATGCGCTACCCGCGCGTACCGTGGGCGCCGTCGACTGCGGCCATGGCGCTGTGGGGTAAGCCTGGTACCGCGGGTGATGCCGTCGCTGGCTTCGGCGGCTTGGAGCTTGTTGGCGGGTGGCTCACGTCGTTCGCGAAGGGCGATACGTCACCGGTCATGAGCCCGGTGAGGAACAACGAGCCGTCGCCGTTGCTTGCACCTGACGAGCGCGCCGTGCTGGCGATTCAGCAGGGCCAGATGCCGCCACAGCATCCTGGCGCCGTGTCAGGCGCCTTCGGTGGACCTGGCATCGTCGCAGGCGTCGCGCTCACTGCGGTCGGCGTTGGGCTCGGCTGGTTCGGCTGGCAGCTCGCCGAGCAGCGAGCTTAGGTTTATCTCTCCGCAAGGGCGCGGAAGACGTCGGCATGTTCGCGAAGAATCTTACGGGCGATTTCAATGAGCTTCGGCGCTAGCTCGCGCGCTGCTTCTGGCGCATCGACGCCGAGGGCAAGCATGGCGGACAGAAAGCCGCGTCTGGACATGCCGCCACTGCGCGCCGCCGTGACGACGGCCGAGCGGTTCTGCTCATACGAGGCCATCGGGTCAGTCCGACAGCGCGGCCCCGAGCAGCACGAGCCCGCCGATGGCGAGCCCTGCCGGCAGCGCGTACTCTTTCCAGTTGAAGGAAGGCGCCGTCATCGCAGCGTAGTGCGACGTCGGTGACGCTTGCGATGCTGTGGTCGGCGTCACCCAGCCGGCAGAGGGCTCGATGACGACGAAGGCCTCGGGCGCTTCCTCGGGCGGAAAGTCGATGATGTCGATGCGGCGGGTTGAGCGAACGTTCTTGCCGGTGCCGAGCGTTTGGCCGACGCACCATGCGAGGCGGTTTACGCCTTTGCTCGGGCTGACGTAGATGGCGTTGCCTTTGGAGGCTTCCCCTGCGATCCATGACGCCAGCGTGCCTTGCCTACCAGGCGGGGCGGGAACAACGTTCACGAAGGTCTCGCCTTCCTTCGGAATCGTTGAGGCAACGTCCCAGCGAGCGGCGCACGCGAGAGTCGCAGCCGCATCAGCAGGAGCGACCGAGCGGTAGTGGTACAGCCACGGTGCCGTCAGGGTCTTTTCGGCGAGCGAAATCTGTCCGCCAGCTCCGGCGCTTACGGTCCCCGTTGAGGCCGACGTCGGCTGCGTCGCTCCAGGCGACGTCCAGCCAGCCGACGGCTCGACGACGACGAAGGCCTCGGCGTTGTCCGAGTAGTCCCAGTCAGCGTCGTCGATGCGCTGCGTCGACCACACGGCCTGTTCGGTCGGCGTAGGCGAACCGAAGCACCAGGCGTCGCGTGTGATCCCCTTGCCGGGATTGATGCGGATGCCGCGACCCTTGGCGATTTCAGCGCCAACGAACGCGGCCAGCGTTCCCTGTCGGCTGGCCGGCGCGCGCGTGATGATGATGCCGGTCTCGCCGTCTTCGTCGGTCGCCTTGCTCTTGATGTCCCAGAGCTTCGCGCACGCGAGCACGGTGGCCGGGTTCGTCGCGAGCCGGTACTTGTAAAGCCACGGCGCTGCGATGGCTCTCGGGATGAGCTGCATGCGCCAAGCATATCATAGGGGTCGCCGGGCCGCGCCGTTGGCCGTCGCCTCTTACGTCACCGGTCTCGGCCGACCCAGTGCTCGGCGCCGCCGCGAAGGTCTTCGCGGGTCCACTTCAGGATTTTGCCGATGAGCTGGTTGACGGCTTGCTGCGCCTGTCCAGCGCTTCGAAACTGATTGCCGACGATGCGACCGTCAGCGGCGTGCGCCGCGAACGCGACAGCGTTGGTCTGCGCTGACTCTTGCGCCGGAACCGCCGTGTCAGGCGTGTAGCGGGTTACGGTTCCGATGACGGCCATGACGAGGAAAGGAGGGCCGCCGCAGCGGAAGAAGTGCTGCGGCGGCCGAGGTCACACGACAGATGCCGAGGACAAGGTTAGGCGAACGACCCCACGAGCGTCAAGGAGTTTCACGTGGAACGTTAGCCGATATACAAAAAACAGAAGCCAGCGGCGACGCTGGCTTCGATCCCGCCGCCGAAGCAGCTGGGAGGGGAGATTCGATCCTACGTCAGTTCGACCTGCGGCGCATCAACTTTCCAGACACAACCCCGAGCGACTGCGGCAACTGGCGCACGTTGTCGCTCAGGCGCGACGCTGGCTCTTCTCGCAGCTCCGGTTCGTCGGCCTCGACCATCGCCCAGTCGATTTCTGGATCTCCGAACAGCGTCTCGACGGCGAGGCCATCTTTCGCGAGAGCGCGCGCGACCGCTTTCTCGTGGAGCTGTGCGAGCTGTAGCTGATGGACGAGGATCGGCTTCAAGTGCTCTGGAGTATCGCAGAGCGTATCGCTCGCCTCTCGGTACGCCTGCCAGTACTCCGCCTTGGCATCGTGCAGCCGGCGGCACACGTTCTCCAACACCACGCACCACTCGGGCTCGGTGCGGCCGGCAATGCCGCGGGCCGCTGCTTCGCGCCGCCGCATCAGCGCTGCCGCTAGGTAGACGACCAGCACGATGGTCAGCACGATGGCGCCGCCGCCGTACATGTAGAACTCTGGATCGTGTTTCATCGTCTGAGCCTATCAGCTCTAGTCGTCACGACCAGGCGGCAAGGGCGTAGGCCACCTTCACGGGGTTGTGGTTCTCGTCGTAGAACACGAGGTCGCATCGGCGCGCGAACTCGTGTAGCTCCGTCGGCGGCTTCAGTTCGTTCGGGCCGCCCTTGCTCGCTTCGTGCTGGATTTGCTTGAGGACGCCGAGTTTGATTTGCTCGTACCCGAGCGGCCAGTTGGCGGTCGGCGACCAGCCGTGAGCAGGCGTTGGCGTAGCCGAATTATGAGCTTGACGCGCGGGCGCTTGGCCGCCGTTCGTAGGTTCAGCCCCCCGTACAGGGCTACCGTGCAGACCTTGTCCGTTCTCCCCATCTTGCGACATTGCTTTTCTCCTTGCTTGAGCACCTGTGCCGCCAGGCGCAGGTTTACGTTCGGCTCGAAGAGGCTCGCGACCGTAGCGTCGCAGGCTTCCGAGTGTGCATCCTTTTTGCAGGCTGGCAACCAGCTCCACCGAATCTGCCCGAGTCCGATGGCACCACGGTCAGCACTAACGGCGCCTGGTCGACACGTCGACTCTTCGAACACGATCGCTTCCAGCAGCTCGGGCTCTGCGCCCTGTTCGCGGGCGACCGCCTGAATGGCGGCGCGGTAGCCGGGGCAGCCAGGCGCATGTTCTCGGGCCAGAAGCGGCTGGCTCATCGTCATCGTCACGCAAAGTGCGACGATGACGGCAGCCAGCTGGAAGACTTTGCGAAGCACGCGCGGCAAGGTACGGGCTCGTTGCCTTCTTGTCAATGCAACTTCCCTTGTGCTTCGCTAAGTGTCCGGGTAGATTGTGAGCGACCGCTGCGGTTTCTGGTGGCTTCGCGCGGGTAGTCGGTCGGGTTGCGCCCGACGAAGACAATACGCGAGGCGTGCTGGTGCAGAACGGGCAAAACGGCAACGGTTCCAACGGAGCTTCGGGCTGGGCGCTGCCCGGTCCGGGCTGGATGGATTCCAGCGTGGCCGAGGAAGAAGACTTTGCTCCGATGATGCCGGGCGTTCCGTTCGAAGAAGCCGCGATGCAAGCGCCACCGTCGCCTTCGTTGCCACCGCTTCTGGCCGCACCTCCCCCGCCTGCGCTGTCGTCGCCGCCGTTCGGCATGGCGCCGATGGCGATGCCTATCCCAGCACCTGCCGGCTACTCCGCTCGGCCTCGCTTGGCGATGGGCAACCCGGACATTCGCAACGGCGGCCACTTCCTCGGCATGTCGACGCTCGTCGTCGGCATCGCGGCGCTTGTCGGCGCGAAGTACGGCGGCTGGTACGGTGGCCTCGCTGGCTCTCTCTTCGGTGGCGGCGCTGTGAACGGCTATCGAGCCGTGACGCAGGTGATGGAAGGGACGCCCGATGGTGATCGCGAAGCCACCATCAGCGGCACGTACGCCGTGCTCGCCGCTGGGCTCGCGGGCTATGTGCTCTATCGGTCGAGCAAGGGCGGCGAAGCAAAAATTACGGGTGAGCCGTCACGAGCCACGCGACGCAATGCGCCTCGCAGCTGCGGCATTCGTCCGGTGATCTGAAGGGAACGACCATGAGCGGCGGCGGAAAAACAGTAGCAGCAGACGCACAATTCGGGATCGTTCGCATCCTGCGTCCATACAAAGATTTCGAATCTCTCTACGGTGGCAAGCCGGCGTTCCGCCAGATCATGCTGACGGAGGTTATTGATCCGCCGGGTGGCCAGGCGCTCGATGAGAGCGCCGGGAAAACCGGCTACGATCCCGAGCTGGTTCGGGGGCTACCCGTTCCGTTCGGTTCGCGCGTTGTGCTGTGGATCCCGAAGCTCGTGCCACAGAGCATTGAGGCGGTGCGCTACCGGTGGACGTTACAGTGGCGTCTCAGGAACATCTTCGACTACCGGTTGACGCGGGTCGGGTACCACTATCCGAAGCAGGGCGTAGGCGCGAAGGACACGACGACGTTGCCGGCGAAGCCTCGCGTCGTGCTGCCGGCTGCAAACCAGACCGTCATCTACAACGAGGAACCTCAGCCGGCAGGTGTTCGTGACACGGTTGCCGGAAACATGCGCATTGAGGACGTTACATCTGGCGGTGACTACCCGAGTGGTCTCGCTCCAAATTACCTCGGCTTGCCTGTGAATCCAGATGGCTCCAATGGCGTCATTCAGCAGGGTATTCTTGATCCCGGCAGTTTGACCTTTGGAAGTTCTGGCCGAGCGCAGGCCTCGCTCTATCAGGTGCACGAGGTTCAGGCTGTCGGCGACGAGTTGCTTATCGGCTTGTGGCGAACTGAAGCTGACGCCGAGCCGAATTGGAACTTTGGAACCATCGACAGTCAGATCAATGTGCTTCTTGGGGCAGGTGTTGATGGCCCCCAAGAGGTGACGCCCGACGTTGGCGTGTACGTGATGTGCGGCTCAGCGCCGTAGAAGGAAGAAGTCATGGCTGAACAAGCATTTGCAGGGTGGGTTCTTCCGTCTGGCGGCGGTCCTGGGACCGGGCCGTGGGTTACCTACGGCGGGACGGTCGTTGGTCTCGCCACGCTCACGGACACGGTGGCCATAGGCACGACGACGATGCCGGCTGTTGGTATCAAGCTGTCGGTCGACGGCCCATTCGAGCAGGACGAGGCGGCCAGCAAGTTTTTCCGTGTCGGCACCGCAGACGCGTTCGCCCGCCAGCAGATGTGGTTCACGGAGACCAGCAGCGTCCTGAGAATGGGCGCTGACACAGCGGACGGCGACGCGTTCGACGCCGACTCCGAGGGCATCGTCGTCTACCACACGAGCGACGACCACCTGGGCCGTATGAAGGCGGACCGATTTGGCCTCACGCGCGCCAGCGACTCGTCCCTGTACTATTTCCGGGTTGACGAGACGGCCCTGTTCTACCGGGCCGATCCGCCTGGTGGGACGGTGTGGTTCAACGTAGATCGCTCGACCGGTCTGGCGACAATCCGCGGGTCGGAAAACTACCCGTGGATAACAAATGCGGCGCTTGCTGTTGATCCTACCAATGACTACGACATTGGCTCAGGCGTCAACTTTCGAATCTCAACGAGTGTTTTTGGCGGCATCAGTCTCACCGGCATAGCTGCTGGTGTTGATGGGCAGGTCATTACGCTCGTCAACTGGGATACCGAACTTATCGCGCTTATCAACGAAAGCGTGTCAAGCGCAGCCGCCAATCGGTTTCTTATCGCCGGCGGTAGCAACATTTCTTTGGCGCAGGACCATCTGGTCACGCTCAGCTACGATGCCACAAGCGCTCGGTGGCGCGTTGTGAGCGTGTTCCGTGGCGGGTTCTTCTGAGAAGAAAACATGTCAGCGAAACACGGCACCAACCGAATGTTCCCGCGCGCCAACGAAGGCGCTGGCGCGGAGGACGGGCCGTGGTCGCTGTACCCTGGCAACGTCATCGCGCCGACGAACATCACGGACACGGTCGCGGTTGGCATCGCGACGATGTTCGGTACCGAACTGTTCCGTGTCTTCGGAGACGCGCGCATCGATGGAAAGCTGACGGTTACTGGGGCCATCGACCCGACGAGCCTGTCTCTGTCGGGCGGAACCGCGCTTTTCATCGACAGCGCCAACGGCAACACGGCGCCGGTGTCAGCGGCCAACCATGGCCGCATCCGCTACAACTCTACGACCCAAACCTGGCAGGTCAGCACGAACGGCCTTGCGTACGCCGATCTCGCGACCACGAACTCGTTCCAGCAGGGGGGCAACGCGTTCGGCGCCACGGCGGTGCTCGGCACGACCGACGGCTTCGACCTTCAGGTCATCCGTGGTGGCCTCCTGGCGTTCACGGTGGCGACCGGACAGGTCACGCTGGCCGCTAACGAGAACGTTGACTGCGCCGCTGGCACTACCGCTGTGGATCTGTCGCCTGGCACTGGAACGTTCAAGCTAACGACTGGCGATGCAACGTGGCCAAGTGCGTCTGGAAAAACGTTCTTGTTCGGCGTTTCCGGCGTCGAGTCACAGCTAGCAATCGCGAGCTTCGATGCTACCAAGAAGTGGTTTATCAACACGGACCACCGCGTCGACTTCGGCGTAACAGACCACATCCTCAACATCGGCTGGAACACGCTTCCCGGCGGCGGCCCTGTCGTCGCTGGTGAACCCGTCCTTCGCGACTCCTGGGAATCGTCATTTAGCCCTTCTTTGGGCGTAGTGATGATGGAGCGGCACTGGCAGTTTCTCGGTTCGGACGGGATAACGGCACGCCGTTTCTTGTCTGGTGCCGTGAATACCACAACGAACGTCTCTGGTGTGACGGTTGCAGGTGGCTTCACGATCGAAGACTCAACGGGCGCATCGCAGCGACTCAGTCTTCCGGACTCAGCTGGCGGAGACGTTATCGCTCAGTGGGGAACGATCGCAAGCGGTGGCGTCTCGCACGCCATCGGAAAGAACAACGTTGTTGCTCTGTATCAAGTCGGTTCGTTCACTGGAGGCAATGTCGCGCTTCTTAGGCTTGATAATACAGGCACTGGAGTATCAGACGCGAATGACATCTTCCAGATCTGCCAATCCGGCAACAGGGCAAAGTTTGGCGGGCTGGTAGATGCCGCCAATAGTCTGACGGTAACAGGTGCGTTGACCCAGCTCACCGGGGCCGTCTCGCTCTCTGCTAACGCCGTTTCAAGCTTTACCGCCTCGGGCGCCGGATCCTCTCTCACTATCACGGCAGCGGCTGCATCGACATGGAGCACTACCGCGGGAGCGCTTACCCTTGACGGCTTCGCCGGAGTCAAGCTGTCCAAGTCGGGGGCCACCTACTTAGACGTTGGCGTAACGACCGCATCGACTCTCACGATCCCTGCTGGGATCAGTGTCGTGGCAGCGGCAGGAGCCGAGAACTTCGATTGGTCAAATAGCACCGGATTCTTCAAGTTTCCACAGGGGGCTATCGACTGGAGTGCGGCAAACGGTGTCTCGATGACGCTGTCCGGCGGCAACCAGGCTTTGCTGGATATCACCACTGGCTTAGGCTGGAAGGTGCGCACAAGTGCCACCGACGGCTACCAGTTCCAATCGCTTGGCGCGAAGAGCTGGAAGCTAGAGTTCCTTGGTACGCCTATTGACACCGGGGCCTTCCAGTTCGGCGGTTCGAACATCGTCAATGTCACCGTCGTAGGTAATCTCGCTCAGTCCGCAGGAAGCGGCAGCGTTTCTCTGACCGGCGCAGGTGCGGTGACGATCGGAAATACCGGCCAAAACGGTGGCGCTTCGTTTACGCTCGATGTCGGGACTGCCACGGTGAATGCTTGGGCGAGCGCTAGCGCCCGCGCGCTCAATTTCGGAACTGGTAACGCTGTCCAGACCGTTCACATGTTTGACCACGCGACGCCCGCGAACACTATCTTCATCGGCGGGGCGGCGAGCACGGTGACCGTCGGCGGAAACATGACGGTTAGCGGAAAGCTGACGGTCACTGGGGCCATCGATCCGCCGAGCCTGTCTCTGTCGGGTGGCACAGCACTTTTTATCGATAGCGCCAACGGCAACACCTCGGCGGTTGCGGCGGCTGGCCACGGAAGGCTCCGTTACGACGACACGACCAAGACCTGGCAGGCATCGGCCGATGGCGTGGCGTATGCGAGCGTCACGACTACTGCCTCTGGATTTGCCAAGGGCGGCAATGCGTTCGGAGCCCTGGGCGTCCTCGGCACGACAGACGGCTTCGGGATGTCCTTCATCACGAGCGGCGTCGAGCGCTTCAGCCTTGGTGCGGCCGGGGCCTTTACCGTCACGACTGGAACCGCTGCGATCTCCATCGGCGCCGACGCGACGAACAAGACGATAACCATCGGCGCCACCAGCAACACGAGCGCAACAACGTTCGACTCTGGCACGGGCACGGTCAACGCGTGGACTTCGGCCTCGGCCCGTACGGTCAACATCGCCACAGGCGGTGCCGCTCAGACGGTCAACATTGCGACCGGCGCCGCCGCTCAGACTGTCACGGTTGGGTCCACAAACACGACCTCTTCAGTTTCGATCGACTGCGGAACCGGAGGTCTAAATCTCGCCACCTCAAACAGCGCGCGCACCACCAATATCGCGACGGGCAATAGCGTCCAGACGGTCAACATCGCGACGGGCAACGGCGCCAATGTGCTCACCATGGGCACCACCAACGGCGCGGCCTCGACAGCCATCATGGGAGGCTCAAGCGACGTTACCATCGATACCGCGACGACGGGCAGCCTGGGCATTCTCTTCGGCGCCGCCAAGAGCTTCGGCAGCGGCACCCGCGTTATTTTTATCGGTAACCGCCAGACTGCTCCCAGTGCCAACCCCGTCGGCGGAGGAATCCTCTACGCCGAAGGTGGCGCCGGCAAATGGCGCGGCAGCGGTGGTACGACGACGACCTTCGGCCCCGCTGATCCGCACTGCCCGACGTGCGGACGCGACTGCGCTCACGAATGGGAGAACCAGGCAGATGGCTGGAAGCTGTCCGTGTGCGTCTGGTGCCTGACTGACGCGCTCGGTGGCGCTGGCGTCATCGAGAAGTACCAGCGCGGCGGTGAGAAATGACGACCTCCGTCGATGACGTCAGGGAGGTCGCATTCGTCGTCGGCAACGTGGTCAAGACGGGTGGCGACGTCGTTGTTCTGGCGAGCTTAGAACTTCTGCCCGGCCTCGCCTACAACTTGGAGGGACGTTACGTGCTCTGCGACGAGTCTAACGGCGCGTCAGCTGCTGGCGTTGTCGAAGTGGCCACCAATTTTGTGATCGGGTCAAAGCCCGTCATTGAAGGCGCGACCGAAGACCGACGCTTCGGCAATCCGCTGCTCAAGGCCGCCTCGGTAGAGTGGGTGATCAACGGCACCGATCTTGAGCTGCAGCTCACGGGGATTGGCGGTGTATTTATTGACGCCTCAGCTTCCGTCAAGGGCGTTGGAACGGGCAAGGCGCTCCTGTGACCGTCTCCGTCGATGATCCAATTCGTTGTCCCGACCGCATCATCGGCAGGGCGACGACGACGGGCCTCCTCGACACGCAGGACGTTCTCACTATCCCCATTCCGGCCGGGGCCTCGGCGCACTTGGCCGTCACCATCACGGGCTACAATCCAGCCTTTGCTTACACGGCGAGCCGCGTCGTTGGGGCGGTCGCTAACTCCTCTGGCGTCGTAGCGCTAGGTACGCCGGTGCTCGTCGCATCCGACCTGAACGGCGCCATAATTACGTTCGTTGTCGTCGGCAGCGCCATCGTCGTGCGGGTCACGGGAATTGCTCTCACAACGATACAGTGGCTTGCCTCGGTCGACGTAACGCTGTACCAGCCGTAAAGAAGGAAAACGGACATGAAAACTGAAAGCACAAACGAGCGCAGCATCACCTACGTCGGCAATCGCGAAGGGGTGCAGATGGTCGAGCTGTCAAACGGCGACGTCGCTGTGACCTAAAGCAGCCGCTGGAAGCGCTGACTTGGTCCTGGCCATTCACGAAGTGCTCGAAAAATACGACGGCGACCACCCTGAAGAAGAGCCGCCTTCGGCGGATATGCGCGCGCGTCTCGGTGGTTGAGGCCATCGTGGTGTTGTAACTTGAAAAGTTTCCGCCTAGACTTCCTGCTCGGAAGGAAAAAAATGAAGTACATCATCGTGCCACCACCGGTCGCAGTGACAACCATCGACGGAAACGCGTTCATCGTCGTCAGCGGCCCGAACGGGGCGCAGCGCATCGAGCTGGAAAAAGCGTCTCCTTTCGAAGACTTCGTCATCAATCGCCTGGTCGACGCAAAATTCACGACCGGCATGGCTGGGATCCTCTCCGCGCTGAAAGTTCGCGAAGCTGTCTACGAAGCGAAGAAGACCGGCATTCTGGCGCTCGAAGACGCGGACTACGCGATCTTGAAGAGCGCTGTCGAGTCGCCGTCACCTCTTCCGAATGGCCAGGGCGCGTACCAGACCGGCCTCGCCCACAACCTGGCGCCATTCATGCGCGCCATCGTCGAAGGGTCTACGGACAAGAAGCCAGACGTCGTGGCGCCGGTCCCGGCTGAAGCAACCACTCCCAACGCAAACTGACCGTCACTACATCCCAGGAGGAGTGACGTGGCCAAGACCGAGTACGAAGAGCTGATGCTGCGGCGGATGGACGCGCACGATGATGCGACGCGCCAAAACGCAGGCAAGCTCGACAAACTCGCGGAGAAGATCGAAAAGCAGAACGACGTCCAGAGCGCGCGCCACGTCGAGGTCTTGGGAAGGCTGTCGACGCACGACACGCGTCTGGCTGTCATCGAGCACGATGTCGCAGTGGTAAAAAAGGACGTCGATGACAACGAGACAGCCGTTGTCGACCTCGCCGTCAAGACTGGCGAGCATGCGGCTGCAGTCGTCGATGACCTGAAGGAAGAAGTGAAGGACGGCCGAGTGGACAAGCGGTGGATGGTCGCAACGTTCATCACGCTGGCGTTCGGTCTTTTCACTGCTGGTATGGCGGTAGCACAGGTTTTGAAACGCTGACGTTTCGCGAAGGCTTGTGCTAACCTTTCGCGAAAGCCAATGAATCGAGACCATCTTGTCGCGGTAGTTGCCTGGTTCGTCGTGACCGGGTTGCTCAACTTCACCATGCGCAAGAAGACGCCCGAGGAGTGGGAAGCTCTCGCGGAGACGAACCCCAGGTACGCGGCGTTTGCTCGAATGCTTCGCGCGCTCGGGCTCGACCCCGTCAAGCTCATCGTGGCCGTCGCCGACTTCGTTCGTGGTCAGGCGAAGAAAGCCGGCGCAGGCAGCAGCAACAAGGACGAGGACAAGAAAACATGAGCCAGAATTGGGACGCCTTCGGCGACATCGTTGAGGGAGAAACAGGGATCTTCGGACAAGGTGACGGTCTGAAGAACTACGAGGCCATCCAGCATCAGTACAACAAGGATGGCCTCCTAGTGCAGTTCGGCTGCGAAAGCTGCAACCGACCCAAACACATGACCATCGAGTGGCCAGAGCTTGTCGCGATCAAGTTCAATGTTTCTCCGGCCGAAGCATACGGCGGTCACCCGCAGCTTCGAAACTGGGCCTCGGACTGGATGAACACCGCTGCCTCCGCCCATCTCGGCGTTCCGTACTCATGGTACCCGAACGGGATCCGTTGTTCGCCTGGCTGCGGAAACCCGATTCGCCGACCGCTCATCCGCCCCGGTGAGTGCCAGGGCCACCTGAACGAAGGGTTCAAGCGTCGATTCATTGCGCCACAGGCGATCGAAGGCCTCAACCAGCAAGCTCAGTCCGTGGCGATGCGGCTCGGTCGCCTCGGCTGAAGACAATGCGCACGGCGCCAGAGGTCGAAGTCATCGCCGCAGCTGTGCTGCAGCCGCACTTCGATGCCGTGCGCGATTTCTGGGTCGAGTGGCACAAGGCGAAAGGCACGGGCCTCGAAGCTAGTATCGAGGCCGTCGAACTGCTTGTGGATCCAGGCATCCACGACAAGGAAAGGCACTTCATGGCGACCATCGACACGGGCAAGCGCATCTACGCCGCGCCCGAAGCAGCCGACCTGCCGACCGACAGCCTCGTCGCGATGCTGTGCCACGAGTTCGGGCATGCCGACGACCTGCAGCACCCTGGGCTGTGGCTCTTCAAAGAGCGCGAACGTCCAGCAGTGCTGCTAGACCGCGACCATGACCCAAAGAATCTGCGGCGGCTGGAGCGCCGGTGGCTCAACCGGGACACCGACGTCATCGAGTGGACCGCTGACGCCATCGCCTATGCCGTGACGGGCAAGAAGGTAGGCTACTGCGGACCGTGCCTGCTTCAGTGCTTCAGCGGCGGTGAGCCACGACCGGAGGGTTTGCGGTAATCAACCTCGCCCTAAAGGGCGAGGCTTTGTGAAGAAGATCGACGTGGAACACGCAGAGCAACATTCACTTTCCTGCTTCGGCGGGGCGTCTCAGGACAAGAACCCTCAGCAGGCTGGCACGAGCGATTCGCACGCGCTTTTATAACTTTGGCGGCATTCAGGTCAGCATGGTCATGGTAGCCACAAGCAGTGCAGCAGAACTCGGATTGGGAGCGCCTCGACGCCTTGTCGATGGCGCCGCAGGACGAGCATGTCTGCGAGCTGTAAGCGGCAGGCACCTCGACGAGGTTACCGCCGGACCAGGCGAGCTTGTAGCGCAGGCAGGTGGCGAACATGCTCCAGCCAGCGTCCAGAATGCCACGCGCCAGGCCGCGATTGGCGTGGGTCATTCCGGCGACGTTCAATTTCTCAATGACCACCGTGCCGTGGCTCTTGGCATAGCGGGCGGAGAGAAGGTGAACGACGTGCTGGCGTTGTCGCCGCACCTTGCGATGCAAGGTGGCGACGCGGAGCTTAGCTTTGTCTCTGTTCTGGGAACCTTTTCTCCTTCTCGAAACCGTGCGCTGGGCACGGGCAAGCTGTTTGCGGGCGCGCTCGAAACAGCGCGGAGCCGGAAACACCGCGCCATCCGAGTCAGCGACGATGTTCACCACGCCACGGTCAAGGCCGACGACGGGCTCGGGGCGCGGAGCAGGGTCCGCGATCTCAATCTCGCAAAGGATCGAAGCGAACCACTGGTCACCGTCGCGGCGGATGGTGCAGGTTTTTGGCTTGCCTTCGAGCGGCCGGTGCACGACGGCGCGAAGGTTGCCGAGCTTGGGGAAGCGAATCACGGCACCGTCGAGTCGCCACGCCTTTGGATGTGGCTCGCAGAGACCGACGAAGTCGCGGCCCCTGCGCTTCCAGCGTGGCGGGAGCGCGACCTTCTTGAAGGCGCGCTGCGACGCCTTGTCCAACTCGACCAGGAGCTGAGCGCACACGTTGCGCGGAACGTCGGCGAGCCACGGAAGCTCTGCGCGCAGCGCCGTCAGTTCGTTGATCTGGTCGAAGGCCGTGGGGAAGCGCTTCTCGCCGCGGGGCCGGGCCAGGCCCATCCGTCGCTGTTCGAGCCCGAGGTTCCAGAGGAAGCGAAGAGAGCCTTCCCATCTGCGCAGCCGCGCTTGTTGCTTCGGCGTCGGGTAGACGCGGAAGCGAAAGCCTTTGCGGATGAGCACGCGAAGGATTATCGGTTGGTCTGTGGACAGAAGCAAAGAATTTCGCGCAGGACGGCACGTTGTTTTTCGGCTGACGGCGCACTTGGTCTTCGTGCCAAAATATCGCAAGCGCGTCATCTCGGAGCGTGTTTTCCGCGTGCTGTCAGCGGCCTGGGAGCAGGTCTGCATCGACTTCGAGTGCAAAGTCGAGGAGAGTGGCTTCGAATCGGACCACGTGCATCTGCTGGTGAGCTATCCGCCGAAGGTGTCGCTGTCACGGCTAGTCAACTCGCTCAAGGGCGTGAGCGCTCGGCGACTACGGGCAGCGGAGCTACCGGAAGTCAGACAGAAGCTTTGGGGCGAACATTTTTGGTCGCCATCGTACTGCGCCGTTTCGTGCGGGGGAGCGCCGCTCGACGTCGTGAAGCGCTACATCGAGAAACAACGTGGCGGGGCCTCCTCCCCGCCCTGAAGGACGGGGTTTCTGGCCCCGCTAGAAGCAGATGAAG
>Ga0334722_10002736_pt1 | contig 19556 bp, 21 predicted proteins | sample C3_bottom_MG_FD_207210 | JGI IMG/M metagenome (GOLD analysis project Ga0334722, IMG submission 207210) | Sediment microbial communities from Yellowstone Lake, YNP, Wyoming, USA - C3_bottom | ecosystem: Environmental > Aquatic > Freshwater > Lake > Sediment | place: USA: Wyoming | collected...
TATTAAATCCTCTTGAGTAAGTTCCCCATTTGTATCTGCCCCCTTTAATCTTCTGGCTGATTCTGCAATACTGTTTCTCATCCAATCAATGCGGTCAACATTTGCTTTTGCAAATCCGTAATAGTCCTGAAACAACGCTGAATTTTCACTAATCACTGATTCAGCCGCTAAAGCAGGGTCTTGTTGTTTTAAGCCTTCATATTCTGCCAACGCTTTTTGTGCTGCCATATCTGCAAACGTGTGTAACTGTTCTTGCTGTTGGGGGTTTAAACCTGCATCGCCGTCTAAGTATTTTAAAACGCCACCCCTAGCTTCTGATTGAACCTTTTGCTCGACAGTAAGGTGTTTTGCCGCCTCCTGTTCAAATCTTTCATTAACAACGGGGCTAGTTTGTGTTTCTGACATATTTATTTTATTTTAATTTATAATTTTCTTTTTAACAGGACACTTTGATATTAGAGGATATTGGTTACTTTTGCAATCTCTGTCCCTCTCTACTGGTCTTTTTAACCCTAAATTTCTTTGAAATATATATAAATCTAACATTTCCTTGTTTATCAGGTATGGCGTAACATTGGGGACTTACGGTAGATATAAAATTGTTACCCTGAACACCATCTTCGTTTAGCTCAATTACTTCACCATCATCATTAACCACCAGCATATTTGGGTGCTTTGATGGTGTTTTTGCTAAATCATCAACAGCCGATTGTGGGATATTGTCATTTGGGTTTGTTAATAGGTCGACTAAATCAGTTACATTATTTTTATGAACTTTGAGCATAATTAAAGATACACCTTTATAAAGTGAGAGGTACTTGGTCTAAAATAGTGTATTTAAAGTCTTCTGAAGCTATACTATTAATATCTTTATTAAAACTCTCGATACATTCGAGATTATTTACAATATCGTCAAAAAAAGTTCGCAGTAACTCTTTGGCGCTGGACCATTAATATATAAATAGAATATGTCCATCAAAGGTTGGAATGATCTAAATCCTCAGGAACTTATCCAGGCAATTAATCAACTTGGTAAAGGTTCATTCCGTGATTTATCATATAACTTAGTTGAATCACGGCTTAAAGCAGCTAGTGGTTCGCTGTCTCCAGACATAGTTACCAACGCCGAACAGCATCTTCTCGATATCAAACCTCGTGTCATTCATCCTCACATTCGAACCAAATAATGTCATCATTTGATATACTTGTTTAGTGCACCTTTCCAAATTAATTCTCGAAAACTTTCGTTCTTATCACCACACTGACTTCGAATTTAATCCCAAAATTAATTTGATTTTAGGTCCCAATGGCTCCGGTAAAACTAATATTTTGGAAGCTATTTATTTTCTGTCCTGTGGTAAAAGTTTTCGCAGTTCTTCATTGTCACAATTAATCAATTGGGAAAAAACTTTTACTTCTGTTCAAGGGACTCTCAATGAAAATTCGTTGGAAACTCAATTAATAAAAGATCCGTCAAAGATTTCTCTGTCCCGGAAATTCATCATCGATCAGGTGGTTACCACCCGTCCCAAATATCTTGGCATCATCAAAGCTGTTGTTTTTGAACCGGAAGATATTCGTCTGGTCACTGGTTCGCCAACCCGACGCCGTGATTATCTTGACAGTGTGTTTACGGCCACGGAATGGCGCTATGCTCAAGCCCTATCCCAATATCATCGGGCTTTAAAACACCGCAATGAACTTTTAGATCTGATCCACGAAGGCAGGAATCAACGCTCCGAACTTTATTATTGGGATCAGTCACTTATAAAAAATGCCGATATTGTTCATACTTTTCGCCGTAATTTTGTCAGATCCATCAATTCTTTTTTTCAAAACCATTCTTTTTCCGAAATTCAGGTATTATCTCTAAACTATCACCCCTCGATTCTTACCCAGGAAAAATTGGAAAAAAATTATTCCCTTGACCTTAATTTTGGTTACACTCAGGCCGGCATTCATCGTGACGACTTTAGTTTTGATAATTCCGTTTTTTCCGCTCCCGACAAAAATTTGGCTTTCTGGGGCAGCCGTGGCCAGCAACGGCTAGCGGTATTAGCCCTAAGGTTAGGTCAGATCAACTATCTTGAGGAAACCTATTCCCAAAAACCCATTCTTTTGCTTGACGACATCTTTTCCGAGCTTGATTCCGAACACCGCCAACTGGTCGTTGATATTTGCCATAAATATCAAACAATTTTTACATCAGCCGAAGAATCAGTTATCACTATCCTGCCCGATTCTAAAACAATCCACTTATCTGTTACTTAATTTATTTTTTGGGATACGCTTCAAAATGTCCAATCCCCGGAATATTATAATATGGTTTACATGTTACTATCCGATGTTTAATCGAACCTTCCCCTAAACATTCTCTAACGATTACATCTGCAGTCACTTCCAAACCATCAGTACCGGATCTACCGGCCGGAACATAGTCTCCTGTGTATTGTTCTCTTGCGGCTGGACATCCCGCCAGTACATGTAATGCCATAAACTTTCCTTCTGGAATAACCCCACTCAAATTCAAATCGTCAGGGTTCAACCTTGTTCTCAATCCTTCAAGTGAAATAGGTTTTCCTGACATGTCCGATTATACCTCAATCTAACTCCTGCACAAATTTAAATTTTGTACTATAATAGCTACACAGTCTTTGAGACTGTTTTCTTTTCATGCTCTTTAACATTCAAATCACTTTTTTTAAAGCCACGGCTGTTAGTACCAGGAAGTGACACCGATAATTTCGGTATTCCATTTTCAAATTATTCCGACTTTACGTCGGAATTTGTACTAAGAGTTTGATCGTGGCTCAGGGTAAACGCTGGCGATGTGCCTAAGACATGCAAGTCGAACGGGATTAGTAGTCTTCACTAAGAGGGATCTCTTCTTCTTAGTGAAGATTGCTTGTTCAGTGGCGAACGGGTGAGTAATGAGTACGAACGTACTCTCAAGCGGAACATAGCCACGCGAAAGCGTGGGTAATTTTCCATAGTCTCGTAAGAGTAAAGATGCAAATCACTTGAGAAGCGGCGTACTTGCCACCAGCTAGTTGGTAGGGTAACGGCCTACCAAGGCTATAACGGCTAACGGCTCTTAGCGGAGAGTCCGTCACAATGGGACTGAGACACGGCCCATACTTCTACGGAAGGCAGCAGTTAGGAATTTTGCGCAATGGACGAAAGTCTGACGCAGCGACATCGCGTGAAGGATGAAGGCCTTAGGGTCGTAAACTTCTTTTATTTTGCCATGAAGGCATTTTGAATCAACAGCTACTAACTACGTGCCAGCAGTCGCGGTAATACGTAGGCTGTAAGCGTTACCCGGTTTTATTGGGCGTAAAGCGTCTGTAGGTGGTTTGATAAGTCTTGTTTCAAAGACCCCGGCTCAACCGGGGGTAGGGGCAGGATACTATCAGACTAGAGTGATATCGGGGTTACTGGAATTTGTAGTGTAGGGGTAAAATCCGTGGATACTACAAAGAACACCAAGCGCGAAGGCGGGTAACCAGGTATATACTGACACTCAGAGACGAAAGCTAGGGTAGCCAATCAGATTAGAGACCTGAGTAGTCCTAGCTGTAAACGCTGTATGTTAATTCTCTGCAATTTATTGTGGGGGATGTAAGCTAACGCGTTAAACATACCGCCTGGGGAGTATAGCCGCAAGGCCGAAACTCAAACGAATTGGCGGGGAGGCGCACAACCAGTGGAGCATGTGGTTCAATTCGATACAAAGCGATGAACCTTACCTGGGTTTGACATGTATCTGCAAACCTCCAGAAACGGAGGCATCCTTCGAGGGTGATACACAGCTGTTGCATGGCTGTCGTCAGCTCGTGACGTGAGTTGTTCTCTTAAGTGAGGTAACGAGCGCAACCCCCATCCGGTGTTACTGTGTCACCGGAGACTGCCTAGCATTATTTTGTTAGGAGGAAGGAGGGGACGACGTCAAGTCAGCATGATGCTTATGTCCAGGGCTACACACATCCTACAATGGGGAGTACAATGGGTTGCGAAATCGCGAGATGGAGCTAATCCCACAAAACTTCCCTCAGTTGGGACTGCAGGCTGAAACTCGCCTGCACGAACCCGGAATTGGTAGTAATCGCGCATCAGCAGCGCGCGGTGAATACGTTCTCGCCTCTTGCACACACTGCCCGTCAAATCAGCAAAGTTGAGGGCACCTGAAGCTTGGCCTTTGGCCGAATCAAGGTGAATTCAGCGATGAGGGTTAAGTCGTAACAAGGTATCTGTACTGGAAGGTGCAGATGGATCACCTCCTTTGAGGTTTTGTACTCGGTCGAAAGACCGGTACTACTTCATTCTTTCTGGTACTAACAATCTTGGCTTTAAATAAGTGAAATGAATGTATAAACCAAAAATCCCCCGATCCGCCAACCGGCGGAGGGGGATTTTTTTGTTATCATACGACTAAATCAATATATGTCACCATTCGTCACCCGCCTCAAAATTGATAAAACTCGGCTTCCCAAGCACATTGCCATCATCATGGACGGCAATCGCCGTTGGGCCCGCCAAAATGGTCTACCCGACGTTAAAGGTCACGAAGCCGGCTCCGAGAATCTCCAGAAGATTGTCGAGTATTGCCGGGATATAGGTATAAAACATTTAACCGTCTATGCCCTTTCCACCGAAAATTGGCGCAAACGTTCACCTCTTGAGGTCAGGGGTATTTTTAATTTATTGGTTAAAATTGCCAAAACCAAAGCTGCCGAATACCACCGTTCCGGTATCAAATTTTTCGTTCTTGGCAACTTTCAAGCTTTCCCCCTTAAAGTCAAAGATGCCATCAAAAAAATCCTTTCTCTGGTTATTGTTGATGAAAAGATCCAATTCAATGTTGCTTTAAATTATGGCGGCCGTGATGAGATCGTCAACGCTCTTAAAAAGATCGTCAAGGACAAGATCCCGGAGAACAAGATCACCGAAGAGCTTGTTTCCGATTATCTTTACACCAAAGACCAACCCGACCCTGATCTGGTTATCCGTCCTGGTGGTGAGTTTCGTTTAAGTAACTTCCTCCTCTGGCAGATGTCTTACGCTGAGCTTTTTTTCACTGACATTCTCTGGCCCGATTTTACTCCCAAAGAAATGGAAAAAGCCCTCTATTGGTATCAGCAGCGCGACCGCCGGCTGGGAAAATAGTTAAAATATACTCACTCCAAAAATTACCTGGACTATTTGCACCACAAAATAAGCCACGAAAATTATCATAAATCCTACTAATCCGGCTGTGATTTTTCCGTATCCGGCCTTCGATTTTCCCGGATTTCCGCCTGCCGTCATCAAAGTTATCCCTCCGGAGATCAACATTATCAAAAGCGATAATCCGGCAATGACTAATATATACGGCATCAACTTATTGATTATCGAACCGATATTGGTAAAACCGGTTGGGTCGGGGGGAAGTGTTACTGCTGCCATTAATTTATTCCCGGAATATGTAATATATTAACCGCGATCAATCTTAACAAAAATAGCGCAAAGATTGATACCAATAATCCGGTTATTGCCGAAGTTACTGTTTCCTGTGCACCTTGAGCTTTTTTGGGATCACCTCCCGATGTCGACATTAAAATAAATCCGTAGACCATCAGCAAAAATGATATTCCCCCGGCAATTCCAAATACTTTAGGAAGAAACCAGGTCATAAAATCATCTACCCTTACCGGTATACATCCCAATGCCGTATTAATACTCGGACTTCCCGAGCTGGCCGGGCTACATCCGGCAAATGGATCAACCGCCAGCACTTTTGTCGTCAGATTTTTCCATGCCAAAATCAAAGCTGTCAAAAACACCATAAATCTTCCGGCTTTCATGTTTGAAGTATACCAGATGATAAAATTAATCTGTGAATTTTATTTTCATTATTTCCCTGTTTTTAAATTTGTTTTTTCCCCACCTGGTTTTGGGCCAAAGTGCTGACGACTGTCTCAATAACCAAAATCTCACCATGGACCAAATCAACAATTGTACTAGTATCCTCCAAAGCACTATCAACGATGTTCAAAAATCCATCGATCCTCTCCAAAAAGAATCTACCGGTCTTCAGTCAAAAATTGCCGGTGCCAAAAAACAGATCACTACCATGGAAAACCAGGTGGCTTTATTAGGTCAAAAATTGATCGATAAAGAAGCCGATCTCGAGGTCCAAAAAACCCTACTTTCCGCCCGGATCCGCCGCTATTACATCAATACCAAAAAATTTAATCCTTTTATGATTTTTTTTGCTTCTTCCGAAAGTTCCTTGCTTCTTCAACAATACACCTGGTCACAAGCCATTATCAGTCAGGACCGGTCGACTATTATTGCCTATGTCAACGATATCAATACCCTTAATGCCAACAAGACCAAGCTTGAAGACGCCAAAATTCAAATTGCCGTTCTCAAGAAAACCATGGAAAGTCGTTTTGGATATTTAGCCGGAGTCATTACCCAAGCTGAGGCCTACAAAGCCGTCCTTACCCAAAAACAGCAGCAGTTGATTGCCGAAAAAACAGCTATGTTCAACACTTCCGTTGGCGACGTTTCCTCTTCCGACGATCCTGCTTCCCGCGCCGATTTTAACCCCGGATTCTCTCCTGCTTTTGCCGCCTTTTCTTTTGGTGCTCCCCATCGCAAAGGCATGAGTCAATATGGTGCTTTCGGCCGTTCTAAAGCCGGCCAGAATTATGAAACTATTTTAAAGGCCTACTACGGCAATATTAAAATTGAAAAAATGGACTCCCCCGGTTCCATTAAAACCTCTATCGGCACCTTGCCGTTTGAGGATAATTACCTAGTCGGCATCGCCGAAATGCCCGCCACGTGGGGAGACCAGGGCGGTTACGAAGCTCTCAAGGCCCAGGCCATTGCTGCCCGAACTTATGCCCTAAGTTACACTAATAATTTATCCGGTTCCATCTGTGTCACCGAAGCTTGTCAGGTTTATAGCCGCTCCCGTTACAACTCTCCCGGCCGTTGGCGTCAGGCCGTTGCCGACACCCGGGGTCTGGTCATCAAAAGCAATTCTACCGGTAATATTTTTTCCACCATGTATGCCTCCACTTCCGGTGGTGCCACCCTTTCCTATTCTTCTTTGGGCTACTCCACTCCCCAGCTTTGGGACACTAGCTGTGGCAGTCAATCCTGTTGGCCAAATGATAGTTATGAAAAACAATCTGGCTCTCCTTGGTATTACAAAGGTTGGTACAAAACCCGCAGTAACGCCGCCTATGGCCGGGCTCACCCCTGGTTAAACAACGACGAGATCAGTGACATCATCAATGCCGAAATATATTTTAATAAAACCCACGATTATTCCCATTTATCTCAAGTCCAAAATTGTATCGGTTCCTGTGACGGCAATGCCTGGTCCCGCGACGAACTTCGCCGTCAGGTAGGGGACAAGAACGGCCCTGTTTCCACCGTTAATTCCATTTCCGTTTCATATTCCACCGGGGGCTACACCCAAAATGTTCATGTCAGTACCGACAAAGGCGAATTCGATTTTGGCGGCTCTGATTTTAAAGAAATATTCAATCTTCGTTCCCCTGGCGCCATCGTTATCAAATCCTCCCTTTTTAATTTTGAGAAGAAGTGATCCCGTAGACTAGCTCTTTCCCTAGCCATCTTAGATCATTGATGCTTTTTATTTTCCTTGTCTTTATTTCATCCATTGGTTGTTGATGGATCGACCAGATCTCGGATGGATTTTCCACCAAAAAACAATGTTCCACTCCCAACTCACAAACCGGATTTATATCTGTTCTCGGGCTGTCACCTCCCACCAAACAGTATTTTGGCTCCGTTCCAAAATATCTCATGGCCTTCCTCCAGGAATCTATCGTTTTGTGCCCATTTTCGTCAACAGTATAAATGTCATCCCAACTATAAAATCTTTGGAGTTGCAACCAATTGTATTTTCTCCAGGTCCACTCCACCCCTGCATGGGTCACTATTCCCATTGGAATTCCGCTTTTTTTTAAGAATTTTAGTCCCTCCTCCGTTCCGTCAATAAATTTCGGCGGGATATGATAGATCTCGGCCAAAATATTTTTAGCTTTATTTTGAATATTTTTATCGATGGGATAATTATCTGCCAATCTTTCTACTATTATGTTACATTTTTCCGGATTAACCCCGTGTGTTTCAAACAACTCATTATTTATGACCACTACTTTTTTCTTCCACTCCTCCCGGGACATGATTCCCGTTTCTGCCAGCAAATCGTAACATATTCCCATCTGTTTCCTATAAATCCACTCCGTCTGCCACTGTGTTTCATCCCCGTCGAGTAAAATCATCCTAATATCTTTTTCCCCGCACCACGCTCTAAAAGATAACTCCTGTTCGATCGGACTAACAGTAAACTCTTCCACCTGCCTCATACGGCATTATACTATAGGTATCGATGATCCTCATCTATGCCTTTAGTAACCGCTGGGCTACCAACGTTTCCCGTCGTACCTACACCGAATTAATGAAAATTTTGCCCCCCTGTCAAGAGGGGATTAAGGGGGGTTTAGTTGTTCTTCCCAAAGAATTTTTCCACAAATATATCGAGCATAATCAATATTCATTGATCATTGGACTTGGCGATGGTCCAAAATTTAGTGACCGGATTCACATCGAAACTCAAACTAAAAACTCATATAACGATCAGTCGATATATCCTTTTTCTCCAATATTTCTTGATCTGAATTTACCCAACGTCGATATTTACGACTCCCGTTTTTTTAAGATCAGTTCTAATATGGGTACCTATAATTGTAATTATCTCGCCTATTTAACCCAACTGTATATCGATCAACATTCTCCATCAACTTTACACTTGTTCCTCCATCTCCCTCCCCGTTTTAATGCCAATATTTTGGCCGAAAGAATATCTGAATTACTTCAAAATAATCACCTTTTGTGAATCCTAAAGTCTCCCTTGTCAAAGGGAGATTTAGAGGGATTAATTTGCTACAATAAACTATGTCACGAGTCACTGATGTCGATACGGTTGCCCCTGATGATTTGAAACAACCCCCCAAAGTACTTCCTTCCGTTGAGGACAATGTCAGCTTTCATCAAAGGATCAACCAGATTTTAGGCCACACCAAAAGTCCATTTTCCTCTTTTTTGGTTAATCCTAAGGTGTTTACATTCGAGGAAAAAGACGACCATGAAGAAATTCTTTTGGTTTTACGCCCTCATTGGTTCACCAATCTTTCCTGGATTTTGATTACTATCTTTATGCTTTTTGCTCCACTTACTCTTACTTTTGTTCCTTTATTGACCACTTTTGCTCCTAATTACCGTTTTGTAGCGATTGTTTTTTGGTACCTGATTACTTTTATTTTTGCCTTTGAAAAATTTCTTTCCTGGTATTTTAATGTTTATATTGTTACCGACAAACGGGTGGTTGATATTGATTTTGATAATCTTATTGTCAAAAAATTTTCTGAAGCCGATATCCACAAGATTCAGGATGTCACCTCCAGAGTAATTGGACTTTTTCCCACTCTGTTCAATTATGGTCTGGTCCTTATTCAAACCGCCGCCGAGATACCGGAAATTACTTTTGAAAATGTTCCTAATCCTGAAAAGATCATTAAAGTTTTACAGGAGTTACGGGAGGAAAATGAACAACATGCTTCTTCCGACCGGACACTTTAGTTATGCTGAACCAAATAAATCTTTATCTTCAAATTGTCGAAAAATCCTCATTTATTCTCGGATCGATCCTTTATTTGATCTTTTCTTTAGTTGTCGTTAAACAGGTCGGTTCTATGACCAAAAATGTTTACGACAAATATAATTCTGTTTTAATCGCCTTTTCCTACATCCATATTACCTTTGCCGTCTTTCTGGTATTTTTGACCATCATCATTTTGTAGTATCCTTATTTAATGCATTTTACCTGCCGTTCTTTTAAAGGACACCCTTCCGACACTTCCTGGTCCCAATTTTGGGAAATAGAGCCCGACGATCCTTCACTTGTCTCCCGCCGCGGCCATCTTTTTGGTCTGATAAATTTTTCTTCATCCGAAAGTTCAGCCAATTCTAAAGGTCGTCAAATAATAAGTCAGATCAACGAATTTTATTATTCATCCGTTGACACTAATATTATTTCTCAGCTTCGAAACGCCCTATCCTCTTTTTCCCAACTTTCAGATAAACTTTCCCTTATCTTAGCGGTCGCTAACAACGATCAGTTGTATCTGGCTGTCTCCAATTTAGGTCATTGTATTTTAAAGCGCGGCAATACTATTTCTTCTCTTCTTATCGGTCAGGATGATTCTGTGGTCACTATTTCCGGAAAGATATTAAACAATGATCGTTTATTGCTTTGCACCGACGATCTATATCAGAATTTTTCTTGGGAAAACATAAAATCTTATTTGACATCAGAAAATATTGACAACGTTGAAGAAAGTTTTCTCTCCCATCTATATTCTCTCGATCAACAATCTCTTTTAGCCGGTGCTCTGGTTGAGATTTATGAAGACAAAACTGACCAACTATTATCACCTCCGCTTCCCGAACCTGAATCTGTCGAACACTCCGATATTTCTGAGATGTCTCCGCCGATTAAGCCCAAAAAATCTTTTCTTCCATTTTTACCCCGCATTCGACCGTCATATATTGCTCATGTCGATTCTCCTACCGTTTCCCGGCGCAAAAAGATCAATATTCTTCTTGCCTTAACCCTTCTGGTCGGATTTTCTATCAGTATTTTTGTCGGCTACCGTAGCAACCATGCCCGGAGTTTAGAAATTCAATATCAAACTCTCAAATCCCAGCTTGAAGCCAAAATTGAAAATGCTCAAAAAATAAAAAACCTAAACCTCAGTGATGCTCTAAGAGAATCTCAACAAGCCAATGAAATTCTTCAAAAAATAGTTTCCAATACAGCCACCCATACCGATGAAATTAAGAAATACCAGGACACCATAAATACCCTTCTTTCTCAAACCGGTTCCTCTGATAATATTGTTCGTGAAAAGTTTTTTGATACCGGTCTTATTAACAACAATCTTCCTTACTCCCAGATCGTCATTTCCGGCAACAATCTCTTTCTGTTGGATGCTGTCAATGGCCATCTTGACAAATTGGATGTTTCTAACAAAAGCTACCAAAACATAATTACTTCGGAAGATATTAAAAATTCCCAACTTATCGGTGAAAACAATGGTGCAATTTATTTATTAAAAAACACCCAAGTCATTTCCGTTCAGGGTCAAACTGTTATTTCTAAGATTGAACTAAAGGATCAGATCAAAGATTTTTCCGTCGGCCAATTGCGTTTTTGGAATGGCGCGCTTTATGTCCTAAGTATCAGCGGGTCAAATCCTTCTATTTGGAAATATGCTCCCAATGCCACTGGTTTTTCTCCCGGTGTTAATTGGTTAAAACAACCCTCTCTTTCTCCCAACTCATCTTCTCTTGCTATCAACGGTGATATTTGGGTAATTTCCCAAAATGGGGTTCTTACCCCATATAGTTTAGGGGTCAAAAAGGACTTTAAACAAACCGCCTCCGCTGTCTACACCGACGTTTCTAATCTGGTCACCTCTGCCGATTCTGACCTGTTGGCATTTACCGACAAAGGCAATCAGATTTACACCTACAACAAATCCGGCCGACCCCTAAATCAATACAATTTTGGCAAGCTCAAGATTTTAAGTCTGGCTTATGTTCCCACCTCCAACACTCTTCTGATTCTCTGCGAAGATCGTCAGCTCTACAAAATCTCTTTATGAGATAATTTGGTTATTACTTGTTTTTGCCTGCCCTGTCAAGGGAAGGTCCCGCGAAGCGGGGGAAGGGTTTTCATGCGCTATTTCAACCGCGATTCCGGCGATTACGAATTTAAGGAAAAATTTGAAGCCGGGCTCGCTCTTACCGGTTCCGATGCCAAATCTCTGCGCACCCAGGGTGTTCAATTCAACGGTTCCAAAGTAGAAATTATCAACGGCGTTCCGGTACTTTTTAATCTGACTATTACCCCTTATAAATATTCTCAAAATCAGGAGATCGACAAAACTGCCGAGCGTAAACTGCTTTTATCTTCCAAAGAAATTGCCAAACTTCAAAGCTATCGTAATCAAAAATACATGCTTATTCCGATCGCCATTTTTCTTAAAGGAATTTGGTTTAAAGTCGAGATCGGTGCCGGCCGCAAACTGCGTAAGTACGAAAAACGGGAAAAGATTAGAAAAGAGGAAATGAAACAAGGACTTTTGCACTAGGTACACATATGTTGACAACCACACAACATAGTGATAATATTTATTCATGAATGACTATTTAAAAAAACTTGGTCAAAAAATAAAATATTTCCAACTCAGCAAAGAAGAAAATGTTACTACTGTAGCAAAATCTATCAATATCGATCGAGCATATCTATCAAGAATTGAAAATGGACATGAACGCCCATCGGAAAAGTTACTCAATGATCTAATAAGCCATTTTAATTTATCAAGTAATGATGCCAACGAGCTTTTTATGCTTGCCGGTTATAAAAGTGGAGCGGTGGCAGCTCAATCATACAAAGGAGAAAAACCTATGAATGAATTAAAACTTCCGACACAAGAACAGCCAAAACAGCTACAGTTCAATAAACCAATTGGTCTTTCAACCCTATATTCCGATTCCGTAGTAATAAAGGCAAATCAGTGGGGAATTGTGTTTGACTTTGGTCAAAGCGTAAGTCAAGAACAAACAAACATTGTTTCCAGTATAGGTATGTCGAAAGAACATGCGAGAGCACTTTTAGATGCCCTCAAAAAAAATTTGGACAATGTTCCTAACCAAAGGACAACTGGTATTTTAAACTAAAAGAGAGATAGCAATGAAGCTATCTCTCCCTTCAAAAAAATTATATCACGAAAGATAAGAAAATGGAAATAGCGGGGTAAAACCCGCTATTTTTTTATTTTGAAATGTAGGGGCGCCGCTCGTCGGCGCCCAACCAAAAAGGTCCATTTTCTCCAAAGGAGGATTCCGACTAAAGCCGGGGAAGAGGGTTTAAGGACTGTGTCTCGCCGTAGCCAAGCTGAATGCGGGTTTAACCCGCTTTCGTTTCGATGTAATCGAAACTTCAGCGAGGCGAAGGAGGAGATGCCCGGTATTGAGCCGGGGTCCGAAAGCGGACCATAAAAAACGTCTACAAGCTTAATTTACCTTATCCTACACTTTCAACAACTAAGATAAACGAAAAGCGTTGAAATGCCGATTGGTAAGGGAATTACCCCTCGCTTAACTTTAAGAAAAATCGGGATCTCTTAAATAGCATTCTGGTTTAATTTACACTGACTGGCCTCCCCCAGAAAAGGGGACTAACCAATGGTCTCGTTCTTAAGCCATTGCAGCAAAAGCTGGTTTAGCAAAAAGTCCGTTGAACATCGCAGCAGCGTTAGCTGTCACTTCGTTCAATTTGACACCAAAATTTGATTTGGCATGTTTGTTTTTGACCCTGTTTAACGGCTCATCTGGTCAAAGCCGGCTTGCAGTTTTTTAAAGTACTCGCTCCGTCGATGCAATACATCTCCGAGGTTTTGATTATAACAAATTATTGCCTATTTTGCAACTATTTCTCTTCTGTACTCATTCAACATTTCCAATATCACTATTCCGATCACCAGGTCGACAATTGCCCTAAACTGTTCAAAATAAAATCGGAATATCGACCCCAATAGTATACTCACCAGCAGTCCATATTGAAAAAATCTCAAACCCAATTTTCTTTTTTTTGACCAGAAATATCTCGCCCCCAGTAAAAACAGAATCGAGGCAATTACATCAAACACCATTTGCCCCGCGATCATATAGACATCTGATTTTCCAAAAAAATTAAAATCACTATAAAACTTTTCAATCATCATCATCTTTTGTTTTGAAGTTGTTATTCTTAAGATATCGAGTAGTTTATCGACTGCATAAAATATCGAATATCCCCACAGTCCGATCACAACCAATTTTTTGTTAAAAATTTTATTATACGACGCCACTGACATTCCTTTCACAAATTTTTTCCACCGGCTTTTATCTTTGGTTTTTTCAAATCTTTTTAGATATCTATAAATCAAAAACAAACTTACAAAAAATACATAAATAATTATTATCGCCGGTCGGAAAAAATAATTATAGTCTCTGGTCATATATTTGCCAATCTCATCGACAAACCACCCGGTTCCCATGCCGAATATTCCCAATGAAATATTTCTCATTTTATTACCGGCAAAAACCAACATCAAAATTACTCCAATGATCATTATTAATCCGCCTATTGCCGCATGAGACACATGCCACCCTCCCCGGCCGATCTGCGGATATCCCATCACAGTCAGATACAACCTGGTTCCCAGCAGACTAAATACCGACCATATCAATACTGTCAAAATCGAATCTGATGAGTCCTCTCGTATCGCCCAATATGATTTCATACTATATATTAGCTCATTTCCCCCTTGTCAAAGGGGGATTAAGGGGGATTTAATTATTTATGTCGCTTGTCCTTGATTTTCTTTTTCCCCGCCGCTGTTATGGCTGCGGTCATCCCGGCCAATATTTTTGTTCCAAGTGTGCTGTTAATTTGATCTACTGCCCGATTAAGCCCCATTCTCCCAAAAATTTTGACGGTACCTTAACTCTTTTTCATTATCGGGGAATTATTAAATCAGCTCTCAGCGATCTCAAATTTAAATTTATTTCTGACCTGGTTCCGGAGTTCGTCACCCTACTCACTGCCGGAATTAAAACCGGATATCCTCATTTATTGAAATATTGGCAGGACACTGCTTTTACCCTCGTTCCTATTCCTCTTCACCCCTCCCGTTGCCGTTGGCGCGGTTTTAACCAGTCAGAACTTATTTGTCAGGAATTATCATTAAAACTGGGATTAAGTTATCAACCCGATATATTAACTCGCCCCAAAAACACTCTTCCTCAAACCAAAATAAAAAACAAATCTCTCCGCCGTCAGAATACTTCATCTGCTTTCAGTTTGGATCCTGAGGTTATTCCGCCTTCTAAAATAATTCTTTTTGATGATGTCGCCACTACCGGCTCAACCCTGTCCTCTGCTTTATCGTCCTTTCCTTCAAATACCGAAGCTTGGGCTCTTACAATTGCGGGCTAGAATTTTGCCTTTCCATGTTTCCACTGATCATTCTTTCACTTTTGATTTCATCCTCTGTTTTTAATGTCCCGATCTCTACCGCTTTAACCACATCATCCTCAATTAATTTACCTTCGATCGGTGTCAATGAGCTAAGGTAGAAATTTTCTACATTTAATCCATGGGTACTCAATGATTCTTTCAGTTCCTGCTTTACTTCATCTTCTATCAAACTTCGGTCAGTGGACAGGGCTTTAACTAAAGTATGGTTGGTCAATACTTTCCGAATCCGGCTTCTGGTTACCGGACGAACCACTTTGGAAACAAAGCTTTCTCCGATATTTTGCCAAATTTCTGGTAATCTTTCGGTGTCCAGTTTGATCAGAACCGTTGCCTCTACTGCTACAAATTTATTATCAGCCGTTACCGAGTTGATCACCTCATCACCCATTATTTCCTTGTTATCTTTCAAAACTACATCCTTCGATACTGTGTATTCGATCAATTGAGCATTGAACAGTTTTACCCGATGAATTATTGGGATCTTAAAATGCATACCGGGATACCAAACATTCTTCAAAACTCCGCGGAAGATACTATAAATACACCCCACATGTCCCGGAGGAACTGTTACCAAAAAACCGCCGACCACTTCGTCGACGAACAGAGACACTAATAGATTATCGATTGATGCCATAAATCGTTAAATTATAACATTAAACCCCTTAGCAATTTCCTCCAAAACCTCTTTTGGGTTGTTTGCCAACACTACCGCGCTTGACACCCCTACCCCTTTTGCTCCCATTTTTAAGCTAACTTCTACATCCTGTTTATTTTTTACTCCTGCTCCCACCATTATCGGGATACCCCCTGCCTTTTCAATTGCATTTTTTATCGCCTCAGATTTTTCGGTAGCCACCGACTTATCTTTACTGGCGATCAGTTCCGGCGGTTCATAAAGTATCCAATCCGGTTTAGTTTTAGCCATCCATCTTTCGATCTGTCCTATTGATTTTACACAAGCCATCAATTCAAAACCCTCAGGTTTATTTTTAATGATCTTTTGGACCGTTCCCCGGGGCAATTGATGTTCGGAATGATTGATCAGACTGCCTTTTATTCCCAATTTTACCGCTTGTTCCATCGACACCCAGCCGGTATGTTTCCCTTCGCTGTATTCATCAACATTTTGTAACCACACTTCTGCCCCTGTTCTTTCCTTTATTCTCACTGCATCCAGAGCCGAAGCGGTCAACACGATCCGTATTTTATATTTATTGGCTACTTCTTTGATGATTTCCACTAATTTTATCGCCCCATCTCCGAATGTCTCTTTATAAATTTTAAAGTTAACGAGTATCATATATTTGTTTTTACCCTTGCCCTGTCAAGGGAAAGGGTAGGGTTAGGGTTTGAGTGAATATTTTTGCACTAATTGATTTATCCCGTTTCTTAAATCCGGCATTACTGTATCAACCGGGGAATTTTTAAAAACCATTGAATTGATCGCATTACCAAAATAACCGATCATAGTGTCGTTTAAACCCTCATCAAAAGTATTGGACGACAGGTACCAGCTGGAGGCCGTATCCGCTCCGGCCACAAATGGTTTGAGTTTATCATTGGCGTTCATACTTCCGGCCATACTTTTCCGCGGGTATATTTCTCCAAAACTTCTGGTTTGAGACGCCGCCGCATATAATTTTTCCAAACTCTCTTTTGTCGACAAATAGGTCAAAAATTTCCACGCTTCTGCCTGATTTTTACTTTTTGGGTTCACTCCCTCTACCCAATAACTTGACCAATTAATATTCGTCAGGTTAGATTCTAAAGTTGGCAATTGAGGCACGGTGGTAATTCCGTATTTCAGGTCAGGTACTTTAGTATCTTCAATATTGAAAACCCTCCAGCTGGGTCCAAAATAAAAAGCCAGTTTACCGTTAGCAAATAACTGGGTAGAATTCGGTAAATTTTCATCCCATACCCTGTCTTTGGTGCGGAATAATGTATAAAAAGTCAACACGTCCTTTAATTTTTTACTATTTGCTTCGTCGCTCGCCAACATATCCACTCCGCCTTGTTTCATCATTAATCCCAAAATATCGCTCCAATGGTCGATATTGTCAGTGATACCTAATGCCGCTCCGGCGATCGTAATATTACCGTTACTATCCCTTACCGTTAATTTATTAGCCGCCGTTTCCAGATCCCACCATGATTTTGGCAAGCTCACCTGGGCCGAATCAATTAGATTTTTGTTGTAAAACAGGGATAATCCGTCATACATCAGCGGTATTGCCATCCAGGAGCCCCCGTCTTTGATCTCGTTCTTGTAAGTCTCGTAATAATCACTGTCCAGTCCGATACTGGTAGCTGTCGCCGTCGGCACCTTAGCCAGATCTCCTTTTAGCATTGGTATCCAGCTGCTGTGAACCCGGAAAATGTCCGGTGCTTCTCCTGAGCCGGTCGTTGGATCGGTTTCCAATCTGGTTTGCAGCCGCGACCGGTAGTTGGTGGTCTGATTTCTGACATAATTGATCTTTATCCCCGGATTTTTATTTTCATAGTCGGCGATCACTCCCTGAATTACTGCCGGGTCTTCCCATAGTCCCCAATAATTTATCATTATTGGTTTTCCCCCTCCGCCGCCGGCTTTAGGCAATATCACTTTAACAATTACCAATGCCACGACAACAATTCCAATCACTATTCCCATAAATAAGGGCAATTTATTTTTTTTCTTAACCGCCGCCGGCTGACTGGTTATCGTTTCTGTGGTTGCCGGCTTTGTTGTTATTGTTGGTGTTTCGGTTACCTCTGAAAATCTTCTCGGTGGTAATGGTGATTTTATCTCTTCGTCTGGCATCATTTAATCATACCAAATCCGATATCTATTTTGATATCATTTTCTATGCAGATTTCAGTTTACACCGACGGTGGTTCCCGCAGTAATCCCGGTATTTCCGGTTTTGGGGTAGTTGTCCTTGACAAGCAAGGTCGAATCATTCATCAAATTTCCAAATTTATCGGCATAAAAACCAATAACGAAGCCGAATATTTTGCCTTACTTGAGGCGTTAAATTGGGTTCGTGATCACCAGCAAGATTATTCTTCGGTTAAATTTTATTCCGATTCAGAACTTCTGGTGCGTCAGATAAACGGTAAATATAAAGTCAAATCCGCCAACCTTAAACCGATTTATCAGTTAGCTATATCGGTCATTGCTGACCTTCGTATTCCTTCTACTTTTCACGAAATTCTCCGGGAAAAAAATAGTTTAGCCGATGAGTTGGCCAATCGTGCCATGGACAACAAAAAATGAAATTTAATAAAAAAAATATTTTTCCCCTCCTTGTTAAGGGAGGGGTAGGGGTGGGTTTAATCCTATTTATTTTTAGTTTACCGTTGGTTTTTGGTTTTGGTAAAACCGGCAAGAGCACCAGTGTTTTGGGTAAAGATTATTCTCTCCTAAGCAAAAAACAGATCATTGCCCGCCTGGAAACGGATTTTCCTCTGCCTCAAACTATAATTCTGAAAAGTTCCGATCAGAAATTTTCTTTTGACCTTTCCTCTATTTCCGCCCGCATTGATACCGACAAGCTCGCCTCTGACCTGCTTTTCCGCCGTCTTCATCAGGGTTTAGTCAACTATTTTAAAGCTTTTTTTCGTCCCGTCAATTTCCCACTGAAAATAAAATATCGTTCCGACAACCTCGATCTAAACTTAAGTCAAATTGCTGCCCAGATCGATCGTCCCTTCGTTCCCTCCGAACTGTCTCTTGATTCCAAAACCAAACAAATTACGGTCAAAAATGGCCAACTGGGTCAAAAAACCGATATTGATGTTCTCCGTCAGTCAATTCTTACTGTTCTCAATTATTATGAATTGACCTCCCCAATAGAAATTCCGGTTTCCACCATCGGTACTTTACCCGCAAATCGGGAAATCGATCTTACCAAAGTCCTGGCGGCCGGTTTAATAGGTAAGTCGTTGGTTTTAATTGCTCCCGATCAATCCGTGGTTTTATCGGATTCTACCCTGATTTCGTGGATAGATTTTTCCGGTTTATGCCGTTCTGATTCTATTCAGAATTATATCGACGGGCTGCAAACCAGTCTCAAAAAAGATCCTGTTGATGCCGTTTTTAAATTTGAAAATAACAAAGTTCTTGAATTTCGTCCCGATCAGAGTGGATATACCATTAACCCCACCGGTCTAAGCCAGCTTGTTTGTGACCAATTATCAAATTTAACCAAAACTAAGGAAATATCTGCCAATATTACTCTGCCGGTAACTACCCTGGAATCAAAGATAAAAACCGCCGATGTCAACAATCTCGGTATCAAAGATCTTTTGGGTACCGGCAAATCTACTTTCCGTCATTCCACCAGTATTCGCAATTACAATGTTGCCAAAGGTGCCTCGATCGTTAACCGGGTTTTAG
>Ga0334722_10002737_pt1 | contig 19555 bp, 20 predicted proteins | sample C3_bottom_MG_FD_207210 | JGI IMG/M metagenome (GOLD analysis project Ga0334722, IMG submission 207210) | Sediment microbial communities from Yellowstone Lake, YNP, Wyoming, USA - C3_bottom | ecosystem: Environmental > Aquatic > Freshwater > Lake > Sediment | place: USA: Wyoming | collected...
CTGCTTCTTGTATTTACCCTGCGCGTTCGCCTTGGTTTTAATCGTCTCTTTGTACGGGACCTTCGGGGTTTTCATCTTCACGTCCACCCCGAACTTCCTCTTCAGCTTTTCGAGGGTCACTTCCAGGTGGACCTGGCCCATTCCCGAAAGGATCATTTCCTTGGTCTGATCATCAAATGCAAACTGGAGCGTGGGGTCTTCTTCGAGCAGTTTATGCACGCCAATGCTCACCTTGTCCTCATCACCCCGCGATTTCGGCTCAATGGCGAAGGACATGACAGGATCGACGAACTGAGCGAAATCCAGGACGATCGGGTGGTTCTCCGCGCACAAGGTGTCTCCGGTAAGTGTCTCCTTGAGCTTGGCAACAGCGCCGATCTGTCCCGCCGCGATGGTCTGCGTGGAAACCTGTTTTTTACCCTGAATAAAGAACAACGAGCCGACCTTTTCCTTCGCCTGTTTCGTCGAGTTATAGACGGATGAATCCGACTTCAACGCCCCGGAATAAACCCGCACCAGCGACAATTTGCCCGCGAAGGGATCGTTGATGGTCTTGAACACCAGGGCCGAGAGCGGCTCTTCCACGGTCGGTTTGCGAGTGATCTCTTTGTTCGTCTTCGGGTCCATACCCTTGATCGCCACGATCCCAGCCCGCTCTGCGGGGGACGGCAGGCACAGGACAACGGCATCCATTAGCTGCCTGATCCCGTTGTTCTTTATCGGCGATCCGCACAGGACCGGCAGCAACCCGCCGCCCAGCGTGCCGTGCTTCAGGCCAAGGACAAGGTCTTCCGTCGAAAGATCGCCCTTATCCAGATACTTTTCCAGGAGCCCGTCCTCCGTCTCCGCGATCTGCTCCACAAGTTTTTTTCGGTAACGCTCCGCATCCTGCCTCATGTTATCGGGGATGTCCTTTTCCTCCGTGGCGCCGCTGTCGTCCCCGGCAAAGTAAAGGGCCTTCATTTTTATGAGATCGATGACGCCGGAGAAATTCACGTCAAGACCGATGGGGAGCTGGAGTACGAGAGCGCCTTTGCAAAAGTACTTTTCCATGTCTCCCACGGCTCGAAAGAAATCCGCCCGCTCCTTGTCGAGCTTGCTTACGAAGGCGATGCGCGGTATCTCATAGTCGCAGGCGAACTTGTAGATCTTCTCTGTCTCCGCTTTGACGCCGGACAGCGCTGAAACGATGACAATGGCCCCGTCCGCGGCTCGAAGCGTGCCCTTCGTCTCTTCGAGGAAGTTGATATAACCCGGAGTGTCGATAATATTGATGCGCACGCCCTTCCAGTCGACGAAGCCGACGGCCGCGGTAACTGTGATCTTCCGCGCGATTTCCTCGGGCTCGTGCATGAATACCGAGGTGTCGGCGTCCACGCTGCCCTGAAGGTCCACGGCGCCGCCCGCAAAGAGCATGGCGTCGGCCAGCGAGGTCTTGCCGGCAGCCCCGTGGGAAAGAATGGCGATGTTGCGGACGTCCCTGATATCATCGTTTTTCATAAGACTCTCCTTGTGTGTGAAATTTATCCATCTTATGAGCTACCAGATCTCCGACTTGATTTTCCCCGCCTGTTTGATCAGCACATCGACGACGGCTTCGTTAAAAAGGTTGGAATCCCTGCGGAGCGCTTCGTCCACCATGCTTTCGTAATATTTTTTTCCCTCAGCCAGCTCTTCGGTCAGAACGTCAAAGAGACTGTCCTTCTCGATTCCCTCCTTCACTTTCGCCTGGTTATACAGAAGGATGTCCGAGAGAATGGTCCGCGCAAGCCTTTTTGCTTCATCAGGTTTTGTAATAAGTCTCATAACGACAGTCCCGTCAATCCAGTATTTCCACGATTACCGGCTTATACTTCGCGGTTTTTTCAACTTTTTTATTATACCCGCGGATAAAAATAAAGGAAACCAGCATGCTCGCCGTCCCCGCGATGAAGGCCCAGAGATCGGAAGCGGCTTCTGTCCCGTATTTCAGGCCCGCGTTCTTGCCGAGAATGGCCGCTGCGATGAACACCGTCATCGGAACGCCGTAAAGAATGATAGACGCCTTGAGATAAACCTGCGGGGCCAGGACCACCTTTACCTTCTGCCCCTTTTTCGCATGGAGCGGGTTTGACGCTTCCATCAATTCCTGTTCGCCCGGATGACATACCCCTGCTGCGGCGCACTTTTCACAGGCGCTTTTTTGGGAGATCGCCACCTTCGCGATGTCCCCCTCAATCTCAGCTACAATGCCTTCTTCTTCGATCATACTTCATCCTTGTTGAACTCTGAACTTTGAACTATGCACTTTGAACCTTGAACCTTGAACTTATTTCCTCTTTGTCGCCCTCAGGAGTTTGTACTCAATACTGTCCACCAGCGCCTGCCAGCTCGCCTCGATCACATTCTCGGACACGCCGACGGTTCCCCACTTGGTTCTGCCGTCGCCCGACTCGATCAGCACGCGCACGCGGGCTGCCGTGCCCTCTGCCGCCGTCAGCACACGGACCTTGTAATCGATGAGCTGTACGTTCTCCAGTCCCTTGCCCGGGAAATACCTGGGCAGGACCTTTCGGAGCGCCTTGTCCAGAGCGTTCACCGGTCCGTTGCCCCACGCCGCGGTGTGCTCGATATTCCCACCGACCTCCACGGTCACCGTGGCCTCGCTTACGGGATGGGGATCGACCTTTCGCTTTTCCGTCAGGATGCGGTAGTCGATCCGGTCGAATATTTTAAAAACCGATTCATAGTTATGTCCCGCGCGCAGCATTAGGAGTTCAAGCGATCCTTCCGCGCCCTCGAACTCATACCCCTCGTTTTCAAGTTCTTTGACCTTCTTCAGAATCACGCCCAGCTCAGGGCTTTTGGCGGTGAGGGGAATGCCCAGCTCGGCGGCCTTCTGAAGAATATTGCTCTTCCCCGCCATGTCCGAGACCAGGATGCGGCGTCTGTTTCCGACCAGTTCGGGAGAGATATGCTCATAAGTCAACGAGCTCTTGGCCATGGCATCGACATGGATGCCGCCCTTGTGCGCAAATGCGCTGTCGCCGACGTACGGCTGCCGCTTCCGATGCGGCAGGTTCGCAAGCTCGTCCACATAGCGGGAAAGACTCCGAAGCCGCCCGAGATTAGCGTCGGAAACACAGTCCATCCCCAGCTTCAGTTTGAAAGTCGGGATCAGGGAGCACAGGTTGGCGTTCCCGCACCGCTCGCCGTAGCCGTTTACGGTGCCGTGGACCTGGATCGCGCCCAGCCTGACGGCTGACAGAGAGTTGGCGACCGCAAGCTCCGCGTCATTGTGCGCATGTATCCCGAACGGGGTCGCGATCACTTTTTTCACCCGGCTGATGATCTCCTCCACTTCGTGCGGCAGGGCGCCGCCGTTGGTATCGCACAGCACCAGGCAATCCGCGCCCGCGGCCTCCGCGGCGAGAATCGTCTCAAGAGCATAGTCGGGGTTCGCCTTGTATCCGTCAAAGAAGTGCTCCGCGTCATACACCACCTCATCCATGTGCTTCCTTAGGAACGCTACGGATTCTTCGATCATGGCAAGATTCTCCGCAAGCGTGGTCTTGAGCGCCTTCAGCACGTGCAGGTCCCAGGTCTTGCCGAAGATCGTGGCGACAGGCGCGCCGGACGAGGCCAGCGCCTTCATGCTCGGGTCGTCGGCGACCTTGAGTTTGGCGCGGCGGGTCGATCCGAAGGCCGCAAGCTTCGCCTTCTTCAGTTTGACTCGGCGCATCTCCCTGAAGAACTCCACATCGCGCGGGTTCGATCCCGGCCAGCCGCCCTCGATATAATGAACACCAAACTGGTCGAGCTTCCGCGCAATACGGATCTTGTCCTCGACCGAGAAGTTCACGTCTTCGGCCTGCGAACCGTCGCGGAGGGTGGTATCGTATAATTGGACAGTGGTCTTCATATTTTTTTGGCGACAATAAGCTCCAAATTTCAATTCTCAAATATCAAATAAGCTCCAATTACCAAAACTCCAATTTCCCGAAACGTTTGAAATCTGCATTGTGGAGCTCGAAATTTATTTGTGATTTGGTGCTTGTCATTTGGGATTAATTTTTATCCTACGCTGCCTTTTCCATCTCGAACGTATCGTGCAGCACGCGGACGGCCAGTTCGGTATACTTCGCGTCAATCACGATGGAAATCTTGATCTCGGATGTGCTGATCATCATGATGTTGATGCCTTCCTTTGCCATGGCCGAGAACATCTTCGCGGCCACCCCGGAGTGCGAGCGCATTCCCACGCCGACGATTGAAACCTTGGCAATGTCCTCTTTCACGGTCAGGCCCTTGGCGCCGATCTCGGCCACCACCTTCTTCATGACCTCCTGAATCTTCTTTGCATCGGTCCTGGGAACGGTAAAGGACATGTCCGTGAGCCCTCCCTCGCCGATGTTCTGGATGATCATGTCCACCACGACATTGTTGTCGGAGATGGTGCTGAAAATTTTTGCCGCAACACCCGGCTTGTCCGGCACGCCTTGCACCGTCACCTTCACCTGATTTTTATCGTATGCCACGCCGGACACCACCACCTTTTCCATATCCGCATCCTCCCTGGTCACCAGTGTCCCCGGGTTGTCATTGAAACTCGATAGCACCCTCACCGGAACATTATATTTTTTCGCGAACTCGACAGAGCGGGTCTGGAGCACCTTTGCCCCGAGACTCGCCAGTTCGAGCATTTCGTCATAGGATATCTTGTCCAATTTCCGAGCCTGCGGCACCATGTTCGGGTCTGTCGTATACACGCCGTCCACGTCCGTGTAGATATCGCACAAATCCGCCTTCAGCGCGGCGGCAACCGCCACCGCCGACAGATCGGAACCGCCACGGCCGAGGGTCGACACATCATCAGCTTCGGTTATGCCCTGAAACCCCGCAACGACCGCGACCTTCCCTTCTTTCAGCGCCTGCCGCACGCGTTCTCCGGAAATCTTCTCTATGCGCGCCTTGGTGTGAACGCTGTCCGAAACGATGCCCGCCTGCCTGCCGGTGAAGGACTGCGCCTTGTGCCCCAGTGACTGGATCGCCATTGCCAGGAGCGCGATGGTCACGCGCTCGCCCGTGGACACAAGCATGTCCATTTCCCGGGGATCGGGATTGTCGCTCACCTGCTGGGCGAGATTGATGAGCTTGTCGGTCTCGCCGCTCATGGCCGAGAGCACCACCACAACCTCGTGGCCCTCTTCCCTCGTCCGAACGACACGCCGGGCCACATTCCTGATCCGTTCCGGATTCCCCACGGACGTGCCGCCGTATTTCTGAACTATGAGCACCTGCTACCTCCATATAAATTTAAAATCTTTTAACCACGGAGAACACAGAGAATAATCCTGGTTCTTGCCTTTGAAATATGTTTTTCTCTGAGACCTCTGTGGTTAATTTTTCGTTTATTTTTTTAAAAAAAAATCCATCAACGTATGGCCTTCTTTGATCACCATCGCGTCCTTGCGGTCCGCGATTCTTTCATCATACGCGACGGGAGGGCCCTTCCGTTCCTTCGTATTATCGTAGATAACGAAGGGCACCGGATCGCTCGAGTGCGTCCTGAGTTCGATCGGAGTAGGATGGTCCGGCAGCGCCAGAATGCGGTATTCATCGAACTGCTTCATGCCGTGCATGATATTGCCGACAATGAACTCATCGAAATCCTCGATGGCCTTGACCTTGTTTTTGAGGTCGCCCGTATGTCCGGCCTCGTCTGGCGCTTCAACGTGAACATACGCAATGTCCTTCGTCTTCAGCGCAAAAAGCGCATGTTCGGCCTTGCCGATGTAGTTCGTGTCAAGCCAGCCCGTTGCGCCCGGCACGTTGATGACCTCGAACCCCGCATAAATGCCGAGGCCTTTGGTGAGGTCTACCGCCGAGATCATTGCGCCCTCGAGGCCGTACTTCTCGCGGAAGGTGGGCATGCTCGGCCGGCGTCCCTGTCCCCAAAGCCAGATGCTGTTCGCCTGACGTTGACCTTTCTCCTGCCGTGCCTTGTTCACCGGATGGTTCAGGAGCAGGTCTGTTGACGCTTCCATCAGTGCATTAATGGTCTCATCGCCCTCGCCGCGCGGAAGATAATCCTGAATGTCCTTGTCCTGAATGTCATGCGGCGGGGTGCACTCGATCCTGTCCTTGCCGCCCTTCCATACCATGAGATGGCGGTAGCTGACGCCGGGATAAAAACGGATCGAGGCGCTGCAAAGCTTGCTGTCGAGCTCCTCGATAAGCAGGCGCGCCTCCTCGGTGGAAATGTGGCCGGCGCTGAAATCCTCCATAATCGCGCGGCGCCCGGTCCCTGAGGTCCTGCCGCCGGTGACACGCAAGGTCACGAGGTTGCAGCGAAACGCGATATCGTCCGGGTCGAGCTTCACGCCGATACTCGCGGCCTCCAGCGGCGAGCGGCCGGTATAGTACTTTTTCGGATCATACCCCATGACCGTCAGGTTGGCCACGTCACTGCCCGGCGGATACCCCGGGGGGACCGTATGCACCATCCCAACCTGACCCAGAGTCGCCAACCGGTCGAGGTTCGGCGTCTTCGCGGCCTGAAGGCATGTTTTGCCTCCGAGGTCCGCATGCGGCCGGTCCGCCATCCCGTCACCAAGTAATATAATGTATTTCATAATCAACCTGACCCGGACAAGCCCCGTTCAAGAACTGACAACATCTCCTTCAACCGCCTCAACCTTTACGCCGCGCTCCTTAAGATAGGCGATCCCCTCTTCGAGCTTCTTCTCCGAGCCTTCAAGTTCGAGCACTACCTCACCCACCGACTCGGTGACTTTGGCCCGCCGGATGTTCGGCATGACCTCGAACTTCTTTGCCATCGTGAAAATCACTGGCTCCCTGATAAGGTCCTGCGGAAAGGTCAGTTTAATCCTCTTCGTCGCCATGTCGCCTCCCTTTATGAATCATTAAAGGTGGGAAGGTACGATGGTAAGAAGGTACGAAAAATCAGACAGTAACAATGGATGTCTCCTACCCTCTTACCATCCTACCCTCTTACCCTCCGAATTTACCGTCCCCCTACAATCGCCGGCACAATCGAAACATCGTCCCCGTCCTTTAGCATGGTCTCTTCCTTGTTCACGAAGCGGATGTCCTCTTCATTCACGTAGATATTGATGAACCGCCGGATCTTGCCGCCGTCGGACAACCGCTCCTTCATGCCCGGGTAGTCTTTCTCAAGCGCATCGACGAGCTCTGTTATGTTCTTCGCGCTGCATTCCACCTCGGCCTTTCCATTAGTCAGCTTCTGCAACGGAGTAGGTATTCTCACTTTGATCGCCATAGTTTCCTCCTCCTGAATTATAAACTCATCTTCTTCAGCGCTTCCTCAAAAGCCTCGATATTCGGTTTGATCGACGTCGGCCTTCTGAGCTGGTCCACCACGGCTTCGGTGGTCTTGAGGCCGTTGCCGGTAATGCATATCACGAGCGTCTCGTCCTTCGATATTTTGCCGGAATCCACAAGTTTCCTGGCCGCCGAAACGGTCACTCCGCCCGCGGTCTCGGCAAACACACCCTCGGTCTCGGCCAGAAGCTTCATCGCATCCACGATTTCCTGGTCCGTTGAATCGGCGCCGTATCCGCCCGTGTCCCTTGTGACCTTGGTTGCATAGTAGCCGTCCGCCGGGTTCCCGATCGCGAGGGATTTGGCGATGGTCCGGGGCTTCACCGGCTTGATGACGTCGCTATTTTCCATGATCGCGGTCGTTATCGGATTGCAGCCTGTTGCCTGGGCCGCGAACACCTTGGTCTTCACCGGCGGAATAAGCCCAAGCTTCTGGAGTTCCTGAAAAGATTTCCAGATCTTGGTCATGAGCGATCCGCTGGCGTTGGGCACCACTATGTTGTGCGGCGTCTTCCACCCAAGCTGCTCCGCAACCTCGAACCCGAGGGACTTGGAGCCCTCGCCGTAGAACGGCCGGATATTGATGTTCACAAAGGCCCAGTGATACTTGTTCGCAACCTCCGAGCAAAGCCTGTTCACTTCATCGTAGTTGCCGTCCACCATCACCAGGTGCGGCTGATAAATGAGCGAGCTGATGGTCTTCGAAAGCTCAAGGTCCGATGGCGTAAAGATAAAGCGTTTCATGCCGGCCCGCGCGGCCTGGGCCGCAACGGAGTTGGCCAGGTTGCCTGTTGACGCGCAGGCCACCGTGTCGAACCCGAATTCCCTGGCCTTGGTAATGGCCACGGCCACCACGCGGTCCTTGAAAGAAAGGGTCGGATGGTTCACCGAGTCATCCTTGAGGTAGATCTCTTTTACTCCCCAGGTCCTGGCCAGGTTTCTGGCCTTCATCAGCGGAGTGAAGCCCGTGTCAAAGCCTGTAACAGGTTCGCCGTCGATCGGCAGAAGCTCGCGGTACCGCCACATATTGTGCGGCCGGCCTTCGATCTTCTGGCGCGTCATGTCCTTCCTGATCCGCTCGTAATCATACGTCACTTCGAGCGGTCCGAAGCAGAATTCGCATACGTAAACGGGGTCAACCTTGTACTCCCGGCCGCACTCCACGCACCGTAATCCCTTAACATACGTCATGCGCTAACGTCCCTCCGAAACAATGTCCAGCAGAACTTCAGAAATTTTCCCTTCACAAATATTATATCCTTTTACGACGGGGTCCTTTTTGTCCATGAGCGAAACGATCACATACACCGCTTCCGGATAGTACGCCAGCTCAACATCGGTTCCCGAGGGAAACGCCGGGCTGCCGGTATGGGAGTGATAAATGCCGATCAATTCTCTGCCCGTTTCCCTCATCTCCCTGAACACACGGAACTGTTCCTTCGAGTCAATACGGTAAAACGCCGGACTCGGGTTCTCGTTCACCAGCGAATAAACTTTATCGATCCTGTCGTCACGACCGGCAAGGATCCCGCAGGCCTCATTGGGATGCTCGCGGCGGCAGTGTTCCACCATCCGTTCGTAATCGTCCCTGGTTATCGTAAACATTGGTTATTGCCGCTCAATGGCTCATGGAGCAGAACTGCTCGTAATCGATCAGTTCCGTAATCGTCGGATGCTCGCCACAAACGGGGCATTCCTTGTTTCGCGGCACCCTGACGGTCCGAAAACTCATGTCGAGCGCGTTCCACAGCAGAAGTTTGCCTTTGAGCGGCTGACCGATGCCGAGGATCGCCTTGACCACCTCGGTGGCCTGGAGCGTGCCGATCACCCCCGTGACCGCGCCGAGGATGCCCGCCTCCTGACACGACGGCACCATGCCCGGAGGCGGCGGGACCTCGAACAGACAGCGGTAGCATGGGCCCTCGCCCGGGAATATGGACATCAACTGGCCTTCGAACCGGAATACCGCCGCGCTGATAAGCGTTTTTTTCAGCATCACACAGGCGTCATTCACCAGGTAGCGGGTCGGAAAGTTGTCGCTCCCGTCCACCACGATTTCATAGTCCTTGATGATGTTCATGATGTTCTTCGAGGTAAGCCGTTCCTTGTGCGTCACAACCTTCACATCACGGTTCAGCGTCTCGTAGGTCTCTTTCGCGGAATCGGCCTTCAGCATGCCGATACGATCAGTGTTATGAGCGATCTGTCGCTGGAGGTTCGACAACTCAATGCGGTCGTTGTCTATCACGCCGATCGTGCCCACACCGGCTGCCGCAAGATAGTATCCGACAGGAGAACCGAGGCCGCCCGCGCCTACAAGCACGACCCGGGCGTTCAGAAGCTTCTCCTGGCCGTCGCCCCCGACCTCGGGGAGCAGAATGTGCCTGCTGTAACGCATTATCTGGTCTTCGGTAAAATCCATATGTAAATACCTCTTGCCACAAAATGCACAAAAGACTCAAAAGGAATCTATGATCTGAAACTTGCCTCTTATCGTTCGTGCGCTTTTTGTGTCTGGCTAAGCTTGTTTTATTGTCTCTTCTTCTCCTTGTCCTTCCGGACAAACAGATGCCACTCTTTCTCGCCGACCTGATCGATCTTCAGGACCTTCTGCCCCTCGTTCTCCATGCTCTTGGGCACATTCTCGACCGCCGGCTTGTGGTCCAGGATGACCTCAAGCACTTCGCCGAGATTCATCTTCTCAATGGCCAGCTTTGAGCGGACAAACGTATAGGGACAGACCTGGCCTTTCAGATCGATCGTCTTGTCAACTTTGATGTCGTCAGCCATGAGAACCTCATTATTAACGATATTACTTCATCTAACATTACTTGCGTAATCTCACAATTTCTTTTGCTATTTGTTCTACGACTTCTTCATTTTTAATTCTATCGTCGATGCTAAATACTATAAATACATTACCTCCATGTTTATCTTTGAAATCATGAAAACTGGCCTGCATCCTCTCTGTGGCAGAATAATTACCAAAGTTTGCTTGTGCGGTAACAGGTTTAATTTGAATTCCAAAAGCCTTATCACCAACCCAACCAAGATAATCTATATCGCCCGCATGATCGAGCTCAGGATCGCTTTCTACAAAACTCACATCAGGAAATCGTTTCGCTATGTTGTCTTCAATAACAGACTTCTCTCTGAGGAAACCGTCATACGTTCTATTTATAGTGAGATTGTAAATATAATCAATGCAATCTTGCATGGAGAGTTGATTAAATGCCTCCGTCCATTCTGGTATTACAATCTCCTTGATTTTTACATAAAGGCGTTCACCAAGTTCTGCTAAACTTTCTTTTGTGACTTTGCATGGTTTAGCGCCGGATGTTATTGCATTTTCAAAATACCACGCTTCCCACTCTGCAATGGATTTTGGTTGACACTCACGAATTAATGCCATAACAGTGCCAACTTTGTTTGGACGTGATAGTTGATAGGTCTGGCAAGCGTAATTTAATACTTTTTCTTTCTTTCCAAACTCTTTGGAATAGCGCGACATACCTTCAGCCACACTCCTATTTACTGGATAACTTCATGAACTTCTCTTTTTGGTCAAATTTTGCGGCTATATCAACAACGGCCAAACCAGCTTTAAGTAAATAGGCATTGATAAATATCTTGTTTTTAAGATAAACATACGCCTGCACACTGCTATTGTTTAGAACAGCTTCTTTATCAAGTCTTAAGAAAACCTCTTTTCTTAGGACATATTTGTTCATGTAATCAGAGATGCTGTCAATTTTATCCATCCTGAGTGTTATCCCAAGAAACTTGGCCCTCAACCCCGTGTCCAATTGAAGCGTATCTGGCTCTGCAAGCGATACAACCCTGTATAACCGCTGCTCTTTGAATTTGAGCAAACCTGGCTCGATTTTACAGTTCGCGTCCTGTATCCTTGGTTGATATGTGATTGCATGCTTCTTGACTGCGCCCTGCTGTTTTACAAATGTGACATTATCAGATTTAAACAAATCTGCCGAAGCTATTCCTAATTTACTCTTAATGGTGTTTTTGAAGTTTTCATTAATTTCATACCCGATTGCATTTCTCTTAAGGTTTATCGCGGCTTTAGCCGTTGTCCCACTGCCAAGAAAGGGATCGAACACAACCTCGTTATAAAATGAAAACATTTTTATTAATCGATGGGGCAACTCATCAGGAAACATCGCTTCATGTTCCACCTGTCGAGCTCCGCCAAAATACCAATGCCCGGAAAAATATTCTTTCCATTCTTCTTTTGAGATTTCGGATTTTTCTTTTATACTTTTGTCAACTTTTACCGTATCGCCAGGCTTCTTGAAGATAAGAATATGTTCATAATCAATCTCAACCATTCCGTTCGGTGGATATGGAAACGAACCCATAATTGTTGCCCCACCAGTGGTATTCATTGTAGTTTTTTTCTGCCAAATTATGGACCCCATAAAATCAAAACCAAGCTCTTCGCATTGCGATATGACTTCCGAATGAAGGGGAATTATCTTGTAACGTCCATATATTATTGACCGCGCAAACTGATCGCCGATATTGATACAGAGCCTACGCCCAGCTCGCAAAATACGAAAAGATTCCGACCAAACTCTGAATAAATCCTTCAGGTAATCATGAAGGCTTTGATTATATCCGATTTGATTAATCTCGCCATAATCTTTTATCTGCCAATATGGTGGTGACGTAATGATCAAATCAACAGATTCATTATCAACCTCAACCATATTACGGCTATCGCCAGTAATGATTTTTGCCCAATGCTCCATAAATAATAAATCCTCAATAACGCGAACGGTTTACAGCAAATTGCAAATTAGCGCTAATTCGTAGAGCCTTCCTCCACCCTGATCACCGTCGTCGGTCCCGCTACGCAGTCCATCTTGTTGATCTCATCAAGGGCCTTGCGAACGTCGCGTTCCACGGCCTCGTGGCTCATCATCACCAGAGGGACAGCCTCGGCCTCGCCCCGGCCCTTTTGAATGACGGACGAGATGCTGATATTATTTTTGCCGAGCACACCCGAGACGCGGGAAAGGACGCCGGGTTTGTCCATGACCGAGAACCGCAGATAATAGCAGGAGGTTATGTCGTCCATCCTGCGAATCTTGAGCGGCGAGCGTTCGCGGAAGGCCGTAACCGGCGACCGGTTCGCGCTGCCGGATAGGATGTCCCTGCCGATATCAATGATATCGCCGACCACGGCGCTGCCCGTCGGCATGTCGCCCGCGCCCCTGCCGTAGAACATCGTCGAGCCAACCGCGTCCCCGACGATCGAAAGCGCGTTGAACACTCCGTCTACCGCGGCAATGGGATACGTCTCGGGAAGCATGGTCGGGTGCACCCTCGCCTCAACCTCTCCGTTCACCGTCTTGGTGATCGCCAGAAGCTTGATCTTGAAACCCAGGTCCTTTGCGAAGTCGATGTCAATCGGCATGATCTTCGAGATGCCCTCGGTATAGATGTCGTCGAACTTCACCGGCGTGCCATAGGCAAGCATCGTGAGCACCGCGAGTTTGTGGGCTGAGTCGATTCCCTCGATATCAAAGGTCGGATCGGACTCGGCATATCCTTTCGCCTGCGCTTCCTTCAATACCTCGTCGAACCTCCTGCCTTCATTTGTCATGAGCGTCAGGATGTAATTGCAGGTCCCGTTCACAATGCCGTAGATGGACTTTATGTTGTTCGCCGCCAGGCCGTTCCGAACCGCCGCCAGGATCGGGATGCCGCCGGCCACAGACGCTTCGTAGCCGAGCGTCACGCCCGCCTTCTCCGCGGCAGCGTAGATCTCCTCGCCATGCACGGCAAGGAGCGCCTTGTTCGCGGTCACCACATGTTTTTTGTTCCGGATCGCTTCGAGTATAAACTCCTTGGCCGGCTTGTACCCGCCGATAAGTTCCACCACGACGTCGATGTCAGGGTCATTGATAATGTCCTTCACATCCGTGGTGAGTTTCACATCGCCCAGCCTGATGCCCCGGTCCCGCTTGATATCAAGGTCCGATATCGTCTTGAGCTTCACGGGCGCTCCGAGCCTGCGTTTGATAATTTCTGCATTCTCAATGAGAATGCGGGCAGTGCCCGTGCCAACCGTTCCGAAGCCGATGATGCCGACGTTGATGGATTTCTTAGATGTCATCTAATCCTGCCTTTACTCTGAACTTTGCACTCTGTCCAGACATTGTATCCCTTTATTTTTACAAGAATTTCCGCAGCTAACCGCGCAATTTAAAAAGTAAAATTGATAATAAAACAGAAGCTGTTCTTTGTCAATATAAAATACTGATATCGCACGCTCAGACTTCGTATAAAACAGCTCAAAAAGGAACAGGCAAGAGGTCGGTTTCAAATTGGACAAAGTTTGATGTTGTCATATCGGCATATTTTCGATAGAATGAGGTTGTTCTGTAAGATTCTATTATGTATGGAGGATCCATGGAAACGCCCTGGGCGGTGACGCATGAAAAGGTCGAAGCGGCTTTGAAGAAAATCATGGAAAGTCTCAAAGCCTATCTGGAGCTGAGGCTTGCCAAAATTGAGGCGGGATGCTATCTGATCGCCAAGAAATACGGGATCAAGGACGTCTTTGAAATGGATAAGAAAGCCCGCAATGGCGTCATTGCCGAGCGTGATTCCTATGACGATTATTTCATCCTCGACAATCTTTAGGCCGAACGGGACTCGATCAAAAAAGCCTTAGAGGAACTTTGATGTTGTCATACCGCCGTATTTTAGATAGAATCAGACAGGTGCTTAGTCTATTCGGAGGATGAACCATGGCCACAGCTACAATAGAAGAAAAGAAGCTGAAAAAACTGGTAAAATCAGCCCTTACCGAAGCCCTTAAGGAACAACGGGCATTTGTCCAGGACATTGTTGAAGACGCAATAGAAGATTTTGCGCTTGCCCGCGCCATCGAGAAGGGGCTTGAAAGCAAAACCATCTCACGCGGGACTATCGATAAAATTCTCCAGGGCAAATGAAGATAACTTTCAGGGACAGCTTCGCAAAAGATCTCAAGCGCGTCAAAGACAGGGTTTTGTTAAAGCGCGTGAAAGAAACCATTGAGGCTATCGAGCAGATGGATTCGCTCAACAATGTGCCTGATTTGAAAAAACTCAAAGGCCATGTAGGTTATTTCCGGCTCAGAATCGGCGATTATCGAGTTGGCCTGGCGTTTGAAAATGATTCGGTAGTATTCGTCCGTTTTCTCAACCGAAAAGATATTTACAAATTCTTCCCCTGACCATCAAATCCAACATATCAGTTTATCCGATCGCAATTGTTCCAAAACTATCGCAAATCCTTCTCAAATATCAGAAACCGGTTAACCTGCCGCGGAAACAACTTGCCATATTTTCCCCGAAAGGTTGTAGTGAATCCAAGCCTCAAATACCAATTGTACTGATCCGATACAGCCTTCCGAACAGCCTCAGGAAACACTACGCGTCTTCTGACGCACCACGTCAGGTTCCTGTTTTTCGTTGCGATGATTTTATACCCGCTTCTGCCTGACACCGCCCCGCGTATTTTATTTGATTTTTCAAGCCATCTATGATACTTTTGACCGCATGATTACCAGCGACATTCTTGCCGATTCACAAAAGTATCATATGAACACGTACGGCCGTCAGCCGATCGTGCTCGTAAAAGGACGGGGCTCGAAGGTCTATGATTCCGACGGCAGGGAGTATATCGATTTCGTTGCGGGCGTTGCCTCGAATAACCTGGGACATTGCCATCCCCGGGTGGTTGTGGCTCTCCAGAAGCAGGCGCAGCGGCTCATCCACGTATCGAACCATTATCATAACGAACCCCAGATAAATCTCGCGAAGGCCCTCGTCAAACATTCCTTTGCCGACAAGGTCTTCTTCTGCAACTCGGGTACCGAGGCCGTCGAGGCCGCCATCAAGCTCGCCCGGAGATACAGCCGGGAAGTGTTGAAACAGGACCGCTACGAAATCATCACCATGCGCGGCTCGTTTCACGGCCGCACCATGGGAGCACTCGCGGCCACTGCCCAGGAAAAGTTCCACAAGGCGTTCGAGCCCCTTGTACCGGGGTTCCGGTATGTTCCGTTCAACGACCTCGGGGCTGTGGAACAGGCAATAAACGAACGAACCTGCGCCGTGCTCGTGGAACCGGTCCAGGGCGAGGGCGGCGTGAACATACCCTCCGATGGATACCTTCCGGCGCTCCGGGAACTCTGCGACAAACACCAGCTCCTACTCATGCTCGACGAGATCCAGACGGGCATGGGCCGGACCGGAAGGCTCTACGCCTACGAGCACGCCGGCATAACGCCTGATGTCATGATGCTTGCCAAGGGCCTCGGCGGGGGAATGCCGATCGGCGCGCTCCTGGCCACGGACAAAGCGGCCCAGGCCTTTACCCCCGGATCTCACGGGTCAACCTTCGGCGGCAACCCCCTGGCCTGCGCCGCCGGGCTCGCTTCGCTTGAGACCCTGCTTGAGGACAACATTATAATACAGGCGGTGGAGCAACTCAGCAGCTTCTTCCTGGAGGGCCTGGACCGGCTCAAAAAGAAATACGGGTTCATAGAGAACGTCCGGGGCAAAGGCCTGCTCATCGGGATGGAATTGGACTTCGACGGCAGGGAGATTGTGAACGCCTGCCTCATGGAAGGGTTCCTGATCAATTGCACCATGGACAGGGTGCTGCGCTTCATGCCACCGCTTATCGTGTCCGAGGAAGAAATAGATTTGCTCCTTGAAGCACTCGACCGGATTTTTGCAAAACGCTGAGCAACGCCTCAATGCATTATTTTGAGAGGCGGCTTTCTTCAAAGCCGCCTCTCCTTTTTTGGAGAACACATGAAAAAAGACCTGATTGCTATTTCCGACCTCACGACGAAAGACGTGGAAGACATTCTCCTCAGATCCGCCGCACTGAAGGAAATTCAGAAAAAAGGGGACACGCACCAACCCCTGCGCAACAAGTCTCTCGGCATGATCTTTGAAAAATCGTCGACCCGGACCCGTGTGTCGTTCGAGGTCGGGATGTTCCAGCTCGGGGGCCAGGCGCTCTTCCTGTCATCCGATACTCTGCAACTCGGCCGCGGAGAACCTGTTGCCGACACGGCTCGCACTCTTTCGCGGTACCTCGACGCCATCATGATCCGCACGTTCGCCCAGTCCATGGTGGAAGAGCTGGCGCGCTTTGCCTCCATCCCGGTAATCAACGGCCTTACAGACCTTCACCATCCCTGCCAGGCCCTTGCCGACTTATTCACGATTCAGGAAAAAAAAGGCAAGCTCCGGGGTCTCAAGCTGGCCTATGTGGGAGACGGTAACAACGTGGCCAACTCGCTGATCGAGGCCTGCGTAAAGACCGGCATGAACATTTCCCTGGCATGCCCTGCAGGGTACGAACCCATCGACGCCATCATGGCCGCGTCAAGAGCGGAGGCTGTGCATACCCGCTCCTCCCTGGAAATAACGCCCGATCCCTACCAGGCGGTCAGGGACGCTGACATCGTGTATACCGACGTATGGACGAGCATGGGACAGGAAAAGGAACAGGCCAGGCGGCTCAAAGCCTTCAAGGGTTTTGAGGTAAATGCTGCGCTCATGAGGGCCGCGAATCCCAAGGCCATTGTTATGCACTGCCTGCCCGCGCACCGGAGCGAGGAGATTTCCGCCGAGGTCATCGACGGACCGCAATCTGTTATATTCGACCAGGCGGAAAACCGGCTTCATACGCAGAAAGCTATACTTGAAATACTGCTAAGTTGAGCTGATCCAATAAGTATAATTTGTAAAATTGAGAAAACAGCTGATACACATTTACAATTTGACAGCAACCTGTTGAAATATAAAAACTTTTACTGACATTCCTCCGGAATTGTGCTATAAGTAATTCAGCACGATGCATGTGAATTCCGGGAGGTGTGTGCATGAAACCGTTAATCGGCATAACCATGAATCGGGAAATCAGGGCCGCAAGGGACCTCAACATCCTGGACATGGATTACGGAAGGGCCATTGCTCAGGCGGGAGGCGTTCCCGTGCCCATCCTCGGGATAGATGCCACGGTCCCCGACCTTGTCAGGCATCTGGATGGATTCGTATTTACCGGAGGTGACGACATACACCCCCGCTTTTATAGGGAAAAGCCCCTTTCGGGAGCGCGCCTGACCATGTCACCCGACGAGCGCACGCATTTTGAGCTCAGGCTTTTCAAAGCAGTCAGCAGGGCAAGGAAGCCGGTGTTTGCCATCTGTCACGGGGCGCAGCTCGTCAATGTCGCGCTCGGTGGAAGCATTTACCAGGATATCCCGCTGCAGATTCCGCAGGCTGTCAAGCACGGTCCTGCGCGGCCGGGAGAAAAAATATTTCATCCCGTGGATATTCTCGAAGGCACGCGGCTCTGCCGTATCATGGGCGTTTCCCGCATCCGAGCGCGGAGTTCACACCACCAGAGCGTAAAAAATCCGGGCCGTAATCTGAAACTGTCCGCGCTCTCCCATGACGGCGTGGTTGAAGCCCTGGAGGCGCGAGGAAACCATTTTCTTATCGCCGTGCAATGGCATCCGGAAAAAAAGAATTATGACCAGAATACGAAAAAGCTCTTCAAAGCGCTTGTTGAAGCATCCAGAAAATAACTCCGCTCCAGCGGGCGCGGGCCCACTGTCGCTCGTACCTGTTGTTATCTGTCTTCTTTTCCTCACTCTCACGCCGGCCTGCCACAAGTCGGATGAAGGCCGGCTGCCCAACTGCCTTTACATGCGATTGAACGCCAATCCCACAACCCTGGACCCGGCCCTGGTAACCGATGTCATGGGCGGGGGAATTGCCGCCAAGCTCTTTAACGGACTGGTCCGGTTCAACGAAAACCTGGACATCGTCCCCGATATTGCCGGTAAGTGGAGTCTCTCCGCGGACCAGATGACCTATACCTTTCACCTGAGGCGTGATGTCACTTTCAGCAACGGAAAGAAGGTTACTGCCGGGGATTTCCAATATTCGTTCGAGCGGGTGCTTACCCCGAAAACCAGGGCTCCCCTCACTTGGGTCCTCGACAAGATTGAGGGCGCCCGTGATTTCATGTCAGGCAAAACCGGCGTTGTATCGGGAATTCGGGTGCTGAACAATCATACCCTTCAGCTCAAACTCGAAAAACCCTTCGGTCCCTTTCTGTCGCTCCTCGCCATGACCACGGCCTACGTCGTTCCCCGGGAAGTGGTGGAAAAACTGGGACAGGATTTCGGCACACACCCGCTGGGCAGCGGTCCCTATGTCCTTTCCGAATGGAAACACGGCCAGGGACTCACCCTCACATCCCGGGACGATTACTTCGAAGGCAAACCGCGTCTGAACGGTATTTCCTACCGGATAATTCCGGAAGACCTTACCGCAGTCATGGAATTCGAGACCAACAGGCTCGATGTGCTTTTGATTCCCTCGTCCGAGTACCGGCACTTCACCACCGATCCCGCCTGGCGGGACCTGGTGTTCGGAAAACCGGGGCTGAACAGCTACTACCTCGGTCTGAATTGCACACGCCCCCCCTTCAACGACCTGCGGGTTCGCCGAGCGATGAATCTGGCCATCGACCGGCAGCACATCCTGAACACGATCTTTGAAAAGCGGGGAGTGCTCGCAACAGGGCCGGTCCCGCCGGGTCTCTGGAAATACAGCATAAGACCCTGGACCAGAGAATACGAGTATGACCCGAAGAAGGCGAAAACTCTGATCCATGAGGCGGGAGCGGAAGGAACAACCATCAAAATATATATTTCCGCCGACCCCGAGGTCCTCGACATCGTCGAAGTCATTCAGGACTATCTGGCCGCGGTCGGATTGCGTGCGGAGCTCACGCAACTCGACTGGAGCGCGTTCAAACAAGCGGTAAACAACGGTGAAGCGGACGCGTTCTGGCTTTCCTGGTGGGCCGACTATCCTGATCCCGAAAATTTTCTCCTGCCCCTGTTCCACTCGGCGAGCGCGGGCTCGGCGGGCAACCGGACCCGTTGCGACGATCCGGAACTTGACAAGCTCATCGAAACCGCGCAGCGCACCGTTGACGAGCGAAAACGATACCGGCTCTACCGCCAGGCCGAGAACCGCGTCAGAGAAAACGCCCCATGGGTATTTATGTGGCACCGCACGGACTTCCAGGTAGTGCAGCCCTGGGTGACGGGTTTCAGGATCTATCCGATTTATTCAATCGACAAAGGCATGGATATTGG
>Ga0334722_10002738_pt1 | contig 19552 bp, 17 predicted proteins | sample C3_bottom_MG_FD_207210 | JGI IMG/M metagenome (GOLD analysis project Ga0334722, IMG submission 207210) | Sediment microbial communities from Yellowstone Lake, YNP, Wyoming, USA - C3_bottom | ecosystem: Environmental > Aquatic > Freshwater > Lake > Sediment | place: USA: Wyoming | collected...
GGAATGCCCGGGCCTCGGGGTTATCTTGACACAGGGGGATGCGCCGCCCTTCGGTCCCCCCACGAGGAGAAACCGATGAAAAGTGGTCTGCGACTCGCTGTCCTGCCCCTTGCGGCCCTCCTGGCGCTCTCCTGCGCCTCCAAGCCACCCACCCCCGAGCCGACCCCTCCCGCCGTCACCGAGCCGACCGTCACGCCGACTCCGACCCCGGTGCCTCCGCCGGCCCAGCCGGCCGAGGATCTCGACAAGCCCAAGGCGGTGGCCCTGAAGGCCGAGGTTCTCGCGCAGAGAAAGCACATCTTCGATCTCGGCGTCCCCGAGGTCCTGCCCGACGACTGGGCCAAGGCCGACGAGGCCTATGTCTCGGGCGTGAAGGCCCTCGACGCCGGCAACTCCAAGGGAGCCCTCGAGCTCCTCGGCGGCGCCGGCAAGCTCTTCACCGAACTCCTGCCCAAGGGGGTCACCGCCCTCGCCGACCGGGCCCGCTCCCAGGCCGACGAATGGAAGGCCCAGGACCTCAAGGCGGGCGCCCAGACGGACTCGCCCGAGCGCTTCGCCGCGGGCGAGGCCGCCTACGCCTCGGCCGAGGCCGCCTACGCCTCGGCCGACCGGGAGCCCTCCATCGGCGAATGGAAGCGCGCCCGCGCCCTCTACGAACTGACACTCAAGCACCAGCGGGCCCTCGGGCTCGAGAGCCTCGTTGCCGAGAAGGGCTTCGCGCCCGCCGACAAGGGCAATGCCGACACGGCCCTGGCCAGGCTCGCCGACGAGAAGAACCTCTTCGACAGCGGCGGGGGAAAGACTCTCGACGCGGTCTCGAAGGGCATCGACCTCCTCGACGAGGTCGTGCTCCGCCTCAATCTCGTGACCCGGAAGGGGCAAGAGAACCTGGCCATCGCCGCCCGCACCCGGAGCGGGGACGCCGAGCAGAAATCCAAGGACCTCAAGGCCGAGGTCGCGGTCAAGGACGGCTGGACGAAGGCCAAGGAAGTCGATGCCTCCGCCGCCTCCCTCTTCTCCTCCGAGCATTTCGAGGAAGCCCAGGCCGGCTACACCCAGGCCGCCGAGCTCTTCGAGGCCGTAGCTGCCGAGGCCCAGGCCAAGCGGGACTCCGCCATCGCCGCGATGAAGGCGGCCGATGAAGCCCAGGCCCAGAGCCTCGCCAAGGCCCAGGCCGCCGACCAGGGTCCGGCTCCCGCCGGAACGAACTGAGAAGGAGGAGCGAATGAACCGCATCCAGAGTCGACTCGCCCTCATCGTCCTCGCCCTTGTCTTCGTCCTGGCGGGACTCCAGGCCGAGAGCTATACCGACAACGAATTCCTCAGGAAGAGCCGCGAGCTCCAGGCCCTCGCGGCCAGCGCCTTCGACGGCGGCGATTACGACGCCGCGACAGCCTACGCGAAGGAGGCCCGCGACTGGGCCCTCCGCTCCGACGAGTACATCGCCAAGTCCGTCGCGGACGCGCGCTCCGCCGCCCAGGCCAAGGCCGAGGCCGACCGCCTCGCGGCGGCCAGGTCCGAGGCCGAGGAACTCCTCGGGAGGGCGGCCGCCCGTTTCGCCTGGGCGACCGGTGTGAACGCGAAGGCCACCTATCCCGACGCCTACGGGAAGGCGGGGCGCGGCCTCGGCGAGGCGCGCACCGCCTTCGACGGCAGCGACTACCCGCTCTCGAAGCAGCGCTCCGAGGAGGTCCTCGCGGCCCTCGCGGGGGTCGGCGAATTCGCGCCCTGGCCCGCCGTCTACAAGGTCAGGCTCATCCCGAAGCGGAGCGACTGCCTCTGGCGCATCGCCGAGTATCCCTTTGTCTACAACGATCCTCTCAAGTGGCCCCTCCTCTACGAGGCCAACAAGAAGACTTTCAGGGACCCCGGCAATCCCAACCTCATATTCCCCGGCCAGCTCCTCACCATCCCGAGCGTCAATGGCGAGCAGCGAGAGGGGACCTACGACCCGACCAGGAGCTATGCCACCTTCCCCAAGACGAAGAAGTGAGCTGACCTCGCGGGGCGGCGGAGGCTTCGAAGCCTCCAGCCCGGCGGGGGCTCCATGAAATTCAAGGAATTCCTCTCCAACTTCGAGGATCTCGTCGAGGCCAGCCCCTCCGAGATCCTCGGGGAGGGGGACAAGATCCTCGTCCTCTCCGACCTCCACCTCGGCAACGGCGGGGGCCGCGACGACTTCCTCCACAACAGGGATCTCGCCCTCGCGTCCCTCGGGCGCTTCTACCTCCCCGGCGGCTGGAAGCTCGTCCTGAACGGGGACATCGAGGACCTCTCGAAATTCGACTTCGCGCCGATCCGCGGGGCCTGGACCGAGTTATACGACATACTCGACGCCTTCCACGCCGAGGGCCGCCTCAGGCGCATCGTCGGCAACCACGACCTCGGTCTCGTGCTCGAAAAGGACAATCCCTACCCCGCCCTGCCCTCCCTGCGCTACGAGTGGGGGGGCCGCCGCCTCCTCCTTTTCCACGGCCACCAGGCCTCGGGCTACTACCTCAGGCACGGCGACCTCCAGGACTTCGCCCTGCGCTGGATCGCCCGGCCCCTCGGCATCAGGAACGGGAGCGTCGCGGGCGACTCGCGGAAGCGCTACAAGACCGAGAGGCGCATCTATCGCGCGGCCCGCATCCTCGGCCTCGTCGCCATCGCGGGGCATACGCACCGGCCCCTCTTCGAATCGAGGAGCAAATGGGACAGCCTGCGCTTCACCATCGAGGCCTTGATCGAGGAGTTCTCGGAGGCGACCGACGACCGCCGCGACGAGATCCGCGATCTCGTCGCCGTCTACCGCGAGGAGCTCGAGCGCATGAAGCGGCGCGACCGGAGGCTCGACAAGCTCCGCTCCCTCTACGACGAGGGAAGCCTCCTCGTGCCCTGCTACTTCAACTCGGGTTCGGGGACGGGACGGAACGGCTTCACCGCCCTCGAGATCGCCGACTCGGGCATCGGTCTCGTCCACTGGGCCGAGGGCGGGACGCGGCCCTACATCGAGAGCGAGGCGGTGGAATCCCAGACCCTCGCGGAGACGGGCTATACCCGCTACGTGCTCAGGCGCGAGGGCCTCGCGCGGATCTTCGACCGGATCGAGCTCCTCACCCTGGGCGAGGGCCCGGGGGGTCCGAGGTCGAGCCAGGGCTGGGCGGCCGGGAGGATCACTCCACTTCCGCCGAAGAGGACCATGAGTCCCCCGCCGCGGGGCTGACCGACCGGAAGGATCAACTGTCCCTGGGGCTCGCGCCGTAGTGGCGCGCCAGGGCGGCCGTCATCATGGCGTGGTCGGCCCGTCCCGCCGTCTCCCTGAGCGAATGCATCGACAGGAGGGGGGCGCCGACATCGACGGTGGCGATGCCGGTGAGGGCGGAGGAGGAGGGGCCGATCGTGGAGCCCGGGCTCATGTCGGCCCGCGTCATGAATTTCTGGCAGGGCACTCCGGCCTCGGCGCAGAGGCGGCGGAAACGAGCCTCGCCCGCGGCATCGGTCGCATAACGCTGGTTGGCGTTGACCTTCACCGCCGGCCCGCCGTTCAGGAGGGGGGCGAAGGTCTCGTCGTACTTCTCCGGCCAGCCCGGGTGCCAGGCCTGGGCCACGTCGACCGAGACCGAGAAGGACGAGGCGAGGGCCCGGAAGAAACCCTCGTTGCCCGTGCCCTGGAGGGCGGAGACCCGGCCGAGGAGGTCGCGGAGGAGGGCGGAATCGGCGCCCGCGAGGCTGCGCGAGCCCACCTCCTCCGCGTCGAAGAAGGCCGCCACCTGGCCGTGGGCCGAGGGGGCCGCTTCGAGGAAGGCCTCGAGGACGGCGTGGCAGCCGAGGAGATTGTCGAGGCGATAGCCGTTCACGAGATCCTTCCCGACGAGGACCGTCTTCTGGGCGTCGACGAAATGGAGGTCGGCGGCGAGCACGGCGGCGGGTTCCACTCCGAGCTCCTCGGCGATGAGGCGCAGGACGGCCGTCACGCCCTCGGGGGAAGGCAGGGGCTGGGAGGTCGAGAGGAGGACGGGGAGCTGGCTCTGCGCGTTGTATTCGAAGCCCTTGTTCACGTCGCGGTTCAGGTGGATGGCGAGGTTGGGGATCACGCCCACCGGCCGCGCCATCGACAGGAGGCGCGAGGTCTGGCCCGTCGCCGTCCGGACGACGACGCGGCCCGCGAGGGCGAGGGGACGGTCGAGCCAGGTCGAGACGATGGGTCCCCCGTAGACCTCCACCGCGCAACGCTCCATGCCCCGCCCCGCGAGGGGCTTGTCGATGCGGAGCTTGAGGGAGGGGCTGTCGGTATGGGCGCCCGCGACGGCGAAACCCTCCTCGGCGGGGGGCCGGAGCCCGGGCCGGAAGGCGAGGAGGCTCGTGCCCGCGCGGACCATCCAGTAGATCCTGCCCGGCTCGAGTCTCCATTCGGAGCGCTCGTCGAGGGCCTGGCCGCCGGCCGCCGCGAGGCGGGCCGCCATCGAATCGACCGCCTGGTAGGCCGTGGGCGAGGCGTCGACGAAGGACAGGAGGTTCTCGATTGCGCTCATGATGCATCCTTTGCGGTCTTGGTGTTGCGCGGGCCCTGGTCGGAGGACTTCGAGCCTCCTTCGAGACGCCGCTTCGAGTCGCGGTTGGCGAGCCACAGTCCGATGAAATCCCCTCGTATCTCCGAGAGGAGGGCCCGGGCCTCGGCCCGCGGCGCCCCGAGCTCCGCGAGGATCTCAGCCTCGGTCTCCTTGAGACCGAAACCGCGTTCCTGCGACAGGTACTTGATCCGGAAGAGGAGGCGCAGCTCGGCCTCGGAGTAGACCCTCCGGCCGAAACCGTCCTTCCGCGGGCCGAGGACGGAGAGAGCCTTCTCCCAGTGGCGGAGGGTGGAGGCGGGCAGACCGAGCAGCTCCTCGGCCTCGCCGATGGAGAGCCGGGCCATCAAGCCCCGCCGCTTCCCCGCTGGGAGGGGCTCACTTCGAAGCCTTCCGGAAGGCCGAATTCTTCGCGGCCTTGACGGCCTTCCGGCGGTTGTCGGGCTTGTTCGCCTTTTTCGCCGCCGCCGGCTTGACCCGGCTCGAGGCGGGCGCACGCTTGGGAGCCTTGCGCGGTTTCGCGCGGGGGATATCGCCCAACCTGGCCTCTTCCTTCTTCTTGGCCGCGGCCCGCTTCTCGGCCGGACCCTCGGGAGCCGGTTTGGCCGGGCGCTTCCCCGTGGAAGGCGCCGCCCCGACCGTCGCCTTCCCGCCCTTAGCGGTGACCGGCTTCGCGACTGCGGAATCCTCCGCCTTCGGCGCGCGCCGCGTCGGGCCGCCCGCCGAGCGCCGGGACTCGGCCCTCTCGTTCCAGCCCTGCCTGGAGGCCTTGAGCTCGAGGATGACGACCACCTTGTCGAGGCCGAGATCCTCGCGGATCCGGTTGCGGAGGAAGGACTGGTAGGCCTCGGCGACAGCCTCGGGCTTGGTGACGAAGAAGGTGAAGCGCTGGGGGTTCACCAGCGTTTGCGTGGCGTAGCGGAGTTTCCAGCGGGTGGAGGGTCCGACCGGCGGGGGCGTCGTCTCGATCCAGCCCTCGACCGCCCTCATGAGGGAGCTCGTGTCGATCTCCTTCGTGAGTTGGGCGAAGACCGTCACAATTGTGTTCATAAGCTTGTCGACGCCCATGCCGTCCCTGGCCGAGAGAGGGAGGACGGGAGCCCAGGCCATCTGGCCGAAGAAGTAGCGGAGCTTGTCCCGGGCCGCCTCGAAGGAGTTCTTCACGTCGGGCATCTCGTCCCACTTGTTGAGGACGAAGACCACGCCCCGGCCCTGGTCGGCGGCGAAGGCCGCGATCTTCTTGTCCTGGTCGGTGAGCCCTTCCCGCGCGTCGATCATGTGGATGACGACGTCGCAGTCGTCGACGCTCTTGATCGCCCGCGTCACCGAGTAGTACTCGACGGCGTCGCGCACCTTGGACTTGCGCCTGATGCCCGCGGTGTCGAGGACGCGGAAGTCCCTGCCCTTGAAGTTGAAGCGCCCTTCGACGGGGTCGCGCGTGGTCCCGGCGATCTCGCTGACAATGCTCTTGTCCTCGCCGAGGAGACGGTTCAGGAGGGTGGACTTGCCCGTGTTCGGCTTGCCGAGAATGGCGAGGCGGATCGGCGCCCGCTCGAGGTCGACCTCGACCACCTTCGAGAAGTCGAGCCGCGCGATCAGGGCCTCCTCGAGGTCGTCGATGTTGCGTCCGTGCTCGGCCGACACGAAGATCATGTGCTCGCCGCCGGGCGCCGCGGGGAAACCCCAGCGGAGGTGTCCCCAGGCGAGGTCGTCGCGCTCGGGCGAGTCGGCCTTGTTTACGACGAGGAGGACCTTGTCGGTCCAGCGCCTGAGGAGGGAGGCGAATTCCTCGTCCTCGGGCGTGACCTCCCTGGCGTCTACGAGGAAGATGACGAGGTCCGCGCGCTCGAGGCTCGCGAGGCTCTTCTCCACGACCAGGCCGTCGAGGCCCTCGCGGTCGAGCTTGAAGCCCCCCGTGTCCATGAGGCGGAAGCGGTGGCCCGAGAAGCGGAGGAGGCACTCGGCCTCGATGGGATCCCGTGTCACCCCGGGCGTCGGGTCGGTGATCGCGCGCCGCTTGTGGAGGAGGCGGTTGTAGAGCGTCGACTTGCCCACATTGGGCCTGCCCGCGATGACGACGAGGGGCAGACCTTCGTAGCGCACGCGCCGGGCCTTCGGGGCCTCGTCGCCGGAGGAGCCCTCCTCCGCTTCGATCCTGTCTTCCTGATCTTCGTTCATGTGGTTCCTGTGCGCCCGTCGGGGCGTCTTCGTGCCGGGGAGAGTTTCGGGAGGACCCTTCAGTGGGCGCCCTTTTCGTAGGCGGCGACCTTGCCGCCGAGCCAGGCCTCGATATCCGCGACCTTGGTGAGCTTCAGGGTCTCGGCGGCAATCGCCCGCGCCTCCGTCATCGACACGGACCTGATGAGGCGCTTGACCGCCGGCACCGAGGAGCTCGACATCGAGAACTCCTCGAGGCCGAGGCCCAGTAGAAGGAGGGCCGAGGCCGGGTCGGCGGCCATCTCGCCGCAGAGCCCGACGGGGATGCCCGCGGCTTTCGCGTTGTCGATGGTGAGCTTGATGAGGCGGATGACGGCCGGATGCAAGGGCTCGTGGAGGTAGGCCACCTTCTCGTTGCCGCGGTCGACCGCCATCGTGTATTGGGTGAGATCGTTGGTGCCGATCGAGAAGAAGTCGCAGCCCTTGGCGAGAATGTCGCTGGCGAGGGCCGCCGAGGGCACCTCGACCATGATGCCGACCGGGAGTTTGTCGGACACGGGCTGGCCCCTCCGCTTGCATTCCTCGCGGGCCTGCTCGAGGAGCTCGCGGGCCCGCTCGAGTTCCTCGATCGTCGAGATCATCGGGAACATGACGCGGGCCTCGCCGTGGACCGATGCCCTGAGGATGGCCCGGAGCTGGGCGAGGAAGACCTCGGTCTTCGAGAGGCAGAAGCGGATGGCGCGCCAGCCGAGGAGGGGATTCTTCTCCCCGCCCGCGCCGAAGTCGGGCAGGACCTTGTCCCCGCCGATGTCGAGGGTGCGGATGGTGACGGGCATGCCCGCCACGCCCTCGAGGACCTGGCGATAGGCCCGGTACTGCTCCTCCTCGCCGGGGATGTGCCCGGGCTGGAAGAAGAGGAACTCCGAGCGGAAGAGGCCGATGCCGTCGGAGCCGTGGGCCAGGACGGCGGCCGCCTCGGAGGGGACTTCGATATTGGACTTCACCTGGATGCGGCGACCGTCCCTCGTGGCGGCGGGGAGGCTGCAGGTGAGGGCCAGGCTGCGAATCCTCTCGGCCGCGTGGCGGCTCGCCTCTTCCGCCCTCGCGATGGCCGCCTCGTCGGGATCGGCGAAGACCAGGCCGGCGTTGCCGTCGATGATGAGGGGCGTGCCCGCCGCGATGCCCTCGAGGGAGTCGCCGACACCGAGGACGGCGGGCAGCTCGAAGGCCCGCGCGAGGATGGCGACGTGGCTGGTCTTCCCCCCCGCCACCGTGACTATGCCCTTCACCCGCGAGCGGTCCATGCCCATCATGTCCGAGGGCAGGAGGTCGCGGGCCACGACGATCACGTCATCGGTGAAGTTCGAGAGGCTGAGCCGTTCGCGGTCGAGGAGGTGCCCGAGGAGGCGGCGCGAGACATCCTGGATGTCGGCGACCCGGGCCTGGAGATTGCGGTCCTCGACGCCCGAGAGCCGGTCGACGAGCTCGCGCTCGATCTCGAGGATGACGCGCTCGATGTTGTGGAGACTCGTCCGGAGACGCTTCTCGATGCTCTCGAAGAGATCGGGGTCGTCGAGCATGAGAAGGTGGGCGTCAAAGATGGCCGCCTGGTCGACGCCAGCCTCGGCGAGGGCCCGTTCGCGCAGTCTGCCCACATCGGACTTGGTCTTTTCCACCGCGACGAGAAGCCGCTGCCACTCGCCGTCCACCTGGCCTTGGGCGACCTGGAAGGAGGGGGCGAGGATCTCCTCGTCGGCGAAAAAGAGGAAGGCCGGCGCCCGGGCGATGCCGGCGGAGACGGGGAACCCGCGATACTCTTTCATGCCGCGACAACTCTACCAGAGAAGGTGGGGACTGTCAAAGCACGGGAAGGAAGGGCTTCTCGCCCTGGCCCGCCTCTCCGCCCCTCACCCGGAGGAAGGGGCGGCCACGATGTCAGTGGAGGAGGTTGGCCGGATTGACGGTGGAACCGTACTTGAAGACGGTGAAATGGAGATGGGGACCCGTGGAATAGCCCGTGTTTCCCACCGCGCCTATGGTCTGGCCGAGGGCGACTGCCTGGCCCGACTTCACCGAGATGGCCGAGAGGTGCCCGTAGAAGGAGGCATAGCCGGAATGGTGGGCGATGAGGATGTAGTTGCCGAAGGCGGGCGAATAGCCCGTGTCGCTCACCCTTCCTTCCATCGCGGCCCGCACCGCCCGTCCCTGCCAGGTCGCGATGTCGAGCCCGTTGTGGAAGGTGCGCCCGCTTCCGAAGGGATCGCTGCGCCAGCCGTAGCGGCTCGAGATGTCGCCGGCCACCGGCCAGCGGAAGAGGTCGCCGTTGATCTCCCGGAGCTTGAAGGAAGGGAGACGGGCGTCGGGGAGGAAGAGGCTCCTGCCCGCCGCGAGGACGGGGGTCATGAGACCGTTGGCCTCCACGATGGAATCGGAGGAGATGCCGTAATCCTTCGCCAGGCCCTCGAGACTGTCACCCTCCCTTACGTCGTAGAGGATGCCCGATTGGCTCGGGACCTTGAGGAGGGTTCCGGGCTGGAGACCGCGCGCGTTCCGGATGTCGTTGAAGCTGATGATCGAGTCGGTGGTGATCCCGTGGCTTTCGGAGATGTCGCCGATGGTGTCGCCCTTCGCGACCTTGTAGACAGAATAGAAGAGGCCCCGGTCGGACTGCTCCGCGGGTCGGGCCTCGACCGAGACGGGGAAGGAGGCGCCGCCCATCGAGGAGGAGGGGGCCGAGACGGGCCGGAGGGCCGAACCCGGGAAGAGGGCGATGAAGACGAGGAGAGAGGCGAGGGAAAGGATCCCGCGGCGCCGGGCGACCAGGAAGCCGAGGGCCGCCCTCGCGAAGGCGGCGAGGGCGGAGCCAGTCGAGCCTGTCGCTTCCATGTCCACTTTCATTTCGATCCCGTTCTCAGGCATTGAGGCTCCGATCGCAAGAATGTAGCCCGGGAAGGCCGGACTCGGCAAGTGAGTTCCCGCCTCCGAGGGGGGGACAGGTTCATGGCGGGAGTATGATGACATCGAGGGCGACCTTTCGATCGAGGGCGGCGGCCGTGACCATGGACTCGTCCACCTTGCCACGGGGGATGGGGTGGGGAGGGGCGTCGCCGATGAGGATTATCTTGCGGTCCTCGGCGATCCAGGCATAGTCCGTGAGGCCGGAGTACAGGGCCTCGTACACCGCCTCGGGTATGTCGCGCCCGCCGTTCACGCGCACCGCCTCGAGCTCGGAGCCGAAGACCGTGAGGTCGCTCGTCCACTCATAGCGCTTCACCAGAAAATCCTCGAAGTAGTCCTTGTAGAGAAGGAGGGCGACTCGGTATCCGTCGTAGGGTTTGAGCTCCTCGGCGAGCATGGTGGGAATGGTCTTCTTGACCGCGGCGATGTCGTCCGCCATCGAATCGGTGGAGTCGACGCAGAAAAGGAGGTCGAGGGTCCTGCCGGTCGGCTTGTCGAGGAGGCTCTTGAGCTTGGGAAGGATATCGTCCCTGCCGTCGGAGAAGCGGAGCTCCCCCTTCCCCGCCTGGGCGATTTCGGTGAAGGACTTCACCGCGTCAGGCTGATAGAGGCTGAGGTCGGGCTTGGGCTCCTCGGCGGGTGGCGGCGGCTCGGGCGGGGGGGGAGACGGGGGGACAGTCGACTCAGGCGGCTTGATGAATGGACGCGGCAGGGGCTTCTGTGTCACGCGGACCAGGAAAGGATTGTCGAGCCAAGGGCCCGTATAGTCGGCATAAGCTTTCGAGAAGGTCCGGACATTGACGAAGGTGCCGTCGGCGATGAAGGTCTTCCCCGATCTCGACCAGGAGTAGCCCCAATCTACGACCCAGGGGATAAAAATGTGAAAGGCCTTGCCGAGCTCCTTGTCGTCTTCCGGTGTCGAGTCGATGAGCCAGTAGTTCCCCTTGCCAGCGGGAAGGAACTTGCCGTTGAGGAGGCGCTTCTCGTCGCCGTTCCACCTGTGGTAGTCGGGATCCCGGTAGGCGAAGGAGTCGGCCTTCATCGCGGGGTCGCTCGTACTCTCGACCAGAAGGACCGAGGCCAAACCCGGTTTCTGCCTGATGAAGAGATGGTAGCCCGAGTCGCCGCGCTGCTCGATACGGAAGTCGGCCGCTTCAAGGACGAGCCCGGGAGAAGGGGCCGCGGCGATAGGAACGAGGGGGACAGTCGACCCAAGGAGGACGGAAATGAAGAGGCTCTGGAGGCGCGTGGTTGATCGTCCCTTCGCTTTCACCCCTAAAGGATCGGAAGATCGGGGTGGGGAGATAAAAAAACTCGCCGGCGGGCTACGGTTTGAAGGCTGCCAGGAGGGCGGCGCTTTGGGCGACTATTTTCGGAAGGCGAGCGAGGGCGGCGGACCTGGCCCCTGGGTCGAGGGAGGAATCGAGCCCGTAGCGGAGTTTCAGATCTACGACCCGGGCCGCCGCTTCGTCGAGTCGGGCGGGGGACAGTCGACCCTCGCGGACGGCTTTGACAAGGGCATCCCGGACGGGCCGGGCGGCCTCGAGGGCCGAGAGCATGAGGAGGTCCGCCCCCGCCGAAACCGCCTTCAGGGCACTTTCCGCCGGGGGGGCGCCAAGGGCCTTCATATAGAGGTCGTCGGTAAGGATCACGCCATGGAAGCCGCCCTCCCCTTCGAGGAAGCCGATGAGGCGGGGTGATACGGTCGCCGGGCGTTCCGGGTCAATGGCGGGCAGAAGGGCGTGTGACAACATGACGACTGGCACCCGGTGCCTGGTTGCCGAGGTGAAGCGCGGCAGGAGGGTATTGCGGAAGACCGCGACCCCGAGATCCAGGACGGGGAGGGATAGGTGAGGATCGGCACGGCCATTCCCCGGGTAATGTTTGGCCGCGGCGATGGCCCCGCCGGCTGTCAGACCCTCGATATAGGCGCCGGCGACAGCGTCCACTCGGGCCGCGTCGCTGCCGAAGGAGCGCTCGCCGAGAAAGGCGGCGTCTGAATCGTCAAGGACCTCGACCACCGGACCGAGGACGAGGTTCACTCCGAGGGCCCTGAGCTCGAGTCCCACCCGTTGGCCGAGAAGGCGCGCGAAGGTAGGTCCTCTTCTCCCGGTCTCGAGGGGAGAGGGAGGTCTTGTGACTCCCTCCTTGAAGCGGAAGACCTTTCCACCTTCGTGATCGATCGCTACGAGGAGGGGTAGATGTGCGGCCGAAGAGCCCGCGGCGTCCTGAAGCGCGGCGAGGGCCGGAGCCAGGTCCCGGGCCGAATCGGGCACGTTGAAGCCAAAAAGGAGAACCCCGCCAGGTCCGAGCTCCCTGATCGCGAGAGCGGCCGCTTCGGGGACTGCCCCTCTTCCCGGCACGCCGACGAGGAGAAGCTGGGCCGCTTTCGCATCCAGATCCATCGCCGCCACGAGACGGCGGGCCCGGGCGGAGGGGACGGCGCCGCAGCCGGAGACCAGAGCCATCATAATCATAATTGGTATTATATATCGCGACACACGCGCCGGAATGTCATCCCCCTTCATGAGTCGGACGCCTCCGAGGCGAGGGATTCCCGCGCCAGACTGTCCAGATCCTCATCGACAAGGGGACCCGGCTCCGGATCGCCCGCAGGCGGGGGAGCGAGAGAGAGACGGCGAGCGAAGGCCGCTATCGAGCAGGAGAAGGGAGAGCATGGATCGAGAGCGGAGAGGGGCTTCCGGGCGGCGACGCTGCCTCCGACCGAGGGGTCCTCGGGGAGGAAGGCCCCGAATCCGACACGAAGTCCCAGGTTTTTCGCCGCGAGATCCCTGAGTCGGTAGCCAAGGGCGGCATCCCCGGCCTCATTCGCGCGGTTGAGCACGACTGAAGCCTGGAGCGACGCAAGGACGCGCGGCACCTCCCCTCCACCTGAGCCCGGGGCCAGTCGCCGCGCGAATTCGAGGAAGCTCGTCCCGCTCCCTTCGGTTTTCTGACCTGCATAGTCGAAAAGGGCCTTGCGCTCAGGTCCGCCTGCTGGCAAGGAAAGGGACAGACATCGATAGGCGGCGCTTTTCAGGAAGGAATAGGCGTTGAGAACGGAGGTTATCTCGGGCACGATCACGACAAAGCCGCCGTTTCCCGCCAGCCAAAAGTCCACGACGTTCCACGAGGAGCCCGCTCCCAGGTCGAGGATGACAAAGTCGGCTGGCAGATCCGCCAACTCCTTGATGATGCGCCGCTTGATATGCCAGTCGAGATTGGCAACCCCAGGCAGTAGACTGTCCCCGGGAACCAGCCAGAGCCTTTCCTCTCCGGTTTCGGTAAGGAGGGCCGAGAGATTGCGCTCCTTCTTCCAAAGAAGGGAGCCGATGCCCGCGTTGCGATTTCGTACGCCGAGAAAGGTGTGGAGGTTTGAGGCGCCGAGGTCGAGGTCGACCAGAATCACGGTTTTGCCCGAACGCGCGAGGCAGAGGCCGAGATTGGCCGCCACTACGCTCTTGCCCACGCCGCCCTTGCCAGAGGCGACCGGAATGACCCTACCCATGCCCATCCCCCTCAGGAGCCCCGCCTTGGCCTTTGCGGAGCCGCGGACCTTCTGCTACACTGCCAACATGATCACTGGCCCCGCGAAGCAGGCGCTGTGGGACCGATTCCCGCGCCTGCGCCACCATGGTCCGCGCGGCGTGCTTCGCTCGGTATTGGCCGCGGCGCTTATGATACTAGGCGCACATCCGACGATCGCCGAGGAAGCCGTCATCGTCAAGTCCCGGGAGATCCCCGGTTCCGGCCACTCAACCCTACTTGTGAGGGCATTCAGCCAGGGCAAAGAACTCTCGGGCCTTGCTGGGGGAGCCTCGGTCGAACTCGATCGCCGCGAGGTCGGCCCCGCCCCCTTCAGCATGTCTGACATTGAGCCGCGGATGTGGCGCATCGGGATCATGGCTCCCGGATTCAGGGAAACGGAAATCTCCCTTCAGATCGAAACGGATTGCGAGTACGAAATCGTTTTCAACCTAGTGAGAGCGACAGGTATTCTCAAGGTGACAGTCGACCCCGCGGACTCCCAGATCATAGTGGATGGTGTTCAGGTTCTGGCTGGCGCAATCGTTCTCCCGGCTGGCATCCACGAAATCAGTGCCAGAAGGTTCGGCTACCTGGAGACCTCGACGACTGTCACCATCGAGGATCGGCTGACGAGCGGGGCGAGCCTGACGCTCGCGCGGGCCAGTTTTGAAATCAGTGAGTTCAGGACTAATCGGACCAGTTTCAATCCGATGAACGCAGGTCCTTATGGACGGCTCCGAATAGGCTTCAAGGTATCAAGTTGGGGGACAGGCGAACTCGCCATCATCGACTCCGACGGCAGGATCGTCTACGCAAGTACCTGGCCGTCCTTCTCCTCCTGGAACCAAGAGCTGATCTGGGACGGACGGGACGGGAAGGGGACTGTCCAACCTGACGGAAGCTATACGCTCAGGCTCATTGCTCGGGGCGCTTCGGAGGCTGGAGACCCTGGAGGACCGGGGACAGTCATCCCGCGGGCCTCGGGCCTTTCTGATCCTCCCCTCGTGAAAGAACTGACTGTCATGCTCGATTCTCGGAGCATAGCCAGACCTTGGGGCGCTCATGGCGGCTTGCCGGGACTCGATCACCTCCCGTCTACGCTGGCCGCTCCCGCAAACCTCGGCATGGTGGATTTCGGCATCAGCTACGACTTCAGTCGGCATCTACCCTTCGCGGAGGCTTCGGCGGGCTATTCGGCCGGGAACGTCGACTTTGGATTCAGCTCACGCCAAGGTCTTGCAGGAGATGGCGGCCTCGTGGACCCCGGGGTAGACCTTTGTTTCCTGCGCAGAATCGAAAATGGAGGGGATTGGAGTTCCGGCCTTGAGGGCTCGCTAGGCATGGCGGGTGATGAGGCTGATACCCTGATCCTACGCGGTGGACTGTCATTTCCTGTCGGACTTGCCTTGAGCGGAATGGAGGATGGCGGGACCCTCCTTACCCAGGTTGGCATCAATCCAGGACTGTCCCTGGAGTGGAGGCGCGATAGCGGAACCATCGATATTGAAGCCCGCCTTGGCGCCGGCGTCAGCCTGTCGACAGACTCGTGGGTCTTGGGGGCATCTTTCATCACCAGCCTCGAAGGGCTCGAGAAACTTGCGGGAATGCTGGGACAGTCATCGTTCTCGGCTCCATCGTGGTCCGGAGTTCACCTGTCCCTCGAGGGAAGGTTGGTTCCTGGCGGAGGGCCATTGGTTGCATCGGCGACTTTCGGGCTTATGGTGGTGCCTACTTGGGAGGTGAACAACCCGACCCTCGGTCTTGGTCTTGGGATCTGGTTCTGATTCGCATACGCGTCCCCCTGTAAGCACTGGACCTTTTTCCGCTAGGATGGGCGGCACATGAGACCGATTGTTTCTCTCGTCTGGGCAGATTCATATTCCGCCGCTGAATTGGACCGCGCCGTCGCTGAAGCCATCGAACTTGCGGGCGGTTTCGACTGCAAGGATGCTTCCGTTCTCGTCAAGCCCAACATGCTCAATGCAAGTTCGCCTGACAGGGCTGTGACGACCCATCCCGAACTCCTTCGGGCCTTCCTCCGTGCCTTGAGGCGCCTCGGCGCAGGCCGCATCCTCGTCGGTGATTCCCCGGGTTGGCAGACGCAGGAAAGTGTCGGTCTGCGTTCGGGCTTGAAAGGGGCCGCGGGATCCGCAGGGGCTGAATGGGCTGACTTCGCCGAGGGCAAGGAGGTCGATAATCCAGAGGGATCTTTGGTCAAGCGCTTTCACCTCGCCGCGGCTCTCGGCGAGGTGGATCTCCTCGTCACCTTGCCCAAGCTCAAGACCCACCAGCTCATGTACTATACCGGAGCGATAAAGAACCTTTTCGGACTCGTCCCGGGAATCCAGAAAAGTGCCTTCCACCTTCGCTTTCCTGGCAAGCTCGATTTCGCCGCCATGCTCGCCGACCTCGCTCTGGCCGCCAAGCCCGACTTCGCGCTGATGGACGCCGTCGACGCGATGGAGGGCCCCGGCCCGAACTCGGGCCGCCCCCGACACCTCGGCCTTGTCCTTGCGTCTTCCGACGCCCTTGCCCTGGACTTCACGGCAGCCGACCTCATCGGCTATGCGCCCACCTCCATCCCCTATCTCGCCGCCCTCTCTGGGAGAGGCGGCTTCGTTGCCTCGCCTTCCGAGATTACGGTGACAGGGTTGGACCTCGAGAAAGTTCGCCCCGATGCCTTCGAGCTGATTCCTGTCGTTGGCGAGACCGACTTCTTCAAGCGCCATCTCCCCAAAGCTCTTCATATAGTGGTCCGCGACTTTATGGTGGCAAAGCCACGTTTCGACCACCGGGCCTGCGTTCGCTGCGGAGGGTGCGTAAAAATCTGCCCTGCCTCCGCACTCGAAATTCGTGATCATCGACAGGGCGGCCGTCGTCTCGAGATCGACCACACGAAGTGCATACGCTGCTATTGCTGCCATGAAGTCTGCCCGGAGAACGCCATCCGCCTGGTGAAGGCCCCCTGGTGAGCCGAGGCGCCGACGGGGGGAAAAGCTTCGACCGGTTTAGCTTGGTCGGCGATGATCTCCGTTTTGCCGTCGGTTATTTTTTCCTCTTCGCCATCTATGGAGTCACGGGTCCCTTCCTCCAGGTCCTCCTCGCCGCCCTCGGCTACGGTTCAGCGGAGATCGGCCTATACCAAGGACTTTTCGAGGCGGTCGGGATCGCGGGGCCGCTCCTCCTTTCGCGCTGGGCGGACCGACTTGGCGCATATCGTCCCCTCCTCATAGCGACTGCACTGATGGCAGCGATCTCCACACTCCCTCTAGGAATTCTCGTCCATCGCCCGACCGCCCTCATCGCTTTGTCTGCCCTCCTCCTCATGGCCTTGGGCGTACGTGGCATGGTGCCAGTCATGGATGCCGCCGTTGTGGCTCATACGACGAGGGCACGGGCGAAGGAAGAAAGGCGAGGCAGAGGCTATGGGGTCCTTCGCTCGGTAGGGACAGTCGGCTTCATCGCCATGCTATTCCTGACCCAGGCATTCCATCTCGAGAGGGGCAGCGCGGCTACCATCTCCGCCTGGATCGCGGGCTCGAGCCTTCTATTCGCCTTCGCGCTGTTCCTATTGCCCGAAAGCGGCCAAGGTCCCCGAGCCACTCAGATGAGGCAGGTGAAGAATGGCCGGGGCATAGATCCAGACCTCATCATAGGTCTCGCCATCATCGGCCTCGGACGGCTCGCCATGGCTCCGATCAACTCCTTTTTCACCCTCTACGCCACCCAGGCCCTCCATAGTGAGGCAGCAAGCGCGCTCTGGGCAGTCGCGGCCCTCGCCGAGATCCCCGCCCTCATCATCGCCGGAAGGCTCATCGAGCGTTTCGGTTCGATGAAACTCATCGCCCTTGCTAGCATTTCCATCGCGCTCCGCCTGTCGGTCTATGCTCTTTGGCCGAGCGTCACCGGCGCCATAGTCGGGCAGCTATTGCACTTCTTCTGCTATGGGCTCTTCCTGCCCTCTGCGGTCGCTTTCATCAGCTCGCGGGTGCCCACTTCGCAGCGGGCCTTCGGCATGGCTCTCCTCACGGGCGTCGGCATGGGATTCCCGAGCTTCCTCGGCTCGACCTTGGGCGGGATGATTCTCGATGAAGGCGGCTATGCTGCGCTCTTCGGCTGGGCGACTCTGCCTGCCCTGCTCGCCTTCGGCATCAGCCTAGTAGCGATAAAACGACAGTCAAGGTAGGGGACAGTCACTCGACATAGGCAGTCGCCAACGCGTCTTATTGTGGGGCAAGAAGGCCAGTCGCCGGCTAGAGGCTAGAATGCCATCAGAGAAAGCCGTCCTTGCTGCAATGAATGCCCGGAAGGAGGGTCGACTGACACCGGCGGCAACTGCGACCGAAGTGAACGTCAATGCCCTGAAGCGTACCCGTATCTCAGCGGCGTGTATCTGCTATGAGAATGCCACGCCTATTGGTAGAAGGCGCTTGGTACCATGTGACCGCGCGCGTCAATCGACAAGAAATGCTCTTCGGGCCAGGAGAAGCTCGTGATCTCTTCATGGCCTTTTTAGCCCGTGTGAAAAAGCGCTATCGCTTCCACATCGCCAATTTCTGCGTCATGGGCAATCATGTGCATCTCTTGATTCAGCCCTGCGCCAATGAAAACCTTTCAGCGATCATGAGATGGCTGTTAGGAGGCTTCGCGAAGGCCTATAACAGGAAGCACGGCCTCTCGGGGCACTTCTGGGGCGATCGATTTCATTCACGAGTGCTTGATGGAATCCGCAAAATCGCCATCGCGTTCGGCTATATCGATGACAATCCGGTCAAGGCAGGACTTGTCTCTCATATCAGCGACTGGCGACACAGTGGAGCATGGCACGCCTACATGCACACCACCTCGATCCTTGACTGGAGCGAGCCATGGATGGTCCTGTTCGATAGATGGCGAGAAAGGACTTGGGGTTTTGCGAAGGCCCCTTGAGCTAGCCGATCTGACCTTGCGAGAACCGCTCTACGACGCTTATATCCCTTCCATCAGAAGTACCCGTTCAGCCAGAAATAGCCCGGCTGTCATCATGGCATTGGCCAACTCGCCCAAGCCCATGCGACTCCGAAGGTCTACGAGGGAGATATGCTCGACATCGAGTTCTTCGTGCTCGTCCAATCTGATGGTTCCTGTCCTCGTGAGTTCGAAAGCGACGAAGATATGGAATAGGTTCTCCATGAAGGCCGGATTGGGTGATAGGCTACCGGCATTGACGAGGCGGCCGGCTCGGTAGCCCGTTTCTTCCTCGAGTTCGCGCAATACCCCAGCAGCCGGTTCCTCTCCAGGCTCGATCATGCCACCGGGAAATTCGAGAAAGACCGCATCGGATCCATGGCGATACTGGCGGACCATGACAACTTGGTTCCCTTCCAGGTCACCGAGAATCGGCACAACAATGGCCCAGTCCCTTGAAAAAATTGTTGTGAATATCCCATGCACTCCCGTGGCAGAAGTGCTTTCCATGCGCCTCACATCGAAAATACCAGCATCAAAACGCTCCAGCAATCTTCCTCTCGCCCATCTCGTTACTGCCATTTCCCCTCTCCTAAAAGCCAAGTGAAGCCTCGCCTTTTGGAATGGCTGCGATCAAGCGCCGCGCCAAGTTCCATTTGGGATTCCATGATGACTGTCACCCAAGAACCAACCGAACACAAGTCTTGCCTCTTCGGGTGACTGTCACCCGGCTGAAGCCCGAGATCCTAGAAAACGTGACTAGTCCCACCTCGATGGCGGCACCAGATGGCGCAACTGTCACTCACAAAGCTATCCATACCTCCTTCCTTGTCACCTCCCTTCCTGGAAGCTATCATCGAGCAAAGGAGACAGTCATGGAAAATTGGATGGAAGAATTCCCCGGAGCTATCACGGTGACAGACCAAGAACTCATCATCCTCTACGTGAACGCCAAGTCGGCCAAAACCTTCGAGAAGGAAGGTGGCAAGAACCTCATCGGAAGTAACCTCCTGGCCTGCCATAAGCATCGCTCGATCGAAATCATTCATCGCATCTTCGAGACAGGACAGCCTAACGCCTACACAATCGAGAAGAAGGGCGTAAAAAAATTCATATTCCAGTCCCCATGGAAAAAGGATGGTCTTGTGGCCGGGCTGGTGGAAATTTCGCTGGAGATCCCCTTCGAGATACCTCATTTCAACCGAGACAAGCCGAGTTAGCGGAGAATGCACTGTCCTCTTCATGCCCAAGGCCTAAGTCATTCCGGTGACAGTCGTCTTTCGCCCGCCCTTCCAGACAAGAATCCCTCGGGGGTCAGTCATTCTCTCAAGTCCAATCAAGAAACCCGAAGGTGACAGTCATCTCAGTGTCTATCCCAGCGACTTTCGGCGACTGTCCCTCGACCAGCAAAA
>Ga0334722_10002739_pt1 | contig 19551 bp, 5 predicted proteins | sample C3_bottom_MG_FD_207210 | JGI IMG/M metagenome (GOLD analysis project Ga0334722, IMG submission 207210) | Sediment microbial communities from Yellowstone Lake, YNP, Wyoming, USA - C3_bottom | ecosystem: Environmental > Aquatic > Freshwater > Lake > Sediment | place: USA: Wyoming | collected...
CCGGGTTGCAACACAACAAATCCTATCTCTTAGGCGCTAAATATACCTTGGATGATAGTTTTACGCGGGTCGCCTATACCGGCGTGATTGTGCAGGGCAAAGCACCCACGTCCACGGTCCCCCAACTTACGGGCGATGAAAAAAACGACGACCCCGCACCGATGCTGGCCGGGGGCGAGGTTTTCGTCATGACCCGGATCAAATCCACCCTGGTGCCGACCGGTGATACCAAGTATCGCTTCCGGAAATTCGGCCTCGACTTGCAGCCCCATGAATTTTCACCGGGGGTGTCGGTTCGTGACTTGGATCTTTCCGCCCAGGCTGATGGCGAGGCCCGGCAATCGAGCATTCTCTGGGTGGACGGCTATTACTATCTGACGGTGCCGACTGCGGTTGGCCCCAGCGGCATGAATAACGACAGTGCCGTCTGGACCATCCCCGCCAACCTGATGATGGTCAGGCTGGATGCCAACTTCGGCTTCGTTGACAGCCGGACCGTCAGCGCCCAAACCGGCTACACCGAAGGCTATGTCAGCGGGCTCAGGTCCGACAGCCGGTACTATTATCTGACTTACAACCATGTGAAAATCGGGACGGAATTTTCGTCGGTCATCAAGATCTTCGATAAAAACTGGAACGAGGTGCTCACCGATAAATATGTGACCGTCACCACCGGCGCGCTCCGGCCATCGCTGGAGGTCACCACCAATCAGGTGTTGGCCGGTAATGACAATGGCGCGGGGACGGCCACTATTTATCTCTTCGACAAGCAGGGGCTGGCTACTCTGGCGGTAACCCCGATAGCCTCCAGCATCGCGCTGGGCGGGACGCAACAATTTACCGCCACCGGCACCAATGTGGATGGAACCACCCACGATTTGAGTGCGACGGCCACCTGGACCTCGTCGAACCAGGCGGTGGCGACCATCGGCAGCGGCGGTCTGGCCACCTCGATTGCCGCTGGAACGAGCACCATTACAGCATCTTCGGGGGGGATTTCAAGAAGCACGACCCTGACGGTTACTCCGGCCCTGGTTGCGGTGGCCGTGACTCCTGCGAATCCGAGCATTTCGGCGGGGGGAACGCAGCAGTTCACCGCCACCGGAACCTATTCGGACAGCAGCACGGCTAATCTGACTACGTCGGCTACCTGGATCTCATCAAATCAGGCAGTGGCGACGATCAGTAACGCTGGTCTGGCCACCTCGATTGCCGCTGGGACCAGCATCATCACGGCAACGTCGGGGGGCATTTCCGGCAATATCACCCTGACTGTCATGCCTGTTCTGGTCTCAATCGCAGTGACTCCGGCCAATCCCAGCGTTATGGCCGGAAGCACGCAGCAGTTCACCGCCATCGGGACCTATTCGGACAACTCAACCCAAAACCTGAGCGCTTCGGCCACCTGGGTCTCGTCGAATCAGGCGGTGGCGATCATCGGCAGCGGTGGCCTGGCCACCTCGGTCGCCGTTGGCACCACGACCATCACGGCCACTTCGGGGGGGATTTCGGGCAGTATGACGCTGACGGTCATTCCGGGTTTGCTTTCGCTGGCGGTGACCCCGGCCAATCCGAGCGTTGCGGCGGGTAGAAGCCAGCAGTTCACCGCCACCGGGACCTATTCGGATAGCAGCACGCAATACCTGACTGCCTCGGTAACTTGGACCTCCTCAAATCCGGCGGTGGCCACCATCAGCAGCGCTGGTCTGGTGACCACGGTTTCCGTGGGCACGACCACCATTACGGCCACTTCCGGAAACATTAGCGGCAGCACCGGATTAACGGTGAGAACCCCGCCGGTATATATCCAGATACAACTGCATATCGACCCCTTTCACAATTCCGATCCCGATCAAAGGTATCCGGATGAACGTGCCAACGTGTCGGTATTTCTCAGTGCGCTGGAAAGGCACGGCGCCAAGGCCTCAGTGCTGCCCAGCCATTCATTCGCCCAAAAGGCACATGATAATCAAGACACCGTCCTGGGCAGTGCCGAGAGTCGCGGTCACGAGGTCGGCACCCACACCCACCTGATGAAGGCCAACTCGAATAGCAAGTGGGGGTGGTCAACCATTCCCTCGCCCGAACTCCCCAACGACACCGTTGACACCTGGCTTGCCTCTGACGGCTATTACCAATCGGTGGCCTCTCTCAAAGGGCTGATCGATTCTCAGGTGGGTGAAAATACGCATATTACTGGCTGGAGCACCGACGATGATCAGCGGAGCAAGCTCTTCGATTTGACCGAGAGACTCGGTTTTCTCACGGCCTCCGGAGGCTATCCCGGACTGACATCCTATGATTACCTCCACTACGCCTATCATCCGGAAAGTGGATCTCATTGGGCCGCGGAGGCGACCGATGGCAGCGTGCGGGAATTGTTCTTTCACCACATGGGGCCGGCGGTTGAGGAGGGTCGGCTGTTTGTGACCAATAACGACTGCGCGACCTATGACTCCACCAACACCACGGCGTCTTGCGATTTCTTGAATACCCTCAACCTGGCGGCGGCGAATCCCGGCAAGACCGTTGTCCATGGCTGGGCGATCCATAACAGTGCCCTGTTCAATCCGAACCAGGACGGAACAACTCCAGCCACGCCCAACACTACCAACTACGACCGGATCGAGCAGATCCTGGCTTTCTATGACCCGTATGTGCAACAAGGGAAGGCCGTCTATACAACCTTCCGGGAGGCGCAGGATATCATCAACGGCGCCCCGGTGGTCGTGGCGATTGGTGTTGCCCCGGGAAGTCCCAGCGTCTTGGCGGGAGCCACCCAGCAGTTCACCGCCACCGGAACCTATTCCGATAACTCCAGCCAGACCTTGAGCGGAGTGGTGGGTTGGAGCTCATCAAACCCAGCGGTGGCGACCATCGACAGTGCTGGTCTGGCCTCGGCGGTGGCGGCGGGAACGACCACCATCACGGTTTGGTCGGGGGGGATTACCAACAGCACGGTTCTGACGGTCAGGCCCGTACTGGTTTCGGTGGCGGTGACGCCGGTAAATTCGAGCATCACCATGGGGGGAACGCAGCCGTTCATCGCCACCGGGGCCTATTCTGACAGTTCCACGGCTGATCTGACTTCCTCCGCCACCTGGAGTTCGTCGAACCCGGCGGCGGCGACCATCAGCAGCGCTGGCTTGGCCACAACCGTAGCCTTCGGCAGCACCACCATCACGGCGACCTCGGGGGGGATTTCCGGCAGCACCACCCTGACGGTCACGCCGGTTCTGCTCTCCCTCACAGTGACCCCGGCCAATCCCAGCGTCACCGCAGGGGGCGCCCAGCAGTTCACCGCCACCGGGAGCTATTCAAACAGCTCCAGCCAAGACCTGAGCGCCACGGTAACCTGGAGTTCATCGAACCAGACGGTGGCGACGATCAGCACTGGTGGCCTGGTCACGGCGATTGCCGCTGGAACCACCACCGTGACGGCCGCCTCCGGGGGTGTTTACGGGAATACCGGGCTGACGGTAACGGCCTTGGCGCCGCAATTCATCGATGGCGGCACCGCCAACGGTCTGAACTTCGACGCCAGCAAGGCGGCCCTGGAGCCGCAGCTCACCGTTTTTGGCAGCAATCTCTACGCGGTCTGGCATGAAACCAACACCACCGCCAACCAGATCCGGGTGCGCCGGTATGACGGCAGCGGCTGGAACTGGGCCGACGGCGACACAGCCAACGGTCTCAACTATGATCCCAGCCAGGCGGCGGCCTCGGCGCAACTGACCGTTTCCGGCTCGGCCCTGTACGCCACCTGGTACGAGGCAAGCGGTACCGCCAGCCGGATCCGGGTGAAAAAGTATGACGGCAGCACTTGGAACTGGGCGGATGGCGGCACCGCCAACGGCCTTAACTTCACCCAGAGCAAAACCGCCAAGAACCCACAGCTGACCAGCTTCGGCGGCAATCTCTACGCCATCTGGGAGGAACCGAGCCCGGCCAACATCGGCCAGATCCGGGTAAAGAAGTACGACGGCAGTAGCTGGAGCTGGGTGGACGGCAGCGCCCCCATCGGCATCAACTTCAGCCCGACGGCGGCTGCCACCTCTCCTCAGCTTACCGAGTTCAACGGCAGCCTCTATGCCATCTGGCAGGAGAAGAATGGCGCCGTCGATCAGATCCGGGTCAAACGCTACACCGGCAGTTCGTGGGTCTGGGCCGATGGTGGGGTGGCCACCGGCATCAACCTCAACAACGCCAACAACGGCGACCGGGCCCAGTTGACCGTTTTCAACAACGCCCTCTACGCCACCTGGCGGGAAGGCAGCACCTCGGTGAAATATCAGATCCGGGTGAAAAAATATGACGGCACCACCTGGAGTTGGGTTGACGGCGGTACTGCCAACGGCCTCAACTACGATCCGACCCAGGACGGTCATGAGTCGCAGCTAACGGTCTCGGGCGGCAACCTCTACGCCATCTGGTGCGAGAGTAAGGCCACCGCCCCCACCGCCCGCCAGGTGCGGATTAGGAAATACGACGGCAGCCAGTGGATCTGGTTCGATGGCGGCGGCGCCACCGGGATCAATTACGATAAGACCCGGGACGGCAACCATCAGCAGCTAACCGTCTTCGGCGGCAATCTCTATGCCGCCTGGTGGGAGACCGCCGCTGCCTCGCAGATCCGGGTGGTGACCTTTCCCGCGCCGGACTACAGCCTTGCCGTGACGGCGTCGCCTGCCCTCACTGCCGGGAGTAGCGGGGGGGCGACGGTAACCGCCAGCCGTAGCGGCGGCCACTCGGCGGCAATCACCTTGACCTTGGCCAGTAATGCCCAAGGGATCACCGGCAGCGGCAGCTTGGCCGTCGGCACCAACAGCGCCACCCTGACCCTGGTGGTGCCGACCGGGGTGGTGGCTGGCACCTATCCCCTGACCGTGAGCGGTAGCGACGGCAGCCTGAGCCGCACGGCGGTCTGCAATCTGACCGTGGTCAGTGGGGCGGCGGCGGAATCACCCTTTGGGGTCTATTCGCCCTACGGAGAATTCCAGCTCGACCAGAGCACCTTCGCCACCGTGGCGGATATCTCGGCCGACTTGCAGGACATCGGCGTCCCCTGGATCCAGGAGCTCCCGTTTTACAACGGCTTTGCGACCATTCCAGCCGGGTTAAACATCTATTCTAGGGTCGGGAAAGAAGCGGGAATTAATGCGTCCAACATCAGCGATCCCACGGTGGTTGAGGCTTACAAGGCCGCAGTCAGCCAGACGCTCCTGAACCGGAAAGACCGGGTGAAGTTCTGGGAGGTCGATACCGAGCCGGATGGGGTGGGGGGCTGGAAGGACAATCCTTCCGGGTATGCCACTCTCTTGAATATCACCTATCAGACGATCAAGGGCGTCTGCCCTGATTGCACGGTGATGTTCGGCGGTCTGTCCGGAGGCGATAGCGCCCTCGATGCCCAAGGTGCGACCTTTCTGGAAGGGGCGCTGCAGGCCGGGGCAGTCGGCTCTTTTGACGGCATGGAATTCAAACGCCATCATACCGCCGCCAAAGACTATGCCGGGCTTAAGGACAAGTATGATTCGATTGGCACCTTGTTGGCCCAATATGGCGCCGATATCCATACCATGCCGGTCTTTGTCGAGACGGCAATGTACGATGGCGACCCCAATGATCCCGTGGTGCGCCCAGGCAGCACACTGCCGGTCCAGACCGAGAAGGAACAGGCCCAGGGTTTGGTCAAGACCTATGTCCTCGGGGCCTCCCTCGGGATCACCAGGATCTTCTGGAACTTAATCTACGAGAGAAGCGATTATGAACCGGGACACGCGACCCCATTTCCGCAGAACCCTTTCAATCACTACGGCCTGATCAACAACCCCACCAACGACGACGGGCTTGCCCACAAAAAACTTGCCTACTATGCCTATAAGAAACTGATCGAGGTGCTTGAGGGGAGTGACTGGAAGAACATCCAGATCGTCCAGGAATCGGGAAACGTCCGGGTTTACGGGTTCGGCAAACTGGGTAAGACCATCTATGTTGCCTGGTGGGACGGCTATACCAGCGGGGCGACCAAGCAGATCACCATCACCGGTGTGACCGACAAATACGTCGATGTGACCGAGGCTCTCCCCAACACCACCAGCGGCCTGGCGGTGGCCGATTATGCCACGGCCTTTACCACGGCAACTTACCCGGTGACGAATGGGGCCGTGACCATCACCCTGGCCGATAACCCGGTGTTTGTGTACTCGACGCTGGACACCACCCCGCCCACGGTGGCGATCTCCGCGCCGATCGGCGGTGCCACGGTTTCGGGCACGGTGACGGTCACCACCACGGCCACGGACAATATCGGGGTGAGCAAGGTCGAGTTGTATGTCGATGGCGGCTTGGAGTCCAGCACCACCACCAGCCCCTACAGCTTCTCTCTCGACACCACGCAGCTCAGCAACGGCACTCACACCCTTGCGGCCAAGGCCTATGACGGGGCCGATAACTCGGCAAGCTCCGCCAGCGTCAGCATTACGGTGGGCAATGTTTCTCTGGTTTCAATTGCGGTAACCCCGGCCAATCCGAGTGTTTCGGCGGGGGTGGCGCAACAGTTCACCGCCACCGGAACCTATTCGGACAGCACGACGGCTAATCTGACTTCGTCGGCCACTTGGAGCTCGTCGAATCAGGCGGTGGCGACGATTAGCAGCGGTGGTCTGGCCTCGGCGGTGGCTGCCGGGAGCAGCACCATCACGGCAACCTTAGGGGGTATCTTCGGGACAACGGCGTTAACTGTAATTTCCGCCGAAGTACCTGATTTCACCGTTTCAGTCGGACAGCCCGGCCCGATACAGTTCGGTACAAGCGGCACGGTGGCGGTGACAGCAACGCGAACAGGGGGCCACGCCGCAGCCATCAACCTCAGCCTGCTAAGCAATACCCAAGGGATCACGGGAAGCGGCAGCATCGCCTCCGGCGCCAACAGTGGAATCCTGACGATCAGTGTGCCTCCCGGCGTGGCGGCTGGTGCCTACGCCCTGACGCTTTCGGCTAGCGATGGTGCTCTGCCAGCCCGAACGGCAACTGTGAATGTGACCGTTGCAGCGGCTTTTCAATTTCTAATTGGCAATACCGGCACGACGGGTATCAATTACAATACGGCAAAGTCCGCGATGGAACCGCAGCTCACCGTATTCGGAAACGATATGTATGCCGCATGGCACGAAATGGGTACCGGAACTCCCGTGGCATTTCAGATCCGGGTAAAAAAATATGATGGCTCAAACTGGTCATCGGCAGACGATGGCGGCGCCACCGGTATTAACTACACCACATCATTAGAAGCGACGGGCCCACAACTGACGGTTTTTGGGACTTATCTTTATGCAATATGGCAAGAAAAGAACAGTCCCGGAATTTCCGGAGTTAGCCAGATTCGGGTAAAAAAATATGATGGCTCAAACTGGTCATCGGCAGAAGGTACCGGCGCCACCGGTATCAATTACAGCGCATCGTCCAATGCCAAAAATCCCCAACTCATTGTTTTTGGTACAAATCTTTATGCAATATGGCAAGAAAGTAGCGGCTCCGGAAATTCAGGAGTTAGCCAGATCCGGGTAAAAAAATATGATGGCGCTAACTGGTCATCGGCAGATGGCAACGGAGTCAACGGCATAAATCGTGACACCACAAAAAATGCAACGTGGCCGCAACTTATTGAATATAACGGATCTTTGGTCGCCACCTGGCAGGAGAATGGTGTTGCTACCGGCCAAGGGAATGCTGTTGCCACCGACCAGATTAGAGCATGCATTTATAATGGAACTTCCTGGTCATCATGGCTTGATGAAGGCGGTTCCACGGGCATCAATTATAACACCTCGCACAATGGCGACCGATCGCAGTTTACCGTTTACAACAACGAACTGTACTTTACGTGGCGTGAAGGTAATGACCCGAAGCTTCTGAACTATCAGATACGAGTAAAAAAATACAACGGCACCTCATGGAGTTGGCCGGATAAAGACCCAAATAAAGAAGATGCCTTAGGGATTAATTATTCGGGAGGTGGACACGAACCACAGCTCACCGTGTTTGGCGGCGACCTCTGGGCAATCTGGGCGGAAGAATATAATGGAGATATAGATGTAGCGCGTCAAGTTCGCGTCAAAAAGTGGGATGGCGCTTCATGGTCATGGGCGGATGGCGGTGGCGCCTTGGGAATCAACCATGACTCCACCCAAGCAGGCAACCATCAACAATTGACAGAGTATAAGGGAAAGCTTTATGCCGCATGGTGGGAAGGAAGAGCCCCGTCAGCAATACCTCAAATTCGCGTTGCTGTTTGGAATAGTAACAACACCCATGCCCAAAAAATCATAGCAGGCGGCGGAGCACACACCAGTGAAAAGGCACATTCGCTTTTCGTCTGCAACGATAATACCGTTCAAAGCGTAGGGTACAATGAGTTCGGGGAATTAGGATGCACAGACACGAACATCACGGAACTATCACCGGTTCCGGTATCAGGACTTACAGGAATTATTGATGTAGCCGCAGGTGGTTCGCATTCTGTTTTTCTGAAGAATGACGGAACTGTTTGGGCTTCCGGTATAAATATTGACGGACAATTGGGTGATACCACCGTATTCAAAAGAACAATACCTGTTCAGGCTCAGGGGCTCACCGGCATTATGGCAATCAGTGCAGGTTCAGCCCATTCCCTTTACTTAAAAACTGACGGAACTGTATGGGCTAGCGGGAAAAATGACGATGGGGAATTGGGAGATGGAACAACCATTAGCAAATCAACACCTTTTCAGATACCTGGCCTCTCTGGCATTACCGCGGTTGCCGCCGGCGGCGCTTATTCTCTCTTCCTGAAAAATGACGGAACAGTTTGGGGTTGCGGTCGCAACCGGCTGGGCGAATTGGGAGACGGCACCATCACTACAAGAACTACGCCTGTTCAAGTGTCAGTAATAACAAATATCACCGCCATCGCCGCTGGTTATCATTCCCTTTTTCTCAAAAATGACGGCACCGTCTGGGCCAGCGGAAGCAATACAAATGGGCAATTGGGCAACGGGACTATCAGCACATCCGCAAATCCGACGCCTTTGCAAATAACCTCTCTGGTCGGTATCAATGCGATTGCCACCGGGGGCGCACATTCCCTTTTCCTCAAGAATGACGGCACTGCCTGGTCTTGTGGATACAATGCTTATGGTCAATTAGGTGATGGGACCACCACTGACAAGACGACCCCGGTGCAGATAACTTCGCTCACCGGCATTACCGCCCTTGCAGCCGGTAGCGCGCATTCTCTCTTTCTGAAAAACGACGGCACGATATGGTCTTGCGGAGATAATCCTTCCGGTCAGTTAGGTGATGGCACCACCACCAACAAAACCACCCCGGTTCAGGTCAGCGGGCTTTGTTCACTTCCGCCCACGGTGGCGATCTCCTCGCCGGTCAGCGGCGCCACCGTCTCTGGCACGGTGGCGGTTACGGCCACGGCCACGGACGATGTCGGGGTGACCAAGGTCGAACTGTATGTCGATGGCACGCTGAAGTCCAGCACCACCACCAGCAGCCCCTACAGCTTCTCTCTCGATACCACGCTGCTAGCCAACGGCGCCCACGCCCTTGCGGCCAAGGCCTATGACGCTGCCACCAACTCGGCAACCTCAGCCAGCGTCAGCGTTACGGTCAGCAACGCTGCTTCCCAGGGCTATGTCCTGGTCACCCAGCTGAACAATAAGGGAGTTTATAAAATTGATCAGGCCCCCGACCCCCAGATCACCGCCCAACTCACCTTAGGTGCCAATGTCGGGCGACCGGCAGTGGACTTGACCCGTAGAATCGCCTACCTGCCAATGGGTAACCAGTTGCTCGCCCTGAAACCCGACAGCATGGAAAATGCGCCCCTGAGCGTCACCGGGCTCGGAAATGATGGCACCTTCGCCGCTTTGAGCCCGGATGGCCGCACCCTGGCCGTGGTCAATCATGGAACGGACGGCACGAGTAGCGCCGACGACCGGCTGGATGTCGTCTCGCTTAACCCCGAGGTCTGGCCGCCAACAGCAGCCTTGAACTTCTCGATCACCGTGGGAGTCCAGCCCATCCGCGCCCTGATCGACCATACCGGCCAATATGGTGTGGTCAGCGTCCGGAACGACGCCAAGATTCTCGTGGTGGATCTGCTCAGTCACCAGGTGACCACCTATGCGCTGGCCGCAGGCTCGGAACCGGAGGGCATGGACCTGCATCCGACCCGGAATGTCGCCTATGTCACCCTGCACGGTCAGGGCAAGGAGGCCATCGAGATTGTCAACCTGGAGTCCGGGCCACCGGCGAACCTGGGCAGCGTTGCCATTCATTCCGCGATCGGCAACTACCCCCAGCCCAGCGGAGGCCAGTTCACCCCTGATGGTTCACGGTTCTGTGTTTCCGGGCAGGTGACCAACGAGATCATCTACTTCAACTCGACGGACGTCACCGCGCCGGTGAACACCGGGGTATCGGTGGCGCTACCAGCCGGAGCCCAGCCGCACGACCTGGCCTTCCTGCCGGACGGGCGCGCTTATGTGACCAACACCGATAACAACCAAACCCACGGCAGTATCTCGGTCATGCAAAATTATGCCAATCCTTCCGGAACCCCGACGCAGATCCTCAACGATGTCATCCTCAACCCCCTCTATCTCGTCTATGTGCCAGGTGCTTAAGTTCGGCAGGGGAAAGTCGGCCCAAGGTGGGGTGATCGTAAACGAAGAGGTTATGTCTTGAACGTAAAGCTTGTCATCATCGCCTGCCTGCTCGGAGCGCTGCAGTCCTGTGGCGGCGGCAGCAGCGGCGGCAGCACCGGCACTGGGGGTAGTGTTGACAATCCTGTGCGTGCCTTGGTTTCGATCGCCGTGAACCCTGCCAATTCGAGCATAGCTCAGGGGGGAACAGAGCAGTTCACGGCGATCGGAACCTATTCCGACAGCAACACCCAGGAGGTGACCACCACCGCAACCTGGGCCACCGCCAATGGCGCGGTGGCAACCATTGGTGTCGGCGGCCTGGCGACTAGCGTTGGGGCGGGAACAACCACCGTCACGGCGACCATTGGCGCCATTGCCGGAAGCACCACCCTGACCGTCTCGGCGCTTCCATCTCCCCCCACCATTTCCTCCAGCACCGATTCGGCCTTCGGGGTTTACATGTCGCACACCCTGCCCCAGCATTTCATGCAGGCCGTGGGGTTGAACAATCAGGCCATGTTTGCCTGGAGCGATCAGCACATGGCAACCCTGGGGGCGCACTGGACGCGCTACAGCCTGCTGGCCGCCTGGCAGCTCATCGAGCCCACTCTGGGCTCCGGCTACAACTGGAGCGCCAACACCCCCAACGGCGTCCCCGATACCATTCTGGGCGCGGTCTACGGACCGGGCAACGACATCCACGCGGTGGTCAATATCCAGCCGCTCTCCCTGGAAACCGGCACTCCGAGCCGCTCTCCCTTCAGCAACCCCAGCGAGTACCGGGCCTTTGTCCAGGCCCTGGCCGAGCGCTATGACGGGGACGGCGTTGGTGATGCTCCCGGTGCCATCAAGGTGGACTATTTCCAGCTAGCCAACGAGATGCAGGACTGGTTCGACCGCGGTTTGACCGCTGAGCAGTATGGCGAGGCGGCCAAGATCACCCTGGAGGCACTGCGTGCCGGTAACCCCAACGCCCAGCTAATCATGGTGGGGGGCTTTGCCCGAGGGGATGCGGCGGTAACCCTGGAAGACCGCTACAAGCAGGCCATCCAGGCCCTGAAAAGTCGCGGGGTCAAACCTGTGGCCATCGATATTCATTGGTGGTTCTGGCAGACGGCCGCCTCGCTCTGGCAGTCCCCGATCTTCCTTGATGCCCGGAGCTATCTTGACTCCATCGGCTGGCAGGATGTGCAGATCTGGTCCATGGAGGATGGTGCCTGGGTAGGCTGCCCCACCAATCTGCCGACGCTCACCGAGGAAGAGCAGGCCCTCACCCTGGTGAAGCGGTTCGTTTGGGGGCGGGCTAATGGGATCAATAAACTGTTCTGGCAGGCACTGCTCGACGGCTACAACTTTAACGGGAAGGCGGACAGTCCCTTTAACTCCATGGGTCTGGTGGACGACGGCGAGCAGAACTGCTCCGATACCTCCCGGCGCAACACCAGCCGCATCGCCTATTGGAGTTACCAGAAGCTGGCGGCCACCACCGATAACCCGGTCGCCACCCCCAGCGGCACCGTGACTGGGGTCCACAACGGTTCTTCCGTCTTCGCCTACCAGTACCTGCGAAAGAGCGACTCCGCCCCGTTCTACATCATCTGGCGGGAGGGCGGCAGCGGCAATATCACCCTGACCGTACCGGGTGCGGCCTACCACCTGACCAACCTCATCCCGGATCGCTTCGGGACTTTTCAGGAATCTGACCTTACCCCGGTGGCCGGTAAGATCACGATGAGCGTTGCTTCCCAGCCCGTTCTGATCACCGCGCTCACGGCCCCGGCGGCTACTGCTTCGGCCATTACCCTTCCCTGGACCGGGCAGAGCAGCTGCTATGATCAAACCGGTAATCCGGTCTCCTGTGCCGCCACCGGGCAGGATGGTGATTTAAAGGCCGGGGCTGCCTGGCCGACGCCCAGGTTTGCGGTTGGTTCCCTGGCCGAAGCGAAATGTGTGACGGATAACCTCACCGGCTTGATCTGGGCGAAAAATGCCAATCTGCCCGGGGGGCCGAATAATTGGCAGCAGGCGCTGGATTATGTGGCTGCCATCAACCACGGGGCCGGGCTCTGTGGCCATAATGACTGGCGGCTGCCGAACATCAACGAATTGGAAAGCCTGATCGACGCCTCCCAGTCGCGCCCGCCGCTGTCGGCGGGTCATCCCTTTGCCCATGTGCAGCCGGATCTCTACTGGTCTTCTTCGTTTCCCAGCGGAGCCTGGATTGTCGCCATGGACGGCGGCCACGTGGGCTTCTTCGCCAAGACGACCGCGCACTACGTTTGGCCGGTACGCTTCGGCAATCCGTAATTTAGTTTCTCTCTCCGAACCGGAGGGGATTATGACCATTAACAAAAAGGAGGATGAGAGTATGCACAAGGCAACGATTTCACAGCATGAAGGCTTTATCAAATGGTTCGGTCTGGTCGTATCCGTCGCCGCTTTGCTTTTGTTTGGTGCGGCAAACGGGGTGGCCAAGGAGGGACGGGCCTGCGACGCTGACGTGGCAAAATTATGTAAGGATGTTCCGCCCGGCGGTGGTCGCATTGTGCAATGCCTGCATGAGCATGAAAAGGATGTGTCTCCCGCCTGCAAACAGGAGATGGCGGGCATGGAATCAAAGGTGCGGGAATTCATGGATTCGTGCAAAGCTGAGGTGCAAAAATATTGCCAGGACGTCACTCCTGGTGAGGGCCGGATCATTCAATGCCTCAAGGGCCATGAAGGCCAGCTTTCGGCAAGGTGCAAGGGGAGTTTGCCGCCACCGCCACCGCCCCAGCGCTAGGTGAAGGGTGAAACCAGCTATGGCCATGAACCGTCATCTCGCGGCAAGGGAAAACGCCCAGAGACTTCTGGAGGTATTCCCTTGACTGTCAAGGCTCTCCATCGCCGTCTTCTGGTGTCCCTGGTTCTTGCACTGCTGGTCGCCTGTGGCGGCGGTGGTGGGGGCGGCGCCGCCCCCGCCAATCCGAGTCCCGGTTCCACCATCACCATCATCACCCAGCCCACGAGCCAGGACGTTACCGTGGGACAGACGGCCACCTTCACGGTTGCGGCCACGGGGGGAACCACGCCTTACAGCTACCAATGGCAGAAGGGCTCGGCCAAGGTCGGAAGCAACAGCGCCACCCTGTCAATCCAGAATGCGCAGCAGGTTGACGCAGGCAGCTACTCGGTGCGAGTGACTGACAGCACCTCGCCGAACCCGCAGGCGGCAATCAGCAGCGCGGTGGCGCTGAGGGTTAACGGCACCGCCGACCACTGGGCCGCTGTGACCTCGGCCATCTTGTCCGCCCAGACCAACTTCCCAGGGGCGGCTGGCGGCCCCGCTGGGTTGGCGGTGGAAATCATGGCCCCGGAGGGCGTGGTCTATTCCCAGTCTTTTGGGGACTTCACCAACCAAAGCTATGTGGCTGTGGCTTCAGGGTCCAAGTGGGTTTCCGCCTCGGCCATCCTGCGGCTAGTGGACGCGGGCGTCCTTTCCCTGGACTCTCAGACCAAGCAATTCCTCACCGACCGTGCCGGGAATCCCTGGTCCGGTAACATGGGTGAGATCAAACTCCGGCAGCTACTCAGCTTCACCAGCGGGATCAGCGGGGATGACGCCAACGACGGGGATAGCACCATCACTCTGGACGAAGCGGTCAAGCGGATCTACGACGATGACCATGTTGGGGCACAGCCGCCGGGGGCATTCTTCCATTACGGCGACACCCATCTCCGCATCGCCGCCCGCATGGCGGAAGCGGCCACGGGGAAATCCTGGCGGCAGATTTTCCTGGACGAGATCCAGAACCCCCTAGGCTGGTCCCGCTTAAGCACCTTCGGCAACGGTTCCAACCCGGATCCCGCAGGCGGCCTGGCCTGTACGGGGCTGGAGTACACTCGTTTCCTGATGCTGCAGCTACGCCAAGGGCTGGATGGCTCTGCCCGGCTGCTGGCCAGTGCCACCATCGATCAACAGCGGGCCGACGGCTTTGGCCCTGCCACCCGCATCGATTACAGCCCTTATGTTGCCCTGCGGCGTGAATCCTTCCATTACGGCTTCGGCAATTGGCTGGAAACCGCTGATGGCCAGGCCCCTTCGGGATCCGACCCGGTGATTCGCTGGTCCAGTACCGGCAAGTTTGGCTGGGCTCCCTGGGTTAGCGCCGACGGTAGCTATGCGGCCGTGATCATGACCCGGCAGCCGGACACCTGGGCCTCAATGCTCCCTTCGGAGAACCTGAAGAATAAACTGGATCCATTGATTCGCACGGCCCTGGCCGTCCAGCCGCCGGTACTCAGGACGATACCTTGAATGAGCTGAGCAATGTCCCGGGTGAGCTTCCGCGCATACCATCGCGGCCCAAAGAAAGCAGTGGGGTTACGACATGACCATAAGAAATTTCATCCCAGCGGTTCTTTTTGCCGTGTTGTTCGCTTGCAGCAGCGGGGGCGAAGGCAGTGCGCCAGTGGCTCCAGTCCTGACCGTTCGGGATGTTCCGCTCGCCAGCCCTTTCGGCTTTTGTCCGGCCAACGTTGCAAAACCGGGATATAGCAATAACGGTTACGGTGATGCTGCGAGCATCGGCGTCAAATGGACGCGTGGGGTAAGGTATGCTTACTGGTTCATGGTTCAGCCTGACCTGGCCAGCCAAACGTACGATTTCACCCAGTACGACCAGCAATGGGGCAGTGTCCCGACGGGGATGAATATTCTGGCGAACATCGCGCCCGAGGGACCGATCGACGAAGGCCGTTGTCTTGCCAGGTCATATTTACCCGTGGACGAGCAGAAATATGCCGCCTTTGTCAAGGCGGTGGTTCAGCGCTATGGTGGCGATTCGTATGCCGCAGCGGGGTTGGCCGCTCCCATCAAATACTGGCAGGTGGGGAACGAGCCCAACGGCCTGAAAAGCGGCTTTGCGGACTTGCAGCGGATAACCTATACGGCGATCAAGGAGGTGTGCCCCGACTGCACGGTGCTGATTGGCGGGGTGCCGGGCATGCCGCCGGTGGCCGACTATATTGCAAATTTTGATCAGGGCTACAAACCCATCCTTGACGCCCTCGCCGGACAATACGTAGATGTGATGGATTTTCACTGGTACGGCGCGGCAACCGGCGATTATCGCGGCGCGAAGACGGTGTATGATCACATCCGGTCGGTCATGGTTGCCGACGGTTTCTCGACCGAACTGCCGATCTGGATCACGGAAATGGGAGCGTACAGCGGAGACCCAGTGCCACATGATGTTACGGAGCATGCTCCCATTGATTATCCGTTGCAGTCAGAGCGGCAACAGGCTCTAGATTATTTCAAACGGTTTGTCTATCCCCTCTCCTTCGGCATAAAGAAAGTCTTTCCCGCTTTCGGCCTGATGGAAGGGTTCAAGCATGACAACGGCTATTTTGATCATACCGGGCTGATTTATGACGGTTTAGGGGACGATGACCTGGGGCTAGGAGTAAAAAAGCTCGGCTATTACACCTACAAAAAAATGACCGAAATGCTCGAAGGATCCGACTGGAACAGCATCGAAACCATCCAGCAGGCGGACGATGTCTATGTCTTCAAATTCATCAAGAACAACACGCCGGTCTATGTCGCCTGGTGGGACTATTCTAATGAAACGTCGTATGTGCCTGGCGACACGAAAAGGATATCCATCACCGGGATAGCGGGAACCTCGGTAGTGGTCACGGAGGCAGTGCCAAGGTTCGCCACCGGCAAAGAAGTGATCGACTATGCGACCGCCTTCAGCAGCCAGACCGTGCCAACCGCAAATGGCGCGGTAATCCTGGCCCTCAAGGAATATCCCGTATTCGTGGAGACGCGGGAGTAAGATTCAGCGCGCGTAAACCTCTTCAAAGCGATGGTGGCAATCCCGGAAGGCACTAAGCACAGCGGGGTCAAAATGCTGGGGGCGGGTGCGGTTGTCCCCCTCCAGGATGATCCGGGTGGCGGTGGCGTGGTCGAAGGCCGGTTTATAGGGCCGCTGGGAGCGCAGGGCGTCGTAGATGTCGGCCAGGTTGACGATCCGGCCTTCCATGGGGATCTCTTCGCCCCGCAGGCCGCGGGGATAACCGCTGCCGTCCCAGCGTTCATGGTGGGTGAGGGCAATGGTCCGGGCCATGGTCATCCGGATGTTGTCACCGAGGATGCGGTTGCCACTTTCGGGATGGGTTTTGATCAGCGAAAATTCCTCGTCGCTGAGCGGCCCGTTTTTCTTCAGAATCGCCGCCGGGATATGAATCTTCCCGACATCGTGCATGGTGGCCTGGAGTTTGATGATATCGATGAACTTTGCCGGCATCTGCATCTGGCTGGCGATTACCTCACAGTAGGCCCCCACCCGGAGGATGTGATCGCCGGTGTCCTCGTCGTTGACCTCCGCCGCCCGGGCCAGGGCGTGAACCGTGTAGGCGAAGGCATTATCGGTATCCTTAATCCGGTCGGCCAGGGATTTCAGGAACAGGGTCTGCAGGGCCAGACTGTTTAAGAGCGAGGCGTCATACAGCATCAGTTCCTGGCTGTAGTTAAAGGCCTGGACGCAGATATCCGGCAGAATGCAGGAGGCGCCGTTGCGGACCGGCCGCTGCAACATGGTTTCGATCCGGTCGATCATCGGCCGCCAGGCCGGGTCTAATTCTTCCTTTCGATTGAAGAAACTTAGTTTTGGCGCATTGCCTTCATCTTTCCCGCCGAAGGGCGGGGCGAGCTCGATAATCTTCCGGCATGATTTCCCGGTCTGAACGTCATAGAGAAACCATTGCCCACCCTCATTCTGGTTGCCGATCCCGATGATCAGCAACTCCGGTTTGTCTTCCTCGTGGGGGTCTTGGCGGAGGATCTGATTGGCCACTGCGTCGATGGTGGACTCCAGTTCGAACTGGAGCGGGTTATGGGTGGCGATGAGCTGTTCCCCGAAGGCGATCAGATTGTTGGTGTTGGCGTAGGCGTGGACCAAGCGGTCGTTTAGTCCCTTCATATGTAACAGCATCTTGATCCGAGCCAACACCTCCTGCCGGTCCACGGGCTTGGTGATGAAGTCCTCTGCCCCGGCCTCAATCCCCACCACCCGGGCCTCCTTGCTGTCCAGGCCAGTAATCATGATCACCGGAACATTGCAATGGAGGCGGTCGCTCTTGATGCGTCGGCAGACCTCATACCCGTCCATCCCCGGCATCATCACGTCGAGAAGAACCAGGTCCGGGGTATTGGTTTCCATGATCGCCAACGCGCCGATACCACTGGTGGTTTGGATAACGTTATAGCCCCCGGCGGTGAGGATGATTTCCAGCAGACTTAAGTTTACCGGTTCATCGTCGGCGCAGAGGATGGTGGGTTTATGCATGCGCTCTCCTGGCTATGGCAGTGGCGATGGGAGCGATGTGTTCTCCCCAGTCGCCTGGATACCCAAACAAACTCAATGGATAAACTCTATCATTAGTAGTTCCCCATAAGCAAATTATTCCTAGGGGTGGTTCCTGATAAATAGGTGAGGGATGGAGACGGAATTGCTTGGGTTGACTAGCGCTAATGTCCTGATTGCAGGTGGTTGTTTGTCGGTGATGGGGTGAGGCTGAGGTGCGTTGGTAGGAGAACCCCTACCATTAGACGTGTTGAAATCAGGCGATCCCTCCTGGGGAAATATTCTTGAGAAGTTGGGTATGCCGGTTGGGTGGGGAGCTGGCACTTTCGAGGAAGCGCCTCCCCGCAAACCATGCGGGGAGGCGGTAAATCCTTTATTAATGCGGGACGGTCACGAAGGCACTTGCGGTCGTGTGGTTGCCGCTGCTGTCCGTTGCCTGATAGGTCAGGGTGTAAACCCGGCCACTTCCTTTTCCCGAGCGCTCGGCCCGGAGTGATATGGACCCGTCGGAGTTGATGACAATGTCGTTAGACTGATCGCCGTCGCCTAAGCCGTTGTCGGGCTCGTTGCTGGTCACGGAAACGAGCGTGGTCGTGGTTTTCGCAGTACAGGCATCGGCCACGGAGATGGTCGGCACGACCCGCACATACTTATGGTTTGGCGGCGAGAGGACATTTGGTGTCACCTTGACGCGGAGCGCCGGGGCGGTCGTGTCCGCAACGGTGACGGTGGTCATGTCCGTCGAAGTCCGCTCCTGGTCGTCAGCTACGGTCAGACTAACTTCTGTGCTGCCCAGGGGCAGGGTCATCGTGGGTCTGACGCCCGGGACGTTCCCGGCTGGCCAGTTCCAGGCGTAATCAAGTACACCGTTATTCGCACCGGTCGAACCTGAGCCGTTCAGCCTCACGTTTGCGCCGACGCAGGAAGTCATTTCAAGGATCCGGTCCGGTCCGGCTTCCGCGACTGGCGGACGGCTGCCGGTCTTGCAGGTGCCGCCGTTGCCCATCGCAAAGATCGCGGCCAATTCGTCAGGGGTAAGGGCGCGATTGTAGAGTTCCACCTCGTCGATCATTCCCTGGAAGAATTCTCCGGGGGCTGAGGTCTGACCATTGACCGCGCCGATGAGAATGTCCGTGGCGCTGTTGCCGATCGGGGTGTTCGGGAAGCGGGCGGAGGTCTCGCCGTCAACCACGCCGTTGACGTACAGCCGGATCAGGCCGGACGCCCGGTCATAGGTGGCCGCGACATGGGACCAGGTGTTGAGCGGCAGGACGGTCGTCCCTTCCAGGTCGCCCAGGGCGTTATGGTCGCCACCGCGGGAGATCTCGATGCGCAGGCGGCGGCTGCCGTCATTGTGCAGTTTGAAAATCCACGACCATTGCCCGGTGGGATCATCCCATTTCGAGGCGATATCCTGGGCGCCGCCGTCAGCGCTGGGATTGATCCAGGTGTCGATGGTGAAACCGTTCGGGGTGTTGAGCGTCGGGCTGTTGGGC
>Ga0334722_10002740_pt1 | contig 19546 bp, 18 predicted proteins | sample C3_bottom_MG_FD_207210 | JGI IMG/M metagenome (GOLD analysis project Ga0334722, IMG submission 207210) | Sediment microbial communities from Yellowstone Lake, YNP, Wyoming, USA - C3_bottom | ecosystem: Environmental > Aquatic > Freshwater > Lake > Sediment | place: USA: Wyoming | collected...
CCGAGGCATGGGCCTCGAAAACCGAACAGTGCGCGTTGGATAAGAGGGATTGTGCCGAGATCGACCTGGGAGTGCGGAGCCGGCGGCGGGTCGCCCCAATGCCGGTTCCAGCGTACTCCTTAGAAAGGAGGTGATCCAGCCGCACCTTCCGATACGGCTACCTTGTTACGACTTCACCCCAATCACCGACCCCACCTTGGGCGGCTGCCTCCCTTGCGGGTTAGCTCACCGACTTTGGGTGTTGCCGGCTTTCGTGGTGTGACGGGCGGTGTGTACAAGGCCCGGGAACGTATTCACCGCGGCGTGCTGATCCGCGATTACTAGCAATTCCGGCTTCACGCAGGCGAGTTGCAGCCTGCGATCTGAACTGAGGCCTGCTTTGGGGGATTGGCTCCACCTCGCGGTGTCGCTACCCTCTGTACAGACCATTGTAGCACGTGTGTGGCCCAGGCCATAAGGGCCATGAGGATTTGACGTCATCCCCACCTTCCTCCGGTTTGTCACCGGCAGTCTCCTTTGAGTGCCCACCTCTACGTGCTGGCAACAAAGGACAGGGGTTGCGCTCGTTGCGGGACTTAACCCAACATCTCACGACACGAGCTGACGACAACCATGCAGCACCTGTCTCTCTGCCCGGCAAAGCCGGGGGACCGTATCTCTACGGCTTTCAGAGGATGTCAAGGCCTGGTAAGGTTCTGCGCGTTGCTTCGAATTAAACCACATGCTCCACTGCTTGTGCGGGCCCCCGTCAATTCCTTTGAGTTTCAACCTTGCGGCCGTACTCCCCAGGCGGGGCACTTATTGCGTTAACTCCGGCACGGAAGGGGTCGATACCTCCCACACCTAGTGCCCATCGTTTACGGCTAGGACTACCGGGGTATCTAATCCCGTTCGCTCCCCTAGCTTTCGCGGTTCAGCGTCAGGTACAGGCCAGAGAGCCGCCTTCGCCACTGGTGTTCCTCCCGATATCTACGCATTTCACTGCTACACCGGGAATTCCGCTCCCCTCTCCTGCCCTCAAGCAACCCAGTCTTGGATGCCATGCTCCGGTTGAGCCGGACCATTTCACATCCAACTTAGATCGCCGCCTACTCGCCCTTTACGCCCAATAATTCCGGACAACGCTCGCCCCCTACGTATTACCGCGGCTGCTGGCACGTAGTTAGCCGGGGCTTCCTCCTCGGGTACCGTCAGTGCCGGGTCATTTCCTACCCAGCCCTTTCGTCCCCAAAGACAGAGCTTTACAACCCGAAGGCCTTCATCGCTCACGCGGCGTCGCTGGGTCAGGCTTTCGCCCATTGCCCAATATTCCCAACTGCTGCCTCCCGTAGGAGTCTGGGCCGTGTCTCAGTCCCAGTGTGGCCGGTCACCCTCTCAGGCCGGCTACCCATCGTCGCCTTGGTGGGCCATTACCTCACCAACTAGCTAATGGGCCGCGAGCTCATCCTCGGACAACGGCTCTTAACCGCCTTTTCTCACCGCCCCATGCGGGACCGTGAGCTTATCCGGCATTAGCACCAGTTTCCCGGTGTTATTCCAGATCCAAGGGCAGATTGCTCACGTGTTACTCACCCGTCCGCCGCTATCCTTGACCTTGCGGCCAAGAACCGCTCGACTTGCATGTGTTAGGCACGCCGCCAGCGTTCGTCCTGAGCCAGGATCAAACTCTCCGTGAAATCTTTCCACAAAGAGCTAACCTTTAGCTCTCTTCTGGCTTTCGCTTGGCAATCCGATAAGGCTCCGCACAATCCCTTCTGCCTTATCCTTCGCTACACTGTTCAGTTCTCAAGGTCCATACATGCGACCTGACCGTCCGAACGACGGCCAGGCGGTGATGCAAAACTAATGTTACCACAGCATATTCAGAGTGTCAAGCTCGGTACGCCGGACCTCAAGAATAAAAAATGATCAAAACCGGTCGTCCAACAAATAGCCAAACTGCTCGCGCCTGCCCGGTGAACCATGTTCCCGGGCTGCTCCGTCCGTCGCCCGGCTTAAGAGCGATGCCGTCCGCATAGGCATTGATGAACTCGAAATGGAGGCCCTCGAGTGAGGAAGCTCGGCCCGAGACCGTCAAGCGGGGGATGGCCGCCGTGCATCTCAGCGACGCCCGACCAGGACAGCGGCTGCGGATCAAAGGCATCGCCGACGATCGAGCTCGTGACCAGGCCCTCCGCTTCGGCTTGGCCGAGGGGGCAGAGGCCGTCTGCGAGTGGGTTATTCCCGGTGGTCCGGTGGTCCTGGGCCGCGACACCCTGCGCCTGGCCATCGGCCGCCGCTTGGCCGACCTCATCACGGTTGAAGCCATCTCCCGGGATCGCCGGCGGCGGGGGGGTTGCTCATGACCTTGCGACGCCATCACCGGCGCCAGCAGGATGCGGTCAAGTCTGGTCGACCCGGGCGGCGGACCGGTTACGAGCTGCTTCCGCCCCTGGGGGCCCGGCGGATCGTCCTGGCCGGCAATCCGAACACCGGTAAGTCCGTCCTTTTCAACGCCTTCACCGGCCTGTACGTGGACGTCTCTAACTTCCCCGGGACGACCGTTGAGGTTTCCAGCGGGCGCCTTGGATCCGATGTGGTCCTTGATACCCCGGGGATCTATGGGGTCTCCTCGTTCAACGACGAGGAACGGGTGGCCCGCGAGGTCATCCTGACCGCCGATGTCATCGTCAATGTGGTTAACGCCTCCAGCCTTGAGCGCGACCTCTTCCTGACCCTGCAGCTGATCGACATGGGGCGCCCTCTGGTGGTGGCGGTGAACATGGTCGACGAAGCCGAGCGCCTGGGCATCCGGATCGACTTCGACCGTCTGCGGGACTTGCTTGGGGTACCGGTCATCCCAACGGTGGCCACTCGGCGGAAGGGCCTGGATCAGGTCATCGGGGCGCTGGCGGCGGCCCGGCCCGGCCTCCGAGACCAGTTCACCGACGATTTGATTCAACAGGCGGGCGAGTTGGCCGGCGTCCGCGATGGACCGGTCGACCGGGCCGAAGCTCTGCTGCTGCTGGAGGACGACCCACAGGTTCTCAGGGAGTATGGAGGACAACCGACCGGAAAGCGGGAGGAGGTTTACCGCCGTCGGCGAGAGCGCGTCGACAGGGTGGCCGCCGCCGTGGTTCGCCGGGTTCGGCCGCGCCCCTCGATGGGCGACGCCCTCTCGCAGCTGACCCTCCATCCGCTGTGGGGCAGCCTGGTCGTCGTCCTGATCCTCTTCGGCCTGTACGAGCTGATCGGAGTCCTGGCCGCCCAGAAGGTGGTCGGGTTCACCGAGCAGGTCTTGATGCGCCAGCACTACGAGCCCTGGATTCGTCGGATGCTCTCCCCCTACCTGTCCAGCGGGGGGGTGGCCGAGACCTTCGTCACCGGTGAATTCGGCCTTCTGACGATGACCGTCACCTATGTCGTCGGCCTCCTCTTCCCTCTGGTGGTAGCTTTTTATCTGGGCCTGTCCATCCTCGAAGACTCGGGTTACCTGCCCCGCCTGGCCACCCTGGTCGATCGGGAGCTGACCCGCATCGGGCTGAACGGACGGGCCATCATACCCCTCATCCTCGGCTTTGGCTGCGTCACCATGGCCGTAATTACCACTCGCCTGCTCGGGTCACCGCGCGAAAGAACCATCGCCGTCGCCCTTCTGGCCCTGACCGTTCCGTGCTCGGCCCAGATCGGGGTAATCGCCGGGATGGCCGCCGGCCTGGGCTGGATCGCCTTTCTGCTCTTCATCGGAGCCGTCACGGCCGTTTTCGTGGCCGCTGGAACCGTCCTCCACCGGCTCCTGCCGGGAACGTCGTCCGACCTCTTCATCGACCTTCCGCCGCTGCGCTTCCCTCGGATCGATAACCTTCTCCAAAAAACCTGGGCCAAGACGGTCATGTTCCTACGCGACGCTGGCCCGCTCTTCATCTACGGGTCGCTCGTCATCAGTTTCCTGCGGGTGACCGGCTGGCTGGAAACCATCCAGGGGTCCCTGGCCCCGCTCACCGTGGGCTGGCTACACCTGCCGCGGGAGGCGGCAACGGCGTTCATCATGGGCATTGTCCGCCGTGATTTTGGGGCCGCTGGCCTGGCCGCGCTGTCCTTGACCGGGGCCCAAAAGGTCACCGCCATGGTCACGATTACCCTTTTCGTTCCCTGTGTGGCCGCAGTGATGGTCATCTACAAGGAACGAGGCCCGCTCCAAGCGAGCCTCATCTGGTTGAGCAGCTTCGTTGCCGCCTTCGCCGTCGGGGGGGTGGTTGCCCGGCTGGCCGAAATCCTCATTTGACGGCCAAAGTCGTCGGCCTCAGCTCCGGGGACGCATGATTGGAAAAAGGATGACATCGCGGATGGACGGCGAATCGGTCAGAAGCATGACCAATCGGTCGACGCCAGCCCCGAGCCCTCCGGTAGGGGGCATTCCGTACTCGAGGGCGACGATGAAATCCTCGTCGTAGGGCATGGCCTCCTCGTTCCCCTTGGCTCGCTCCCGGGCCTGCTGCTCGAAGCGCTGGCGCTGGTCGATGGGGTCGTTCAACTCGGAGAAGGCGTTCATGCACTCCCAACCGTTGATGAAGGCCTCGAAACGGTAGGTCAGCTCGGGGTTATCCGGCCGCCGCTTGGCCAATGGGGAGATTTCGATCGGGTAGTCGATGAGAAAACACGGCTGGATCAGATGGGGCTCGACAAATTCCGAGCACAGCTCGTCAAGGACCATCCCCTTGGTCCGCCTGCCGGTCAGATCAAGGCCCAGTCTCTCACCGATGGCCATGGCCTCCTCGTCGCTTCTCACCTTCAGCCAGTCGATGCCGGTCCGCTCCCTGATCGCGTCCAGGAGCCGGATCCGGGGCCATGGGGGGGTGAAATCGAGGACGCGGCCCTGGTAAGTCACCCTGGTCGTGCCCAAAACCTCCTGGGCGACGGTGGAGAACATCTCCTCCCCGAGCCGCATCATGTCCTCGTAGTCCCCAAAGCTCTGATACAGCTCGAGCATGGTGAACTCGGGGTTGTGCCGGGTGTCGATGCCCTCGTTGCGGAAGCAGTGCCCGATCTCGTAGACCCGGTCAATGCCGCCGACGATCAGCCGCTTATGGAATAACTCCAGGGCGATCCGAAGATAGAGGTCCAGGTCGAGGGCGTTGTGGTGGGTGACGAATGGGCGGGCGTGGCCGCCCCCGGCCAGGAGGGTCAGGGTCGGCGTCTCGACCTCCACGAAGCCGTGCTCGTCGAGATACCGCCGGATGGCGGCGATGATCCGGCTCCGCCGGACGAAGGTCTCCCGGACCTCAGGGTTGACGATCAGGTCGACGTAACGATGGCGGTAGCGCAGGTCGACGTCGGTCAGGCCGTGCCATTTCTCGGGCAGCGGGCGGAGGGCCTTGGATAACAGCTCGAAGCGCTTGATTTCCACCGTGACCTCGCCCCGACGGGTCCGGAAGACAGGGCCATTGACACCGATGATGTCGCCCGCATCGAGCTCTTCGAAGAGCGCGTACTGGGCCTCGCCGAGGGTATCGATCTTCGCGTAGACCTGAAGCTTTCCGGTCATATCGAGGAGATCGGCAAAGGTTGCCTTGCCATGCTTGCGAATGACCCCCAGCCGCCCGGCCACGGCCACGTCCCGCCCCTCGAGGGTGGCGAAGTCCCGGTGGATTTCGCCGGCCATGTGCGTCCGCTCAAAGCGGTGGCCGAACGGGTCAATCCCCAACCCACGGAGCTTGTCCAACTTCGCTCGACGGATCGCCATCTCGCTGGTGCCTGCCCCGGACGCCCCGAGGGCGTTCCCTTCACCCACTCGCTCATCGCTCAATTCCGCTCTCCCCCGCTCATTTCCGCTCTCCCCCACTCATGATGAAGGCCGCGAACCCAAGGGGTCGCGGCCTTGCTTGATCGTCTCAAGGCAGGCCGGGCTTCGCCCCCCGGCCGCCGCGCTCATCCCTATCGCGAGATCCCGAGGATCTCATATTTGATGGTTCCAGCCGGCACGGTGACGGTTACAATGCTTCCCACTTTCTGGCCAAGCATGGCCTTGCCAACCGGCGACTCGTTGGAGATAAGCCGCTTGCCGGGATCCGCCTCGGTCGAGCCGACGATGGTGAACTCGACGACCTCGCCCCGGTCCAGGTCCTTGAGCTTGACGGTCGACCCAACGCCGACCCGTCCTGGGTCCACATCCACTTCTTCCATGAGCTTGGCGTTGCGAAGAAGCTTCTCCAAAGTCAAGATACGGCCTTCGATGAAGGCCTGCTCGTTCTTGGCGTCCTCGTATTCGGAGTTTTCACCGACATCCCCGAACGCCCTGGCCTGTTTGATCCGTTCGGCGACTTCCCTACGCCGCACGGATTTTAGGAAATCCAGCTCCTGCTCCAGCTTCTTCAAGCCTTCGAGAGAGAGGATGACCTCTTTGTCGGCCATCTTGACTACGCTCCTTCTTTAAGAGCGGGGGCAATCCCCCCGCGTCCAAAGCAAATATATGCCTTGGACAACCCGTTTATTCTCCGGTCTGCCTGGGGAAAACCCTCCAACGGTCCCGCCTGCCCAGGAGCGACACGAAAATAAGTGTCAAGCCAACTACCTTGACACTATGACGCCTTATGGCTGGCCCTCTTGTAGAATCAAGCAAGCACCGGATACGCCAGTGCTTGCCCCAAGACGTCTTCCATTATAAGCCACACCGGCTTGACTGTCAAGGGAAGGCCTTGGTCGGCGAAAGGCACGGTCGGCACGAGAGCGCGGTCAACTTCCAAACCGCCGTCCCACTACTCTGATTTTCTTTTCTCTTTTTTTCTTTTTTCGCCACGCCTTCCAGCTTTCCTTCTGCCGGGTCAGTTTTTGCCTTCTCGATGTCGCCCTGGACCTTCAGCGTCGAGCCACCGCAATTCTTCGAAGCTCAGGGCATGACGACGGATCAGGCGGGCCAACCGCTCGACCCGACGGAGGGACGGTCGCGCCGGCCCGGGGGGGTCCTCGTCCGTTTCGAGAATAGCTTCCACCGCCGCCGGCGGCAGGAGCCTGGCCCCACCTCCGCCCGAAGCCGTCGCCGGCGGGAACAGCCTCGCCAGTCGCCGCGGACACGGCCCAGGCCAGGGCACGCGGACCATCCCCGCGGTCGCCCGGCGTCCCTGGATACCTTTTTCGCTGTCCTCGTCCATCCCATCGGCATTCCAAGAGGGAAGATGGACGATGATCGTTCGGCCATCGACCGCCCCGTCCGGGGCCGGCCGTATCGCTCGCGGCATGAAGATGGCTTCCATCGGCTCAATGCCGCCGGCGGGGGTGACGACGACCTCGGCAACGAGGCCACTATCGGCCATAACCCTGGCGGCGACCCGGGCCAGAGCCTCCCGACGCGGACCGAACAGAGCCACCCTCCGGACACGGCGGGCCAGCCACATGGCCAGGGTTTGGGCCGCCGATCGGTTATTCGAACCGACCGCGACCCCCACCCGCCAGCCTCGGAAATCGTGTCCGGCCAGCGTTTCCAGGGCGGCGACGGCGCCGATGATCTCGAGGGACTCCCCCGTCACCACCCGGAAACGGCCCTCCCGGGCGGTCAGCGCTGTCCATGACGGTCCGATCAGGCGACCGTCGAGGGCCACGGTCCTCACTCCGAGGCGGCGAGCCAGGTCGAGAGCCATGGTGAACCGGGTTCTGGCGAAATCGCACCCACGGGCAAGGTCGACTGGGTTAAGGGGGAGGACAACGGCCATCCCCGGGCCGGACCCCGCCATGGGAGGGATGGACCCGAGTCGGAGCGGTGGGAGCAACCGATTCCACGGAAGCGACCCATTCAGGAGATCCAGCCCGGCCGTGGGAAAGCCAACCCAGGCCGATCTCCGAGACCGGGAGGCTTCGCCCTGCCGGTGGGTCAAGTACAGGTAAGCCACGTCCCCCATGGGCCGCACCCCCGCGCCCGGCGCGGCGGTGCCGGCCGGGTTCAGTTCAATTGCTCCACCCGGGGTTTGAAGCCGATTTGATCGATCAGCCGCGCGTAGTCGGCTTCGGTGACCTCTCTTGGCGGTTTGCCGGCGACGGCGATGAGGACGCCCTCGATGGCGTTGGTGCCCGGGGACCGTCCCCCCAGGTCCGGCGTGGCGGTGATGAGCATCTTGGCCCCTCGGGCCCGCAGATCCTCCACGTTCTTGGGGGTCACGGTGTTGGTCAGGATGACCTTCCCGTCGAGTCGTTCCGGCATGTACTTGGCGATGTAATGCCAGTCGCCGCCGATGACATCGGCCCATTCATAGTAACGAGCGAACTTGGCGTTACTGGTCTTTTTCTTTCCTTCCTGCTTCTCCCCGGTGGGATAGAGCCAGCTGAAGGGGAGCTGGACGATGATCGGGGCAAGCAGTCTGGCCAAGGTCTCGAGTTGGCCCAGGGTCCGAATGGCGATGGGCAACCCGAGAATGAAAATGAGGTCACCGAAGATGGTTTCCATGCCCACCTGGGTCATGGCCTCGGCCATGCCGATTCGGTCGACGGCCGACACCATCAACCCTTTCTTTCCCTTGAGGGGCATGATCTCCTGATCAATGTAGTGAACCGCTCTGGCTTCGAGCATATGCTTGAGACCGCTGCCGTCGACCATCGGTGTTTGCCTGGCCGCCCTGAGCAATGGAGCTGCTGATCTGATGATGTATTTGGCGGTCCTCGAGCGGACGTAGACATCGATCCCGCCCATGCCAAAGGCGTCGACCTTGCCATCCAGTTCCTTAACCAGCTGGATGGCCTTCTTCATGTCTCCGTCGGCCCCCATCCGCTCGATGCTGACTTCTTCGCCGAGGACGTTCAGGGTGTATTTAAAGTCGCGGTTCGATGCCCCAAGGCTGACGCTGACGACCCGTTTCACTTCGGCTCGTCTCCTTTCATTGTATACTCACGCCGAGACCCCATTATGCGAATCAGGCGACCGTCGATTCAGGGACGGATTCGGGCTGGCCGGCTGGTCTTGACCGACCTTATCAGCCGGCGCAATTCTTCCGGGTCAAAACGACCGTTGCTGCCGGGGATCTGCTTCAGGTGGAGGGCGGTGACCTCGCGGTCGAGAAGAGCGGCGAAGAACCGGGCCGGCTGGTTGAACCCGAGGATGACGACGACCCGGAAGTCACGCATCCGGGCCATGAGCCGGGTCAACTCCCCGAACAGGTCGGCACCACTGCGGTTGAGGAGGTTCCATCGTTCCTGATCGGTGAGGACGTAGGTGAAATCGACGGCCTCTTCGGCGGCCGCCCTGACGACCTCGTCCTTGTTCTCGACGGGAAATCCGACGACGGCGATCGACTCACCCTTGCGGACTTCGCCGAGGCCCTCCAGGCGGGAGATCAGGGTGCGGTCAACGCCGAGCTTATCGGCCACCTCTTTTTGCGAGAGTCCCCCGGCTCGCAGGGAAATGATTTGGTCGATCGCCCGGTCGATCTTCCCCCGGTCAATCAACTTCTCCCCGATTCGGACGAAGTCCAGTCAACTCACCTCCACGGGATCAACCTCGTGAGCACACAATTGTGCACCTACCTAGGCTCATTATATCACCTGGTCCTAAAGGCGCAAGAAGTAAGGGGCTCAGGGCGGGATCAACAAGAAAGGCCCCGCCTGCGGGGCTTTCGGGGCTATCGCGGGGCTCTCGCGGAGTTATTGCGGGGCTCTCGCGGGTCAACGCCGGCCTTCGGCTAGGACGGCCCAGAGGGTCTCCTCCATTTCCCGCAGGGTTGACGCCGCCATCAGCCTGGACCTGATCCGCGACGCCCCCCGGAGGCCGTGGATGTACCAGGCGGCGTGCTTGCGCATCTCGAGGAGACCGATCTCCGGCCCCTTGTGGTTGACGAGGATCCGGAGGTGACGGACGGCCATGATCACCCGCTCCTCGGGGGATGGAGCGGGAGGCTCGCGACCGGTCGCGAGGTAGACCAGGGTCTGTCGGAAAACCCAGGGGTTACCCAGGGCCGCCCGTCCGATCATCACCGCATCGCAACCGGTCAGGTTCATCATAGCTTCGGCCGACGGTCCTCCAACGACGTCGCCGTTGCCAATGACCGGCACCCCAACCGCCTCTCTGACCTCGGCGATAATGCCCCAATCGGCTTGACCGGAGTAGAACTGACTCCTGACCCGGCCGTGGACGGCAATCGCCGCCACCCCGGCGTCCTCGAGGCGGCGGGCCAGTTCAACCGCGTTGACCTCATCCGGGCTCCAGCCCTTGCGAATCTTGGCCGTGACCGGGCGGTCAACGGCCCGGACCACCGCCGAAACTACGGCCGCGGCTTTTCCGGGATCGCGGGCGAGGGCCGCCCCTTCCCCGTTCCTGACCACCTTCGGAGCCGGGCACCCAAGGTTGATATCGATGATGTCCGCCCCGGCCTCGGCGACCAACCTGGCCGCTTCGGCCATGGACTCTGGCTCCGAGCCAAGGAGCTGAACGGCGATTGGGTGCTCCCCGGGAGCCAGGGTCAACATCCGCTCGGTCCGCCGATTCCCGTAGATGAGGGCCTTGTCGCTGAGCATCTCGGTATAGACCAGCCCGCACCCCTCCTCGCGGGCCAGAACCCGGAAAGGGAGGTCGGTCACGCCGGCCATGGGGGCGGCGAAGACGGGATTCGGGACGATCACCTTTCCGATCTGCACCGGCAGCCTGTCTCTCCCCGGCCGATTCATCTCACTCCCCCTCAAGGTAGGGCACGGCCAGGGCGCATCAGCCAACGCTCAGAGTGACCCCGGTTCTGATCCGACGGCACCGGTCCCACCTGCGTCGCCCGGTTGTTTCGGCCTGATCCCGGCCATCTCCAGGACCATTTCGGAGGCGTAGATCGGAGCCTTGGCCCGGATCGCCAGAGCCACGGCGTCGCTGGGCCGGGCATCGATCTCTCGGGTTTCATCACCGACCTTCATCGCGATTTGGGCGAAGAAGGTCCCGTCCCGGAGGTCGTCGATGATAACCATCGTTACCGTCACCCCGAGGAGGTCGAGGAGGTTCTTCATGAGGTCGTGGGTCATCGGCCGCGGCGCCTGGATGCCCTCGATCACCATCGCCACCGCGTTGCCCTCGAGGGCCCCCACCCAGATGGGCAGGAGACGGTCGCTCCCGACTTCCTTGAGAATGATCACGGCCTGCTGGTTTTCGAGGTCGAACCCGACCCGCTCGACCTTGACTTCGACCATCGGTCCTCACCTCCCGGCCTTGTCCGGACGTCAATATCATATCGCCTCGAGGCGTTCCGCAGTACCCGTGCCACCCCCTACCCGCGCCACTCACGCCGGGGGGCGTGACATCCGCTTGACCATCCGGTCGTCCATCTTCCCGCGGCCGCTGGCCAAGCCGATCTTCCTGAACAGGGCCGTCGCCCGCTGGAAGTAATCCAGGGCCTTGTCGCGCTCGCCCGCGGCCATGTGCAGCTCACCCAGCTCGTAACAGCTATCGGCCAGCTCGGAGAGGCAACCGGCCTGTTCAAACAGACGGACGCTGTCGGACAGGGCTTCAACGGCCCGCTCCCGATCCTTCATTTCCGCATAGACTTTTCCCAATACCTGCTTGCCCTGAGCTTCCAGCGATGGGTCGTTGACCTGAGCCGCCAACTCGATGGCGGCGTCGCAGACGGTCAGGGCCCTCTGGGCCTGCCCCTGGTGATGATGATAGCGGGCCAATTCAAGAAGGGCGGCGATCTCGCCGCGGTTCTCGCCGGCCTGGCGATAAAAGATCAGGGCGGCCCGAAAACAACGGGCAGCCTCCTCCCAATCGCCGCGGTCCTCGGCGATGAGCCCGGAGTTCAAATTGAGGGCGGCGATCAGGATGAAATCGGCCCTGAGGTCGAGCAGAGCTCGTGCCTTGGTGGCCTCGGCCAGGGCCCGGTCCAGATCCCCGGCCTCGTGGTGGGCCCGGGCAGTCTGGAGATACATCCTGACGAGGTCCTCGGTCGAACCGACAGCCTTTAGAAAGCTGAGCGCTTCCTCGTGATGGCGGATGCCCTTGGTGAACTCGCCGAAGCGATAGAGGGCCAGCCCCAGACGGCCGATGACGCGCAGTTTGAGCCCGGGGTCCCGGGCCTTGGTCCGCTCGACGAGGGCGAGGGCCTCTTCGTAACTCTTGATTGCTTCCTGCCCCCGATCCCTGCGCTCGCTCAACCCGCCCAAGCCAAGCAGGCAGGCGATGACGCCCTCGTGGACCCCCATCGCCTCGAATTCGGCCAGGGCCTTCCGATATAACCCTTCCGCCTCATCCAGGTTCCCCTGAGCCTCGGCCAGAGCCGCCCGGGCCAAGGCCGATTCGGACTCCCGCCGCCGGTCGCCAATCTCCGCGGCCAACTGGCCGGCCTTTTCCAGGACCCTGGCGGCTTTTGGAAGATCGCCGGCACCGGGCAGGAGACGTCCGGTCATGAGCAGCCACTCGCATTCCTTGTGGCGCAGGTCGGCTTCGGATTCCATGAAGTAACCGATCGGCTTTTTGAGGCGGGCCGCGAGGATCTGCAGGGATTGCAGCGACGGACGGATGACGCCCCTCTCGATCTGGCTGATGAAGGCGGCCGAGTACTCGGTGCCGGCGAGGTCTTTCTGGGTCATCCCGGCTTCCTTACGGGCGAGCCGAATCTTCTCCCCAAGGGTTACGGCCATGGCTATCTCCCGTCGAAGAGGTTATCCCACATGGCCAGGTAGGATTCCCTGGTGTACCTGGGGTTGTATCCGGCGACAACCTCTCTGGCCAAGGCCGCCCGGTCGACCAGGAGGTCGATGACGGTCATCGCCATGGCCTTCGCTGGCAGCACGTAGGCCAGGTCGGGATCGACGATCCGGAAAGCCTCCGAATGAGCCGCTCCCTCAGCCCCGCCGATCATCGGATGCAAGGCCGGCATCAGGTGAGAGACGTCGCCCATGTCGGTCGACCCCGTACCGTGGCGGTCCTCGCCGATCCGGTCGGGGTCGATGAGCTGGCGAAGATTGGCCTTGAAGACGTCAACCAGCTGGCCGGGGTTGAGCCTGGGGAGATAACCGGGGATCTCGGTGATTTGGCATTCGGCACCGACGGCCATGGCCCCGGCCTGCAGGGCCCGGTTGACCTTGGCACTGGCCTCCAGAATGGCCTCCATGGTTTTACCCCGGACATATGTTTCCATCCGGACGTCGGCGGGGATGATGTTGACGAGATCACCTCCATGGGTGATGATCGGGTGAACTCTGATGTGGTCTTCGTCCCTGAACGTTTCCCGCTGGGCGTGGATCCCCATCAGCCCGAGCATGGCCGCATTGAGGGCATTGATCCCGCGGTGCGGGGCCCCGCCCGCGTGGGCCTCGCGCCCGCTGTAACGGATGAACTTACCGATGAACCCATTTGACGTACCGCCGACGGTCGCGTCGCGGCCGGGTTCGGGAACCCCGGTATGGACCATCATTGCCAGATCGATCCGGTCGAATTCACCCAGGGCGATGAACTCCTGCTTGCCCCCGAGAAAACGAATCTTCCCTTCCTCGCGGAGCCTCTGGCGGAATTCGATTTCAACATACTCCTCGGCCGGGACGGCCATGAGGACGAGGTCCCCGTCCAGTTCGGTCATGGCTCCGGAATCGAGGAGACCCAGCCCGGTCCCAAGCATCGTGGCGATCTGGCAGTTGTGGCCGCAGGCATGCGCGGCGCCGGTGGCCGGATCCGCGTGCGGGTGTCCCGGACAGACCACCGCATCGAGTTCGCCCAAGACCGCCAGGCGGGCCTCGCTGGACCGCCCGGCAAGCGTCCCGATGACGCCGGTGATGGCCACCCCGGTCCGATGGGGAATCCCGGCCTCGGTCATCACCGAATCGACCATCGCCGCCGCTCGATTCTCCTTATAGCCAAGTTCAGGCTGACCCAGGATGGCCTCGCCGATCTCGATGAGCTGCGCCCGCCTGGCCTCGATAGCCTCGATGACCGCCGCCTTCAGGCGGCTCCTCCGGTCGACCGACACCCTCTTCACCTCATCAAGGAGATTCGCCCGCGGCCCCTTCTGGCCGCGAAGCGGCTGAACCGGCTGAAGCGGCAGGAGAAACCAGCGAAGCTGCGGAATCGCTATCGGGAAGGGAGGGGCTGCAACTGCCTCCAGTGAACGATCAGCCGTTGTGCCGGCGCGTCAAGGTCCGGTTGGGGGCCGTCGACCCGTTGGGTCAGGGCCACCTTTTGGCGGTGGTCCTCGTCGATTGCCCGACCGCCGAGGACACCGCTCAGGTCGCGGAAATCCTCCTGGCTGCCCAGAATGGGACGCAGACCATGGCTTCGGCGGGAATGCCGGTCTACTTCGCCGACACGAATCTAAACCTGCGTCTCTTCCGCGACCGCGGCTCGACCCGGCGCCACTACGCTGAGCTGAGTTGCGGACGGCGGCCCGGTGAACTGACCTATCCGCTGATCGTCGTCTCGCCCCAAGAGGACATCGACCTACAGCTCTTCGAAGGCCTTTTCCAGTTACAGCGGCGGTACACGGTCACCGTTGGAACCGCCGGGGTCCCGGACTTCGCCCGTCTTGACATCGTCAAGTATTCCTATGAGGGCGGGCGGTCCTGATCGGTGGATTTAATTTGGGCTTACAACAACGGTTATACCTCTTAAGCAAAAATCCTCCCTGACGGGGGGCATTTTTATACATCTCCTGGGAACCGGGGGTCAGCGGTTGCGCTCGTGGATGATCCTCAGGCCCTCGAGGGTCAGGAAGGGGTTCACCTCCTCGATCGTCTCGCTCTCCGAAGCGATGAGCTCGGCGAAGCTGCCCGTCGCCACCACCCGGGCCCTGGTCCCCAGTTCGGCCAGGGCCCGTCGGACCAGGGCGTCGACGAGGCCGGCAAAACCGAAGATGATCCCCGCTTGGAGGGTAGCGATGTTGTTCTTGCCGATGACTGACTTTGGTCGTGACAGCTCGACCCGCGGCAGCTTGGCGGCTCGTTCAAAGAGGGCCTCGGTGGATACGGCAACTCCTGGAGCGATGGCCCCTCCGAGGTATTCCCCGTCGGCCGAGATGACATCGATGGTGGTGGCCGTCCCGGAGAAGTCAACCACGATCACGGGACCGCCGTAAAGCTCGTGGGCGGCGATCGCGTCGACGATCCGGTCAGCCCCGACGTCCTTGGGGTTTTCGTAACGGATGACGATGCCGGTCTTTATCCCCGGCCCGACCACCAGAGGCTTCACTTTAAAGTAGGCCTCACAGGTGCCGATGATGACCGGGGTCAGCGACGGAACCACCGAAGCGACGGCCACGGAGTCGAGTTCGGCGGGATCAATCCCGGCCAGCGAAAAGAGGTTGTGAAGGATGATCCCGAACTCGTCGACCGTCCGACCCCGCTCCGTTGACAGACTCCAATGCCTCACCAGTTCACGCCCGTGGTAGAGACCGATGACGATATTGATGTTGCCGATATCGATGGCGCACAGCATCGAGCTCCCCCCTGTCAGCGAAGATCTTCCTGGGCCCTGACGAATATGTCCCCGGCTCGGACAACCACATCCCGTCCGCCGGCCCGAACCAGAAGAGCCCCGTCGGCCAGGATATCCAGGGCCTCCCCCTGGAGGTCGAGGCCCGGTCCGGTGACTCTGACCGACTTTCCGACCGTCGCCGTCAGTTCCAGGCAGCGACGACGTGCCGGAGCGAACCCTTCCCCCAACCACCCCTCGTACCACGCGGACAGTTCATCGAGAAGGGTTTCAAGGGCGGCCGTCTCATCGAAGCTTAACCCGGTCTCCCTGGCCAGCGATGTGGCCAGGGGCCGGACCTCAGGCGGCAGGTCATCCGGGGAGACATTGAGGTTCACCCCGATTCCTAGGAGGATGGCTCCGCTCGAGTGGATCTGCCCCAGAATCCCGGCCAACTTGCGCCGATTTGCAAGGACATCATTGGGCCACTTGATGGCCACTTCCGGCGCCCTCCCCCCGGCCAGACGCCGGACCATCTCGGCCACGGCGACCCCGGCCATGAGGGAGAGGGTGGATACCGGGGAAACGACCACCGCCGGCCGCAGCAGCGTGGTCAACCAGAGCCCGCCCGGCGGCGAGGCCCAGGCGCGGTCCGAACGGCCGCGGCCGCCGGTTTGCGTCGTGGCAACCACCGTCGTCCCTTCAGGCACCCCCTGGGTCGCCAATTCGGCGGCCACCCGATTGGTTGAATCGACGGTTGCGAGGCGAAAGAGAGGGTTCCCCAGAATCCGGGCCGTCATTTGCTTTCTCCTCGCCAGAAACCCAGGCGTTCGAAAAGGTCGATGGCTTTCCCGCGCTCCTCGGCCGCCTCCGCCGGGCGGCCCTGGGCCTGACGCAGCCGCGCCCGAAGGGCGTGAACCTGGGCCAACTGGTAAACGACCGGCCCACCGTCGGCTCCCGCGTAGATTTCGGCCGATTGTTCAAGGAGTTCCTCGACGCCCTCCAGGTTCCGACCAAGCCGAAGATAGGCCTCAGCCAGACCCATCCTGGCGGCGGCCAGGCCTTCCCGGTCCAATTCCGTCCACAGCTCTTCGGCCGCGCGGTAAAGGACAACCGCCGTGGCCAAATGATCCTCGGCAAGCTCGGGATCATTGTCCGCCAAGAGCATGCACAGTTCAGCCAAATTGGCTGAACCCTGGGCCATCCCGGCGCGGTCAGCCAGGCGCCGGCTCGCCGCCAGGGCCGCCTGCCCGATCTCGAAGCCACGCCCGAGATGGTCCAGAGCGTTCTCCGGATCGACGGTCGCCAGGTCGCGGTAGGCCATGACGACGTTCGATTGATAGGCGGCCACCTCCTTCTCTCGATCAGCCTCCGCCAGGATCCCGATTTCCTCCATGTACAGCCCGATGGCCGCCAGGATCTGGTCCTTCTGGCCGGAGCTTCTGAGGATGGCCCCGCGTCCGGCAAGGATACCAACAAGGCCCTCGCGGTCTCCCGTGGACCGGCAGAGGGCCTCGGCCTTTTTCAGTTTCTCCTCAGCCCCGGCGAGGTGGCCCCGGTTTTCGGCGAACCCGCGTCGGATCAGCTGCCAAGCCTCGGCCTTGAGGAGGATGGCCTCCCGCCGCGCGGCCTCCCGCTCATCGTCGGCGGCCGACCGGCAAGCCCCGTCGTCGCTCACGTTCGATCACCTCGCGGGCGCCGCCGGCGGCTCGCCGATCTCGAGGCTGATATCCATGGCCTTGACCGAATGGGTCAGGGACCCCATGGAGACAAGATCGACCCCGGTGGCCACGATCTGGGCCAGATTATCGAGAGTGATTCCCCCGGAGGCCTCGACCAGGGCCCGACCACCGATTCGAGCGACCGCCCGGCGCATGTCCTCGATTCCCATGTTGTCCAGCATGATCACGTCTACCCCGGCCGCCAGGGCCTCGTCGACCTGAGCCATGGTCTGGACCTCAACCTCGACCTTGATGAACGGGGAGGCGATCCGCCTGACGGCCCTCACCGCCGCCCCGATGCCGCCGGCCAGGGCAATGTGGTTATCCTTAATCAGGGCCGCGTCGTAGAGACCGAAGCGATGGTTGGCGGCGCCCCCACAGCGGACGGCGTACTTGTCGAGAGCCCGCAAACCTGGAATGGTTTTCCGGGTGTCGACCACGAGGACTTTGGGATTGACCGAGGTGGCGGTCCGGACGGCTTGCCTGGCCGCGGTGGCGATGCCCGACATCCGCTGAAGGAAATTCAGGGCCACCCGCTCGCCGGATAAGACCGCCCGGGCAAGGCCGCTGATGGTGGCCAGGACCGTGCCCGGGAGGACCAGGTCACCGTCGGACACGCGGGCGGAAAGCCGGGTCTCCGAATCAAGGCGGCAGAAGACCCTCGCGGCCACATCCAGGCCGGCGATGACCCCCTCCGCTTTGGCCAACAGATAGGCTTCAGTCAGTCGACCGGCGGGGACGATGCCGTTCGTCGTAACATCGCCAGTTCCCACGTCCTCGGCGAGGGCCAGGTCAATCAGACGGTCAATCGTCAAAGGATCTACGTCCACGGGGTTTCCCTCCCCACGAAGGTGTGGCGCTGCCAGCGTTGGTCGTCGCGGGCGGGGAAATCGAGTCGGTAGTGGCTGCCCCGGCTTTCCTCGCGGATCAAGGCCGACCTGGCCACCAGGTGGGCCAGGGTGACCAGGTTCGCCGTTTCGATGGCCTCGGCCGTCGACGGGTCCGACCAGGTGAAGGCGGACAGTTCGGAGAAACGCCGAAGGGCATCATTGAGGCCAGCGGCTTCCCGAAGGATGCCGACCTTTGACCACATCAATTCCTGGACCTCTTGACGCACTTCTGATGCCGTCCCTGGCCACGGGCGGCGCGGCTCGTGGGCGGCCAGCGAAAGCCGCTTCAATTCGGCCCGTGGACGAGCGAGGTGATCTTTCATTGAATTGGCGATCCGCCTTCCGAAGACCAGGCCCTCGAGGAGCGAGTTGGAGGCCAAGCGATTGGCCCCGTGAACACCAACGCAGGCCGCCTCCCCGCAAGAATAGAGACCGTCCAGATTGGTCCGACCATCGATGTCCGTCCGGATGCCCCCCATCAGGTAATGGGCCGCCGGAGCCACCGGGATGGGCTCGACCGCCGGGTCGATTCCATAACCGCGGCAGGTCTCGTAGACCTTCGGGAAGCGCTCGGCAAAGCTGGCTCCGAGGGCCGTCCCATCCAGCCACACGTGATCGACCGAGGCCTTCCGCATCTCGTCAAGGATGGCCCTGGCGACTACATCCCGCGGGGCCAGGTCGGCGCGGGGATGATAACGGGGCATGAATCGCTCGCCCGCCTGGTTTAGCAGCACCGCCCCCTCGCCGCGGAGGGCCTCGGTGATCAGGAACTTGGGGTTGCCCGGATGGTAGAGAGCCGTCGGATGGAACTGGATGAACTCCAGGTCGGCCAGGATCGCCCCGGCCCTGTAAGCGGCGGCTATCCCATCGCCCGTGGCGACACTTGGGTTGGTCGTGTTCTTGAACAGCTGGCCGGCCCCGCCAGTCGCCAATACCGTGGCCCCGGAAAGGTAGGCCACCTTCCGGCCGTCCGGCTGCCTGGCAATAACGCCGTAGCAGCGTCGTTGATCGGTGATAAGGTCGATCACCTGAATGTCTTCGTGGATGACCACTCCGCTCGAGGTCAGCGCCTTCCAGCTGAGGACCTGCTCGATTTCCTCACCGGTGGAATCGCCCCGGGCGTGGAGGATCCTTCGCTCGCTGTGGGCTCCCTCTCGGGTCAGGGCGAAGTCCTCGCCCCGCTTGTCAAAGTGGGCTCCCAGGGCCACCAGCTCAAGAACGCAGGCCGGCCCCTCATTGACGAGGACCCGGACGGCGTCCTCGTCGCACAGCCCGACCCCGGCGGTGAGGGTATCGGCCATATGCAAACGGGGAGAATCCTCGCGGCCGATGGCCGCGGCTATTCCCCCCTGGGCGTGCTCGGTGTTGGAATCCTCCATCTTTTTCTTGGTCAACACGGTCACTTGGCCGAACCGGCTCGCCTTCAGGGCCGTGTAGAGCCCGGCGATGCCGCTGCCAACCACAAGGAAGTCGCATTCATGACGAGGTAATTGGGTCAGGTCGAAGTCCGTCAGGTACCTCGGATACACTGGTTTCCCTCCAGTGCGGGGGGCCAGCGTCGACCGAGCAACGGTGTCCGGTCAGGTCGTCTTGTCCCCGTT
>Ga0334722_10002741_pt1 | contig 19533 bp, 20 predicted proteins | sample C3_bottom_MG_FD_207210 | JGI IMG/M metagenome (GOLD analysis project Ga0334722, IMG submission 207210) | Sediment microbial communities from Yellowstone Lake, YNP, Wyoming, USA - C3_bottom | ecosystem: Environmental > Aquatic > Freshwater > Lake > Sediment | place: USA: Wyoming | collected...
CGATGGAACGAGAAGTACCACGACAGCGCGATCGTCCCCACCAGGAGCAGCGCCCCGTCCAGCGCCACCTCGCTCCGTCGCAGTTGCGCACCCTCATGGCGCGGGAACGAGAGAAAGGCCGCGATGGCCAGCGGGGCGTAGGCGGCGTCGGAGACGTAGTTCCATACCGGCGTCCCTTGCGATTGGGGCACGACAAGATAGGTCCACGCGATGCCCGAGGCGATGATGCATGCCGATGCCAGCGCCAGCAGCTGCCAGGCGCGCGCTGACGATGCGTCGGCGGCCTGGTGCCGTGCGGTGCGCCGCATCGCCCACACCGTGAAGACGCCGATACCGAAGTACGTCGCGTTGACGGTGGGCATCAGTTCCCGCCACCAGTGCGCCGCCAGGAACAACCCGAGCCACGACGCCGAGTAGGCCACGACGATCGCCTCGTGCCGCCAGGGCCCAAGGCGGCGCGACCACCGCCAGACGCTGCCTCAGCTCGTCTCGGGCATGGTCGGCGCCGTCACGCGACCTCCGCCGGCACGAAGATCGTCAGCTGCCGGACGCCGGGCGCCGCTCGTGGCATCACCAGCGCACCGCCCATTTCGCGCAGCACGGCGCGCGCGAGGAGGAGTTCGAGCCCCTCATCCTCGGTGCCCCCCGGCGAGCCCTCGCTCATCCGCCGGGTTGCCTCACCTGGATCGTCGGCCGCAAAGTCGAGCCTGGCGTACGTGCCCGGCTCGAGGTCGACGGCTCCGGCCACGGCTGGCGAGAGCTCGCCGCGGGAGAGCCGGCACCTCCACGCAACGTCTAGGAACCCGCCATGCGTCCCCCTCTCGCCGAGCACGACTTCAAGGGCGTTGCCCAGCGACGCGCGATCAAGCCGGGCGCGCACCGGCTCTCCCGAGGCGTCGACCAGGTGCCGCTCCGTCACGAGCCCCCCGAGGAACTCGCGCAGGTCCACCGACTCCAGCGCCGGCTCCTTCCGCCGGCTCAGCGCGAGCAGCGCGCGCGTCAAATGCACGCCGCGAGCGACCGCCTGCCGGATGGCGCCCAGCTCGTGCGCCGCCGTGCTCGCCGGCGTCACGTCCATCAACAGCAGCTCCACATGATTGCTGATCGCGCCCAGCACGTTGTTCAGGTCGTGCGCAAGGCCGCCCGCAAAGACGCCGAGCGCCTCCACCTCGGCGGTCTCATGCAGCCGGCGGGCCAGCATCACCTCGCGCGTCACGTCGTGCCCGTGCACGGCAATCGCCCCGACGCGCGGGTCGGCGCGCAGGTCGACGATCCGCAGCGCAAACGTGCGCCACCCATCGGCCGCGCGTCCCACGCGCACGGTGAGCGACTGGCTGGCGCTCAGTCGCTGCGACAGGAGGGTGCGCACCTTCTCCGCGTCGTCCGGGTGCAGGGCCGCCAGCAGGCCCCACGGCTCGCTGAAGCGGGCGTCGTTGCCCAGGTGCCGGAGCGTCGTGGGGCTGACGTACGACGCGCCGCCGCTCGGGAGCGCCAGGACGACGGCGTCGGACGAGTGCTCCACCAGTGCCTCAAAGCGCGCCTGCTCCACCAGCTGCGCCTCGGCCAACGCCGCATGCTCGCGCTGCTCCACCATGTGCCGCAGGACGAGGAGGACCGTCACCATGGTGGTGGCGAGCACCAGCAGCGCGCTGCTCTTCCGCGGCGGCTGCGAGATCTCGAGCCAGAGCGTGATGTTGATGACGGCGAGGAACACATAGGGCACGATGCCGCTGCGGTAACGAGCCGGGGATGCGCCCGGCGCATCGCCGGGTGCGGTCAGCGACCAGCGCGCGGCGCCCCCTTTCAGCAGCCAGACCGCCCACCACCAGCTCGTGATCAACCGGCCCGCGCTGTACGCATGGCCGGTCCACACGAGGTAGTCGGGCACCGCCTGCGTGCCGTAGGCGAGCATGAAGAAGATCGCGGCGCGCCGCACGGCGGCGTCGGCACGCCGCAGGTACAGCAGCGCACTGATCAAGGCGCAGAGGGCGCCCGAAAAGACCACCACGTATTGCGCAAAGCCGGCGGACCCGAGCCCCGTGCGGCCCAGCCCGTGCGCGAAGGTCTTCTCGAGCGAGAGGTACCACTCCACCGACACCACGCCGATGACCACGGTGCCGACGTCGAGCCACCGGCGCAGCCGGTCGCGTCCCTCGACGCGCGCGCTGACGAAGGCCAGCAGCGCCGCGATCTCCACGAGGCATCGCGCGACGGTGATCACGTCGACGAGCGGGGTGGAGGCGCCGAACCCCGCGGCGGTCAGGCCTCGCCACAGGAGGCCGCTCAGCAGGCGGACGAGGGCGGCCGTCGCCATCAGGTACCACGCCAGCCGATCGCGCCGGTGCGTGGCGCGTGCGCCGGCCAGCGCCATGAGCCCTGCGACCGCAAGCCCCAGCGGCGTGAAGAAGAGCAGGTCGAACACGGGCGCCAGGTCGCCTCGGTGTCCCACCCCCGAGGCGACCCATGCCAGGTACGCGACGGTCCACGCCGCCACGGCACCATCCATGCGCGCCAGCAACCGGCCGGTTCGCACTTCGGCTGGCGTGGTCATCGCGGGCACAGCCATCACGCGACGTGACTCCTGGGACAGGAAGAAGCCGAACCGGGGCAGCGCCGAGGGTCGCCCGGCTCTCTGCCAACTTGCCACCGCCCTGACAGCGCCGCCAGAGAATGGAGGAGACTCCTCCATGGAGTATCGACCGTGCACGGGATTTCCGGACGCCCTTGCGGAGCGTACATTCTCGCCGCCAGTCATTCCACCATCCGGAGCCCCGGTGCAATTCGACATCATCGCGGTCAACATGCTCTATGCCGTCGCGGGCGTGGTGCTGATGTTCCTGAGCTATCGCGCCATCGACCGCCTGACGCCGGAAGTCAACTTTCCGTCCGAACTCGGCAAGGGCAACATCGCCGTGGCCATCTTCGTGGCGGCCATCTTCATCTCGATCGCGATCATCATCGGTCACGCTCTCAACTGAGCCGCTGATGCGCACGCGGCTCCGGACCGTCCTCGTTGCCTGCCTCGCGTCCGTGTTCGCCGGCTTCGGCCCGGCGGTTCCGGCGGCGGGCGCGCAGGGGGCCGCGCGCCTCGCCGCCAAGCGACTCGCCGAGCGCAACGCCGGCCGCTACGACGACACCTTCCGGCGCTACAGCAAGCGATACTTCGGCCCCGGCTTCGACTGGCGCTACTTCAAGGCGCAGGGATTGGCCGAGAGCGGCCTCGACCCGACCGCGACGAGCTGGGTGGGGGCGCGGGGCATCATGCAGCTGATGCCGTCCACCTACCGCGGCATCAGCTCACGGCGGCCCGAGTTCGGCGCCATCGACGACCCCGAGTGGAACATCGCCGCGGGCATCATGCATGATCGCTACCTCTGGACCCTCTGGGCCAAGGCCATCAGCGAGCCGCAGCGGCCGGCGTTCATGTTCGGCAGCTACAATGCCGGCGAGGGAACCATCCTGCGCGCCCGAAAGACCGCCCTCGGCACGGTAGGCAGCGCGGAGGACTGGTCGCACATCGAGCAGGTGGCCCCCACGGTGCCGCGCTGGCGATACCGCGAGACGCTGGACTACGTGCGGAAGATCGACCGGTATTATGCGGGGTTCGGGAAGCGGCGGTAGGCCGGCCGCATCGAGCGGCGCGGGGAGGCCGTTCAGCGTCGCGCGGTCGCCGGGCCCGGTCGAGGCGCACCCCGACCAGGCGAATGTTGGTCAGACCGACGCGCTTTGACGGGGCTCTGACGCAGGGCGCGCAAGTTTCCGCGTTCGTTCCACTGAAGTCGAAGCCCCCCACGTCCAGGCCGTCCGAGCGATCGAACGTGCTTCACCCTCCATCGTGGGAAGATCATGAAACGTGTCTTTCTCGTGCTTCCGTTCGTGCTGGCTGCGTGTGCGGGCGACGTCACGGAGCCTCGCGAGGCATTCGTCAAGTCTGGCGCCAGTCTGAGCGCAAGGGACGGCGCGTGCGCGTCGAATGGGTTCGACCAACTCGGCTACAATCGCTGCGCCCGCATCTTCAACGGCGTAGCCGACGGATCGGACAAGAACCTCGACGGTACCGTCTGGGGTAACCCGACCTACGCCGCCGACCGCCTCGTGATGAAATGGAATGCGGAGTGGGACCGGGGCGTTGCCGAAGGCTGGAACCATCCGCCCTACGCCGCGTGGGAAACCAACGAATGGAACGGAGTGGTTCCGGGCGGGTCCGGCGAAGTATGGCACTACAAGATCAAGTGGATTGGAAGCTGTGGCGACGATGGCACCCTTACCGCGAGCGGCGGCTACTGTTACTGGGGCCAGTTCGACGTCCTCCTGGACCAAGGATTCGACATCCGCGCTGGTGACGGACTCGTCCGGTTCGCCCACTCGAAACCCAATGGCTTCGGCGGCAAGCCCGCCTCTCAGACGCCTTAGGATAGCAAAAGCCGCCGGAGCGGGTCGAGGCGACCTGTTCGTCCCAGGCGAAATCCGTGAGCATTAATGGCAAACCAGCGGCGCCCATCTCGGGCGCCGCTGGTTCGTTGTCTCATCGACCAAGTGGAGGCGGAGAGAGTCGAACTCCCACGCTTTATCTCATTGCTGTTATTAGCGTTACGCTACGTCCTATGTTAGCCGTTTCTAGAAACTACCCCCGCTGATACCCCGCGCACCCACATTCCGCTACAGCATCAGGTCAGGCGATCGCTCTTGGCCAAATTGCAGCTTCGGCAAAGCAGTTGAATGTTCTCCGCCTCGTCGCTACCGCCGCGAGCGAACGCGATGATATGATCGAAATGCAACTCGCTTTGCGAACCACACTTCACGCAGGCCCCGCCGTCGCGGGACCAGACCAAGAGCTTTACGTCGTCAGGCAGTGGTCGCCGAGACTTCTCTCTGCCGAGGTTTGTCTCTATCGCCTCGAAGTTCGCCACCTGCTCCCGTAGGCGCCTCAGCCTCTCGTCTCGTTGAAAATGCAGAGACTTGATGCGGAGAAGAACCTCCTCGGGCTCGTACAGCTGTGGCGGCTTATCGGTCGAGTAGATGCCATCCCGGAACAGCCACAGCCACTTTGCTAACGCGCGTTTTGCTGACTTGTCCGGACTTTCCGGAACCGGCAGATCGGAGGCGGCCACCCGATAATATGTGTTTTCGCCGGGCTTACACTCGCAGTTCAAGAACACATCGACTGAAGTCAGTTCTGAAAAGCAAACAGGGAGGACTTGCGACCTTTCGCATTCATCCTTCGTGATAATAGGACTCATCAGGGGCATAGGTAAGCGTTGAGACTTGGCCCCGTCACCAAGCACGATCTCAAGGGTCCAGCTTGGTCCGTCTTCAGCAACCACTAACCCTGGCAAGTCCCAAAGAAGACTCACAATTGCAGGCGAGCCGTTTCCGGCCTTGTCGGGCGGGACCACATCAAAGATCAGGGTGTTATCGACGATCCGAATGACGCGAAAGACTTTCATTTGAGCCGCAGGCTATCCACGGACGCCACCCACTCAAGAAGAGACCCTCGGAAAGTGCCCCATGCGGCTGTACGGCGCCAGCTATCAGCCGGACGACATGGGCGAGTGGATCGCCGAGGCGATGGCAGCGGAGCCGAACAGTACCGTCACGACCGACGAAACCGTTGTCAGCATCGAGTCTCGCCGACAGCGCGTGTGAGTCGTCGGGGCCGGATCTTTCTTTTGTGGCGTGGGAATCATCGCGAGGGGGGTTACTTGTTCTGGGGGAAAAGTCAGCTCGGGCTGCGGGGGTAGCGGTAACGACCCCCACGCGCCCTAGGGGGTCATGCCGCCCCCCTCCCCCCCCTCCTAGGCACGTTTGAGCTTCGGGCCCGGCGAGTGTGCGGCCTCCAGGGCGTCAATCCTCGTCGTCAGCACGCCCGTTTCGATGGCGTTCCGCTGGCACGTCGCGATCGCACTCACGGCTTGCGCGGTCCTCTCGGAGAAGGGCAGCCGCCCCAGCGCGCCGAGCGTCGCAGCGAGGAAGGCACGCAACCCGCCCGCCGTCTGAAGGTCGAGCGCCGCGACGGCGGAATCTTCCGCGAGTGCGCCGACAGAGACGGGCGGCGCGCCCTTCCCCCCGCGCGATGCAGCGGCCAGCCGCGCCGCTCGCACTTTCTTATCCGGCGAATGATAAAGGCAGTGCTCGGCACCGGCGAGCGTGCGCGCCTTGCATGGTGTCCCTGCCCGCGTCGTCGCCTTGCAAGCCATAACTCAGTTACCCCCGGGGCAACTCGCCGAGAGGCAAGCGGCGAGTCGCTTATGTAGGTCAGCACGCTGTTCAGGTGTCATCCGTGGACGTGGCACGTAGTCAGGCGCACTGGCGCGTCTCTGCGCTATGCCGGCGAGGCGCGCCGTGAGCGACGCCTGTAGCCGCGCCAGCTCAAGCCCCTCGTCGTCGCGAGTCGGGGTAGTGCGTTCGAGTCGGTCAAGCCTGTCAGCGATCTTCATCAACGCTCCCGGTGCGAGTCAACGAAACTGCGAACGGTCGTGATCGTGGAGAGCAACGCCATCCTACGGTCGAGCACGCGCTCGGCCTTACCTCGCACCTCCAGCGCCTCGGGGTTCGAAACACGACGCAGCCGATCGAGCACGTCGTCAGCGGCGCGGGCCGTCCTAAGTGCCGTATTGAAGGCATCGAACGCGGGAGCAACAGACGACACGAACGCCGAGCGCAGCGCGGCATCCAGCGCTGCGGCCTTCTCCATTGCCTCGGTTACGGCGTCGGCGTCGGCCTGTTCTGCCTCTTCGATGGCCACCGTTGCCGACTCGCTTGCGAGCCGCGTCAAGTCCTCGGCGATGAGCGCCAGCCCGGCGGCGAGGCCGGTCTGCTCTTCTATAAGCGCGGTCAACGCCTTCACGTTCGGCACGCTCTCACCGTCAGCGATGGCGCGTGCACGCTCGGCGCGGGCGTCCACGATAGCAGCCGTGACGGTGGCGTGACGTGTCGCAAGTTCCTCTTGACGTGCCCGGCGTGTCGCGATCTCGGCGGCAACCTCAGCCGATGCGCGCGGGGTCATGGTGGTGGTCATTCGAACGCCAGCGGCCCGGCCTGCAACGCGGCGCGCGCTGCGGCTCCTGCGGCCTTCCCGGCGGCGCGTGCGGCCTCAGAGGCAGCTGCGTCGTCCACCGGCGCGCCAGCGGTCACGACGGGGCCAGCTACAAGCGACCGAGCGAGTGCGGCAAGCGATTCTTCGGTGTCGAGGGCGCGAACCCCGTTCACTTCGAGCAAACATCCACTGCCAGCGGTGGACACGATTTCCGCGCCGCTGGCAACGTACCGCGCGAGCGGAGCCGCAACGCCGGCCTCGGTCAACGCGGCAGCCAGGTGCGCGCGCGCCAGCGCGGCGCGGGGGTTCTCGGTGTTCTCGGTCATGGTGCTACCTCATTGGTGGCGGTGGTGTTCGGTGCAGGAATGGAGCGGGGCGCGGGAATGATTATCACCTTCATGTTTTTGCGTTTGAGCCTCGTAGCCAGCAGAAGCAGATTTTCGGCGCCGGCCCCGCCCTCGTGCCAAATCTCGGCGACCTTCGCACCTCTGTAGCGAACGAACGCGGGGCGGTTATCCTCGCCGGGCACGTTCTCGGCCGCTCGGTCGGTGTGCAGGGTGCGGATCATCGTGCGGTCCTCTGGGGGGTGGTGGCGGCGACCTTCCGCAGGTGGTCGAGCAGCGCGCTCTTGTACAGCCGCAGCGCGGGCTCGGCGGCGGCGAGTGTATCGGCGGGCCCGCTGACCAAGAGCTGTTGGCCATTCGGGTGGAGCGCGATGCGCACGCCGAAAAGCACGTCAAGCAACATCAACACGTCTGCGGGTGTCATAGGGCCATCTCCGCTTGAGGCTTCGTTTCGGGAGTGCCCGGGTCATCATTCGCGCCATTCGTGCCCATTGGTGCCATACTATTTGATGGCACGAATGAGGGTTCTTTGGCGCGAATGAGGCCGTCGTCCACATTCGGGAGCGCCCAGAGCGACCCCTCTCCGAAGCCCTTTCGGGCCTTGGAGACCTTCAGCACGTCGGCGGCACGCTGTAGAGTGCGGCGCGGGATACCCTCAGCATCAGCCGCCCGGAACAAGTCCTTGGCTGTCTTCGGGCCGTCGCCGAGCGCATCCCTGAGCCAGTCCTGCGCTTCGTCAGCCCGTGGGCGTTCCTCAGTGTTCATGGCGTGGCTGGCCAGTGCGTCGGCCGTCCACGTCGATTCGCCATCCCACACAATGCGGCTCGTTCCGATGGGCGTCAGGCCGGGCAGGGTCACGCCTTCGATGCGGTAGCCGATGGTCGGCGGTTTCTTCGACGTGGACGCCTTCACTGAGCTGAGTAGATAGCGCTCCGGGTTCTCGGGGTCGGTGTCCACGCGGAGCACCGAGCGGCACGCTGCGCCGATTCCAACGCTACCGCCCCCGGCGTCTTCCGCTGAGCCCCCGCCCTTTCGCAGATGGCGAACAAACACGATGGCGGTGTGTGTGTCCTCAGCCAGCTGGGCGAGGGGGGCGAGCACGCGTCGAACATCTTGGTCCTTGTACGAGTTCACGCTGGAACCGAGCGCGGCGGTAAACGGGTCGATGGCCACGAACACGGCGCCGGTGTCTGCAATCGCCCAGCGCAGGCGTTCGATGTCTTCACCCAGGTTGAAGATTCCGCCGGTGTGCTCGCCGTCGAAGTCGTATCCATTGAACAGGTGGCACCGTTTCAGGTCGGCGCCGGCGGCTCGGAGACGGGGAACGAGCGTGTCACTCAACCCGTCCTCCAGTGAAATGATGATCGCGTCACCTCGGGGCGTGCTCGATTGCCCGGGGAGTGCTCCGCCAGTCGTGACGGCGCCAGCGATCGCGGTTATCACCGTTGTCTTTCCACTGCCCATCTTGCCGTCGATGTCCGAGACCTTGCCGCGCGGGATGCGCGACTCCCAGAGGAACGAGACGTTCTCCATCTTCACATCGGTAGCGCAGATGAGCGACAGCCGCTTGACGGGTGCGTCTTGCGGCTCTTCGCCATCAGGCGGAAGCAGGTGCGGCGCGTGGGTCATGCAGCTACCTCTCGCGCGTCATGCAGCCGGCCACGGGCCAGCGCGATCAAACTACCGACCGAGTGGAACGTGAGGTCAGACAGCCGCAAGTCGAGCGCGCCGTCGGCCAATCGCCATTGGGCTTCGCTGTCGGCCAGCGTCGTGAGCGACAGCCACGCGGCCCGTGGGTCTTCACAGATACGGTCAAGCAGTGCGAGGGCGTCTTGGGACAGTTCCGAGTGCCACGCGCGCCGTGAGGCGGCTGCAGCCACGTCCGGGCGGAGCGTCGCCAACGCGATCAGCTGCGACTCGACGTAGGGGCGGAAGAGCATCGGGTGTCGGGCGATGATTAGCAGCTCTTCCGGCGATATGCGACGGAGGCCGGCGCTCATGCTGTCACCGCCGCGAGAACGAACGCGCGCGCCATGAGATTCGAGAAGTAGATCAGCACGCCGGCGAGTGCGTGCAGGCGTTGCGCTACCAGGGTGTTTCGTGTGGGTTCCATCGGTCCTCCAACTGAGCCGCACCGCAGGACGCGGCCTTGATTCATGCTCCCGATTGCGCGGGGAGTGCGGTCCGCACGCTTGTTACCGAGAGCGGGAACTGCGTCAGGCATCTGCGTTCGGGCGAGCTTCGCGAACTCGGTCGGCGATCCACCCGTCGATTTCGGAAGACAAGAAACCAACGCAGTGCGAACTTCCTAGCGGGATCGGCGCGGGGAACGATCCGTCTCGGATCATCGCGTAGACTTTGGATCTCGACGCGCCAACGCGCGTCAGCACTTCAGGCAACCGCTCGATGCGGGGTGGTGTGGTGCTTCCGGTCATGTGCTTCTCCATGTGGGATAAACAGAAACGCCGAAGGGCCGATCCTTGACCGCTGTGCAACCGCGAGAACAACCGCGGAGTGCACACAGTTCAAAGGACCAGCCCTTCGGCATCGCGCCAAAGCAACCATCGGCAGGGCGTCACGCCCTGCTCCGGTTGAGCTGTTATGTCTGCCCGGCCTCGCGCCGGACCCAGCAATCTCTCGTCAGGGCATCGCGCCCCGACCTACGGCACTATGGTAAGACCGTGAAATCGGAAAAGCAATACATAAGAATACACACGCACGCTATCGCACCAGCGCAACCTTCCCGGAACGTAAGGTCGCGAGGTTACGTGCTCGCCGCGCGAGAAATCGACAACAGGGGCTTGCTGTCAGTGTTGTATGGAATCAGCTTGTCGCCCCGTTGCGCCGCCGTCAGGTTCGCGTCCCACCAGCGCGCGATCAACACGCGATCATCGAAGCGCAGCCCGCGGTCATAGGCCCGCACAATCGCGGTGTCGGCGACGTGATCGAGCGCCAGCTCTACGGCATCGCGCGGCGCGCCGGCTTCCTTCGCCAACGTCGAGAAACTCGCGCGCCAGCCGTGCACACTATGCTTGTCCGCCAGCGCCAGCGTCACGCGTAGGACTTTCTCGATGGACTCGCGCGAGATCGTCAGTTGCTTCCCGAACGGCGGCGCGAAGAGATACCCCCGTCCGCCCGTCGCCTCGCGCCAGCGCCGCAACTCGCTTGCCATGGTCGGCCCCAGCTTGACGCGGTGATCGAATTCCCGGTCTTTGACTTTCATCTGCGCGCGCGGAATCGTCCACGTCGGCGTGTCGCTGTCGAGATCAAACTCCGGCCACCGCGCTTCGACCACGTTGCCGATGCGCGACGCGGTGAACGCCACCAGGCGGTGCGCCATCCGCACTTGCGGAGAGATCGCGGCCACGTCGGCCCGTCGCAACACATCGCCCAACTCCTCGAACGTGAGGAGCGCCGGCCGATGCGTTTCCTTCTTACCCTTGCCCAATACGGCTAGCTTCGACGGGACGGGGTTGCTGGTGATGCGACCTTCGGCCATCTCTTCGTCGAACACGGCCCGGATGCTCCAGAGGACCTTCGACGCGCTTTCGTTCGTGCCCGTGCGCTGTTGGACCGCGCGCACTACCCGCGTGACCATGACCGGCGTGATGTCCCGCACCGGGAGCGCGCCCAATGCCGGCAGCACGTCGCGGCGCAACGCCTGACAGGTGGTGCGGTAGTGCACCGCGCTCCATGCCCGCTTTCGCTTGTCGAGCCATGCCTCCGCCGCCCCGCCGAACGTGGCCGCACCCGCCGCGATGTTCGTCTGCTTCGTCACACGCCGCTTCTGCACCGGGTCGGACCCTTCCTCCAGCATGTCGCGCACGTCGGCGCGCGCCTCACGGGCCAGATCGAGATCAATCTCCGGGTAGACGCCAACGCTGTACGTGCGTTCGTTGCCATCATAGGCGTACTTGATGCGCCACGACGCCGAACCGCTCGGATTGATCGCGAGGTGCAGCCCGCCCCCGTCGAACAGCTTGGTCTTCGTCGCCCTCCCGGCCTCGTGTGCCTTCAGAAACGCGGTGATCTTCCTGAGGGTCAGCTTGTCGGTTGCCATGACGTTACCCCGTCCTGCCGTCTGGAGAGTTCGATTTGCGTATCGCGCCCCCCTATGTTACCCCTTTCCGGACTTGAACGCAATAGGACGCTATCGGACCCCCACGAACGGCAGCGGACAGAATCCCCCTCTGAGAGACGCACCGAAAACGAAACAGCGGCACCTTTTCAGGACGCCGCTGGATCGTGCTGGATCAACTTCAGGTGGAGGCGGAGGGAGTCGAACCCTCGTCTTGCACAGGATCATCCACAGCATCTACGTGCGTAGCTCACCGATTGATGTTTCCGGCGGCTGGGTGGTGAGCGCCCGACCGACGGATGAGCCCTCTAGAGTTTCGCGCCGCCGTCGAAGGCGTACGTCAGCGCTATCCCGGATTTGCGATACCCGGCAGCCCGCCCCGGGAGGGCTGACCATCGGGCACTGCTACGGTAAAGCCGAAGCTTTACGCAGCCAGAGCGAAGTTGTTGTTCGCAGGTAACGTTTCCCAGGCGGTTTTACGAGGAACCCGAGGACCTCGGCACGCAGCCGCAGAGCCACCTACACAATCGAAACCAGGTCGCCCCCGGACTACAGCAACAAATATAACCTCGGGGACGACGATTGAGGATATGGAATTCGGAACGGGATGGGGGACAACGACTTGGGACCGCGAATGCCGATTGACACCGCCAGAATCGCCAGTCGCAGTCCTCAATCGAAGTCCCCAATCCCGTTCCGAATTCCAGATCCTAAATCGTCTTCGCGACGACCCTGTTCCGCCCCCCATGCTTCGCCGCGTACAGCCGCTCGTCCGCGCGCTTGAACAGCGTCCCCTTCGCGTTGCTTCCCGCCGCGTACGTCGCCACGCCCATGCTCACCGTCACGCGGATCGTCACGCCGCCGTGCGCCACGGCCATCGCCTCGATGCGCTGCCGCAGCCGCTCGGCGAGGTCCTCCGCGCCGCCCAGTGACGTCTGTGGCAGGATCAGCGCCAGTTCCTCGCCGCCCAGGCGCGCGCACACGTCCACCGTGCGCACGCCCTCGCGCAGCACCGCCGACACGCGCTGCAGCACGGCATCGCCGGCATCGTGGCCATAGGTGTCGTTCACCTTCTTGAAGAAGTCGATGTCGCAGATCACCAGCGCACACGAGCCGCCGAACCGATCCGTCTCGTTGAGCACGCGCTCGAGCTGCTCGTCGAAATGCCGCCGGTTCCACAACCCCGTCAGCCCATCGGTGCGCGACCGCCGGCTCGTCTCCGCCAGCTCCCACGAGGCCTCGAGCGCGTTGACGGCGAGCGCCGACAGCACGCTGCCGTTGCGGATCTCCAGCGCGCGCAGCGTCCCGGGCAGCGTCGCGCCCACCAGCAGCGCACCGACGGCATGGTGCCCGCGCATCAGCGGCAGCACCGCCATCGACCCGGCCACCACGCCGCCGTCGTCTTCGCGCAGCAGGCCGCCCCGTTCCGCGAGGAAGCGCGCATCCTCCCAGAACGCCGCGCTCCCCTCCACGCACGCCGCCCCGGCCACCGAGCCGGGCGTCACCTCGCCCTCGCGCAGTGGCTCAGGCGTCTGGTCGCTGTAGGCCGTCACCTGCCCCGCGCGCGTCGCCGCGTCCCATCGCAGCAGCACCGCGAACTCGCCGCCGGTCACCTCCACGGCGTAGCCGCAGAGCGCGCGTTCCAGCGCGTCCGGCTCGTGCGACTTCTGCAGGTCGCGCGCAATGCGCAGCAGCGCCCGCGTGAACCGGCTCTGCCGCGCCACCTCGTTGCGGGTGGTGAACAGGCTCACCAGCCGTCCCACCTGCGCCGCGTGCCGCGGCAGCCAGTCGCGCAGCGCGTCCCGCCGCGTGGCAAAGCGCTCCTCCGCCATCAGGACGATCGCCCCCGCCGGTTCGCCCGACGCGAATCGCACCGGGCAGATGGCCACGCGCGGCTCGTCGTCGCGCCGCTCGAAGCCCACCATCTGCTCGGCGGCCGACCACGCGACCAGCGCGCGCTCGGGCGGCGTGCCCCACGACGCGCCCTTTGGCGGCGCGCCCGCCCCCGACCACGCCACGATGTCCAGCGCCGAGGGCTCGTCGCCCGTGTGCCGCCAGAGCGTCACCTCCATGGCCTCATGCTGCCGTGCCACGTCCACGAGGAACGGCCGCAGTTCCTCCGCCAGCTCGCGCGCGTCGCGCTCGGCCAGCATCGCCGCGTCATCGCCGCGCAGCACCTGCAGGGGGTAAAGGCTCGGACGCGGCAGCGGTGCGGGCGGCGGCGGGATCGCGGCCGGCGCCCGCCGACGCCGGCCGATCCACACACCGCCGGCGAGTCCCACTGCGGCGCCGAGCGCGAACAGCCCGAGCGAGGCAGCCACGGCCTACGTCCCGAGCTCGAGAATGCGCGCCGCGGCCACCGCCGCCCCGAACCCGTTGTCGATGTTGCACACCACCACGCCCGCCGCGCACGAGTTGAGCATCGTGAGCAACGCGGCCAGGCCCCGGAAGCTCGCCCCGTAGCCAACGCTGGTTGGCACCGCGATCACCGGCACCCGCACCATGCCGCCGACCACCGAAGGCAGCGCACCATCCATGCCGGCCACCACCACGATCACGCGCGCCGACCGCAGCACTTCCTGCTGCGCCAGCACCCGGTGGATGCCGGCCACCCCCACGTCGGCCACGCGGCGCGCCGCGTGTCCAAACGCGCGCAGCGTCGTGATGCACTCCTGCGCCACGGGCAGGTCGCCGGTTCCCGCCGTCACCACCAGCGCGCCACTCTCCGTCGGCGCGGTGGCACCAGGGCGGCGCAGCAGCACCACACGCCCCACGGCATCGACCTCGGCGTCGGGATGCGCCGCCAGCAGTGCGGCGCGCATGGCATCGTCGGCGCGCGTCACGAGAAAGCCGTCCCCGTGCGCCGCGAGGCGCGCGCCGATCTCCACGGCCTGAGCCGGCGTCTTCCCTTCACCGAACACGACCTCGGGATACCCCTGGCGCAGCGCGCGGTGATGGTCAATCTGGGCGAACGACAACTCCTCCACCGGCGCGGTGTCGAGCTGCGCGAGCGCGTCGTCCACCGAACGACGTCCCGCGGCGACGTCGGCCAGCAGCGCACGCACGCGGTCGCGCATCATGCCGCCGGCTCCACGCGATCGTCGTCATCGCCCGCGCCGCCGGCATCGTGCATCCACCCGGACGCGAGATACTCGCGAAAGATCCCCTCCACCTCGTCAAACGACTTGACGGCGTGCAGCCGCCGGCGGATCGCGGCAGAATTGGCGAGCCCCCGCACGTACCAGCCGAGATGCTTGCGGAACTCGATGGCCGCGCCCACCGGGTCGTGCTCGTACTCCTGGACCATGCGCGCATGCTCCAACGCCGCCTCGAAGCGCCCGGCCACGTCCGGCGCCGCCGGCACCGGCGTGCCGTCGATGAGCGCGCGCGCCTCGCGGAAGATCCACGGCTGGCCGAACGCCCCCCGCCCGATCATCACGCCGGCGCAGTGCGTCTGCTGCCACATCCGCAGCGCGTCGGCCGACGTCTTGATGTCGCCGTTGCCGATCACCGGGATCTCCAGTGCGTCCACCACGCGGGCAATCTCATCCCAGTTCGCCGAGCCGCTGTACATCTGCGTGCGCGACCGGGCGTGCAGCGCCAGCATGCGCGCGCCGGCGTCCTGGCAGCGCAGGGCGATGCCCACCGGGTCGCGCATGTCCTCGTTCCAGCCGCTGCGGATCTTCACCGTCACCGGCAGGTGCGTGCCGCGCGCCACCGCACGGATCACCGCCTGCACGAGGTCAAGGTCGCGCAGGCAGCCCGAGCCGCCGTTGCGCCGCACCACCTTCTTGACCGGGCAGCCGAAGTTGATGTCGATGTAATCGGGCGCGAACAGCTCCGTCACCAGGCGGGACGCCTCGCCCATCGCCTCCGGCTCGGCACCGAAGATCTGCACGCCGATGGGCCGCTCGTCCGCCCCGAAGGCAATCTTGCCCAGCGTCGCCTGGTTCTCCCGCCGGATGCCCTCAGCCGACAGGAACTCCGTCACCACGACGTCCGCGCCAAAGCGGCGGCAGAGGCGCCGGAATGGGGACTCCGACACCCCGGCCATCGGCGCCAGGAAGACAGGAACGTCCGAGGAAACCTGAAAGGGAAAACGGGGCATCCGGATCAACCTAAATGGAAGGCCAAGTCCGTGCAACAACACGATTTGACTTCACTTGTGCCCGAGGCTACCTTCGACTCTCAATCGACTTTCCTGCGCTTCCGGGGCCCTGCATGGAACTGCGTGAATTCTTTTCCGAAGATGCCGTCCAGCTCAACCTGATCGGTACCACCAAGGATGACGTCCTGAGGGAGCTGATCGCCCTGCTCGGGCTCGATGAGAAGAACGAGCAGATGCTCTTCAAGATGCTCAAGCGCCGCGAGAACCTTGGCTCCACCGGGATTGGACGCGGCATCGCCATTCCCCACTGCCGTTCGCTGGTGGTCAGCAAGCTGCGCGTGGCGTTCGGCCGCAAGCGGGAAGGCATCGACTTCAAGGCCATGGACGGCCAGCCGGTGCACTTCTTCTTCCTGATCGTCGCACCTCCCCTCGAGGTGTCCAACCAGTACCTGCCGGTGCTGGGCAAGATCGCGCAGTTCTCCAAGGAACCCGACCTGCCGGAGCGACTCCTCGCACTCGGCGATCCTGCGCAGTTCATGAAACTGCTCGAGGAAAAGGGGATCTAGCGAGACCGCATCGGGCGGTGCGAAGCCGGCGCCGCCCGATCTCGGTGCCCTCGCCTCACGGCAGCCGTGCCGCGGTTGCCGCGCTTACCGATGGTCCGCCGGACGCTCCACGACCACACGGTCGATGTCGAGCCGAAGCCGGCGCTGCACGCGCCAGGCCTGCAACACCGCCGCCACGATCAATCCGGTGGTCAGGCCCCACCAGATGCCGACCCCACCCAGGCGCGTGCGGAACCCGAGCACCGCCGCCAGTGGCACGCCCACGCCCCAGAAGCCGCACAGGTGCATCAGCATGGGCACCTTGGTGTCGCCCGTCCCTCGCGCGAGCCCGCCGGCCACCGCCTGCGTGCCGTCGAACACCTGGAAGACACCGGCAATCATGATCAGCGACGCCGCCACCGCGACGACCGCCGGATCGTTGGTGAACCATCGGGCGATGGGAGCCGGTGCGAGGAGCATGACGATGCCGCTGCACGCCATGAACCCCACGCCCAGCACCCACGCCCCCGCGGCATACCGCCGCGCCGACGGCATGTCGCGGCGTCCGATGGCCTGCCCCACCAGCGCGGCCGCCGCCGACGAGAAGCCCACCGGCACCATGAAGGTCAGCGACGCGAGGCTGAGCGCCACCTCGTGGCCAGCCAGCGGCACGGTGCCGAGCCAGCCGAACATCAGCGTGGCCATGGCGAACGCCCCCGCCTCGAAGAACCACTGGAAGCCGATGGGCGCGCCAAGGCGCACCGTGCGCCACAGCGGCTCGAATGCGGCGGCGGCCCGCCACGAGCCGGTCAGATGCGGCCGCAGCTCCGGCCAGCCCATGCGCAGCAGCGTGGCCAGCATCACCCAGCGGGCAATCGCGGTGGACCACGCCGATCCGGCGATGCCCATCGCCGGCGCGCCAAGGTGGCCGAAGATCAGCACCCAGTTGGCGGCGACGTTCACCAGGTTGCCGGCCAGCATCGCCAGCAGCACGGGTCGCACGCTCAGCATTGCCTGCAGCGATTGGCGCAGCACGATGAACACGAAGAATGGCGGCAGCCCGACGATGCTGAGCTGCACGAAGTCCCGCGCCAGGGGCACCACCTCGGGTGGCTGGCGCAGCAGCTGGAAGGCCGCGCCGCTGCCGGCGAACGCGACACCCACCAGGGCGCTGACGCCGAGCGCCAACAGCACGCCGCGCTGGATGCCGCGCCGCGCCGCGCCGTGGTCGCCCGCCCCGACGGCCTGCGCCACGACGGGATCGAGCGCCATGAGCATGCCCATGCCGAAGATCGCGATGTTGTAGAAGTAGAAGTTGCCCAGCGCCACGCCGCCCAGCGCATCGGCCGAAATACGGCCCACCATCAGGGTGTCGATGAAGCCCATGAGCTGCAGCCCCACCTGCACCACCACGACCGGGGCGGCGAGGGCGAGCATCTCGCGCAACTCACTGCGCGTCGGCCACGCCAGCCGGCCGTGCGGCATTCCGCTCAATCCGGCGCGTCGAGCGCGCCGCGCACCGCGCGCGTGAGCGCCTCGATGTCGAACGGCTTGGCGAGGAACGTCGCGCCCGGCACGGCATCGAGGGCCAGCGAGATGTCCTCGTCGGAGTAGCCCGACATGAACAGCACCCGCAGCCCGGGCCGCTCGAGCAGCAGGCGCTCGGCGAGCGCCGGGCCGCCGATGTCGGGCATGACCACGTCGGTGAGCAGCAGGTCGATGGCCTGTTCCGTGTCGGACGCGTGGCGCAGCGCGGCGTGCGCGTCGCCTGCATCGATCACCGTGAAACCGGCGCGCGACAGCGCCGTGACGACCAGCGTGCGCACCGACGCCTCATCCTCCACCACCAGCACCGTCTCTGCGCCGCGTGCGCCGAGTGCCGCGTGGGCGCCGGACCGGCGCGCCAGCGATGCCTCGGCGGCGGGATCCGGCGCGGCCGCGGGAAAGAGCAGGCGGAAGTGCGTGCCCTCTCCCACCGCACTGCGCACCTCCACCGTGCCGCCGTGCTGGTTCACGATGCCATACACCATCGCCAGCCCGAGTCCCGTCCCTTTCCCCAGCGGCTTCGTCGTGAAGAACGGCTCAAAGGCGCGGGACGCCGTCTCGGCGTCCATGCCGTGGCCGGTGTCGCTCACCCGGATCTCGACGCATGCCTGCGGTGCGCCGCCGGGGACGAGCGGCGCATCGACGTCGGCTGTCCCGATGCGCAGCGTGCCGCCCGCCGGCATGGCGTCGGCGGCGTTGATGCCGAGGTTCATCAGCACCTGCTGCAGCTGCGACGCGTCGGCGCGCACCCGCCGTGCACTCGCTCCCTCCACCACGATCTGGATGTTCTCGCGCATCGCGCCGCGGAGCAGCGGCAGGAACGCGCGCACCACCTCGTCCACCGCGTGCGGACGCATCTCCAGCACCTGCGCGCGCCCGAACGCGAGCAGGTGTCGCGCCACTTCCTGGGCGCGCTGTGCGGCGTGCCGGATGTGCGCGAGATCCTGCGCCACCGCGCTGCCCGGCGCCACCTCGGCGCGCGCAATCTCCGCAAACCCGATGATGGGCGTCAGCAGGTTGTTGAAGTCGTGCGCCACGCCGCCCGCGAGCCGGCCCAGCCCCTCCATCTTCTGCGCATGCAGCAGCTGGCGCTCGTACCGCTGCTGCTGCGCCAGCGCCGCCGCCTGCTGCGCGCGCAGCGACTCCTCCAGCGTGCCCAGCCGCTCGGCCAGCACACGCACCTCCAGCACCTCGCTCTCGGCAAGGCCCTTCAGGGCCTCGGCGGTGCCGTAGCGCCCTTCCGCCACGTCGAGCGCCGTCTGGTGCACGGCGCGCAGCGGCGCGCTGGCGCGACGTCCGATGATCCCCACCACGAGCACGATGATGAGCAGGGCAAGGTAGGTGCCCACCACGATCGCCAGGGTCGGTCGCACCATGCGGCCGTAGATCAGGTCCGCGGGATGCTCCACGAGTACATACCACCCCGTGGCGGGGACGAGCCGGAACACGGCGTCCCGATGGTCGATCCCCATGCGCGCCCGGCGACTGCTGTCGATCCTCGGGTCGTAGTCGATGCGCCCCCCGCTCCGGGCGGCGCGCTGCTGCAGCGAATCGAGCTCCGCCGAACGATCCTGCCCGAGCGCCTGCATCGAGGTGTCGGTGGTGGCCAGCACCCGGAACCGCTGGTCGAGCAGCGTTACGGCGGCCAGCGAATCGACGGTCAGCGTGCCCAGCATGCGCTCGAGTTCAGCGAGCGGGACCAGCGCCGCCACGAGACCCACGAAGCGGCCGTCCGCATCGCGCATCGCCTCGGCCACGGGCAGCACGTGCACGCCCACCGTGTCGCGCGCCGAGACCGGCAGCTGCTGCAGCGGCGCAAAGGTGGCACGCATCCGCTGTCGCGTCGCGTTGAAGATCACGGTCCGGTCGGCGAGGAG
>Ga0334722_10002742_pt1 | contig 19531 bp, 16 predicted proteins | sample C3_bottom_MG_FD_207210 | JGI IMG/M metagenome (GOLD analysis project Ga0334722, IMG submission 207210) | Sediment microbial communities from Yellowstone Lake, YNP, Wyoming, USA - C3_bottom | ecosystem: Environmental > Aquatic > Freshwater > Lake > Sediment | place: USA: Wyoming | collected...
ACCGGGTCCTGGTGGCAATAGACCATCACGCCGTCCGCGCAGGTGCGCCCAGCGGCTAGCACGGCGGACACGTACTCCGGCGTGGAGTCGCCGAGGATGCTGTGGCGCGTGGCGTACACGTCAACGATCACCGGAAGACCGGGGCGAAGCAGCCTGCGGACGCGGGCGACTTCGGCCGCCACCTGGCCGGCGTCGGTGAGGTTGGCCTTCACCGACTCGTTGCGATACGGAAAGAGCACGCCGTCGGGCAGGTCGCCGTAGCTGGCGGCGAATCCTTCCGTGATTTGCCGGAAATAGAGGCAGGGCACGAAGGCGAGGCGCGGGTTGATCGCGCGGGCGGCGCCGAGCATATCGCGCAGCTGCGGTGGCGTGAACACGTCGAGATTGTGCGCGAAATCGTCAATGCTCCAGGCGACCAGGGCGGGCTCGACGAGGCTGAGCTGCGCGATTTCCCGCGCCCATCTCACGTAGTCGAGACGGAAGGGCTCGGAGTATCGACTCTGCTTTGGCGGCGACTCGGAGGGTGGCACGAGGGTGACCCAGACACGGAGGTCCTGCGCGCGGGCCAGGGGAAGGAAGAGTCTCAGGTCGTCCCAGTCGGTTGGCTGCTGCCAAAGGAGGAAGTTGTAGGTATTGGCCCCGAGATCGGCGAGTTCGCGCAGGAGACGGGGCAGGTCGGCGCGCTTATCGGCACGGCGCGGGATGCTGTCGTACGTGGCGAGGCAACCGCGCAACGCGGAGCTTCGGTCGAGGACTGCTGTCGACGGCGGCGCGGAGCCCGCACGGCGCGCCAGGCCGGCGAAGGCCAGGCTTGCACCGAGGGTCTCAATGAGGAAATCGCGGCGGGAGGCGCTCATGATGTGGGCTGTCGGCCTTGGCAATATACCTAAAGGAGGCGGTTCCCCTGTGGAAGTGGAGATCCGTGCGTGCACCGTCCAGGCCGTGGAGATTGTGTGCTCCCTGCTCGCGAAACGCATGGTCATGACAATCCGTGAGCGCGACTTCTGAGCTGGAGTAGAGGTCAAGCGCTGAAGAAGCGTGTCCCTGACCTTCGTCACCGTGGCTCTCGCGGAAGACGGGATTAACGGACGGCCGAAGTGCACCCCATGACGGCATATCCATGCATGTGATTGCGTACGCCGCGGTGCAATTCTGCACAGTCAGGTTCGCGAACGCGGTGTTCGAGGCGTCGCCCTCCTAGGCCCCCACCCACCCCGTCCGGGCGCGCACGAAGCGCACGATGTGCTCAAGCGCCAGCGCCGACTCGGGCAGGAACGACACGATCTGGAACACGTGCGGCGTGTCGGGCCACAGTTCAAGCTCGACGTCCACCCCCGCGTCGCGCGCCTTCTGCGCCGTGCGGATGGCCTCGTCGCGCAGGATCTCGGAGCTGCCCACCTGCAGCAGCAGGGGCGGGTACCCGGTGAAATCGGCGAACAGCGGCGAGACCTCGGGGCTCGTCAGCAGGTGCGGCGACTGCACGTACCGGTTCCGCAGCACCAGCAGGTTGCCGAGACGGAGCATGGAGTCGTTGGCCGCGTTGTCCACCATGCTCGGACTGCTCAGCGTGCAGTCCACCCCCGGCGACAGCAGCACGGCGCAGGCCGGCAGCGGCTCGCGCGCCTGCAGCGCGCGCCACAGGGTGACCAGCGCCAGGTTCCCGCCGGCGGAGTCGCCGACGAAGACGACATTGCTCGGCGATACGCCGCTGGCCATCAGCCAGCGGTACGCCGCATGGCAGTCGTCCGGCGCGGCGGGGAACGGGTGCTCGGGCGCGAGCCGGTAGTCGGGGATCAGCGCCCGCGCCCCGAGCTGCCGGCACAGCCGGGCCGCGAACGATGCATGCGAGTTGGGAAACCGGAACGCGAACGACCCGCCGTGCACATAGAAGATCACGCGGTCCGGGCGGCTCTCGGGCACGCTCACCCACTCGGCGGCGACGCCGTTGCAGTCGACCTTCTCGCGCTGCACCCCGGCAGCGACGGGAAAATGGCGCGCGTCGATTTCCTCGTAGCGCCGGCGCAGGGCGGGGATGTCGGCGTCGTGCCGCAGGGGGCTGCGCAGCATCATGCGCAGCAGGGCATTCACCGCGCGGCTGTGCCAGCTCCCCGGTCCCTCGATCACGTGCACCAGCGGCGTCTCGTTCATCCGTGTCCTCCTGGCGCGAACGATAGCACAAACCCGCGCGGTCCGGCGCCAGACGCCGAACCGCACGGGATGAGGGCGTTACCGGGCGCCTGCCTGCGGGCTACGCGCTCTCGCGAATGAACGTGCCGGCGCGCAGGTCGCTCAGCGCCTGCTGCAATTCGGCCTTGGTGTTCATCACGATCGGGCCGTACCACGCCACCGGCTCCTCGAGCGGCTTGCCGCTGACGAGCAGGAACCGGATGCCCTGGTCGCCGGCCTGCACCACGATCTCGTCGCCGCCGCCGAAGACCACCAGCGAGCGGTTCCCCGTGCTCTCGCGCACGATGGAGTCGTCGTTCTTCTCGGTGAGCACACCGAACGGCGCCGAGGCGTCGCGGAAGGTGCCGCTGCCGGCGAACACGTAGGCAAAGGCGTTCCGCCGCGTGTCGATGGCCAGGCGCTTCCGCTGGCCCGGCATCACCGAGACGTCCAGGTACATGGGGTCGGCCGCCACGCCCTCCACCGGGCCCGACTTGCCCCAGAAGTCGCCGACGATCACGCGCACCGCCGTGCCATCGTCGTCGATGATCTCGGGGATGTCCTTGGCCTGGATATCCTGGTAGCGCGGCTTGGTCATCTTGAGCTGCGACGGCAGGTTGGCCCACAGCTGGAAGCCGTGCATGCGCCCGGCCGGGTCGCCCTGCGGCATCTCGTGGTGCATGATGCCCGAGCCGGCGGTCATCCACTGCACGTCACCGGCGCCGAGCAGGCCCTGGTTGCCGAGCGAATCGGCGTGCTCCACGGTGCCGGCGAGCACGTAGGTGATGGTCTCGATTCCGCGGTGCGGATGCCACGGGAAGCCGGCCTGGTAGTCGGCCGGCGCGTCGCCGCGGAAGTCGTCGAACAGGAGGAAGGGATCGAATTCGGTGGTGTCGCCGAACCCGAAGGCGCGGTGCAGCCGCACGCCGGCCCCCTCGATGGTGGGCTTGGCGGAAATGATGCGATTGACGGGGCGGATCGACATGGGGGGCTCCTGCGGTGGTGTGAGGCGGCGGTCGGGCAGCCGTATATATCTTAGTACTAAGATAATAACTTCGTGCCGGGCCGCAAGGGGTCACCGCCCCCTGCCGCGACCGCTTGACCGGGCAACGAATCCATATAGTTTAGTACTGAGATAAATACGACCCGTGGCGACCGGCCCCGTTCGCCCGGCGGCCATGCCTCCGGGAACTTTGCACGGTCTGTCCTTCTATCTTAAGCAACCCCCCATGCCGGAACCGGCCATGCCCACCGAACCCTCCGCCCGCTTCCGCGCCTTCACCGCCGAACTGAAGGAGCGCCGCGACTCGCTGAGCTTCGGCGTCCAGCTCAAGCAGAGCGCCCAGCAGTGGACCGACGAGCTGCTCGCCGTCCTCTTTCCGCACTTCTGCCGCGAGCGGTACTTCACGGCCGCGGAGATCGAGGCCCGGCTCGCCCTGCTGGAGCGCGACCTCAAGCGCATGATCGCCCCGCTGCTGGCGGACGCGACCACCACCCCCGAATCGGTGAGCGGCACATTTCGCGAGGCGCTACCCGGCCTGCACGCGCAGCTGCTGCTCGACGCGGAAGCCATCAACGCGGGCGACCCGGCCGCCGAGAGCCTCGACGAGGTCATCCTGGCGTATCCGGGGTTCAGCGCCATCGCCATTCATCGGCTGGCGCACGCCCTGCACGGGCTCGACGTGCCGATCTTCCCGCGGCTGCTCGGCGAGTACGCGCACCAGATGACCGGCATCGATATCCATCCGGGGGCGACCATCGGGACGTCGTTCGCCATCGACCACGGCACGGGCATCGTCATTGGCGAGTCGTCGGAGATCGGGAACAACGTGAAGCTCTACCAGGGCGTCACGCTGGGCGCGCTCAGCGTGAAGAAGAGCCTCGCCAGCACCAAGCGGCACCCGACCATCGAGGACAACGTCGTCATCTACGCGCAGGCGGTCATCCTCGGCGGCGAGACGGTGATCGGCCACGACAGCGTCGTCGGCGGCAACGTCTGGCTCACCGAGAGCGTGCCGCCCTTCTCGTACGTGCAGCAGGAGAGCCAGGCGACCATCCGCCCGAAGGACGCGAACGCCGCCGGGTTCACCGACCACCGCTGATTCCGCAGGCCCCCCACGCCGCGAGCGTTCCCATGCGAGTCCCGTCCATTCTCGACACGATCGGCAACACCCCGCACGTCCGCATCAACCGCCTGTTCGGCCGGCACGCCGAGGTGTGGATGAAGCTCGAGCGGGCCAACCCGGGAGCGAGCATCAAGGACCGCATTGCGCTCGCGATGATCGAGGACGCCGAGCAGCGCGGCCTGCTGAGCGCGGGGAGCGTGATCATCGAGCCGACGTCGGGCAACACCGGCATCGGGCTGGCGATGGTGGCGGCCGTGAAGGGCTACCAGCTCATCCTCGTCATGCCGGAGTCGATGAGCATCGAGCGGCGCCGGCTGATGACGGCCTACGGCGCCACGATCGAACTCACGGCGCGCGAACTGGGGATGCGCGGCGCGGTGGAGCGCGCGGCCGAGCTGGCCGCGTCCACGCCGGGGGCGTGGGTGCCGCAACAGTTCGAGAACGAGGCGAACATCGAGGTGCACCGGCGCACGACGGCCCGCGAGATCCTCGCCGACTTTCCCGACGGGCTCGACGTGCTGATCACCGGCGTGGGCACCGGCGGCCACATCACCGGTGTCGGCGAGGTGCTGAAGCAGTCGATGCCGGTGCTGAAGGTGTTCGCGGTGGAGCCGGCCGCCTCGCCCCTTCTGAGCGGCGGAGCGCCGGGACCGCATCCGCTGCAGGGGCTGGGCGCGAACTTCATCCCGAAGAACCTCCACCGCGACGTGCTCGACGGCGTGATCACGGTGACGAAGGACGAGGCATTCGCCTACGCGCAGCGCGCGGCCCGCGAGGAGGGGATCTTCGTCGGCATCTCGTCGGGCGCGTCGCTGGCGGCGGTGGCGCAGAAGATTCCCGACCTGCCCAAGAAGGCGCGCGTGCTCACGTTCTGCTACGACACGGGCGAGCGCTACCTGTCGGTGGACGGGCTCTTCCAGTAGCCCGGCCGGCGCCGGCGCGGCCGTCACAAATCTGCGCCTAGCGGCGCGGCCCCGATTGCGCGTTCTTTAGCGCGCGGGCGACGTGCCCCTCACGTCCGCGACCTCATTCTGCCGCGGGATTCGTGATGACCAGCGTGTTGCGCAACCGACGGTTCGGCGTCGTCGCCGGACTCGTGATCCTTGCCGTTCCCATCGCCTGGCTGGCCGCGCGCACGACGAGCGTCGGCGACGAGGGCCTGTACGCCACGGTGAAGCGCGGCGAGTTCCAGGTGCTCGTCAGCACGGCGGGCGAGCTGCGGGCCAAGAGCTTCGTCCCCATTCGCGGGCCGACGAACATGCAGGCCGCCGAGATCTACAACGGCATCAAGATCAGCTCGATCGTGCCGGAGGGGACGCTGGTGAAGGAGGGCGACGTCGTGGCCGACCTCGACCGCAGCCTCGTCGCCGCCAAGCTCACCGACGTGAACCTGGCGCTCACCAAGGCCCAGGCGCAGTACGAGCAGGCGATGCTCGACTCGACGCTCACGCTGTCGAAGGCCCGCGAGGAGCTGCGCGGCATGGAGCTGGCCGTCGAGGAGAAGCAGCTGTCCAAGGACCAGGCGCAGTACGAGTCGCCCAGCGTCAAGCGGCAGGTGGAGATCGACCTCGAGAAGGCCCGCCGCGCGCTGGCCCAGGCGAAGTCCGACTACGTGACCCGCACCGAGCAGTCGAAGGCGAAGATGCGCGAGGTGGGCGCCGACTACGAGCGCCAGAAGAACCGGCTGAAGGTGGTGCAGGAGGTCATGGCGAACTTCACCATCCGGGCGCCGTCGCCCGGGATGGTGATCTACGTGAAGGAGTGGAACGGCACCAAGAAGACCGCCGGATCGCAGGTCAGCCCGTGGGATCCGACCATCGCGACCCTGCCGGACATGACCCAGATGGAGTCGATCACCTACGTGAACGAGATCGACGTCCGCAAGGTCGCCAAGGGGCAGGCGGTGGCCATCACGCTGGATGCCGATCCCACCAAGAAGCTGAAGGGCACGGTGGTGGAGGTGGCGAACGTCGGCGAGCAGCGGCCGAATGCCGACGCCAAGGTGTTCGAGGTGAAGGTGCGGGTGGAGCAGGCCGACACGACGCTGCGCCCGGGGATGACGACGGGCAACGACGTGCGGACGTTCACGCAGAAGGACGCGCTGTTCGTGCCGCTCGAAGCGCTGGTGAGCGACAGCGGCAAGACGTACGTCTACAAGCGCGCCGGCGCCCGCACGGTGAAGCAGGCGGTGGTCACCGGCTCCATCAACGACAACGAGGTGATCGTCGTGCGCGGACTCGCCGAGGGCGACCGCGTGCTGCTTTCGCCGCCCGCGGCGTCCGCGGCCGGGAAGCCGTAGCCGTGGACCTGCACCGGGACGCCGTGGCGCGCCTGCGCGCCCAGGTCATCGCGCATGTGGCGTTCAGCCTGCGCACGGCGGTCGAGGCCGTCGGCCACAACACGCTGCGCGCGGCGCTGACCTCGCTGGGCATCCTGTTCGGCGTCGCCTCGGTGATCGCGATGCTCGCCATCGGCCGCGGGGCCGAGGCGGAGATCCTCGACCAGATGCGGCTGCTCGGCGCCAACAGCATCGTCATCACGCCCATCGTCGAGCAGCAGGAAGGGAAGGCCAAGGACGAGGTGGACAAGAAGCCGCGGAAGTACACGCCGGGGCTCACCACGCGCGACGCCGAGGCGATCGCGCAGGTGGTGCCGCACGTGGAGGCGACGAGCGCGGAGGTGGTGCTGAACACGCTCATCACCCGCGAGGGCAGCCGCCGGTCGGGCAAGGTGGTGGGCGTGGACACCTCGTACTTCCGCCTGACGAACCTCGAGCTGGTGGAGGGGGTGCACTTCACGCCGGCGCAGGTGGCGCAGGGGCGGCCGGTGGCCATCATCGGGCACGGCGTGCGCGCGCGCTTCTTCACCTCGGAGGAGCCGCTGGGGCGCTCCATCAAGGTGGGGGACAGCTGGCTGACGGTGGTCGGCGTGCTCGCCGACCGCAAGGTGAGCACGCAGACGGCGCAGAAACTCGGCATCCGCGACGCGAGCATGGACGTGTACGTGCCGGTGCACACCTTCCTGCTGCGGTACCGCAACCGCGCCCAGGTGACGCGGTCGGACGTGGAGGCGGCCACGCGCGACGCCAGCGGCAACGGCGACACGCCGGCCAACGAGACCGCGGACGTCCGTGCGGAGCGCACCAACTACCACCAGCTCGACAAGATCGTGGTGCGCGTGGACGACGCGACGCGGATGCCGGCCGTCGCCGAGGTGATCCAGCGCCTGATGACCCGGCGGCACAATGCGGTGATCGACTTCGAGATCACCGTGCCGGAGCTGCTGCTCAAGCAGCAGCAGAACACCAAGCGGATCTTCAACGTGGTGCTCGGGGCCATCGCGTCGATCTCGCTGATCGTCGGCGGCATCGGCATCATGAACATCATGCTGGCGTCGATCCTCGAGCGCATCCGCGAGATCGGCGTGCGGCGGGCGATGGGCGCGACGCAGAAGGACATCCTGTTCCAGTTCCTGGCCGAGGCGGTGCTGATCAGCGTCGCCGGCGGCGTGGCGGGCATCGCGCTGGGCGCCGGCATCAGCTACGGCATCGAGCGCTTCGCCGCCATCAAGACCATCGTCTCCGGCCTCTCGGTGCTGCTGGCGTTCGGCGTCTCGTTCACGGTGGGCGTCGTGTTCGGGATCGTCCCGGCATACCGGGCCGCGCGGCAGGATCCGGTGGTTTGCCTCCGCTACGAGTGAGATCATGACATTCCCCAGGTTCAGGGGCCGCGTTGCGGCCCTGATGCTCGCGGCCGCGGGTGCGGCCGGCGCCCAGGCGCCGCTCACCCTGCCGCAGGTCATCGAGCGCGCGCAGCAGCAGGGGCTCCAGTCGCGCGCCAACCGCTCGACGCTCGAGGCGGCGCGGGCGCGCGACCACTCGTTCGGCGCGCGCCTGCTGCCGCAGCTCTCGCTTGGCGGCTACACGCCCAACTACAACCGGTCCATCATTCCGGTGCTGCAGCCGGACGGCACGACGCTGTACAAGCCGCAGCAGCAGACCGAGGGGTCGCTGAACATGCAGCTGACGCAGAAGCTGCCGTTCACCGGCGGCGACCTGACCATCAGCTCGGCCCTCTCGCAGCTGCGGCTGAGCGGCACGTCCACCATCCAGACTTGGTCGAGCACGCCGTACAGCGTGAGCCTGCGGCAGAACGTGCTGCGCCCCAACACCCTCAAATGGGACTCGCGCGAGCGCGACCTGCGCATCGACGTCGCGGAGCGCGTGTACCTGGAGACGCGCGAGGACGTGGCCACCGCGGCCACCAATGCCTTCTTCGACGTCTATGCCGCCAAGCTCTCGCTGAAGAACGCCGAGGGCAACGTGGCCATCAACGACACGCTCTACCGGCTGAACAAGGGGCGCTTCGAGGTCGGCAAGATCAGCGAGAACGACCTGCTGCAGAGCGAACTGGCGCTCCTCAATGCGCGCACGGCGGTGGATGGCGCCCGACTGCGGCTGCAGCAGGCGCTGGCGTCGCTCCGGCTGCTCATCGACGTGCCGGTGGGGACGCCGCTGGACGTGACGGTGACGGCCGAGGTGCCGCAGTTCGAGGCGGACACGGCGCTGGCGGAGGACCAGGCGCGCAAGAACCGCAGCACGATGACCGACGTGGAGTTGCAGGCGCTGCAGGCCAGCCGGCGCGTGACCGAGGCGCGGCTGAACAACGGCGTGGGCGCGACGGTCAGCGCGGCCTACGGGCGCAACGCCACCGGGCCGGAGATGAGCGCGGCCTACCAGGATCTGCTGTCGGCCCAGCGGTTCTCGCTGTCCGTGCAGATGCCGCTGGTGCAGTGGGGCGTGCGGAGCGCGGAGATCCAGGCGGCGCGGGCCGACCAGCAGCGCGTGCTGAGCACGACGCGCGTGGCGCGCGAGCAGGCCGTGCAGGACGCGCACTTCGCAGCGCTGCAGCTCGGGCTGTCGCGGCGGCAGCTGCAGTTGTCGGCCAAGGCCGACACGGTGGCCGAGAAGCGCTACGAGGTGACGTACAACCGGTACGTCATCGGGCGCATCACCATCGACATCCTGTTCCTGGCGCAGAGCGACAAGGACCGGGCGCTCGACGCGTACACGCAGGCGCTGCGCAGCTTCTGGCTGTCGTACTACCGCCTGCGGCGGCTCACGCTCTACGACTTTGCGACGGGGACGGCCATCCGCTAGCGACGCGGCGACGCTCCCGAGGTCATGCGCCGCGGCTCCACCAGCGGGATGCTGTTTCCAAACTGCCACTGCGAGCGCTCGCGGTCGGGCTTGGGCACGCCGAGCATGCCCTCGAGCATCGGCATCAGGTGGCGCTGCACGGGCGTGATCAGCGAGTCGGCAATCTCGGGCTGCTCCCAGAAGATCTTCCAGTAGCGCTTCTGCGCGGCGCGCACGGTGTCGAGCGCGGCCAGCGGCGCCGCTCCCTCGGCGAACTGCGACAGATATCGGGCGAGCGGCACGTACACGCCGCGCACCCGCTCCGAGTAGGCGGAATCGGCCCGCCGCAGGCCGGCCATCTGGTCGTTGCGCAGGAAGAGCGAGTCGCTCTCCTCGAGCAGCGCGCGGTAGATGTCCGACGTCTCGTGCAGGTAGAAGGCGGCCAGCGAGTCGGCGCTCCGGCGCTCCCAGCCGGTGCGGCGCCGCACGGGCTCCATGGCGCGGCGCAGCCGCTGCAGCTCGTACTCGGTGGTCAGCTTGAGGTGGAAGTCGAGCGTGATGCGGAACGGCGTGCGCTGGTTGGTGCGGCTCGCCCGCGTCTCGGCGAAGCGCGGGTTCACGTCGTAGGCGAACGTGCGCGTGGCGGCGCTGAATCCGCGCGGCACGAGGAGCACCGGATCCGGCACGGGGTTCGATCCCCATCCGCGCAGGGCGCTGCCGTGCATCAGCTGGTCCACGCCGCCGAGCACGTTGTCGAGGTAGACGCTCATGTCGAACTTCCGGAAGATCTTGTCGGGGAAGCGAGGCTTCCACTGCATGTTGAGCGTGGCCGTCCACGGACCGCGGCAGCCGTTGCGGTCGGCGACGCGGCCGGCGAACGCCGCCATGCACGCGCGGGCGCTGGGCGTGCCGTTGGCCATGAGCGCACGCAGCTGCGTGGCGAGCGCGCCGTCCGGGGTGGTTGAGGCGTCGGGCACGAAGGCGCGATCGCCCGGGCGCCCGTCGCCGTTCACGTCGCCCTGCACGATGGGCGTGAACGGCAGGCCGGATTGCGCGCGCGCAAACAGCGTGACGGTGCCGGTGTACTTGGTGGAGAAACCGCCCTGCAGCATGACGATGTGGCGTGCGTCGCTGGCGCTCGGCGCCCACTCACGGGTGCGCGGGTCGCCAAAGGCCGCGCCGTCGAAGCCGCGGAACTGGCGCCGCGACTGCTGCAGCGTGTACGACAGCGCGCCGTACAGCGAGGCGGGGCGCCGCTTCATCTTGAACATGTCCGGCGCCACCGTCAGCGTCAGCTGGCCGCCGTAGCCGCGCAGGTCGCTGGTGCGCACGCCGACGCGCCCGAAGAGCGCGCTCCGCCGCGCCTCGGCGCTGCTCACCGCGCCGCTCGCGCCGTCGATGGACGCCGGCGTGACGAAGACGGGGCGCCCCGCTTCATTGGAGAGCGCAAAGCGTGGGACGCCGCTGAAGTTCGCGTCCACGGTGCCGGGCTGGTTGAGGTCGAGCGAGCCGAGCCCGCTCAGCTTCACGATCCACTGGCCGATGTTCGCGTCCCAGCCGAGCGAGGCGCGCCAGCTCCGCGGCACGTCGTACGACGGATCGATGAGCGACACGCCCGGTGCGCTCTCGGCCAGCACGCCACCGCCGCCCAGGCATGCCGTCGGCGCCGAGCCGGGGTTCGCCATCAGGTCGTTCCAGTCGGGCACCGGCACCGCGGCGCCGACGCACGACAGTGCCAGCGAGCTGCCGCCGAGCCCGGTGCGCGCGCGGGCATCGGCCAGGAGGTCGGGGCGCAGCAGGTCGCGGAACTCCCCGATGCCGCCGCGGATGACCCCCATCGTGTTCCGATAGAACGAACCCACCGGGTTGTTCGACATCCCGTTGCCGTTGTCCTTGTCGCGATTGTACGTGTACGAGAAGCCGAAGCGCGGGCTCACGTGCAGGCGGGTGGGTGCGGCACCGCTCGCCACGCCGAGCGCGGACTCGAGGGCGCCGTTGCGCGCCGGGGCGGCGCCGAAGCCGTTGGCCTCGACGCGGGCGCCGTACATCAACGACAGGAAGCGCGACGGGCGGAACGCGTGGGTGAACGCCGCCGCGCCGTTCAACACGGCACCCGTCCGCGCCGCCTGCGTGAGGGTGCGCGTGTAGCTCGCGGCCCGGCCAGCGGCGAGGTCGTCGATGGAGTTGAACGCGTAGCGTCCCAGGAGGTCGGCGCCGCCGGCGGCATCGAGCGCGTCGGTGCGCAGCCACGCATGCGCCTTGAACGTGTGCTTGCGTCCCCGGGCGTTCCAGATGAGCTCGCTCATTCCCTCCCACGTGGTGCGCGACTCGCGACTGTCGAGGAACGAGCTGCCGCCCAGCGCCAGCGAACCGATGCCCTCGCCGTTCGCGCCGGTGGAGCGCACGAGCACGCTGGCACCCGGCAGGGCGACGTACGGCGTGCCGACGGTGGTCTGCCGGTTGAACGCGAGCTTGCTCTGGTTCAGCACGCGGCGACCCGCGCCAAAGTAGGTGTCGGCACGCGCCTGCACGCCGAGTCCCTGCGCCTGCTGCTCGCCGCCGGCCGACGGCGCCGACAGGGCGCCGAAGTTGAGCCCCCCGCGGCGGCTGTCGCTGAACATCGTGGTGAGTGCGCGGACGTTGAGCGTATCGCGCGTGTCGTCGATCCGGCCGAGCCAGGTCACCGTCTCGCCCTGGCGATCGACCGGCAGGCCGCCGCGACTGAGCGGCAGACCCACCGTGCGCGCCACGCCGAGGGCGCGCGCCACGGAGTCGCGCGCCACGCCGGAGCTGGCCAGCTCGTCGGGTCCGGCGCCGAGCAGCGTGGCCGCGTCGCTGGCGACGCGGGCGTAATCGAGCGAGACGTTGTAGGTCAGCGCCTGTCGGATGAGCTCGCCGTCGGCGCCGACGCTGGCGCGGATGTTCGACTGCGGCACGCCCAGCGCGCGTCCGACGGCGTCGGTGAACTGGAGCGGTCGGGCGTCCCACGTGGCGTAGGCGTTGCGGGTCTCGTAGTTGCGGTTCCCCGGCCCGAGCTGCACGTCGATGTTCGCGCCCGAGAATCCGCCGCGAGTGGCGTCGAACGTGGCACCCGTCACGCGCGTCTGGACGCGCGCGGCGCGAGGCACCGATCCGGCGGGCATGGACATCCCATTGAGCGTCGAGAGGTTCGATTCCGAGCCGGCGCCGAGCATGGAGATGCCGTTTGGTCCAACGGTGACGCCCGGCATCGTGCCGGCAATGGCGGCGAGATCGCCGGCCATCGCCGGGTTCAGCTGGCCATCCACGCCGTCCTTCCATTTCTCGGCCGCGCCAGGCTCGGTGCTGAACGGCGACACGTCGTTCTGCGCCCGCTGCGGTTTCGCGGCGGTCACCTTGACCGCCGCGAGCGTGGAGGCGTCGTGGGCCAGCACGAAGTCGGCGGTGAATTCGGTTTCCGTGCCCGCGCGCTGCACGCGGCGTCGCGCCGACTTGAGGCCCACGCCCGAGACGGCCACCAGGTAATCGCCCGTGCCGTTCTCGAAGGTGACCGAGTAGCGCCCGGCGCTGTCGGTGGACGCCTGCTTGAGCATCCGGTCGGGGCCGCGGGTCACGAAGACCGTCGCGCCCACCACCGCGCGCGAGGAGTCATCGGTCACGCGCCCCTTGATGATTTCCGTCACGCCCTGGGCGGCGGCGGTGGAGCCGGCGACCAGGGACCACACGAGGAGCACACACCGTCGCAGGATCGACGTCACGTCGTTACCGGGGCTCGGGAGTCGGGGCAGGGGAAGCGATCCTACCTTTGACACCCATTATCAACGGATCGTTGCGACCGGTGTTTCAGGGGACGCGACACGGCCTGCGGCGAAGGTCGCGGCCCAGGGTTCGACCACCAGGCGCACGCCGTGCCGGGCAATCTCGGCGAGATACACGCCTTCATTGACGCGTCGCGCGCGCAGCACGGGGTCCGTCACGGCGAGGGGCGTCAGGCTCTGGTTCACGACCCAGGCGCACGGGTGGATCCCGGCACGGGCGAGGTCGCGCTCCAGCTGCATTGCCTCGTGGATCGGCGTGGCTTCCGGCAGGGTCACCAGAATCACCCGCGTGAACTCACCGTCACGCAGACGCGGCAGCAGGCGCTGCACGGCTTGCGGACTGCCGCTCGGCCGCTTGAGCACTTCCTTGTGGTACGATTCCGTCGCGTCGAGCAGCAGCAGCGTGTGGCCGGTCGGCGCCGTGTCGATGATCACGAAGCCGTCCTCGCCCTGCGCGACGGTGGCGGCGAATGCGCGGAAGACCGCGATCTCCTCGGTGCAGGGGCTGCGCAGGTCCTCGGCGAGAAGCGCCAGTCCCTGGGCGTCGAGCCCGGCGCCGGCGGTGGCGAGCACCTCCTCGCTGTAGCGGCGGGTCTCAAGCGAAGGATCGATGCGGGTGACGCGCAGCGTGCCGGACGCCGCATCGAGTGCCTGCACCGACTGCGACACGTGCGCGGCGGGGTCCGTGGTCGTGAGCGTGACAGGAAAGCCGCGCCGGGCCAGCGCGCCGGCAATCCGCGTGGCCACGGTCGTCTTGCCCACGCCGCCCTTGCCCATCGTCATGATGACGCCGCGGCCGCGGGCCGCGAACTCGTCGATGAGATGGTCGAGCGTTTCGCCGACGTCGCCCAATGAGTCCGGTGTGACGGATGCCTCCGTCCTCTCGGGCGCCGTGCCCAGTTGTCGCAGCGCCTCGACGCCAACGAGCCCGAACGGCAGCAGCGGCACGTCCACTCGCGCGATGGCGCGCAGCCCCGGCGGCATGGCGGCCAGGGCCGCCTGTGCGCGCGCCTCCATGACGGCGGCCACGGGATCGGACGCATCGCGCGCGTGGAAGGTGCCGTTGACGATGAGGCGCACGTTGGTGACGCCGAGCAGGGCGAGCTCCGTCCGGGTGCGCTCCGCTTCCGCCAGCGACGACTGATCCGGACGGGTGACCAGCACGAGCGTCGTTCGCGCGGCGTCGCGGAGCGCCTCGCGCGACGCGGCGTAGAGCGCCTTCTGCGCGGTGAGGCCCGCGAGCGGCCCCAGGCACGAGGTGCCGCCCACGTTGGTGTCGATGAAGTGCGACCACGCCGCGGGCAGTTCGAGCAGGCGCAGCGTGTGGCCGGTGGGGGCCGTGTCGAAGATCACGTGGGCGTACGGTGACGTGACGTCCGGATCGCCGAGCAGCTTGGTGAACTCGTCGAACGCCGCAATCTCGACGGTGCACGCCCCGGAGAGCTGCTCTTCCATGCTCGTCAGCGCGCTGGCGGGCAGCACGCCGCGATACGGCCCCACCACGCGCTCGCGGTAGGCGCGCGCGGCCTCTTCGGGGTCGATGTTCAGTGCGTGGAGGTTGGGTACGCTGGGCACCTCGACCGGCGACGACGACAGCGTGACGCCGAGCACCTCGTCGAGGTTGGAGGCCGGGTCGGTGCTGACCAGCAGCACCCGCCGGCCGGCGTCCGCGAGGGCGATGGCGGTGGCGCACGCCGACGACGTCTTGCCTACGCCACCCTTGCCGGTGAAGAAGAGGATGCGCGTCGGGTCGGTCAGCAGCACGGATCGGCCGACCCGTCGGAGGCGACGGCGAGCGTGGCAAGCACGCGCCCCTTCGCCGGCGCAACCGCGGGTGGCGCGTTCTCCACCTTCAGGATGCGGTGCGCCAGGTCGAGGACGGACTTGGCCGGTGCGTCCTTCACCGTCTGCGCCATGGCCACCGCCTGCAGCATGTCGTCGCGCGACACGCCGAGCTTGCGCGCCCGGTCGTAGTGGAACTTGAAGCACGATTCGCAATTCGCGGCGATGGCTGCCCCGATGGCCACCAGTTCCGCGACCTGCTCGCTGAAGATGCTCGGGCTCGGCGCGGCGACGCCCGCCCAGGCGGCCAGCGCGGCCCGCGTCGGATACGCGCCCACGCTCTGCACCGCGCCATCGACCTTGATGAGCGGCAGGGCGTCCTCGCCCTTCGCCTCGAGTTCGCGGCGCACGTCGGCATCGGCCGCGAACGCGGCCGGCTGCTGCGCCAGGTTGAAGCGTTCCACGGTGACGCCCTGGCTCTTCACCCAGTCGAGGTCGGCGGCGAAGCGCACGAGCTTCGCATCCACCGTGGGACCGCAGATCCCGGTTGAGCAGCACATGGCGGGGTCGAACACCTGCATGGCGGTCATCGGACGATCCTGTTTGCTGGAAATGATGTCACGCGCGGGAATGTAGCGGATCCGGAGAGGGCGCCGACGAAGAGCCGCCGCGGCGAAGGAAGTCCGCGAACTCCATGGGGAGCCCGGCGTCGATCACGCCGCGCGCCGCCGATTCCACGTCGTACTCGACACGGACGATGCTCACGTGGACGGCATCCTCCGAGATGTCGAGGAGCACGTAACCCGCGCGCCAGTCGCCGTCCTTCGGGCGCCCGACGCTCCCCGTGTTCACGAAGTGCACGCCGTCCACCGTGCGGTGCCAGGGAACGTGCGTGTGGCCGAAGCAGACGACGTCGCCCAAACGCGCGCCAACGGTCGCGCCCATCTTCCGCAGGAACTCGTCCGGCCGCTCGGCGAACACATACACGGTGTTCAGCACCTGGTTGCCGTGCAGCAGCGTGACCGTGGGGCCGGCGGCATGCCCGCCCAACGGGCGCAGGTCGATGCGGAACGGCAATCCCGCGAGATACGCCCTGCTTGCCGCCGAAGTGTGCGCGAGCGTCCACGCGAAGCTCTGGTGCGCCAGTTCTTCCTGCCGCGCGTTCTCCGACCGGCAGCCGCAGTGCGCGGCCTGCAGCGCCACGGTGGAGTCGTAGTTGCCGGCGACGCCGGCAATGCCCGCCGCGCGCAGTCGCGCGACCGTCTCGTCCGGCCACGGCGAGTAGCCCACGAGGTCGCCGAGGTGGTACGTCGCATCCACGTCCGGGCGCCGGGCAATGTCGGCCAGCACGGCGTCGAGCGCCGGCAGGTTGGCGTGGATATCGGAAATCAGTGCGTATCGCATGGCGGTCGCGCTCACGAAACCAGCGCGCGGTCGTACCACCCGCGCGACGACGTGCAGATGCGGCAAACCGAGAGCATGACCGGCACCTCCACCAGGACGCCAACCACCGTGGCGAGTGCCGCGGCGCTCGTCGGGCCGAAGAGGGTGATGGCCACGGCCACGGCGAGCTCGAAGAAGTTGCTGGCCCCGATGAGGGCGCCGGGCGTGGCGACGTTGTGCCGCACGCGGAACGCCCGCATCAGCAGGTAGGTGAGGCTCGAGTTGAAGTAGACCTGGATCAGGATCGGCACCGCCAGCAGCAGCACCGCCGTCCAGTTGGTCACGATGTTCTCGGCCTGAAAGGCGAAGATCAGCACGAGCGTGGCGAGCAGGGCGACGATCGTCACCGGCCGGAAGCGGGGGAGGAAGGCCGCGGCGAACCACGCCGCGCCGCGCGCCCGGATCAGCAGCACGCGACTGATCCAGCCGGCGGAGAGCGGAATGACGATGAAGACGAGCACCGACGTGAAGAGGACCTGTGCGGGGATCACCACGCCACTGACGCCCACCAGGAACATCACGATGGGCGCGAACGCGAAGACCATGATGAGGTCGTTGATGGCGACCTGGGCGAGCGTATACGGCCCGTCGCCGTCGGTCAGGTAGCTCCAGACGAAGACCATGGCCGTACACGGCGCTGCGGCGAGGATGATCAGGCCGGCGACGTAGTTGCGCGCGGTCTCGGGGTCGATCCATCCGAGCACGCGGCCGAAGAGCATGGAGATGAAGAGCCACCCGAGCAGCGCCATGCTGAACGGCTTGATCAGCCAGTTCACGGCGAGCGTGATGAACAGGCCCTTCGGGCGGGAGAAGACGCCGCGGAGGCCGCCGAAGTCGATCTTGAGCATCATCGGGTAGATCATCAGCCAGATGAGCACGGCGATGACGATGTTGACGTGCGAGCGCGTGCCGAACTCGAGCGCGCTCAGCCCGCGCGTGAGGTCGGGTGCCATGCGTCCGAGCGCGACGCCCACCACCATGCAGGCCAGCACCCAGAGCGAGAGGTAGCGCTCGAAGAAGTCGAGGCGCTTGGGCGCGGAGGCGGCCGCGGTCGTGCCCGTCATGCGCAGGGGGCCCCGCCACGCGCCCGATTCTCGCGGCACATCACGGTGGCCGAGGCGGGGCACGCGCTGCGGAACTCCTCGGTCTGCTGCACGTCGGGCGGCACGTCGGCGCGCGCCACCGGCGCGAACCCGAGCCGGGGGAAGTACCCGTCCGCGGTGGTGGTCAGCAGGTAGAGCGCGCGGATGTCGCGCGCCTCCGCGTCCGAGATGACGCGTGTCACCAGCGCCCGGCCGAGCCCGCGCGAGCGCCATTCCGGCGCGACCGCCACGGACCGCAGCAGCGCGTGCTCGCAGCAGACCTCGAGGCCGGCGACACCGACGAGCGCGCCCGCCGACTCGGCGACCACGAAGCCCTTGAGCGCCTCGCGCACGCCGTCCACCGGCAGGTTGCTGCCGCGCAGCAGCTGCTCGACGGCGGGGAGGTCGACCGGCGTGGCCGCCCGCACGAGCGGCATCCCGTGCGACGTGTCGTTCGTCGATTTGGTCGTCATTGCCGTCTCACCGATGGTCGTCGGCATCACTTGGACCCGCACCCGCAGCCGCACCCGCCTCCGTTGGCCTTCACGGACGCCGACAGCGTGGCGAGTTCGCGGCGCGGCGGCGTGGCGCGCGCCGCACCGCCCGGCTTGGCGGCGCGCACGAACGCGCTCATCACCTTGCCGTCCACGGCGTCGGCCAGTCCGGCATCGAGGCCGGTGCCGGCGATGAGCGCCGCGGCGTCGTCGCGGGTGTAGACTCGCGTGGGTTCGATGCTGGCGTCCGTGAAGCCGACCTCACGCAGCAGCGCGAGGAACTCGGTCTCCTCGAGTGCGCCGGCCACGCAGCCGGTCCACAGCGCCATGTTCTCCTTCACCACGTCGGGCAGCCCTTCGCGCACGACGATGTCGCTGACGGCAAACCGGCCGCCGGGCTTGAGGACGCGGAACGCCTCCTTCAGAACTGCGCGCTTGTCACCCGACAGGTTGATCACGCAGTTGGAGATGATCACGTCCACCGTGTTCGACGGCAGCGGGATGGCCTCGATGTTCCCCTTGAGGAACTCGACGTTCGTCGCGCCCGCCTTGGCCTTGTTGTCGAGCGCCAGCGCGAGCATCTCGTCGGTCATGTCGAGGCCGTAGGCCTTGCCGGCGGGGCCGACGCGCCGGGCCGACAGCAGCACGTCGATGCCGCCGCCGGAGCCGAGGTCGAGCACCACCTCGCCTTCGCCGAGCTCGGCGAGCGCCGTCGGATTGCCGCACCCCAGCGACGCGAGCAGCGCCTCGGCGGGGAGGCCGGCGGTCTCGCCCGCTTCGTACAGATCCGACGTGATGGGATCCCAGCTCTCGCCCTTCGAGCCGCAGCAGCTGGTCGACTCGTCGGCCGGACCGCAGCAGCTCGCCGCCTGGCCGGAGCCGTCGGATACCTGCTGGGCGGCGGCGCCGTAGCGGGCCCGCACGGTGGCGCGGATTTCGTCGAGCGTCGTGGGCATGGTGGCGGCGGTTGCGGCGAGCTTCGGAGTGGCGGTCATCAGGAAATCCTCGTGAAATATCGCATCAAGAAAAGTTGCTGAATAGGGGCAAAGAAAACGAGCTTCTACCGGCAGCAGGACCCCACCCGGCGCACGGGGAGCGCCTTGCCGCGCGGCTGCATGGCCACCGCCAGGTCGTGCACCTCGGCCAGTGCGCCCGGGACGATGGTGTAGTACGCCCACCGTCCCTCGCGCCGGTCGGCCACGAGCCCCGCCTCCTTGAGCACGCGCAGGTGGAACGAGAGCCGCGACTGCGCGGCATCGAGTTCGGCCTGCAGCGCGCAGACGCACTGCTCGCCGTCACGCAGCATCTCGAGGATCGCGAGGCGCGTGGCGTCCGACAGCGCGTGAAACAGCGACTCGGCGCGCGCGAGGTCGGCGGGGGCGGTGCGGGTGGCGGTGGTCATGGAAGTAAATGTATCAAGAAATATTGTTACGTCAAGTAGGGGCGTCGGTCGCGGAGGGGGCGGGGTCATTACAAGCAGGCACCTGGTCTCTTCAACACGGAG